>Ga0207873_1002155_pt1 | contig 16919 bp, 14 predicted proteins | sample BGWIniCompost_FD_187373 | JGI IMG/M metagenome (GOLD analysis project Ga0207873, IMG submission 187373) | Cellulose adapted compost microbial communities from Newby Island Compost Facility, Milpitas, CA, USA - BGW Initial Compost (SPAdes)... ...
ATGCATGGGACCTCCCTTTTCCATGCGGTCTTGGTAACCACTCGCCGGTACCTGTTGCGCCGGCGTGCCGCGCCCGGGCCGCCATATGTTCCCGGGCGGGAGGCCATGGTGCATGATTCCTGCCACCGCGCCCGAGGCCGGCTCCAGAAAGCGCGCAACGGCAGGCCGTGACGCCACTTGCGAGTGCTGCAAGCGCGCTGGCGCGCGCACCGCTACGCTGGGCACCGCTACGTTGGGCACCGCGGCCGCTGGCCGCTGGGCGCCGCGCGGCGCCCTCAGGCGCCGCGCAAGACGAGACAAGCGTTGATCCCGCCGAACCCGAAGGAGTTGGAGAGGACGACGCGGGGCCTGAACTCGCGGCCGTGTTCCGGGACGTAGTCGAGGTCGCAGCCCTCGTCGGGCTGCTCGAGGTTGAGGGTGGGCGGGATCCAGCCGCGCTCCATGGCGAGGCACGCGATGGCGGCCTCGATGGCGCCAGAAGCGCCCAGTGCGTGGGCGTGGTAGGGCTTGGTGCCGCTGATGGGGATGCGGTACGCGTGCTCGCCGAAGACCTGCTTGATGGCGAGGGTCTCGGTGGCATCGTTGAGGGGCGTGGATGAGCCGTGCGGGCTGATGTAGTCCACCTCCTCCGGCCGGACGCCTGCGGCTGCGAGCGCGGCGCGCATGGCGCGCGCGGCCTGTGCGCCGTCGGGGCGGGGCGCGGTCATGTGGTGCGCGTCGTTGGTGTTGGCGTAGCCGGCGAGCTCGGCGTAGATGCGCGCGCCGCGGGCCTCGGCGAGGTCCCAGCGTTCGAGCGTGAGCGCGCACGCACCCTCGCCCATGATGAAGCCGTCGCGCTGGCGGTCGAAGGGGCGGCAGGCACGCTCGGGGTCATCGTTGCGGGTGGACATGGCGCGGATGATGGCGAAGGCGCCGAAGCAGAGCGGCGCGAGCGGGGCCTCGATGCCGCCGGCAATGGCGACGTCGGCCTCGCCCTCGCGGATCAACCGCCAGGCCTCGCCCAGCGCGATGGTGCCGGACGCGCAGGACATGGCGTTGGTGGCGTTCGGGCCGGTGAAGCCGAACTCGATGGCGATGCCGCAGCTCGCGGCGCCGCAGAAGGTGGTGAGAGCGACGCGCGGGTCCACGGCGCGGATGCCGCTGGTCATGAGGTTGGCCATCTGCTGCTCGGCGTAGGCGACGCCGCCGAGGGCGGAGCCCATCTGCACGGCCACGCGGTCGGGATCGAGGCGGGCGGGGTCGAGGCCGGCGTCTTCGAGCGCGAGCCGGGCCGCGGCGATGGAGAACTGCGAGTAGCGGTCGAGCCGGCGTGCGGTCCGGGCGTCCATGAAGCGCTCGGGCTCGAAGTCGTCGATCTCGGCGGCGATGCGGGAGCGCCAGGGCGACGCATCGAAGCGGGTGATGCGGCGGATGGGCGAGCGCTCCCGGCGCAGCCCTTCCCACAGGGCGTCCACGCCGATCCCGGCCGCCGTGATCGGCCCGAGCCCCGTGATTGCCACGCGGTGGGACCCGTTCGCGCCGTTACGCGCGGCGCCCGCAACGCTTCCGCCGCGGGCGCCCTCCCCGTTGTGACCGGATACGCGGAACCTGACCTCGGGTTTGCCGTCAGCCACGCCTCACCTCCGCGTTCTCCGCGTCTCTGTGTGAGCCGAGTTTCTCCGCGCTCTCCGCGTCTCCGCGTGAGCCAATTTTCTCCGCGTTCTCTCCGTCCCCTCCAAGGGCCCTCCGCTCCGCCTCCCGCCCCACCCCGGCGAGCGTCCGCTGCGCGATCGCGCTGATGAAGTGCGGCCCGATGACGAGCGTGGCGGCGATGCCGCCGATCAGCAGCCACCGCGGACCGGGCCAGGTGTGGACGATGCGCACGCGCGTGACGTCCTCCGCTTCCGGGTGGAACTCCCAGATCACGTCCATGCCTCGGGTGATGCCCTCGACGTGGCGGTAGCGGACGGCGGGCTCGTCCGGGTCGCCGCGCATCTCAGAGACCCACCACGTCGGGTAACGAAGCGGACCACCGAAGTGCCGCCACGCGGCCATCTCGACGACGCCGTCGGCAAATCCTCGTTTTTCGCGGAAATAGACGTAGCGGTAGTGCGGCAGGATCTCGGGCCAGCGCTCGACGTCGGCGGCGACGCGGAAGCAGAGATGGGCCGGCGCGCGCACGAGGCGCTCGTCGACGGTGATCATGGTGCCTCCGATCGGCGGGAGCCGAGCAGGAAGGATAGCGCGATGGCCGGGGAAAGCAAGCGGCGCGGCGGGAGCAGGTCGCCGGTCGCGGCGATCAGTGCGGCAGCCGCGGCGGGCGCCCGGGCGAGGCGGCGGATCGCGGCGTCGGCGAGCGCGGGGCGCCGGATCACGTGGTCGATGAGGTGCTGGAGCAGGCGCGCCTCGCGGAGCGCGCGGTGCCGGCGCGCGGCGTAGCGCCGGAGCGCGTGCGCGGAGACGTCGCCACTGCGGAGCGCGCGGTCGGCCTCCTCCGCGAGCAGCTCGGCGCTGGCGAGCGCCTGGTAGATGCCCTGCCCGGTGAACGGGTCGAAGTAGCCGGCGGCATCGCCGACGAGCGCTGCGCCATCCGCCACGACCGTGCGAGTGGGCCAGTCGAACGGGCCAGATGCGAGCAGGGGCAGCGGCGGCTCGAGCGGCGGCAGCCGGGAGGCGAGCGCCGGGAAGCGCGTGAGCGTGTGAGAGAAGAACGCAAGCGGGTCGCGCGCCACGTCGCGGCCGAAGCGATCGGCGTCCACGACGAGGGTAAGGTTGGCGAGGGGGTTGGCGGCGACATCGTCGCCCTCCACTTCCTCGACGGGCGCGACGCCCACGCACGCGCCGGCCGCGAGGTGCATCTCGCCGAACCGGCCGAGGCCGGCAACGCCCCGCACGTGCGCGGTGAGCGAGAGTTTCCGCAGCCGCGGCGCGCGGCGCACGAGGCCGAGCCGGCGCGCGACGATGGAGCGCAACCCGTCCGCGCCGACGACGAGCCGGGCGTGCACGCGGAGGGCGCTGCCCTCGTGGTCGCGTGCCTCGACGCCGTTCACCTGGCCGCGCGCATCCCGGAGCAGTTCCGTGACGTGGACGCCGGTACGGACCTCGGCACCCGCGCGCCACGCACCCGCGAGCAACACAGCATCGAGGATCTCGCGGCGCAGCGAGATCGCGGTCTCGACGCGCGGGTCACCGTTCGCCGCGAACGCGAACGTGGCCCCGAACGCGTGGCCCGCGGGGGAGATGATGCGCCATCCGCGGAGCCGCGCGGGGCGCGCGGCGAGCACATCCGCGAGAAGGCCGAGCCGGTCGAGCACGCGCGCGGCTTCGGGGCTCAGGCAGTCGCCGCACGCCTTGGCGCGGGGGAAGTCGCGGCGGTCCAGCAGCAGCACCTCGTGGCCCGCACGGGCGAGCAGCAGCGCGGTGGCGGAGCCGGCCGGCCCTGCGCCGACGATGACTGCGTCGAAGTGCGTTCTCATCGTGCGACCAGCACGAGGCGCTGGAAGAAGTGGCGATGCACGCGTGCATCGCGCAGCCCGGCGTTGCGCGCGAGCGCGAGCAGCTCGGGCGCGGTGAACGCGCGCAGCACGGAGAGCGGCCCGTCGTGGCGCGTGAGCCGGTTGCGGCGCCACACGGTCGCGGCGAGCAGGCGCGCGCCGAGGTAGTTGGCGCGTGAGCGGAGCAGCTCGTTCACGACGATGGCGCGCCGCGCGACGCGCGCCAGCTCCCGCAGCGCCGTCTCCTGATCCTCGCCTTCGAAGTGGTGCAGCGTGAGCGTGAGCAGCGCAATGTCGAAGGCGTCGTCCGGGTAGGGAAGCGCGAGCGCGTCTGCGCGCTCGACCGTGATCTCCGGGTACGCTGCCGACGTGCGGCGTGCGATGTCGAGGATCTGCGGGTGCACGTCCGCGGCGACGATGCGGACGGCGAGGTGGCGGCGGCGGGCGGCGTGCACGATCGCGCGCGGAATGTCCGCGGCGCCCGTGCCCACGTCCAGGATGTGCGTGGCGCGGTCCGGCGAGAGGAGAGGCAGCACGTGGCGCAGCACCGCGCGTGTGCCGCCGAGCCAGCGGTTGACCGCGGCGACGTGCCCAAGGCTCTCCTCGAGCTCGCGCGGGTCGTGGCCCGGCTCGTCCAGGTACTCGGCCGCGTGCGTGCGGCGGGGCAGCGGTCTCACGTGCTCGAGGCCCGTGTGGACACGGGTCAGCCCCCTCCTTTCTCTGCCGCCTCCTCCGCGTACGGCTCGATGTGGACGACGACCTCGCGCGCGCCGACCTCGGCCGCGATGCGCCGCTCGACCTCGTCCGCGATGTCGTGTGCGCGCTCGACGTCCATCGTGCGCTCCACGGCGATCGTCAGCTCAGCGAAGATCTCGCCCTCGCGGCCTCGCGAGCGGACGCTGTAGCAGTCCGCGACGCCCGGCGTGTCCAGCGCGATGCGGCGGATCGTCTTCTCCTCGACCGCGCGCGCGTCCACGAGCACGGGCACGGTGCTGAGCAGGATGCGCCAGCCCGCGCGCGCGATGACCAGCGCGATGAGCAGCGTGAACACCGCGTCCGCGCGCGGATAGCCGGCGGCCACCAGGACCAGCCCGACGAGCACGGCCGTCGAGGCATAGAAGTCCGAGCGCGTGTGCGCCGCGTCCGCGACGAGCAGCTCGCTCCTGAGCTCCCGGCCGCGGCGCTCCTCGTAGCGGCTGACGACTGCGCTGACGACGGCGGAGACGGCCATGACGGCCATGACGGTCGGGGTGGCCTCAGGGTGGGCCCCGCCGGCAATGAGCCGGCTGATCGCTGTCCCCACCAGCTCGTAGACGGTGATGGAGAGGAACGCGACGATCGCGAGCGCGCCCAGCGTCTCGAACTTGGAGTGGCCATAAGGGTGCTGCTCGTCGGGAGCCTGCGCGGCGACGCGCGCGAGCAAGAGGCCCATCAGGTTGTTGAACGCGTCGACGGATGAGTGCGCCGCGTCGGCGAGCACGCTGAGCGCGCCGCTGGCCAGCCCGGCGACCGCCTTTGCGACGACGACGGCGAGGTTCGCTGCGAGCGTGATGGCGAGCACGCGGCGGATGCCGGCGTGGCGGGATTCGCGAACGGCGTAGCCGGGTGTCTGCATCTCCTTCGACCGGCCTGGGCGGCGGGCTCCGGCCCACACACGCGGACGCGATGAACCTCGCCGATTTGTAATGCGTGCTGAACATGTGAGCAGGCGAGGGGAAGAGCAAGGCGGCACGTTGTCGGGATGCGGAAGCAAAGGACCTCGCCCGTGCCCTGCAACGCATGCGAAGATGTACACCGTTCTGCGCGCGAAGAAGCATGAAGACGAGGTTAGCTGCTCACATGCGTAAGGGGGTCATTCGTGTTAGGTGCATCGAACGACTGAGTAGAGGCGCGCCGAATCACCAGTAGGGCACCCGCCTCAGTCATGCGTGGTGACACGCCGTTGCCGTGACAACCAACAGCAGGTCGGGCGCACTTACCTGCTCGAGGGACCGCCACCAGCGTTGGGTCAAGCGAACCCACATGGACCCGGCACCAGTGTTCAACGTGTTCGTGGACGAGGCGTGCCGCTGCACGATCGGCCTGCACCGCCTGAACCGATCGGGGCAGGGCGCGCTGGGCCTCGACGGTTCACAATCGCTGGTGAACATGGTGGTAAACATGTTGGTGAACATGGTGGCGGGCAGTGGGGAGCCGGGGCGCCGTGATGCCGTTGTCGTGGAACACATGTTCCCAATTGGCTTCCGGGCAGCGATGGTTCGTGGATCGAGTCGCGTTACATGAGAAGCTTGACATTGATTCGCTGAGATTGCATCAATCGAAAGCTCCGTACTCGGTACAAGAGTCAGGCGTTCCAACCGCGCGGCCTCGGGCTGCGCCCAGCGCCGCTGGAGGGAACGCATGTGCACGTGGGGCACCGCCACGCCGCTGCCGCTCCACCACCTGCCGCCGCCTTACGCCGAGCTCGTGCCCGTCCCGAGTCTGGAGACGGCGGAGCGGTTGCTCTCGTTCGGATCCGTGCTGGTCGTGGAGATCAGGGATCCAGTCCGTGATTGGCCTCTCGTGGTCGAGTCACTGCCGTTGCTGCGCCGCAGGTTCCCCGCCGTGCCGCACGCCCTGTGGGTACCTGGCGGCGGCGGATCCACGCTGTTGGAGCTCGCAAGGAGGGCGGGTCAGTGGGGTGTTCGTGCGGTGCTGGTGGCGGAAGGGCCGCACGCGGACGCGCTTCGACGTTCGCTTGCGCATCCGGTGGACCTCGGTGGCCAGGTGGTGGAGTGGCTGGAGCTGATCGACGTGCGGTTGACACCTCGGACGCGAGAGCTCGGACGCCTGATTATCGATCGTGCGGGTGCATACAGGCGAATCGGTGAGTTGCTCGCGGCGATACGCTGGTCGGAGCGGAGCGCGCGCTATCAGATGCGCAAGCGTCGGTTGGCGCCTCCGGAGCGGTGGTTCGGGGTGGCGCGAGCGCTGGGTGCGGCCCTCCGTCTTCAGGCAGACACAAGGAGCAGCGCGACGCGCCTTGCGATGGAGATGGGCTACGGCGGACACTCGGGACTCAGCCGGCTGTTCGCGCGGACGTTTGGTCTCACAGTCCCCACGGTGCGGAGCATCGCGGGGTGGGAACCGCTGATGATGCGGGCTTTATCGCTTCTGGTCCCGTATCTCGGTGATCGGGTTTCGGACAGCGCGGTTCGTGACCGACGCGGCAATTTTGCGGCGCTACGTTTCTAGCCGCCCGCATAGGCAAGCAACAGACTACTGCCCGCGTACCGTGCGGGACACGCCTCATGGCGCGCTTGCGCGGACCGAAACCCATCACCCTCAATCCCGGAGGTCGCCATGCGTCGGTTCGTGTTGAACTTCGGCCTGGCAACGGTCGTCGCGTTGGGTGCCATGGCTCTGGCCGCGCCCACGCCCGCGTCCGCGAGCATGTCGTGTGAAGGTGGCTGGGAGCTGAAGTGCTCCGGCAACGTCTGTTGCACGGTGTGTCAGGCGGACGGCAAGATCGGGGACTGCGAAGCGGTGCAGGCGAACTAGAGGCGCTTCCAGGGGTGCGGGGTGAGCGGCATGCGTGATCGAACCAAGCGACACGTCCGTGTCTGCCACCCCGCCACCCTGTTGGTGCCGAACCGGCGCATCATGATCCGGATGCAGGGGTTGGAGCCGCGTGGCCGTTCGAATCACGGGAGGGCTGGTGCGATCGTCTGCTCGTAGTTCGCCGGTCCCGTTCATGGCCGCGGCCCTCATGCTCGTTGGGGCATTGGCGGTGGGCGCGGCCCCGGTCCAAGCGCAGGAGGCACGTTTGGGGCAGCCGCTGCGCGTACTGGGCGTCGACGAGCCGCTCTATCGTGTGCGTGACGTTGCGTTCGCCGCCGACCAGGTCATCGTGCTCACGGCCCCCGAGCCCAGCATACACGTATTCGATCTTGCCGGGCGCTCACGCAGCCGTGCCTGGGGACGGGAAGGGAAGGGTCCGGGAGAACTGGAGAATCCGGTGGCGATGACCGCCATCGGCGATTTCGTCCACGTGCTGGACCTCGTGCCGGGCGCTCCCCGGGTGGTGACCTTCACGCTGAGCGGCGAGTCGGTCCGCACCACGGTCGTGTCCGGTGTTGAGCTCGGCGTTACCCTCTCCGCGGTGGGCGACGAGCTGATCGTCGAGACGGCCGAGTTCAGGGGCCGCAACCGCAAGCTGGTTCGGGTGGCGCAGCCGGATGCTGCGCTGACGGAGTTCATGCGGCCCGAGCAGATCCAGCTCGTGAGCGACGAGGGGCCGATGCAGAGCCTCAGAGTCGCGCCTCCGTTCGCTGCCCAGCCGCACTGGACGGTGCTGCAAGGTGCCGGCGTGGCGCTCTGGCCGGGCGAAGGTCAGCACATCACCGTCCTTCCGCTCCGTGGCGGCGACACGTTGGTGATCGAGTTGCCCGAGCGATCGTATCCCCTCACGGCTGCGGACCAGGCCCGTTGGATCGAGCGCACGTTTCCGGCCGACGCGGAGGTATTCGGAATCCGGGACGCGTACCGCGGACTGCGCAAGGCGGCGCGGGAGCGTATCCAGTTCCCGGACGTCTTCCCACCGGTCCTGCGGCTGGAAAGCGATTCGCGCGGGGGGCTGTGGGTGCTCCGCGCCGACCGAGCGACCGGTCAAGTCTGGACGCTGATCGAGGCCGGCGTCGAGACCCTCACGCTCGTCGGTCCGCCCGGTCGCGATCTGGTCGCGTTCGGGGCCCGGATGCTGGCGGCGACGACCGTCGACGAGAACGGAGTCGAGCTCATCGAGATCTACGAGAGGCCAGGCGGGTCGCGATAACACGGAGCGGAGGTTCGGATGCCGAAGGCGTTGAGCTTCCAGAACATTACGTCCGGCGTGTTGTGTCTTTGCGCCGTGGTCATCACCGGTTTGGTGGTCCGGCGCGAGTTCTCGGAGAGGCCCGCCGAGATCGAAGCGCGAGAGATCCAGGATTGGACCCGCCTCCTGGAGGATGGCAGGTGGCTGGGCGACCCGGCCGCGCCCATTCGGATCGTGGAGTTCTCGGACTTTCAGTGCCCGGCTTGCGCGCGCGCCCGCGACATACTGGCGGAGCTAAAACAGCAGTACGGCGGGCAATTTGCGATCGTCTACCGGCACTACCCGCTGGAGAACGTGCACCCGCACGCCAGGGCAGCCGCGATCGCGGCCGAATGCGCGGCCGAACAAGGGCGATTCCAAGCGTATCACGACCTTCTGTTCGAACGGCAGAACGAGATCGGTTCCATTGCCTGGGAGGAGCTTGCGGACCAGGCTGGGGTCGGCGATCTGGATGCGTTTCGGTCGTGTCTGGAAGCGCCGGCGAGCGCGCAGCGCGTCGAGCGCGACATCGCCGCGGGGGACACCATCGGGATCAATGCGGTCCCTGCGTTCATCGTCGATGGCCGTTTGGCGACCGGGTCCGCGGGAATGGCGCTCGTGCAGACGGTCCTGAGCAAGCGCGCTGGAGTTCCCCGAGGTCGAGCCAGCCGTCCGTAGGCAGGGTTCCTCAACACCATTCGCTCAGAGCAATCAATCTCTGCATCACAAGGAGCTGCCTCTTCGCGGTGCAGCCCAGGCCACGCTCCACGTCCGCTTCAGCCATCGCCCGAGCTGACCCTGGGTCCGCGACGGAAAGGGGATGGGCGCCTTCACCCGCCAACCGCATCCGCTCAAGACAGGCCTGAACCCTTGACGCTGCGCTCTACCGGGTTCCATCTGTCACTGCGCGTGATCAGGCGCGACGTCCCGCCCCGCCGGATCACTGCGCCGGGTGGCCACTCGCGCGGCAGCAGGTCAGCCTCGATCTGAAGCCTTACATTCGGATACGAGGCCGCCGGGGACACGCCGTTGCCGCGACACCAACAGCAGGTCGTGGCGCTGACCTACTCGAGGGACGGTCGCCACCTCTGGATCAAGCGAACCCGCATGGACCCGGCGCCCGTTTTCGACGTATTCGTGGACGGGGAAGTACGAGCTCGATGAGGCCTGTACTGCCTGAACCGATCGCAGTATCGATTGCGCCGCCGCCGTAGCTGATGGAGCGCTGCGCGGGGTGATCTTGCCGCTGTCCTTGCCCGGGCTCGCGGCGACGGCGATTCTGCCGTTCCGGCACTCGCGGAACGAAGGGGTGACGCATGGCATCGATTCGTCTCGAGGACGTCCACAAGATCTACCCGAACGGCCACGTCGCATCGGCGGGCGTCGAGCTGGAGGTGGAGGACGGCGAGTTCATGGTGCTCGTCGGCCCGTCGGGCAGCGGCAAGAGCACCGTGCTGCGGATGGTGGCGGGGCTCGAGACGCCGACGCGCGGGCGGATCCTGCTGGACGACGAGGACGTGACGCAGGTCCCGCCGCAGCACCGCGACCTGGCGATGGTCTTCCAGAGCTACGCGCTGTACCCGCACATGACGGTGCGCGAGAACATGGAGTTCGGGCTGCGCATGCGGCGGGTGCCGAAGCAGGTGATCGCGGAGCGCGTCGCCGCGGCGGCAAGGAAGCTGGGGCTTGAGGAGTATCTGGACCGCAAGCCGGCGCAGCTCTCGGGCGGGCAGCGGCAGCGCGTGGCGCTGGGCCGCGCCATCGTGCGCGAGCCGCGCGCCTTCCTCTTCGACGAGCCGCTGTCCAACCTGGACGCGAAGCTGCGCGTGCAGACGCGTGCGGAGCTGGCGCGCATGCACCGCGAGCTGGGCGCGACGATGCTGTACGTCACGCACGACCAGGAAGAGGCGATGACGCTGGGCGACCGCATCGCGGTGATGAACGAGGGGCGGCTGCAGCAGGTCGCGCCGCCGCTCGAGGTGTACCGTCGGCCCGCCAACGTCTTCGTCGCGGGGTTCGTCGGCTCGCCGGCCATGAACTTCTTCCGCTGCACGCTCGAGGGGGGCGACGACGGCGCGCCGCGCCTCGCGGGCGACGGCTTCACGCTCGCGCTCGATGGCGTCACGCTCGAGCGCGGGCCGGCAGGCCGCGAGCTGCTGCTGGGCGTGCGCCCGCAGGACCTGGAGGTGGTGGCGCCGGAAGGTGCGGACCTGACCGCGCGCGTGGATGTGGTCGAGCCGCTCGGCAGTGATCTGCTCGTGCACCTCGCCCGGCCTGGGGCCACGCGCGATCGCGAGCTCGTGCTGGTCACGTCCGCGGAGGCGGAGCTCACGGAAGGGACGGAGGTCGGACTGCGGCTGCGCAGGGAACGGCTGCACCTGTTCGATGCGGCGGACGGTGTGAGGGTGAACCGCTGACGGAGCCCGGCGCCATGGCACTGCAGAACATGGACCGCGAGGCGCTCTCGAAGCTCGCCGGCCTGGCCTTTACGGTGTGGGGAGTGGTCCTGATCGCCGGCGGGATCCTCCTCACGATCGCCGACCTGTCGGGCCTGAAGGCGGTGGCGTTCGGGCTGGTGCTTCTCGCCATGGGCCGCGGTGTCCGGCGCAAGTTCGCCCAGCCCGAGGGCACGCGGGCGGTGGAGGTGTCCGGGTACCAGGCGCCTGCCGAGATCGAAGAGAGCGGGCGGCGCGTGTTCCGGCCCACCGACTTCGTCTACGTCGATGCGAACGCCACGGATGAAGAGGTCGAGGCCGCGAAGGCAGCGTGGCTGCGCGAGCAATGGCGCAAGCGGCGCGACTGGGTCACCGGCCGCATCATCTCGCAGGACGAGCGGGCAAGACCGCTGGTGCTCGCGACCACGGTGCTGTGGTCTGCCTTCGCGGTTCTGCTGGTCGTGGGCGCGCTCGTGTTCGGCGCGAGCGTGGGCATCCTGGCCGTCATTTTCGTGATCTTCGCCGGCGCGCTGCTCTTCTACGCGTGGACCATGAGACGGCACCGGCGGAAGTTCGGACGCAGCCAGCTCGTGCTCCAACGGACGCCGGCGTTCCTGGGCGACGTCTTGAGCGGCGAGGTGGAGACCGGCATTCCAGAGGGCGCGGCCCCGTTCAATGGATTCCACATCCGCTTGCGGTGCATGCACCGGTGGAAAGAGCTGCGTCGCGGCACTGGCGGAACGACCGGCGACACGATCCGCCGCATGGACGTGCTGTGGGAGGCGGAGCAGCGGACAGACGGCCGCGTCCGCGCCGAGGACGGCGGCATCTCCATTCCCGTGCGCTTCGAGCTGCCCGCCGATCAGCCGCCGACCACGCTGCCGCCCAGCGGCCGGGGCATTGTATGGGAGCTGGCGGTCACGGCGGAGATGGACGGGCTGGACTACCGGGCGGAGTTCGAGGTCCCGGTGCTGCCTCAGAGCGCGAGCGCGTGGGTCGAGGCGGAGAGCCGCTGAGGCACTTTGCATCGCGGCCGGGCATCGTCGCGGCCTACGCGCGCTGCACAGCAGGGGCCGCTGACGCCGCGCATCACGACGCCGGCGCCCCGTACCTCGCCGCGGCCAGCCGCGCCGCCAGCTCTCGCATGCGCGCCTCCAATGCGGCGATCTCGCCTGCGCGCGCCCTCCGAGCGTCCAACAAGATCCTGCCCTGTACCATCGCGAGAACCACGTCCGCGCCGCGCGCCTGATGGAACAGCGCGACGGCCGGGTCCTGCACCGGCCACGCGTGCGCGCCGGCGAGCGAGACCGCGCAGATGTCGGCGTCCTTGCCGATCTCGAGCGAGCCGATGCGCGTGTCGAGCCCGAGGACGCGCGCGGCGTCGATCGTGATCATGCGCAACAACTGGTCAGCGGGCAGCGCATCATGGGAGCGCAGCCGCCCGCGCTGCACCACCTGCGCGATCCTCGCCTCTTCGAGCAAGTCCAGGCGGTTGTTGCTTGCGACCGAGTCGGTGCCCACTGCGACCGTGACGCCGGCATCGAGCATCTCCGCCACCGGAGCGATGCCGTGGCCGAGCCGCGCGTTGGCGACGGGGCAGTGCGCGACGAAGGCGCCGTGGTCCGCGAGCATGCGGATGTCGTCGTCGTCCACGGTGACGCAGTGGATGACGAGCGGCTGCGTGTCGAGGACCCCGGTCTCGCGGAGCAGCGCGATGGTGGAGCGTGCGCGGGGCGGCGTTGCAATGCCGCGCTTGCGCAATCCTTCCGCGAACGGTCCTTCACCCCGCGTCACGAGGCGGCGTTCTGCGTCGGCTTCGGCCGCGTGCGTCGCGAGCGGCAACCCCTCGGCGCGGGCGTACTCCGCGGCCATGCGGTAGAGGCGGTCGGAGACGGTGTAGGGCGCGTGGGGTGAGATGCCGACGCGCACGAGATCGGTCTCACGCGCGCGCATGTCCTCGACCTTCTGCCGCAGCTTCGCCAGCGCGTCGTCCGCCTGCTCGGGCGCGGGGCCGAAGACCTCGCGGTAGGCGACGCCGCGCATGCCGGCCGCGCGCAGCGCGTCGAGCGCCGCGCCGGAGTCCTCGGTCGCGGCGAGGGTGGTGATGCCGGCGGAGAGGGCTTCGACGCACGTCCAGCGCGCCGCGACGTCGTAGTCCTCCGCGGTCAGCGCGGCGTCGCGCTTCAGCCGGTTCAGCCACGGAATCCATTCGTGGAACGGCAGGTCGTCGAGGAGCCCGCGGAGCGCGGCGAGCTCGGGGTGCGCGTGCACGTTGATCAAACCCGGCAGCAGCGCGGCCTCGCCCAGGTCGATGCGCTCCGCATCATCGGGTTGCGGGACGACCTGGTCCGGGCCGACGGCGGCGATGCGGCCGCGCTCGTCCACCAGCAGCGCGCCGCCGCGGATGGGCGGCGCGGTGACGGGCAAGAGCCAGGCGGCGGAGAGGCGGATCATGGGTGCGGAAACTACGGTTGGCGTTCAGGTACGGCGAGGGTGAGTGAAAAGCGGGCGGGGGCGGGGGCGACCCTTCCGCCCATCCGCTCCACCCGGGAGTCCGCCCCCAACCTCGACGCCACCCGGGCGGGGGAACTGCGGGAGAACTGCGGGCGGGGGCGTTCGCGGGGTGCCTCGCGGACCGGTCGGCACTCCCTCGCCCTCGCCTCCGCCCTCGCCCCGGCCCGGGGAGGCGGAGCAGTGCGGGGGAGACGCGTGGCTGTGCTCGGCTGTCCGGCGCCCGGACGGCTCATCGCGGGGAATTCGGAATTGCGAATTCAAGTTCGAATTCAAATTGCGAATTCCCCTCCCCCTCCCCTGCCCTCGCCCTTGCCCTGGCCCTAATTCGGGAAATGGAACAGCTCGCCATCGAAGCCGCCGCGGCGCGAGCGCTGGACACGGGCGTCGTCGGTGCGGGCGGCGAGGCCGAGCAGCTCGCCGATGGAGAGGACGAGGCGGACATCGCGCGGCTTGGCGTGGTAGCCGATGGGGAAGGCGAGGTCGAGGCGGTAGGTGGTGCGGCCGCCGGCGGGGAAGGAGCCGCGGAGGCCGAAGCCGGCGGCGGCGCGCCAGCCGGAGTCGGTGCCGAAGGGCGCGTCGCCGGGCCAGACGCGGCCGACGTCCGCGAAGAGCGTGGCGCCCAGGTCGAGCACGTCGCGCAGTGGCCAGCCGAGGTAGATGCGGTCTTCGAACGAGAAGACGGCGCGGCGGCCGCCGGGGAACCGCTCGGGCGCGTAGCCGCGCAGTGCGTGGTCGCCGCCGAGTGTGAGCTGGAAGGGCGTGCGGGTCTGCCAGCCGGCGGCGCCGGCGGCGCGGAGGACGAAGGTGTGCCGCGATTCCGCGGACGGTTTCCAGTACGCGAAGCCCTCGGCCTCGGCGAAGATGTCCTCCCAGCGGCCGTCGTCGTCGTAGTCCTTGCGTGCGTCGAAGCGGCCGCGGCCGGCGAGCAGGATGCCTGCGTCCTCGCGTGCGCCGTAGAGGTTGAGGGAGGTGATGAGGTCGTCGCCGGTGCGGCCGACGCCGAGCGAGCGGCCGACGGCGAGCTCGGCTTCGGCGCCCAGCCGGATGTCCTGGACGCCGCGCATGCTGTCGAAGCCGCGGCGCCGGACCCAGCGGATGTTGCGTTTGCCGAGCAGCAGCATGAGGCGGACGTTCTCGACCGGCTCGGTCTGCGGCCGGATCTCGGCGATCAGCGCAGAGTCCGCCGGGCCGGGGCTGCCGAAGTCCTTGCCGCGTACGACCTCGGCGCTGTCGGCGCCCGGGAAGGACATCTCCTGGAAGCCGATGGCGGCGCCGAACAACGTCAGCGCGCCGGGATGGCCGACGCGCGCGACGGCGGCGAGGTCGAACGCCTTGTCCCGGACGGGGAGCAGCACCCGCGTCACACGGCCGACGGCGTCGCCCGCGATGTAGTCGAAGAAGCGGTCCTCGCGACGGAAGCCCTGGCGGAACGCCCACTTGCCGATCTCGCCGACGAACGGGTAGGCGATGACCTGGTCGACGAGCGTGCCGGCGCGGGTGCGGCCGGCCGCGACGCGCAGGTCCCAGCGGGTGCGCGCGAGCTGCGGCGTGGCGTAGGAGAACACGATGTCGCGGACGACGTCGCGCTCGATGTACTGGAACGCGATCGCCTGGCCGGTGCCGAGCAGGTTGTTCTCGCGCACGCGTATGCCCTCGAAGCGGAGACCGCCGTCGATGCGGACGCGCAGGTCGAGCTGCGTGCTCCACTCGTCGCGCGTGTCCACCACGACGTGCCACGTGCCATCCGGCTGCTGGAGCCCGAACACATCGACCTGGGAGAGGAACTCGTGGGCGCGGAGCAGACGCTCGGACTCGCGCAGGAGGAGCGGGTCGTAGCAGTCGCCGACGCGGAAGAGCAGCTCGCGGCGAATGACATCCGCGCGCGTGCGCACGTGCAACGCGTTCGCCACGTTGTAGGCCCACGCGAAGCGCCGGTTCAGCGCGGGGTCCGTGGTGTCGAAGATCGAGTGGTTGTCCACGAAGATGTAGCTGATCGCGCCGTCCGGGCAGGACGGCGCTTCCTGCGCGGCGGCGCCGGCGGCAAAGGCGACGAGGAGGGCAGGGGCCAGGGACTTCATGCGCGGACACTACACCGGGGAAAGGGGGGTGGATCCTGGGGGAGGCATGGGAGTGTCGGGTGGGATCGCGGTCTAAGGGGCTCGCTGGTTTGGGAAGGGCGAGACGGGGGTCGCGCCTGAAGGAGCGCGGGCTGATTGGCATCGGAGGGTCAAGCGGGCACGCGCCTGAAGGGGGGGTCTCGCTGGTGTGTGAAAGGCGCGCCGCGCTGCGGCGGCCTCATACGGGAAGGCCGGGTTCGCATCGCGCCTGAAAGAGGGGGTCTCGCTGGTGCGTGAAAGGCGCGCCGCGCTGCGGCGCGCTCGTGCTTGAAGGGCGAGACGGCTTCTTCGCCGTGTTCGTGCTGGGAGGGGCGAGACGCTTGACACCCCCGCTCACCCTTCCCTAACCTAGCCGCTTCCGCCGCTGTCTTTGCGGCGGCGGATATCTCGGAAACACGACAGCGAGGCCACGGTGGCTACGGAAATGAGTACGGGGGTCCTGGACGGTATTCTGTCTGAAGGACCGGTGCATTGGAACCTCGCGCCGGCGGTGCTGATCGAGCACGCGGTCCGGCGGGGCGAGGGGGTGCTGACGCGGGACGGCAGCTTCGCGGCGGTGACGGCGCCGCACACGGGCCGCTCGCCCAACGACAAGTTCGTGGTGCGGGAGCCGTCGAGCGACGCGCACATCTGGTGGGGCGAGGTGAACAGGCCGCTCGAGCAGGCGCACTACGAGGCGCTGCTGCGGGACGTGCGCGAGTACCTGCGTGGGCGCGAGCTGTTCGTGCGCGACGTGTGGGCGGGTGCGGACCCGGCGTACCGTCTGGGCGTGCGCGTGGTCGGCACGCACGCGTGGCACTCCCTGTTCGTGCACAACATGTTCATCGAGCCGACGCGCGAGGAGCGCGCGCAGTTCGAGCCGGGGTTCACGGTGCTGCACGCTCCGGACTTCCAGGCGGACCCGGCGGTGCACGGTACACGCACCGGCACGTTCATCGTGCTGAACTTCGGCGAGCGCGTCGCGCTGATCGGCGGCACGCACTACGCGGGCGAGGTCAAGAAGTCGATGTTCACGGTGCTGAACTACCTGCTCCCGCGGCAGGGCGTGCTGTCGATGCACTGCTCGGCGAACGTGGGCGACGCGGGAGACGTCGCGCTGTTCTTCGGCCTCTCGGGCACGGGCAAGACGACGCTCTCCACGGATCCGGAGCGGCAGCTCATCGGCGATGACGAGCACGGCTGGTCCGACCAGGGCGTGTTCAACTTCGAGGGCGGCAACTACGCGAAGGTGATCCGACTGTCCGCGGCGGGCGAGCCGCTGATCTACGCCGCCAGCCGCCGCTTCGGCGCGATCCTCGAGAACGTGGTCGTCGACCCGGAAACGCGCGCGGTGAACTGGGACGACGACTCGATCACGGAGAACACGCGCTCGTCGTACCCCATCTCGTTCATCGAGAGCGCGGTGCGGGACGGTAGGGGGCCGCACCCGCGGCACGTCGTGTTCCTGACAGCGGACGCGTTCGGCGTGCTGCCGCCGATCGCGCGGCTGACGCCGGAGCAGGCGATGTATCATTTCCTGTCCGGCTACACGGCGAAGGTCGCGGGCACG
>Ga0207873_1002164_pt1 | contig 16871 bp, 13 predicted proteins | sample BGWIniCompost_FD_187373 | JGI IMG/M metagenome (GOLD analysis project Ga0207873, IMG submission 187373) | Cellulose adapted compost microbial communities from Newby Island Compost Facility, Milpitas, CA, USA - BGW Initial Compost (SPAdes)... ...
ACCCCGGGGGTGTGTTATGAAGTATTTACATTTTTTGTGGGCGCTGGATATCCTTCACCGGTACTATCCGCATTTTCACAGCAACGAGTTGCTGATCCTTGCGGACGATATCTGGAAGTGGCTGCACAATGAATTGCCGGCCGACAGCAGCACGCTCGCCTACCTCCAGAGTTGCTTTGATTCACCCTCTGATGCCCTGCGGATCGTATGGCGCGAAATCCAATTGATTATTGGTCCATTCCGCCACCTGAACTGAGGCGCTTTCCACTATACTTTAGTTTTTCTTCAATCCGTTAACGAGCATGTCGGCAAGTTGGCGACCCAGCTCGATTGGTTCAATGGTACCGACAGGGTCGTACCACATCGGCATCCAGTTCAGTGAAGAAAACAGCGTCATGACCGCAAGTTTCTTGTCGATGGTGTCTTTGAATTCACCTGACTGCATTCCAGCTTCGATTATTCTCTTGAACCGGTTGATGTAGTTGATGCGCAGCAGAAGAAAATCGCGCAGATATGGCTGGCTCAAGTGGCGGTGCTCATTCATAAACACTGCCGATGCGGTGAGGTCGCGCGCCATCACCTGGATGTGACCAATGATGCCCCTGCGCAGTTTCTCACTCGCGGTTACATCCTGCTGCTCCACTTCATCGAGCGATGCACGGAACTCTGCAGCCATGTCGAAGCAGAGGGTGCGCAGGATCTCTTCTTTCGATTTGATATGCGAATACAGACTCGCTGCTTCGATACCCAGCATCTGCGCCAGGTCGCGCATTGACGATGCCGCATACCCCTTCTGTCTGAATAGTTCTGCTGCTTTTCGGATTACCTGCTCCTTTCTGGACAGGTTCGTCATGGCTTCGGACATAGTATGGTAATCTTCAAAAATATGGAAAAATCTCGTATCGCCTCAGTATGTTTGGTCCATTCGATCAACCAGAAAGGTAACAAATTCCTGTGAAATGAAGTTTGCAGACGCCAAAGAGTACTTCCGAAAACTGCACAACATCCTCTACGCAATTATCCTGGCGCCGGTGCTCAGTTTCGGCTACATCTACCTTGAGGCGGGATACGGAAATGACCCCATGCCGGTGCCTGCACACGCCGATGTGCGAACCTACCTCCTTGCATTCGCGCTAGTAGCACTCGTCACCTTTTCGATCGCCACGTTCCTGCGCCGCCTCAGGGAGATTCGTCAGCTCGACCTTCTCACCGATCGGCTAAGCGGATATGCCAACGCTGTCATCGCTCGATTCGCCGTTGCCTCGGTGGGAGGATTTGCCGGCGTCGCCGGACTGTACTTCACCAACGACCCCATACACGTGGGGCTATTTGTTTTACTCCTCATCATGATCTCTGCCTGGTGGCCATCCGCATCCCGCGTCTGCCGGCACCTGAGGCTGGGGAAGGAGGAGAGGGAGTGGGTAATGGGAAAGAGAGGGGCAGAGAGAGTGTGAGTGTGAGTGTGAGAGTGAGGGAGGAGTAAGGGACCGGTCATTTCCCAAGAGTAGTCGACCGAAAAAAATAAGTGTAAACTATACATTTTTAAAAAATCGCGTATCTTCGGTTTATCAACATTGCCCTTTCGCCACCATGTTAAATCCAACCACTAACCCCTCCATTTATGGTAACGAAGTTTACCTGGTACGGCGCCTGGGGGAAGCTCCGGGCACATGGTGTTTTCGGGCAAGTTTGTGTGATCCTCCTGGGAATCACGCTGGCCCTGAAGGCTAACGCACAAGGTTCTGTCAGCGGCACGGTATTCGACGAAAACCGCGCGCCGCTGCCGGGAGTCAACGTCATCGTACGAGGAACCTCCTCGGGAACAACTACTGACGGCTCAGGAAAGTACACGATTCAGGTACCGGGACAGGACGCGGTTCTCACATTCACCTTCATAGGGTATGAGCCACGGGAAATCCCGGTCGGTACACAAACCGTGATCGATGTCGTCATGTCGCCTGACGTCACAGCACTCGAGGAAGTCGTCGTCGTGGGCTACGGGACGGAGCGGAAATCAGATCTCACCGGATCCGTAAGCCTAGTCGATGTTGCAGAAATGAACAAGCTGGCGACGAGCGACATCACGCAGATGCTGCAGGGACGCGTAGCCGGCGTTGCCGTCAACAGTGATGGACAACCGGGCGCAACACCAAGCGTCAAAATCCGCGGTGTTGCTTCGTTCGGTACCAATGGTACCAACACGGAACCCTTATATGTAGTGGACGGTGTCCCGCTGCTCGGTGGCATTCGCGACTTTAACCCGGACGACATCGAATCAGTGCAAATTCTGAAGGACGCATCTGCTGGCGCCATCTATGGTTCCCGCGCAGCAAACGGCGTCATCATCATAACGACAAAACGCGGCCAGAAGGAGAGACCGCTCACCATCGACTTCAGCGGCTACTCTGGAATACAAAACGTCGCGAAGAAAATTCCGGTCACCAATCGCGAGAACTATCAACTCCTCAACAACGAGATGCGGGTCAATAATCCCGGTGCCCCGTTGGGACCGCTGCCCGGCAACGATCCGGACTCTCCTGATTTTATCAGCGACGTCGACACCGACTGGCAGGAGGAAGGATTCAAGACGGGTTACATACACGATTATACCGCCAATTTCTCGGGTGGTTCCTCAACTGCCTCCTACAACCTTTCACTCAACTATTTTAATAACAGCGGAACGCTTGTTGGCAACGGTCCGAACTACGACAGGTACACTGCGCGGATCAACAGCGATGTGGAAAAAGGAATCTTCAAATTTGGTGAGAGCCTGTATCTCATGCACTCCGACGAAGACCCACTCTACCTTCTTCCGGAACTTGCCGGTGGTCGACCGTCCTACGTAAATGACCTCGTGCTCGCCGTTCCCACGATGCCAGTATACGATCCCAACCGCAAGGGAGGATTCGGAGGTACAGACGCTGTAATACAAAACGCCATTAGCCTTAATGTGCCGGGCATCAACACACTCGTCAGGAACACGACCAGGGTGAACCGCATGTTCGCCAACGCCTACGGTGAAATTGCATTCCTTAGGAAAAGCGCGACGACTTTGTCATACCGCCTCAACCTTGGATATGACTACACGCTCGCCCGCGATCACCGCTTTGTACCGGAATACGACCTGGGTTATTTCTTTCCAAACGACAACGCGCGTTCATCTTCAGGAATGCGTCAATACACCAACGGCCTCGTCGAGAATACGATCAACTTCTCCACAACCGTTGGACGTCATGACATCAAAGTTCTGGCCGGCCAAACTTATCAGGCATTCGAAACCTATACGATGGGAGGTACGACCTCGCTGCTGCGCGAACCTTATCTGCCTACACTATCCAACGGTGATGGCGAGAAGACCGTGACTGAATATATTGAGAAGGCGGCGCTGTTCTCGCTACTCGGGCGCATCAACTACATTTATGACGATCGTTACCTCATCACGGCAAACCTGCGCCGCGACGGTTCTTCACGGATATCACCGGACAATCGCTTTGAAATTTATCCATCGGTCGCTGTCGCGTGGAAACTTCATAACGAATCCTTCTTAAACCTTCCGCAGTTCATTTCCGAACTCAAATTGCGTGGCAGCTGGGGTGAAGTTGGCAACCAGGGGATACCGGCGTATGCATATCAGGCCGTCATTAACCAAAACATACCGTACTCCTTCGGAACCGGCACCTCGCTGGGCGGAGCATCTACGTTCCTCGTCGATCCTAACCTCAAGTGGGAAAAGAGAACGACGCGGAACGTTGGTATTGATGCCGTGTTCTTTCAGGGGCAGCTCGACTTCACGCTGGAGTATTATTCCAACCTGGCAACGGACATTCTCGTGAGCGCACCAATCCCAGCTTCAACAGGTTCCCTTCCAACGGGAACGGGTGGAGCCGCATCAATACTCACCAACGCCGGCGGCATGCAGAACACCGGCATTGAATTCTCCTTTACATACAGGAAGCGATCGGGCGACTTCACCTACGAAATCTCACCTAACTTCTACACTGTGCGAAATCGCGTGACGCGTCTTAACAACGAACGCGCATTTCTTCCAGGCGCGGGAAGTCGTACGGAAGTCGGACATTCAATCGGCTCGCATTACGGATGGGTGGCTGACGGCATCTTCCAGACGCCCGATGAGGTCGCTGCTCACGCTTTTCAAAACGCTGCCACGGGACCCGGCGATATTCGGTTCAGAGATCTCAACAATGACGACGTCATCGATGACAACGATCGCACTTACCTGGGCAAAGCGTTGCCGGACATTTATTATGGACTCAACATTACCGCGCAGTATCGGAATTTCGACTTCACTTTGTTTATGTCGGGAAGCGGAGGCAACCTGATTCTCAACAACCTGTACCGCGCGCTGATGAGCGGAAACAGCTACGCAAACTATCACGAAGATCTGCTCGGGCGCTGGACGCCACAAAATCCCGGCAACACCATCCCGCGGATGGTCCTGCTCGATCCCAACGCGAATGGCCGCGATTCCAATCGTCCGGGATGGCTTGAAGACGGAACGTACCTTCGAATCAACACGCTTTCGGTAGGCTATACGCTTCCTTCAACCATTATACCCGCGGTCACGCGCGCACGCGTCTACGCTACCTGTCAGAACCTGCACACGTTCTCAGGATACAAAGGATTCAATCCGGATTTCACGGCAGGATTGCTCAACCCTGGATTTGATTTCGGAACCTATCCGAAACCCCGCACTATCCTCGTAGGCGCTCAGATCAGTTTCTAAAACTTCAACCTGTTGAACATGAAAAACATTAGCATCATTCTGTTGTTGCTGCTTGCAGCCGGATGTTCTGAAAGGCTGGAGCAGGTCAACCCAAACCGCCTGTCGCCGGAATCATTTTATAAAAATGAAACGCAGGCTGTAGCAGCCATCGACGCGGTCTACAATGCGCTTATCATCGACGGCGCGTACAACCGGATGACACCTGTAATCAATGACGGAAGATCGGATGAACTCATTTGCAGAAGCCCATGGGATGCACTGACTACCGTAAGCTCATTTAACCTCAGGGCGACCTACGACGTCAACGGCTTCGCATGGAACGCCTACTACCAACTTATCTATCGTGCAAACCAGGTACTGGAAAACGTTCCGCCCATTGAGATGAGCGAGGACTTGAAAACGAGGATTCTTGGACAGGCATACTTCCTGAGGGGATTTGCACATCTAAACCTGACACTTCTTTACGACATCGTTCCGATCATTACATCAGTGCCGAAAAATACGGGGGACTGGTATCCCGCGACGGCGACGAAAGAAAAACTCTGGAATCAGATTCGCAGCGACCTCACCGCTGCAAAGGAGCGATTGCCCGTTTCGTATGCGACAGTGGACGGTCCCGATCGAAATCAAAACCGTCGGGCAACAAAAGGTGCTGCTGCTGCCCTGTTGGGACGCGTTCATCTTTACACCCATAACTATGCCGCTGCCGCTGCGGAATTTGAAGAGGTAATCGGAATGGGTTACAGCCTTGCTGCCAACTATGCTGACAACTTCACCGATAATCCCGATATCGAGAACGCCAACCCAGAGACCATCTTTAGTGTGGTCTTCACGACGAGCAACAACCCAACGCTCAACTGGGGTGGGGACCCGGATGCGACGTGGAGGCAGTTCACCGCTGTGTCGCCCACTTATGCAGCTCCAGGAAAGGGATTCTTCGATTTCTTCCCATCTGCGTGGCTGTATAATGAAATGCGGATGGAACGAACCGTTGACGACAAACTTGATCCACGGTTCCACGCAACAATTCTTGCCTATGAGCCCGATGAAGGGTACTCGATGGCCTATCTGGAACCCTGGCCGTACGAACCCACGGATTACTTTATTAAGAAGTATACAAACGCAGATCTGGGCAAGCCCGATGAGAATGGATTCAATTCCGGCATCAACTACAACATCATCCGCCTTGCCGATGTATTTCTGATGTATGCCGAATGTCAGAATGAACTGAACAACCAGGCTCTGGCTGCTGAATACATTCAGAAGGTGCGCGACCGCGCGAATCTTCCGGACCGTGAGGCAGAGTTCGCAGGCTTTACGCAGGAGCAGATGCGCGAACAGATTGCTCACGAAAGGGTGATGGAGTTGGCGATTGAAGGCACGCGTTTCTACGACATTATCCGATGGGGATGGTTGCAGGATCCGGACAAACTTGACATGCTGAAATCTCACGACCCGGAGTTCAACAACTATGTACCCGGAAGCGAATACCTGAAAATACCTCAGGGTGAACTTGACCTGAACGAGAACTTATTGCCCAATTCAGCTAACTAGCGACGAGGAACATTGCTGATAAGACGCGCGGCGACTTCCATGAAGAGGATGAAGTGTGGTGTAGCCCTGATGGGCTTGCTGTGGACAGGATTATTGTGTTTTTCGTGCAGCAGAGACAAAGAACCGCCGGGACCACAACCACCTGTCAAGCCGCCGCCTGGAGAGGAGTCTGGGTTCAACATCGATGACCTGGCCGACACGTATCCAGACCTCGCACCATTCGAAATGCATCCTCGGTGGGGTCCGTACAATGTGCATGATCCCAGCATCATAAGGGATGGAGCGTATTTTTATTGCTTCAGTACGGATGCGGGGTATGGCATCGATGTACGATTGGGAATCCAGATACGCAAGTCGAGGGATCTGGTTGATTGGAATTTCGTCGGTTGGGTATTTAATAAGCTCCCTCCAAAGGGAGCCGAATACATTACCCAGTCTGGCGGAACGCCATTCAATTCCCTTTGGGCTCCTTACGTGATGAAAGTCGGCGACGAATTCAGACTCTACTATTCCTTGTCGTCGCCAACGCCACGGCTTAGTGTGATCGGACTCGCCACAGCATCGTCACCTGAAGGACCCTGGACAGAACGTGACGTTGTAGTTCGGTCGTCCGCCGACAATACCGTTCACACCAATGCCATCGATCCTTCGGTGATTGTGGACCACGAAGGCCGCCATTGGATGTACTACGGTTCTGCTTGGGATGGCATTTACGTTTTGGAGCTGGATCCATCTACCGGACTCGCCAAGACTCCACTCGCACGTGGAAAGCGGGTGGCGCAGCGCGGATTTACGAGCGGAACACCGAACGGAAACATTGAAGCCGCCGAGATCATTTACCACCTGGAACAGGATAAGTACTTCCTTTTCATTTCGTACGATTGGCTTCAGACGAAGTATAATGTACGGGTGGGAAGGTCGGATTCTCCGGAGGGTCCCTTTTACGATTTCAACGGCGTTGATCTCAACGCGGGGCACGATATGATTCCCATGATCCTCGCGCCGTATCGGTTTGTGGATCACGGAGGATGGCAGGGCACTGGTCATTGCGCCGTGTTCGAGGATGACGGTCAGTACTACATGGCGCATCAGGGACGCCCGGGTGTGGACAGCCACTACATGGTACTGCACGTTCGCAGGATGTTTTGGATGGACAGCGGATGGCCGGTGGTGTCGCCGGAACGGTATGCCGCGGTAGAGCAATCGCCTGTCAGCGAGGAGGAATTGGTTGGAGCCTGGGAACGAATTGTGTTCGGCTACCAGGTTGTTCCCGGCTATGCAAACGAGCAGGTTTCTCCTAACTTTCAATTCGCAGTCCCGATGACGCTTGATGAAGGAGGGACTATCGATGCAAAGTCGGATCAGCACTGGAGGTATGACGCACCGGTACTCACGCTGGAAATCGGCGATGCCGCGTACACGGCGATTGTGGAACGCGGCCGGGATTGGGAAAACAAAACCGAATGTATTCTCTTCACTGGCCTGAACCAGGAAGGCGTGGCCATTTGGGGAAAAAAACAAAACTGAAAACTTAGGAACGCATGCAAGACCGAAAACGCAATCACTTACTTCTTGTCGCACTCATTGCCGCGCTGTTACCATTTCGCGTTGTTGCTCAGAGTTCCGTCACCTTACAGGTCGACGCGGGCAAAGTTGGTGCGCCGATACAGCCAACGATGTGGGGTATCTTTTTTGAAGATATCAACTTCGCAGCGGATGGCGGTATCTATGCTGAAATGATCAAGAACCGATCCTTCGAATTTGCCGATCCGAGGATGGGCTGGCAGGAGCACAAGTACGATCGGTTTTCACTGAATAGGGAGTCAGGTAGTATGACGATCATTAACCGCGTCGGCAAGACCACCAATCCACGATTTGCGCGGGTAACAACGAATGCCTCTAAGGGATATGGCATTACGAATGAAGGTTTCCGCGGGATGGGCGTGAAGCAAGGCGGAGAATATGTTTTCTCTGTTCTCGCAAGTCAACACCAGGGAGGGAAGGTGACGCTGCGACTGGAACTCGTGGATGAGAAGGGAAGCCCAATAGGTGAAGCAAGTCTCACACCGGAAGGTGTTAAATGGAAAAAATACAGCGTGAACATCACTGCCACCCGTACGGAGGCAAGGGCAAAGTTGAACATTTGGTTCGAGGGCACAGGTACGGTGGATCTTGATATCGTATCACTTTTTCCAGCAGACACCTGGAAGCGAAGGCCGAACGGTTTACGCGCCGACCTGGTGCAGCTTCTTGCTGACCTGAAGCCTGGCTTTCTGCGTTTTCCCGGTGGGTGTATCGTTGAAGGTCGCGACCTCGCAACGCGTTACCAATGGAAGAAAACGGTAGGCCCCGTTGAAGATCGACACCTGATCATCAACCGATGGAATACCGAGTTTCGGCACCGTCCAACGCCGGATTATTTTCAGTCCTTCGGACTGGGATTCTTTGAATATTTTCAGTTGGCTGAAGACCTGGGCGCTGAACCGCTTCCCATCCTGAGCTGTGGCATGGCGTGCCAATTCAACAGCGCAGAGGTTGTCCCATTGGATCAGCTTGATCCCTACATAGAGGATGCACTCGACCTGATTGAGTTTGCCAATGGCTCGACTGACACGCCGTGGGGCAAGGTGAGAGCCGACATGGGTCATCCTGAGCCATTCAAATTGAAGTTCATCGGAATTGGTAACGAGCAATGGGGTCCGGGCTACATCGAGCGCTACAAACTCTTTGTGGATGCGATTAAGTCGAAGTACCCGGATGTCACGATTGTCTCTGGCAGCGGACCGTTCCCCGATGGAGAGATGTTCGAGTATGGATGGGAAGAACTTAGGGAACTCAAAGCGGAAATTGTAGACGAGCACTACTACCGTCCTCCCGAATGGTTCTTTGAGAATGCGACGCGGTATGATTCATACGATCGCTCGGGACCGAAAGTGTTTGCTGGTGAATATGCAGCGCAGAGTGTAGCGATCGCAAGTCCTGAAAACAAGAACAATTGGCGATGCGCATTGTCGGAGGCAGCATTCATGACGGGTCTGGAGCGCAATGCGGATGTTGTTTACCTGACGTCCTACGCACCTTTGTTTGCTCATGTCGATGGATGGCAATGGACACCTGATTTGATTTGGTTCGATAACCTTAAGTCGTTCGGTACACCCAACTACTATGTGCAAAAGCTGTTCTCCAATAACAGAGGCACGCATGTAGTATCTGTGCAGTCGAATGGAAAACCCTTAACCGGCCCGCAGGTGTACGCGACGGCGGCTGTTGATCGAAATACGAATGAGTTGATTCTGAAAATTGTCAATGCTTCTGAGTCGACGCAGCCGGCTGACATCCGAGTCGACGGCATAAGGGGAATGAAGACAGGTACGGTTACCGTGTTGAAGTCTGCCGATCCTGAAGCAGTGAATTCCATCGACAATCCACTTCGGATTAGCCCGGAAACAAAGCCCCTTAAAGCAAGCGGCAGGAAGCTGGATATACAACTGGATCCGCTTTCGCTTACCGTTGTACGCGTGCCGATCAGGTAAAGTCAACTAAAGCCGATCTCATGAGACGAATCATGTGCCTGACTGCCGTACTTGTTATGATAGGACTGGTGTCCTTCGCGCAGAACATTCGGGTACATGATCCCGTGATGATCCGTGAAGGCGAAACGTGGTATCTGTTCTGCACGGGGATGGGTATTTCCGTTTACTCTTCCCCGGATATGAAAACATGGAAACGTGAGGCACCGGTCTTTGAAACACCGCCAGCGTGGGCTATTGATGCAGTGCCTGGGTACAAAGGCCACACGTGGGCACCGGACATTGCCTTTCATAACGGACTGTATTATCTGTACTATTCTGTCTCAGCTTTTGGTAAGAATACTTCCTGCATTGGAGTGGCTACGGACAAAACACTGAATCCGAATAGTCCGGACTTTAAGTGGACCGATCATGGTAAAGTGATTCAATCCGTACCGGGAAGGGATTTATGGAATGCTATCGACCCGAACGTCGCCTTTGATGAGCAAGGCGTACCGTGGATGGTGTTTGGATCCTTTTGGAGCGGGATGAAGCTCGTTAAGCTGGACAGTACGCTAACGGCAATCGCACAGCCGGAAGAATGGTACACGATAGCGAGGCGTGCACGCGATTTCAAGACCGACGACCGGGAGGCAGGTGAAGGCGCCATCGAAGCACCGTTTATCTTTCATAGGAATGGGTACTACTATTTGTTTGTGTCATTCGACTTTTGCTGTCGCGGTGTTGAAAGCAACTACAAGGTAATGGTAGGGCGTTCGGAGAACATTCGTGGACCCTATCTTGATCGCGAGGGGAATCGTCTGGATCATGGCGGCGGCACGCTCGTCGTATCCGGCAACGAACGCTGGCCCGGCGTTGGGCATAACTCAGCATACACTTTTGATGGAAAGGATTATCTGGTATTCCACGCCTATGATGCTTCGGATAATGGAAGGCCGAAGTTGAAAATTGAAGAGATCGTTTGGGATGAGGAAGGATGGCCGAGGGTGGAGGGAGCGAATGATTAGCGATTTGTGATTAGTGATTTGTGATTTTTCGGTATAAAAAAAGAATGCGTCGCAGGGGACGCATTCAATTGATAGAGTATTTACGTTTTAGCCTAAAACACAACCCCAAAACTAAAAGCATTCAGTGACGGGCCTTTCCCCTCGGAGAACAACTCGTTCATGTCGTAGTTGAAGAACAAATCCAGTGAACGATATCCAATCTGCATCCGCATTCCGTACCGGATGTTTTCCATGTAGAAGCCGTCGTGATTGCGGTCCTTCTCCATGGAGCCGTTTAGTTTGTATTTGATCTTCGTGTAGCTATCGATCTTATATCCAATATAGGGACCGGCACCGATTCGGAATGCCCGTGTTGCATCCCAACGTCCTTTGTTGCTCCGGTTGCTGAAGTCCAGCACGGGTACGATGGACGCGTTGACGTAGCTTACGGTAAGCTTGCTTTTCCTGAAATCTGCATCCCGCATATCCGGCGTGAACGTTACTCCGACATCGTCCTTAACGAGGGTCATGTTGTCTTCCTGGAACTTGAAGTTATACCAGCTGACACCGAGGCCCCACTCGACAAAGAAATTCTTGCCAATCCGCGTACGTTGGATGGAGTTGATTCCGAGATACCACGATCCCCACGGGCGCACGGCATACGGCGCATTTTCACTGTCGGGAAACTTTCCATCACTTAGGAAATTGCTGGTTCCAAGGTCGAAGTTAAACGACTGTGTTGTGCGCCAGCGCCGTTCCGAGTAACTGTAGTCCCAGTCATCCCATTCATCATCATCATCGTTCCGCTCCCAGGAATACGTTTCTGTTTTTTCGTCGGAAGAATCATAAGGAACGAAGCCGATGGATTTTCCTTCCAGACTGTCGAGCACGTCATCAAAAAGTTGTTGAAAATCGTAGTTGCGCAGTGTCTGCAGATCGGTGCTGTCACCTATCGTCAGCACTACCTTCGATGATTTTGTGAGATTGATAACGACCGTGTCCGGGGCATCCTGGGCTTTCAGCGAAACCGTCGCAAGGCTCAACGCGACAGCTCCTGCAATCATGCTCTTCATAATGTTTTTCATTTGTTTTGATCGCGCTTCTTTCCGGGGAAGTTCAGCGCGAATATTTCGTTTTTCATCTGCCGGAGATCGCCGATGGGATCTTCCTTCTGGATTTGTTCAGCTTTGTCCAGCAGCTTTCGTAAACCAGATGCCTTTGCTACTTCTTCCGTTGCTTCATCCTCTGACTTTTTTTTCAGGTACCGTGCTTGCACACCTCCAGCTTCAAGAACGATCTTCACCGGAGTACGATCCTCGGGGGAAGCATCGGCTATCAAGGTCGGTACGGAATCTTCTATCGCATCGACAGTCGGTATGTCTTCTTCAGCGGGTGGCGCATCCGTTGCTAGCGGTGTCGTATTGGCTGCGACCGTCGCATCCGGAACAATCGGGGATGGTACAGCTGCTCTGGGTGCCGGCTGCGCTTGGGGTTCGGGCACGTCGGTAACAATTGCGTCACCGCTTTGTTCCACTTGCTGGTGAGGATGCGTGACCTTAGCGGTGTCCGGTGTTGCCGGTGTTCCCGGAAGTTGCTTGTCGGCAATTTCGCGCGTGTCTGAACCCGACTGTCTGGTGAGGATCAGCGCGGATGCAGTGATCGCCAGCAGGAGGGATGCGGCAATAGCGAGCCAGGGCGTGATGCGTTTCCGGCGCATGCCACGCTCGATTCTTTCCCACGCCCGTGCCGGCGGTGGGTTTTCCAGGTGTTCCAGCTTCCTGCGGAACATTTCGTCAGGTATGTTTTTCATTGTCCGCCGTTTTTTACGTTAGGGACTTCATAGCTTTCCAGAAGTTTGCGCAGGTAAGCCCGCGCGCGACTCAATTGGGATTTGCTCGTGTTTTCTGTGATGCCTAGTTGATCGGCGATTTCCTTGTGGGAGTAGCCATCGATGGCGTACATATTGAACACGACGCGATAACCGGGGGGAAGTTCTGCGATCATGTCGGCCAGGTCCTGCGCGTGCAGGTGGTCGACCGTCTGGAGGGCCTGCGAATCCCAGTCCGCCGCCTCGATATCGGTTTCCAGGGCCATGTTGCGGTTTCGGCGGAGGGCAGTCAGCGCTTCGTTTACGACGATCCGTCGGATCCACCCCTCGAAACTTCCTTCCCCCTTGTACTGGTCGATCCGGTCGAACACCTTCATAAACGCGCTGATCAGTACATCCTCCGAATCTGCCGAATTGCGCATATACCGCTGGCAAAGGGCGTACATCCGGGAGGAATACAGATCATATAGCTTCCGCTGGGCGCTACTGTTGCGCCTGCGGCAGCCTTCGATCAGTTCTTCCTCCTCTGCGCGGTAAATATGTAATCCCATTTAGAGTTCCTTCACCTCCAAGATGCCCGGAAGGGCTTGGAGGTTGCACGGCCCTGAAGCGCTTTTTTTCGCGAAGTGAAAAAATCTGCTTCAGAGGCTAATACGCCGCTTCATAATCCACAGTTACCGAAACCCACGTGAATTTGCGGGGTTCCACGACGACTGGATTGATTTCGTCCGAGGCGCTGAAAAGGTTGGCAAAAAGGCCCCTCGGTTCCTTCACAAACAGGGAATATCTGCCAGGCGGAAGCTTCACTTTAAATCGGCCATCGGGGCCGCTCACCACGGTCGCAACATGACGGGTCTTGATATTGCTAAAGAAAACGTCTTCGTGATCTGCCTGATCGCGGGTAGCTACTTCGTAAATATGGATCTCCCGCTTGATTCCCAGTCCCGGCGCTACCTCGCGATCCGGACCGGGCATCTGGTTACCACTCAGCCAGAACACCTGCCCGCGGATCCCCTGCCGCTGGCACATTCCATCAAAGGGAGAAGCGATCAGAGCTGCGAGAACGAAGAACAAGCCCGCATTCATTGCTACTAAATTTAACAGGAAATGGCAAAATAGGAAATAGTGGGTAACCGATTACCTGTCCACGACCACCACCCTCGGGTTCCCTCTATACTCCACCTTACTACCGAGTCGTTCTTCAATCGTCAGATTGCCCGTAACATTTACATCTGCCGTAGAGGCTCCATTTGCTTCTATGTCAGCGTCGGTTACTTCAAGGCCGTCGGCGTCGAGACGCGAGGCAAAGTTGATGTCTGCATTCAGGGATTCTGCTGTTCCGCTAAAGTCGGCTTCGGCGCTGCCGGTCATGTCGATGGTTATGTTCTTTGCTGTGAGAACGCCACGGGCGCGGACCGGTCCTTTAAGGTCGATGTGCAAGTCATCCGTGGTGATGTCATCCAGTCGGAGGCGACCGTAGCCAACGGCTTCAATGCTTTGGAGATTGACAACGGTGATGGTAAGGTGAACCGGTTCGATATCGATGTCTTTCAGCTTGAAGTCGAACTTGCGCCGCCCTTCATAATCAATCACCAGCGTTCTGCCCGACTGATACACATCGTATTTTTCGCGTTCGCCTTCAGGACCGGACAGCTCGACCGTGTGCTGGTTCCCATGACGTATCGTTGCATCAAATGCGCCACTGAGTTCTATCGCGTCAAAGTCGGAGAACTCCCTCGTGCCGCCGGCTGCCGTGCCCTTACAATCGCGACATTCCAGGCCGTTACGCGTCAACACCCAGGTATGGTCGCGCGCGTTTTCCCAGGGCACATAGTTTTCAATGAACATCGCAAACTCCTCGGTCATGACGAACGGGTAATCGTACGGTATGTTCAGCATGATGTCGACTTGCTGGTCGCGGAAGACGGCGTCATTGGAGAAGCGGATCGCAGGATCGAAGAGCAGTATCGAATCTTGTTGTGTAATCGTGTAGTTCACCATACGCGCATGCTCAATTGCCTGAGATCGGGTACTACCCCTGGCGCGATAGAATTCCTCGACAAGAATCTGCTGACCTTCATATCCGCGGAGCGTGATGTCGACTTCCCGGTCGTCATCTTCCGGAATGTCGCTGAGTTTTAGCACGGCTGTGCGCCCGCCGATGTCAAATGTGCGTTCGTTTCGATATGTGCCGCTTTCGTGAAACTTGAGTGCGATCCTGGAACCCCCGAAGGCGAGAAGTCCGACACCTGCAAAGAATACAACAAAGAGTGACCATCCCACTGCTGGTGTGATGACGTTTTTCCTTGCGACGATCGAGATGCCGAGGAGCGTCAGCAGTATACCTGGAATGATGGCTACGAGACAAGCGGTGAGTCCAAGCCACAGGGGTACTATCTCGCGGAGTGCCCCGACCGGAAAGTCGAACATCGGATCGTTCATCAGGGCCGTGTATTCAGGGAAATTGATGGCACCGAGCAGCACACCTGTTGTGATCATCACAGAGAGGATAAAGCCGAAGCCCATGAGTACGGCGATGATTCCGATAGCGACGCGGACAACTTCAGCAAGGGGCCCGAGTATGCGGGCAATGCCGTTAAGGATGAACGCGACCAGTCGGAATGGGAAGAGGAGGATTTTGGTGAGTACGCTTTCTTCACCATCCTGGATATTCAACCCTTTCTTAATATTGGATTCAATATTAGAAAGGGTAACAGGCTCCCCCTGCATTTGCATTCTGTCGGTGATCGTATGTGCTTCTGGAAGGATGACCCACAACACGATGTAGACGAGCAATCCTATACCACCGGCAAACGAGAACACGATAAAGAGAATGCGAACGACAGTGATGTCTATTCCAAAGTATGCGGCGACGCCACCGGAAACTCCACCCAACGCTTTAGTTTCCGGATCGCGGAACATCTTCTTGTTGTCGGTCTGCTCTTCGATGTCAAAGGCACCTGGCATCGCGATCCATAGGATGACGTAAATGATGAAGGTGATGCCATAGAAGGCGGTCAGCAGAGCGAAAACCAAACGTACCCAGACAGGGTCAACATTTATATAGTAGGCTAGGCCGGCGCATACGCCTCCGACAATTTTGCGCTTTTCATCGCGCACAAGGCGCCTGGGCTCCTGATATCGTGTATGCGAGCCACCAGAAGCGCCTTCTTCCTGCGAGGATGTTTCACTGGTTTCTTCTGCGGCGCCTTCCGCTTCGGCTGCACGGAAGTCGCTCACACTACCCATTGTAGCGATGAGCGAGTTAACGTCGTCGGCCGTGATGACCTGCTTCCCTTCGTTCAGTTTGGAGAGGAACAACTCCGCGATCCTGCTTTCAATGTCAGCCAGGATTTCGTTGCTGTCTTCAAACGAAGAGAAGTATTTATGTATGGAATCGAGATACTTTTTCAGCCGGTCATATCCGTCTTCCTCAATGTGGAAGATGATTCCACTGATATTGATGCTGATGTTTTTTTTCATCGGATACTCTATTAGTCGCTGTTCTTGAGCTTCAATTGCGTGTTATAGCCGGGATTTTTTCAGACGGTCCTCGACTTTGAAGTTATCATTTGAGTGGAGTGGACCAGCTCGTCCCAGGTTTTGGTCAGTTGTTCCAGCACCTTGCTTCCCTTGTCCGTCAGGGTGTAGTACTTCCGGGGCGGGCCGGACTTCGATTCCACCCATTTGTACTCCAGCAGTCCGGCATTTTTCAGGCGGGTGAGGAGGGGGTACAGGGTCCCTTCCACCACAATCATTTTCGCCGCGGTTAGCTCATCCAGCATGTCCGAGGCATACACCTCTCCCCGCGAAATGATATGCAGTACGCAGTATTCCAGGATCCCCTTCCTCATCTGCACCTGCGTATTTTCGACATTCATACGTTGAAATCATTAGAAATCAGAAAAAATCAACTCTCTTACTATATACGGAAAAGTACTATGTATGGCCAAGTACTAAGCAAAAAAAGTTAAGAAATTTTTGCACCCCCACCGAAACCCACGGAACGGCCTGATTTTGAGGGCCTGATTGCTTACTTTTGAGTTTCCTTGTGTATACACCGGTCAGCAGCGCCACAAATGAGGAGGTCCTATTTTTTGCTGATTTTCAGCCTTTGCAGTCTCCCGGCCACCGCCCAGACTAACCAATGGATCCGGTTCGATCAGGAATATTTCAAAATCCCGACCGCCCAGGACGCTATTTACCGCCTCACTTATAGTGACCTCCAG
>Ga0207873_1002169_pt1 | contig 16829 bp, 8 predicted proteins | sample BGWIniCompost_FD_187373 | JGI IMG/M metagenome (GOLD analysis project Ga0207873, IMG submission 187373) | Cellulose adapted compost microbial communities from Newby Island Compost Facility, Milpitas, CA, USA - BGW Initial Compost (SPAdes)... ...
CCCCCCCCCCCCCGCCACGTCTTTCAGGGAGTACGCATTGATTCGGGAGTGTTTGTATATTTTGGGCTGACCAATTTCCCGATCACTTCCGCTTTTGTTTCAGATATGGCCAATGAGACGCAAGCACCTTCCCGATACGTAGCACGCCTGCTCAAAGGTAGCGCGCTGTTGCCACAGATGCGCATTCTCGTGCGATTATGGCGCGAGGATGCAGATGCTGAGGCTGTTGTTGCTGACGTGGTGCAGCACAATCGTCTCGGGAACGTATCTCGGAAACGGGTTCAGGACATCGTTTTCCAGGTTTTTATTCCCAGGTATGTGCAGGGAAATCCACCCAATGCTTGGCGCATCCTGCAGCTATTCGAAGAAGCACAGGTGCCAATGTCTGTGATGCGGCCGCTTTATTATCTCTTTGCGGCGCGGTCTGACCCATTTATTGGGGATTTTGTGCGCGAGGTTTTGTTTGAACGCTACTACTCCGGGGCAATGTCTATCCAGGTGGCCGATGTCTTACGCTTCATCAGCGAGGCGGAAGAAGATGGTCGGATTGCTGAACCCTGGAGCGAGAGTGTACGCATACGGGTTGCGCAGCATCTGCTGGCGGCTTTGCGGGATTTCGGGGTGTTAGAGGGGCGCGCGAAGAAACGCGTCGCTGCTCCGTATCTGCCGGTGCTTTCGTTTGCCTGTGCGGCTTTTTTGTTCGGGCAAGAGAGCAGGGGGGCAGTCCTACTGGATTATCCAGACTGGCGGTTGTTTTTGCTTGGCCGTGAAGCCGTCGAAAGGCTATTTATCGAAGCCGATGGAAAAGGGTTGCTGCATTTTAATGCCGCCGGTTCTATCGTTCGGATAGAATTTCCAGAGGAAGACATCGATGCCTACAGTAGATTCCTCGCTGCACGAGCGGCTCAAACAACTTGAGGCTGCACTGGAGACTCGACCGCCGCGGTTCGTGCAGGTAAGCAGTATGCCTTATGCCATTTTTCATTATGCTCCCGAAGATGAGCGCGAGCTGCGGCGTGCGCTCAATCTGCTGGCCACGCGCCTGCGTAGCCGTGGATGGCGGGTACACTTTCTTACGCTTGCACGGTTGCTTTGGAAAGCAATTGAAAAGTGCGAAGGGCTGGAAGCGCTCCTTGAAATGGAGCAGGAAGAGGGGTTTCCGCGAGTACAGGAGCAAATTTTTACCTATCTGACAGATGAGCAATGGTGCCCGTTGCCATCCTTGGTAGCTGAGGCGATCAAGGAGTTGGGTGCGGACAATCCTCGACAGGATCTGGTTTTTATGTATCGGGCTGGCGCATTTGCGCCGATGATGTACAGCATGTCCCGTCTGGTAAACGAACTGGCAGACCAGGGGGTGCTTGTGCCGGTTGTACTCTTTTACCCGGGAAGCAGAGAGGGGACCTTTGGTCTGCGCTACATGAGTCTGCCAGAGCGGGCTGCACTGGGTAACTATCGTGTCCAGATTTATTAAGCCAAGAAATATGAACGGTCTTAGCGGAACAGAGCGTGCTGCGTTGCACGATTTTGCTTTAAGGGCTCGTCGGTTACTGCTTGAAGATATTGCTGCCCTTCTGGAGGGAGAATACGGGCTGCATGCAGACGGTACGTTAGAACCTGAAAACAACCTGCCCAATCTGGCTGAAGATGCGCAAGCGCGAGAAACCTATCTTCGGCTACAAGCCTACCTGGAATCGGGAAAGGAGCGGGGCCACTCTTTAGGCGAGGCCGTTCAGTCGCTGATCAAAGAAGCAGCTTTCACCTGGCTTAACCGCCTGGTGGCCTTCAAGATGATGGAGATCCGTGGCCTGTTGCCGGAGACCTTGGGCCGGGGCACCGAGTCCGCGGGGTTTAAGTACTTTCTCGCAGAGGAGGATGAAGCTTACGCCCTGTACCTTCAGGGCCGGGTGGACGACGCCTACCGCCGTTTTCTCCTTCACCAGAGTGCCCGGGTAGCCCAGGACCTCAAGGTGCTCTTCGACCCCGACAGCCTGGCCTCGCGGCTGATGCCCCGCCCACGCACGTTGCGGGAAGTGCTCGCCCTGCTCAATGCGCCGGCACTGGGGCCTGCCTGGCAGGCCGAGGAGGCCATCGGGTGGGTGTATCAGTACACCGTTGAAGAAGACAAAGCGGAGGTTTTTGAACGACTTTACCGTCAAAAACAAAAAATTAGCAAGCAAGACATTGCGCCTGCCACGCAACTCTTCACCCCGAACTGGATTGTCCGCTTCTTGGTGCACAACACCCTGGGCCGCCTGTGGCTGCAGATGCACCCCGACTCGCGGCTGCGGGAGCGGTTGGACTACTTCGTGCCGCCCGTGGAGCCTCTGCCTTCGCGACCGCCGATGCCGGTAAAGGAGATTACGTTGCTCGACCCCGCCTGCGGCACCATGCACTTCGGCCTGGTGGCCTTTGACCTGTTCTATGAGATGTACAAAGAGGAGTTGGAACGGGCCGGGGAGCCAGGCTGGCCCCAGCAGCCCTCGGTGGCCCGCGAGGAGGACATCCCGGCTGCCATCCTGGAGTACAACCTGCATGGCATCGACATTGACCTGCGCGCGGTGCAGCTGGCCGCGCTGGCCCTCTACCTGAAGGCCAAATCCTACAATCCCCAGGCCCGCATTCGCCAGACCAACCTGGCCGTGGCGGGTGTGCACCCCCTGGATGGTCATCGGCTGCGCGCGTTTCTGGCGCACTTTCAAGAGGACCGCCCCCTGCTGGAACGGTTGCTTACCACCCTCTGGCGCCGCCTGGAAGACGCCGAGTGGTTGGGGTCTTTGCTGCGCGTGGAACGCACCCTGCAAGAGCTGATTGCGGTCGAACGCCAGCGTTTTTTGCCGTTATTCGCCGGCCTTGATAACGAGTTTGAGCGCGAGGCAGTAGAAGCGGAATACTGGACCATTCTGGAAGCCAGGGTACTTCAGGCTTTAGATGAGTTCGTACGTCAGACCGCAGCCGACGACCCGACCCAGACCTTCTTCGTGGGAGAGGCGGTGCGCGGCCTGCGCCTGGCTCATCTCCTGCTCAATCGCTACGACGTGGTGGTGACCAATCCGCCCTACATGTCCCGCCGCAATATGAGCCGTGACCTGGCCAACCTGCTGGCAGAGGAATATCCCGAAGGGAAAGGTGACCTCTACGCGGCCTTCATTCTACGTTGTCTGGAATTGACGGGCCGGGACGGGTACGTTGGCATGATTACGCAACAGTCCTACATGTTTATCTCGTCCTATGAGCACTTGCGTCAGACGCTCATGGAGCAGTGCGTCATTGAAACCATGGCCCACACGGGACCGAGAGCTTTTGACGAAATCAGCGGAGAAAAAGTCAATACCACCGCCTTCGTCCTGCGGCGGGAGCCGGACCCAGCCCGCCGTGAAGCCCACCGGGGCGTCTATTTCCGCCTTGTGCACCAGCCCGATGGCGAGAGCAAGCGCCGCGCCTTTGAGGAGGCCCTGGCCGCATGGAACCAACGCGTGGAGGATGCGGCCCATGGATGAAGCACAGGTGCGCCGATTGTTGGCCGAGGGAGAGGGGCTGACTGTCGAGTTCAAAAGCGACCGCGGCCCTCTTGCAGATGCCGAGTTGCTGGAAACGGTGGTCTGCCTGGCCAACGCTCAAGGCGGTGTGCTCCTGGTCGGCGTGGAGGACGACGGTGTGGTCACCGGATTGCATCAGAAGCATAAAACAGCTCCGCACCGGTTGGCCGCCTTCATCGCCGCCCGCACCGTCCCGCCGCTGAGCGTGCAGGTGACGTTCGTGAACCTGCCGGAAGGCACCGTGGCCGTGATCGAGGTGCCCAGGGCCAACCACCCCGTGGCCACCAGTGACGGGAAGACGATGATTCGCTACAGGGATTCACGCGGCAAACCGGGATGTCGCCCTTTGTACCCGTACGAGTTGCCCTCGTGGTATGGCGATCGAGGGCTGCGCGATTTCACGGCCCAAGTGGTCCCCGGGGCCGGGATGACCTGGACCCCCTGGAATTCGAACGTCTGCGGCGCATGGTGCGGGAGAACCCCGGCGGCGATACGGCGCTGCTCGATCTTTCTGACGAGGCATTAGCCGGTGCGCTGGGATTGGTAAAACGGGATGAGTCTGGGCGTCTGCGCCCCACCGTCGCCGGACTGTTGATCGCCGGCCGGGAGCATGCATTGCGGGACTACCTACCCGCTCACGAAGTCGCTTTTCAGGTGCTCCACGGCACCGAGGTGGCGGTGAACGAGTTTCGCCGCCGGCCTTTGCTCCACATCCACGAGTGGCTTACACAGGCTGTGGACGTGCGTAACGAGGAACAGGAGTTGCTCATCGATGGGGTGCGCATCGGGGTTCCCCGCTACGATCGGGCCGGCATTCGCGAGGCCATCAACAACGCGCTGGTTCACCGCGACTACACTCGGCTGGGTGCCATCCATGTGCAACTGCATGATGACCACGTGCGGGTGAGCAATCCAGGCGGCTTTGTGGAGGGGGTGGGGCCGCACAATCTGCTGGTCACCGAACCGCGCCCGCGCAATCCGCTTCTGGCCGACATTTTCAAGCGGGTGGGGCTGGTGGAGCGCACCGGGCGGGGTGTCCAGACCATCTACCGGGGACAACTGCGCAACGGCCGCCGTCCGCCCGACTACACGCTGAGCACCGAGGTCGGCGCCTCCGTGCTTCTGGACAGCGGCCCGGCCGATCTGGACTTCGTGCGCCTCACCGTGGAGGCCGGCCGACGGCTGGAACGCGAGCTTGCCCTCGGTGAACTCTTCGCCCTCTGGCAGGCCCACCGGGAAGGTGTGACCACGCCGGACATGCTGGCCAACGCGCTGCAGCGTTCGCCAGAACAAGTGGCTCAGGTGTTGGAAGATCTGGCACGAGAGGGGTTGTTGGACGTTTCACGCGGCTTGTATCGCATACCATCCACACTGTACGCCCGGGCTCAAGCAGCCGAACCCACCCGGTCGCCGGAGGAACTCATCCTGGGCTATGTTCGCCAACATGGACGTATCACCCGCCGCGAGGTGATGGCAATCTGTGATGTGAACAAGGATCAAGCCGTATACCTATTGCAAACCCTGGTGCGGAAAGGGTTGCTCCGCCTGGTTGGGAAGGGACGAGGTGCATATTATGAACCGGCATGACTTCGTCACAGAAACGTGGAAAAAAACGTGGAATTTTGCCTTTCTTTCCACGTTTTCGGGCTTGCAGAAGCGGCACCATGGAATTCCCATACAAAGCCCCATTTTGTGAGTTTTCATGTGAGCTTTTGGATGAGGACCACTGCAAGGATGAAGGATAAGATGAGCAAAGAAAGGAACTATCCTGCGCCCAACGTTTACCGCGCTTCCTACCGCGACTTCCGCGCCATCCCCGGCGCGCCCTGGGTGTACTGGATCCCCGAGGGCATCCGCCGCCTTTTTCGCGAGTTCCCCAAACTGGGCGAGATGGCAGAGCCGGTAGTTGGCCTGCGAACAAGTGACAACTTCCGCTTTCTACGCTTCTGGTGGGAGGTGGTCCTGGAACGCATCGCCTTTGACTGCCGCGACCGGGCCGAGGCCCTGGCCACGGGCCAGCGCTGGTTCCCTTACATGAAGGGCGGCGCCTACCGCAAGTGGTACGGGAATCAGGAGTATGTGGTGAACTGGTGGAACGACGGGGCGGAAGTAGCAGAAGCGATTATGCGGGCATACCCCTACTTGGGACGTCCCTGGGTTGGAGGTATCAACTACTACTTCCGCGAGGGGGTGACGTGGAGCCGTACCACCAGTAGCCGTATTTCTGTGCGCTATATGGCTCATGGGTTCATTTTCGATACAGAAGCGGCATCACTCTTCTATTCAAGGCCTTTATGGATTCTCGAGGTACTGAATTCTCGAGTGGCTGGAACTCTTGTCTCTGTCGTCAATCCCACAATTCACTACCAGATTGGTGACATTGCTGCCCTGCCGCTTCCTCGGAAACAGAATAAGTCAAACGTGGCAAGAGATGCCATTCAATCGGCCGTTGTCGAAGCCATGCTCACCGAACCCACCTTTGACTTCATCGCCCCGCCGCGCTGGGATACCGGCCTGGACGACCTGGCCGCCATCCAGGCCCGCCTGCAGGAACTGGAGACGCAGATAGACGAGGAGGTCTACCGCCTTTATGGCATCTCCGAGGAGGACCGCGCGGCCATTGAGGCCGAACTGGCCGGCGGCCCCCAGATGGCCGCGGAGGAAGACGATGAGGAAGGTATAGCCGGAGCAGATGAGGACGAAACGGAGGCTGCCGAAGCCCCCATCACCCGGGAAGAACTGGCCAAGCGCTGGATTTCCTACGCCGTCGGTATCGTCATGGGCCGTTTCCGGCCCGGCCTGCCCCGGGACCGCCGTTCCCACCGCCGCGGGCCCCTGGGCCGCGCCGTCTTCCACCCCGAGGACTTCGCGGTGGGTTCCCTGCCCGTGCCTTCCCCCGAGGAATTTGACGCCCTGGTCGCCCCGGCCGAGCGGTTCGCCTATGTGGACGAGGAGGGCGGCCGCCACCTCTTCCCGCGCGAGGTGGAAGCGGCCCTGCGCGACCTGGCCGTGCCCGAGGGCATCGCGGTGGTCCAGGCCCACCATCCCCTGGACCTGGCCGGCCGCGTGCGGCAGGCCCTGGCCCTTATGTGGGGGGAAGAGGCCGCGGAGGACATCATCGCCGCGGTGGGCGGCGACCTGGCCCGCTACCTGGAACGGGATTTCTGGCGCGACCACCTGCAGACCTACCGTTACCGGCCCGTCTACTGGCTGCTGCAGTCCCCCAGGCGAACCCTTACCGTGTACCTGTACCACGAGAAGGTCACCCGCGACACCCTCTTCGTGGTGAAGACGGAGATTCTGGAACCCGCCCGCCGCCTGCTGGAAACGCGGCTCCAGGAGCAGGAGGCCCTGGCCGAAGCCGCCGCGGGCCGGGAAAGACAGCGGGCCCGCAATGAGGCGGAAGCCTTACAGGCTGCGCTGGACGACCTGGCCGCCTTCGCCGATGCCCTGGAACGCGTCCTGCGGCGGGGCTACGAACCCGACCTGGACGACGGCGTGCTCATCAACCTGGCGCCGCTCTACGAACTGGTCCCCTGGCCACGCAAGAAGCGGGTGGCCGGCCGCTCGGTGAGCGAACTGGAGGCCACTTGGCTGGCCCTGGAGGCCGGCGAGTACGACTGGGCCCACATGGCCATGCGCTACTGGCCCGACCGGGTGCGGGAAAAGGCTCAGAATGATCGTTCGCTGGCGATTGCCCACGGCTTGAACTGAAAATAGATGCAGATTGCCATGGAAGCGAATCAGTTTGCGAGGATTAAGGATCTGCTGGCCCGCGATCTTTCCAGGCCTATTGAGGAAGTCATCAAGCTGAGCCAGAGGGACGAGGAAGCTGTTTTTACCGAGCTGAGCGAATATGTCGTTACCGATAATCTGCGAAACCACTATGAGAAGCTATTTAAGGCCATAAGCGAATCGATCTTCAATCCCACAGAGGGGATTGGCGTATGGGTGTCGGGCTTCTTTGGCTCCGGAAAGTCTGCATTTGTCAAAAATCTGGGCTATGTCCTGGACAATCCTACGATAAGAGGCAAGCAGGCAGCTGAGTTGTTCATTGAGCGGGTGCGGGAGGCTGCTCCTGACGATCACATCTTGCCCGATCTGATTCGCAATCTGACCCAGCGAGCCTCCTTCGAGGTGATCATGTTTGACGTTTCGGCGGATCGGGCCGTGCAGCGAGAAGATGAGAAGCTGGCAGAGATCATGTATCGGGTGCTGCTCCGGCAGCTGGACTACGAATACCGACGCTACGAGATCGCCGAACTTGAAATTGAGCTGGAGCGGGAGGAGCGGCTGGCCGAATTTGTGCAGACTCTGGCGGATGTGGCTCGAACCAGGGGATGGGTCAGGGGTGCGTTGTCGCCCGCCGAGCTTCCGGTTACACTGCAGGGGGCTGTTTCGCCTGAAGCGTATGCTATCTGGCGACAGATTCGGAGCGGTGCGCAGGCCGTCAATCGGGCCAGTGCTGTGTTGCACCAACTGGACCCCCAGACCTATCCCACCCAGGAAAGCTGGGCAGCAGCAGCTCGCGCGCACCCTGTAGATGTGACCGTTAACCTGCTTATTGAGCGCACGTTCGACTTGGTGGCGCGACGCCGTCCGGGTAAGGCGGCCTTCTTCATCATCGACGAGGTGGGGCAGTATGTGGCACGTAGCGGTGATAAAATTCTTGACCTACAGGGCATCGTGCGCGAATTCGGAAGTGCCGGGCGCAATCGCGTGGTGCGCGGCGAGGCGCCCGCCCCGGTCTGGATTGTGGTCACCTCTCAGGAAAAGCTCAGCGAAGTCGTTGATGCGATCGGCGACAGGCGCATTGATCTGGCCAAACTGCAGGACTCTTTTCGTTTTCACATTGACCTGGGTCCTCAGGACATCCAGGAGATTGCCGCACGGCGCGTGCTGGCCAAAAAGCCCGAAGCCATACCTTTTCTGGAAGGGCTGTTCGACCGCCATCGCGGCACGCTGAACAACCATGTGAAGCTCGAGCAGAGTGGTCGTTTCCGTCCGGTGGAGCAGAATGCTTTTGTGGAGACCTATCCCTACCTGCCCCATCTTATTGATCTTTCGGTGGACATCATGTCGGCCCTTCGGTTGCAGAGTGGCGGACTGCGTCATCTTGGGGGCAGCAACCGCACCATCATCAAACAGGCCTATGAGATGCTGGTCAACGAGCGTACCCGTCTGGCCGAGGCCCCTGTGGGTACGCTGGTGACCCTGGACAAAGTGTACGAGCTGGTAGCCCAGAATATTTCTTCAGAAAAACAACGCGACATCCATGAAATTGACCAGGCCTATGGGGCCAACTCCTGGGAGGCGCGAGTGGCGCGGGTGCTTGCGCTTATCGAGGGCGTAGCGCATTTGCCTCGCACGCCTCGAAACATTGCCGCGCTGTTGTACGAGCGGCTGGGAGGGACCTTGGTTCTGGACGAGGTGAACGATGCCCTTGAGCGCCTGAGAGCCGCCCAATTCGCCCGCGAGACGGAAGAAGGGTGGAAGCTGCTTACCCAGGCCGAAAAGACCTGGGAGGCCGAGCGCCAGGAGATTCGAGTAACTCCGTCGCAGGAGAAGGAATTACTGCAAACGATTCTCGAACGGCTATGGGAAGAGCCGTCGTTGCGCCGTGTCTCTTACAAAGGTCTACGTGACTTCTCGTTACATGTAATTTTTCAGGATCGAACGATAACCCGCAGCGGCGACCTGGAGCTGCATCTCTTTATGGTCGATGACGAGCAGGAGAAATCCGATCGCATCCAAAGCAGTCGGACAGATACGCGTGCTACATCCCATCGGCACGAAGTGCACTGGATTTTTCCGCGCACGCCTTCGTTGGAAAACGCTTTGCAGGAACTGGCGCGCTCGGACCTGTTGATCAGAAAATATGACCAGGTGGCTGCGCAGGAGCGTCTGAGCCAGGAACAGCGCGCGAATCTTGAGAACGAGAAGCGCCAGCGCCAGCACTGGCAGGCCGAGGTAGAGCGCCTACTGCGAGAAGCCTTGCTACAGGGCGTCGGTGTTTTTCGTGGGGAGACACGAGCTGCTGCAGCCTTTAGTGCGCGGGAGTGGAAGGATGTGGTGCGTGGATTGGTGCACTGGGTGGTCCCCGCACTTTATGAAAAACTGGAGGAGGGTAATGTGGATATCCCCGCAGGGGCTGCAGAGAGGGTACTTCAGGTCAGTCTCGATCGACTGCCGCCGGTATTCTACGACTTCGATGGCGGTCTCAGTATTGTGGTCAGCGGTACCGATGGTTATGTGGTAAACACGGAAGCCCCGGTTGTAAAAGCTATTCTGGACTACCTGCGCAGAGAGCAGGAGTACGGTCATAGCGTTACCGGGAAGAAACTGGAAGATCACTTCGCCGGGCCTCCATACGGATGGCGGTTGGAGCTGGTGCAGGCCGTCGTGGCGCTATTGCTGAGGGTAGGATTGGTAGAGATTGTCCATCAGGCGCGCCGACTGAATCGTCCCGATGACCCTCAGGTGCGCCGGATATTCACAGGTGCACGAGATTTCCGGACGACCACCTTCCGTCTGCGTCAGCAGATAGATCTGCGCGTTCTTGCCCGGGCAGGGAAAGCCCTTGAGGCTCTGACGGGTGAAGAAGTGGCACCGGAGGAGCCGTCCATTTTCGAAAAAGCTCGAGACTGGGCCGAAAATGTGCTGCGTAACGCCCGTCTGGAAGAGGATCGTGCTCGCAGTGCGGGGCTAAATGTGGTGCTGGAGCCCATTCAAACCTTTCGACAAAAACTGGAAGTCTTAAGCCAGAGTGATAGCGAAGAGATAGTACGCATGCTGGCCGAAGAGGCGCAAGATCTTCAGGAAGCCCTTCAGGCCTACCAGCGTGTGCGGCCGGTGATAACGGATGAAAACCTGCAACGTGTCCGGCGAGCTCGCCGCGTGTTGCGCGAGTTCTGGCCAGACATTGAACAGGATAGAAGGGACCTTGCAGGTTCTGTGCAAGAGGCGCTTGATATACTGGAAGGCGCGGAGCTACCCGAGCAACTCGATCGGCTTTTCGCCGTCTCCGGCGACATTGAAGCAGCCTACCAGAGCATTTACCAGGATTTACACATGCGGCGGGGCGCTGCCTATCAGGAGGCTCTGGAGAAAGTACAATCCTGGCCAGAGTGGGAGCAGGTGGAGGTGGCGGTTCGTGAGAAGATCATCCAACCTCTGGTGGAGCGGTCTTGCGGAACGATGGATTTTGATGAAGAGCAGGGAGTCTGCCGTCAATGCCATGCTCGTATTTCTACCATGCGTTCCGATCTGAGGGCTGTGGAAGGTTTTCTGGAAGAGGTTCGGACTGCATTGCGCGAGGCATTGCCGGTAGATGTAGAAGCGCCAACAGTAGTGCGACTGAAACTTCGAGATCTACTACCCAAAGTACCGCTACGTACCCTGGAAGATGTCGAGCAGTGGCTGGAAAGACTTCGGAAAACGTTGTGCAACCACATCGAGCAAGGTGAAGAAATTGAGCTTGAATGACCTCGGCGGACTTACCGAGGCGCAGCGGGCTCTGTTGGCTCGCGTTGTGGCAGTATCTTTCCGGGAAGACAGGTGAAGCGCCATGCTTGGCAAGGTAAGCAATTTCGTCAAGGGTTTTGTGCAGCGCCGTATTGATGAGCATGGCATCGTGGTCTGGTACGATCCGGAGCGATACTATGAGGCCTTGCTGGAAGAGGACTGGGGTGAAGTGTGCATTCTTCGATTCGAGGGATCTTTCCTGAAAGTGCGCTGGGAAGTGGATCGTCTGTGGGAACGGGATGCCTCCTCCGAACAGATAAGTGAGCAATTGCCGCGCGTTCTGATTTATCTCCCATGTCGTCGAGAAGAAGCGGCACATGCCCTGGTGGAATTGGAAACGACGGGTGTGTGTCTGGCCCCCGGACTGCAACCTGACCCTCGAACCAATCTTGCGCGAGATACCAGTCTGACCGTCTTGGCTCAAGAAGCCCTTCGCGACGAATTCCCAGTTGCTGAATTGAATCGTCTCTCAGGCGAAATAGAGCAGGGGAGACTGTCGCTGGAGGACCTGGACAAATTAGTGCGGCCGCCAGAGATCAGCCCGAGCTTAAATGCATTGTTTGGCTCCCGAAATCCGGAAGAGCTGCTGTTGCAGTTTTTGACGGAGCCAGGAAAGGATGAGCAAATTGTTTCCAGAAACCTTCTGGGAAGCTGGCGGGAGTTTTTGCAGCAGCAACTTGATTTGAGAAATCCGCCGCAGCATCTTGAGCAACTGCGCGCTTTTGTCATTGCACATCTGCTTGTAACAGAAGCTGCGGTGGTCAGCGAAACGGCCGACCAGAGATTGTGGCAGGGCTTACCTGTGGTAGAATCGCCAACGGCTCGGGCGCTGGCGGTCAAAGTGGTCCAGCGCTGGCGTAATGACCGCAACCTTGAGGAGAGCTATCGGACCTGGGCTACACAGGTTGCAGGTGAGCTGACCTTGCCACTTAAAGCATTGCCGACAGAGAAGCTTGTCCAGGTTGAAACCTTCAAACAGGCTGATGACATTTTGTTTGAGCGGCTTGTCGGTGAACTGGTTGAGCATCATAAGGATTCCGAGGAGCGTGCCCGGATTCAGTCTTGGGTAGAGCGCCGCCTTCGAGGGTTCTGGGCTGCGCAGGATCCGGAGGTTGCCAGTCGGTGGAAGACCCTGCTGACGGCTGTTGACTTTTTTGGCGTCTGGGTTGAGGTGCAGCGCGAAATCAGCAAAGGGCGTCGCTGGAGCGTAGAGGAGCTGATCGCGCGCTACGGTGACAGAAAAGATGGGTGGTGTCGACTGGATCGAAGTTATCTTCGCTTCGAGAGGGCACGAGAGACGTTGCTGGATTTACCGGTTCACGAAAACTTTAGCAAGTTGATCAGCACGGTTCATCGTGAATATCGTGAAACCGTTCATCGTATGGCCCTTCGGTTGGAGGAAGCATTGGCCCGGCAGGAGATCGATCAGCATGCAGGCGTGCGTCTCCAGCGCACCACTTTTCAGCAACACATCAGGCCCCTGTTGCAAGCGGGAGCCCGGGTGGCTTATATCCTGGTCGATGCTTTTCGCTACGATCTGTTACTTGAGTTTCTAGAAAACGAGCAGAACAACGAGGCGAGTATAATCGAGCAGGAAGCCCTGACGCTTGCTCTGGGAACACTGCCAGCCATCACACCGCTTGGGATGGCGGCTCTCCTGCCGGGTGCAGAGAGCAGCCTTGGAGTTCGCGGGGATCGGGGTAACCTGGTGGTCGAGGTGGATGGACAAGCACTTCAGTCGTTAGAAGAGCGCGTGCAGTTTTTACTGCGACACCTGAATGGTTGCGGCCGGAAAGCACAACACATCAGCCTAAAAGACCTCTGCAATGTAAATGATCGGGAGCTAAAGCGCCTTCGAGAACTCGAGTTGCTTCTGGTCACTTCTCAGGAAATAGATCAGGCGGCGGAGAATATAGATCACCAGGAGGCCCTGAAAGTCTTCCTGTCAGTGCTTCGCCAGCTTGGGCGGGCGCTGCGCCGCCTTAAGGAAGCCGGCTTTGAACAGGTCATCCTTGCAACCGACCATGGCTTTTTGCTCTTTGGCGACGAATTGGAGGAGGGGGAAAAGATACCTCCGCCAACAGGGCAGACAATAAAACTGGGAAGACGTTACTGGATCGGACAAAATGCAATCGCGGGGGATGCCTACAGTCTTTATGAGGCGCCATCACTGGGCCTGACCGGGGGACTGCAATTCGCCTTTCCTCACGGAATTGGCGTTTTCAGGGCACCTGGTGGAAACACAGCCTACTATCATGGGGGCATTTCGCCGCAAGAGCTATTTGTGCCGATATTGCACCTGCATCTGCGAAAAGGGGCCAGTTCACAACGGAGCGCCCTGGTTTGGCGGCTTATACCGGCCACGCAGACGGTAACCAGCCGTCTTTTGCGCCTTGTGATACAGGCGGAGTCACAGGAACTGTTTTGCCCTCCACGACGGGTGCGTCTTGAAATCCAGGCATCCCAGGAAGCAGTCGCTTTTAAAGTATTAAATGCTTCCTGCGACTATAATTCGATAATGGATATTTTTACGATAACGCCAGAAGAGGGCGGTGCTTATCCGCCCTGTAAAGTGATGATTGAACTGACGCAGGTTCCGGAAGCATCATTGTTGGAAGTCATATTGATAGACGCCGATACGGGTGCTCGATTGGCCGGGCCTGTAAATTTGCCGATTGATGTGGCCATTCACTAGGGAGGTGAGATATGGCGCAGGAAGTGTTACGCGACGCGCTCGATGAAAAGGCCGCACGGGTTTTTGCAGGGCGAGTGGTGCGCAAGGACCTGGTGCGTCAGGTAAAAGTCGGGGCAAATGTCCCGGTGTACGTGCTCGAGTTTTTGCTGGGGCAATACTGTGCTACAGAGGATCCTGAAGCCATAGAGACCGGACTGCGTCTGGTCAACACGATTCTGGCCGAGCAGTTTGTGCGGCCAGACGAGGCGAACAAAGTCCAGGCGTTGGTTAGAGAAAAAAAGCGCTATCGGATCATCGACAAGGTCAAGGTTCGGCTTCTGGAGACTGAAGACAAGTACTGGGCGGAGCTGGTCAATTTCAATCATCGATACGTGCATATTCCAGAGCGGTACGTACGCGAGTATGATCGTCTGCTGGAGGGAGGTGTCTGGGCTGAGGTGGAACTGGAGTATTTTCCGGAAGAGCAACGAAGCGGTGTAATCCGTCCCTTCTTCATCCGCGAATTAAAGCCGATTCAGCTGGCCTCATTTGACCTGGAGGATTACCGTCGGCGTCGGGCCGAGTTTTCGACGGATGAATGGATGGATCTGCTCATTCGCACGATTGGCCTCGAGCCCCGTGATATGGAGTGGCGGCTCAAGATGCATATTCTCACACGACTTGCTCCAATGGTGGAGCGCAACTTGAACGTGGTGGAACTGGGGCCTCGAGGAACAGGCAAGTCCTTCGTTTATCGCGAGTTTTCTCCCTACACTATTTTGGTTTCCGGTGGAAAGACAACCGTTGCCAATCTGTTTTACAACATGGCCACCCAGAGAATGGGACTGGTCGGCTTGTGGGATACTGTGGCCTTTGACGAGGTGGCCGGAATTAAATTCAATGATGTCACGGCATTGCAGATTCTGAAGGATTACATGGAAAGTGGCTCCTTCAGCAGGGGACGGGAGGAGTTAGTCGCCGAGGCGGGGATCGTATTTCTGGGAAATATCAATGTGCCATTGGAGGTTCTGCTACGCACAGGGCATCTCTTTCAGCCGTTTCCAGAAGAGATGCAGGATATGGCCCTGCTGGATCGAATTCATCACTATATCCCCGGCTGGGAGGTGCCCAAGCTACAACCTCATATGTTCACAAAGGGATATGGTTTTGTGGTAGACTACCTGGCCGAGGCATTTCACGTGTTGCGCCGTTTCAACTATACGGATGTGGTAAACCGCTACTTTTCTTTTGGAAGCCATCTCAATGCGCGTGACGTGAAAGCTGTGCGAAAGATGGTTTCAGCTTATCTGAAATTGCTGCATCCGCATGAGGAATTCTCTCGTGAAGAACTGGAGCAGTACCTGAGATTTGCAATGGAGGGGCGGCGTCGCGTCAAGGAACAGCTGAAGCGAATGGGGGCCTTTGAGTACTATCAGACCTCATTTTCGTATATCGATAACGAGACGCGTGAGGAGTTTTTTGTGGGGGTGCAAGAGGAAACCGGCCAGGGACTGATTTCTTCAGATCCGTTGCCTCCCGGTACGGTCTATACAGCGGCATTAACCGATGGCGAGAAGGTTGCTTTGCATCGCATTGAAGTAACCCGCATGCCCGGGTCGGGCAAGTTGACGATCACCGGGACGCGAGATCGGGCCATGCGGGAGTCTATTACAACGGCTTTTCACTACATTAAAGCAAATAAACGGCAACTCGGAGTAGAGCGCGATATTGAAAGCTATGACTTTCATGTCCAGGTTGTTGATTTAATGAGTCAGAAAGAAGGAAGCGAAGCGGGTGTAGCCTTTTTTGTAGCGCTGTATTCAGCCATTCAGAACAAGCCGGTTTTGCCCGGCCTGGTTGTATTGGGCGAAATGACCATTCAAGGTAACATTTTGCCGGTACGCTCGCTTACCGAGCCCCTCCAGATTGCCATGGAAAACGGTGCCCGGCGAGTACTTCTTCCTATGTCCAACGCTCGCTCATTGGCAGCAGTACCTCCAGATGTACTTGAACGCATCGATCCGATTTTTTATAACGATGCACTCACCGCAGCGCTGAAAGCTTTGGGTTTGACATGACATGGAGACAGTTGTTGTTAAATAACTCACATTTTATCCACATGCTACAGATCTCAGGAACTTCACTTTGTAGTAGTGGTAAGGCGCCATAAAGTAGAACTTTAAACTTTATGAGGGATAAACTATGGCAGGAAAGAAAGTTTATAAGAGCGCTTCGACCGGGCGTTTCGTCTCAAAGAAGACGGTTAAACGCCATCCTGACAAAACTTATGAGCAGACCGTATGCAACAAGAAAGGCAGTAGCAAAAAGAAAAAGTAGAAAACAACTCCAACTTTTACACAAGTGGTAACCTACAGTGGGGCTAGATAGATAAGAGCCTCATAATCTTCTATTCAAATATTCAAGGCTAAGCACTGTACGCATATGAATTGATCAGGGCAACAGTCGCGCAAGCGCACCCTCGACGGTCTCAATGAGTCGCTGCAAGTAAGTGATGCTGCATAAAGACTGTAGGGACTACTCCCAGCTCCGATTGTGATTTGCGCAGCGGAAGCAGCTTAATGGCCGCATGAGTGGCCAACTCGTCTTCCAGGCGGTAGTCATTTTAAGCCTGATAGCCAAGAACCAGGCCCTTTCCGGCAAGTCCCACAAGAGCGCCTGCAGCATGCACAAATCGATGTGGAGGGCGGGCTTCAGATAGGCTTCTGAGTGCAAAGCAGATAGATCTGAGCCTATAAAAACGGCGTTGTGTAGCGGCCACATAGTCGTAGTAGGTCTTACCATAGCGCTTGGTGCGATAAAGCGGCGCGCGACGGATACGTGCGCTGACACAGCAGGGCAGCGGTAAATGATCTGTCGAGAAGATCTATTCGGCAGCGTGGCGAAGCCCGAGGTCGCCTAGGAGCTGTCAAAGCGTTTGCTTTGCAGGGACCCGACAGTGTAGAAGTCATATCAATGCTTTGATTTTATAGTGCTAGGAGTTACGCAGTTGAATGAAGGATCAGGGAGGGAGAGGCCAAGTAATGACGGATAGCCTCCCGAAGGATGGCCTGTTTGGCCTCAAACCAGCTGAT
>Ga0207873_1002170_pt1 | contig 16821 bp, 16 predicted proteins | sample BGWIniCompost_FD_187373 | JGI IMG/M metagenome (GOLD analysis project Ga0207873, IMG submission 187373) | Cellulose adapted compost microbial communities from Newby Island Compost Facility, Milpitas, CA, USA - BGW Initial Compost (SPAdes)... ...
GCGGCCCGAGCGGCTACTCCATCAACCCCGCTCGTGACCTCGGCCCGCGCATTTTCGGCGCCCTGGTGGGCACACAGGGCCTGTTCGATCCGCAGTTCTACTGGCTGATCATCCCTGTCCTCGTACCGGCCATATCTGGTGCCATTGGTATCTTCCTCTACGACCTGTTCATCACCCCTTACCTGCCGCGCAAAGAAGAGACGCCGCCTGAGCCTCAGCCCGTTCCCGAGGCCCGCTAGTCTTCCCCGGCCGCAGTTTGCTTCGCTGTACAACCGGCCATAATGATTTGTGCGAGAGGAAGGAACCATGAAGAAACTGATTAACGACCCGGAGAATGTCGTGCGTGAATCCCTGATGGGAATGGCTGCGGCTCATCCGGACCTGATTCGCGTCAACTTTGACCCCAACTACGTGGTGCGGGCGGATGCGCCCGTCCAGGGGAAGGTGGGCGTGATCTCCGGTGGAGGCTCAGGCCATGAGCCCATGCACGGCGGGTTTGTGGGCATGGGGATGCTGGACGCCGCATGCCCCGGAGCAGTGTTCACCTCTCCAACCCCAGACCAGATGCTGGAGGCTACCAAAGCCGTCAACGGCGGCGCGGGTGTGCTGCACATCGTCAAGAACTACACCGGCGACGTGATGAACTTCGAGATGGCAGCCGACCTGGCCAAGGGCGAGGGCATTGAGGTCAAAAGCCTGCTGATTGAAGACGATGTCGCCGTGCAGGACAGCCTGTACACAGCCGGGCGTCGCGGCGTCGGCAGCACCGTACTGGCGGAGAAAATCTGCGGCGCGGCTGCCGAGGAGGGGCGCTCCCTGGAGCAGGTCTATGAAGTGGGCTGCAAAGTCCACGACTGGGGCCGCAGCATGGGCATGGCGCTCACTTCGTGCGTGGTGCCCCATGTCGGACAGCCGACGTTCGATCTTCCTGAAAATGAGATGGAGATCGGCATCGGTATCCACGGAGAGCCCGGGCGCACCCGCATGGAGATCAAGCCAGCGAACGAGATCGTCGAGATGCTCATGGAGCCGGTGATCAACGACCTGCCCTACAAGCAGGGAGATGAGGTGCTGCTCTTCCTGAACGGGATGGGCGGAACCCCGCTGATCGAGCTCTACCTGGCCTACAACCACGCCGTGAAAGTGGCTGAGAAGCACGGTCTGAAAGTCGTGCGCAACCTGGTCGGTCCTTACATCACCAGCCTGGAAATGGCCGGGATGTCCATCACGCTGTTGAAGATGGACGAGGATCTGATCAAACTCTGGGATGCACCCGTGAAGACCCCTGCACTGCGCTGGGGTGTGTAGTCAATGGGAAGGGGAGCCAGCAGTCCTGGCTCCCCTTATTTCCGAGGCGTTCTATGACCATAAAGCAAGAAGACGTCGTTAGATGGATTAAGGCAAGTGCCGATGTACTGCACGAGAACCGCGACTACCTGACGAAGCTGGATGCTGCAATCGGAGATGCAGACCACGGCGCTAACATGGATCGTGGTTTTCGGGCGGTAATCAGCAAAGCCGACGAGTTTGCAGATAAAGACATCGGCACGATCTTTAAAACTGTTGGTATGACCCTGCTCTCCACGGTGGGTGGCGCCGGCGGCCCCCTTTACGGTACGTTTTTCCTGCAGATGGGGATGAAGACCGCCGGAAAAATGGAGTTGTCGCTGGAAGACTGGACAACAGCCCTCGAGGCAGCCGTAAACGGGGTCGTTATGCGCGGCAAAGCTGAACTGGGTGATAAGACGATGGTGGATGCTCTGACACCGGCATTAAATGCACTGAGAAAAGCGGTGGAGGAGAATCGCTCCATCGACGAAGCCCTGCAGGCCGCAGCCCAGGCCGCCAAAGAGGGCATGGAGGCAACCACACCGCTGGTCGCTCGCAAAGGCCGTGCCAGCTACCTCGGCCCGCGCAGCGCCGGGCATCAAGACCCGGGAGCGACGTCTTCTTACCTGCTGCTGCAGGCCGCAACCCACACACTGGGTTCGAATGACCGGCCCTCCCAGTGACGGGAGACCAAAACCCATTACTAGCTACCTGTCCAACCATTCAGTAAGGAGGAAAAATGGCTAAGTATGTTGCTGCTATTGACCAGGGGACGACCAGCACTCGCTGCATGGTCTTCACCCATGAAGGCGATGTCGTTTCTGTAGATCAGAAAGAACACGAGCAGATTTACCCGCAGCCGGGTTGGGTCGAGCACGATCCCATTGAGATCATGGAGCGCACACGCACCGTGGTCTCCGTCGCCCTGTCCAAGGGCGGTGTGGAAGCGAGTGATATCGCTGCCGTGGGTATTACCAACCAGCGCGAAACAACCGTGGTGTGGGAACGTGCGACCGGCAAACCGGTTTACAACGCCATTGTCTGGCAGGACACCCGCACCGATAAAATCATCGATGAACTGAGCAAGGACGGCGGGCAGGATCGCTTCCGCCCCAAGGTGGGTCTGCCGCTGGCGACTTACTTCTCCGGTCCGAAGATCAAATGGATCCTGGACAATGTTGAAGGGGCCCGCGCCAAGGCCGAAGCGGGTGACCTGCTCTTCGGAAATATCGACACCTGGTTGATCTGGAACCTGACCGGTGGGCCGAACGGCGGCGTGCATGTCACCGATGTGACCAACGCGTCCCGCACGCTGATGATGAACCTCGAGACCCTGGACTGGGACGAGGAGATCCTCAGCATCCTGGGCGTGCCGCGCTCCATGCTGCCCGAGATCTGCCCCTCCGCTGCAGTTTATGGCCAGGTTGCCGAAGGTCCGCTGAAGGGAATCCCGGTGGCCGGCGACCTGGGCGACCAGCAGGCGGCCCTGTTTGGACAAGCGTGCTATGACGTCGGTAACGCCAAGAACACCTACGGCACCGGCTGCTTCATGCTGATGAACACCGGCACCAAAGCCGTCCAGTCCAAGAACGGCCTGCTGACCACCCTGGGTTACAAGATCGGTGATCAGCCGGCGGTCTACGCTCTGGAAGGCTCGATCGCCATCACCGGCGCTCTGGTGCAGTGGCTGCGCGATAACCTGGGCCTGATCATGAAGTCGCCTGAGGTCGAAGACCTGGCGAAGACGGTGGAAGATAACGGCGGTATTTACTTCGTACCGGCGTTCTCCGGCCTCTTTGCCCCGTACTGGCGCAGCGATGCCCGCGGTGTGATCGTCGGCATGACCCGCTATGTCAACAAGGGCCACATCGCCCGGGCGACCCTGGAAGCCACCGCTTACCAGACCCGCGAGGTGCTGGATGCGATGAACAAGGACTCGGGCGTCGCGCTCAACTCCCTCAAGGTTGACGGCGGCATGGTGTACAACGATCTGTTGATGCAGTTCCAGGCCGATATCCTGGGCGTTCCGGTGATCCGCCCGAAAGTTTCCGAGACCACTGCCCTGGGCGCTGCTTACGCGGCCGGTCTGGCGGTTGGTTTCTGGGAGAAGGTTGACGACCTGCGCGCCAACTGGCTGGAAGACAAGCGCTGGAACCCGCAGATGGCGGAAGACAAGCGCGAGCACTACTTCAGCCAGTGGAAGAAGGCTGTCACCCGCACCTTCGATTGGGTGGAGTAAACCCGGTTATCACCGGGATGGGCAGCCCTTAGCTGCTCCTGTCGAACCCTGAAGCCAGGCGACGCACCCCCGTATTCAGGGGTGCGTCGCACTCCTTTAGCGAAGCGGTACAGCAAGCGGAGAAATACGCGTGGCGAAAAAAACAAAAACCAAACCCAAACCCAAACGGGAGGGGAATGTTAACGATCCCTGGATCTCGATGCGTTCAGGTTTAAAGGTGATCGCCTTTGCCAGCATCGTAGTGTTCATCCTGACCGTCTGGCAGGGAGCGCAAACCGTGGGATGGTTAAAAGGAATCCTGTGGGGACTGGTGTTCGGGGGCAGCATCTGGCTGATCTTCTTCGGTGCTCTGAAATTGAACCAGTGGATACGGCGTAAATGAAATCACGTTCACCCCAGGATATGGATCTATACCAGGATCGTTTTCAGGCCTACGAAGCCGCCGGCGTACTGCTGGCCAGCCCGGAAATGCAGCCGGAAGATTGGGAGTGGGCCTGGGCTCCTTATTCTGAGGCCGATTACCGGGCAGTGCTGGGGCTGCTTCATCACCAGGATGTGGTGCTCGACATCGGCGCGGGAGATCTGCGGTTTGCATTTGCCGCGGCGAAAATTGTCCGGCGTGTGTATGCGATTGAAATTCAGGATGCCCTGCTGAGGCAGGCGCTGCGGCGATACCCAACTCCTGAAAATTTAATTATTATTCACGCAGACGCCCGCCGGGTGGACTTTCCTGAGGGCGTCAGCGTGGGTGTGTTAATGATGCGGCACTGCAGTTATTTTCGTCTGTATGCGGAGAAGCTGCGCCGCGCAGGCGCGCGGCGGTTAATCACGAACGCACGCTGGCGAATGGGCCTGGAAGAGATCGACCTGAACCAGCCGCGGATCTACTACCCGGCTGCACAGCCGGGCTGGTACGCCTGCTGGTGCGGTAGGGTGGGTTTTAAAGCCGGTGATCTACCCGGCGAGGCCCGCGAGGACTGCGTTCAGGAAGTGATCTACTGCCCGGACTGCTCAGGATGAGGCAAAAACCGCTGCCGGCTGGTGCGAGGACGCAGTAACCAAAACGACTAATAAAGTTTACAGGCCTGTAAACGGTGAACATAAAAACACCGGTTGATCTGAGATAAAATGAAATAGAGATAACCGGTACAGGACAAAGGGAGCGCATTTTATGACGAAGCCTAAAGCGATCGTGATCGGAGCAGGGTTCACCGGCGTAGCCACGGCGCATGATCTCGCACTGCGGGGGGTTGATGTGACTGTGGTCGAACGGGGACCCCTCGCGAATGGAACTTCCGGCCGCACTCACGGCCTGCTGCACAGCGGTTCCCGCTATGCAGTGAATGATAAGGAATCCGCCGAGGAATGCATCCAGGAGAACATGATCCTGCGAAAGATCGTACCTGAAGCGATCGAACCCAACGGCGGATTATTCGTAGGCATCAACGAAAGCGACCTGGCGTACGGCGAAGCGTTCATTGAGGGAAACGAGGCCTGTAATATTCCCATCCGAGAGCTGACAAAGAAAGAAGCGCTGGAGCTGGAACCTAATCTCAACCCGAACCTGCTGGCCGCTTTCTGGGTGCCTGATGGCACGTTTGACCCGCTGCGGCTGGCGATGGCATTTGCAGCCACTGCGCAGTCCAATGGGGCAAAATTTTACCTGTACACCGAAGTCCTGGAATTGATCCAGGATGGCCAGGGCAATGTGAAAGGCGTGCGGGTGCTGGACCGCATGACCGATAAGCGCACCGAGCTGTATGCGGATGTGGTGGTCAACGCTACCGGCGCCTGGGCGGGGCAGATTGCCGAAAATGTGGGTGCACAGGTGCCTGTAAAGCCTACGCCCGGTGTGATGGTTGCTTATGGCAAGCGCCTGACCCACCGGGTGGTCAACCGCCTCAACAAGCCGGGCGACGGGGATATTATCCTGCCGCAGCGGCGTATGATGGTCGTCGGCACCACGTCTTATGAGGTGGAAGACCTGGACTATGTCCCTGTCATTGAGGAGCAGGTCGATCTGATGCTTACCCGGGGGTCTGAGCTGATCCCGGGGTTGAAGGAAGCGCCCCAGCGCGGCGCATACACTGCCACCCGACCGCTGATCGGTGCCGGGAGCAGCGGCCGCAGCATAGCGCGCACCTTCAAGTTCTTCGATCATAAGGAATCCGACGGTGTGGATGGCCTGGTGACCATCACCGGCGGAAAAGCAACGACCCTGCGCCTGATGGGCGAGAAAACCGCCGATGTGGTGGTGAAGAAACTCGGCATGGATACGCCCGGCCGGACCGCAGAAGTCCGTTTGATTTCATACCGTTACTTCGTAGAAAATCAGGGAAGACCATAATGGCAGAAAAGTGGACCGTCACATTTCTCATTAACCGGCAAAAGGACGGTGTGGAACCCCATTTTGAATCATTTCAACTGGAAGTGAACCCAGATGAATATGTGCTCGATGCCATTGAGCGCGTGTGGGCTTTCCACGACCGTTCACTGCTGTTCCGGCATGCATGCCACCATTCCACCTGCGGGGCGTGCGGCATGCGCGTCAACGGGGTCGAAAAACTGACCTGCATCACCACCATCCGGTCCGTAACCAGTGACGGCGGGACGGTTAAGGTAGAACCGCTGCGCAACTTCCCGGTGGTCGGCGATCTGGTCGTCGATATGACCCGGTTGTACGCCCGGATGGAGATGGTGAAGGCGCCCTCCGTCATTCCTCTGGACGAGGCTCCGAAGCCCGATACCAGCGTGTTTGACATCAAACCCGACCACGATGCGCCCGATGACATGATCAGGCTGGTGGACTGCATCGAATGCGGCATGTGCGTCAGCGCCTGCCCTGTTCCGCTGACCACGCCGGAGTATCTGGGGCCGGCCGTGCTGGCGGGGGCACACCTCCGGGGGCTGGACAACAATCCCAGCCTGCTGGAACTGGTGGATGGACCAAACGGCGTCTGGCGCTGTCACAGTGCTTTTGAATGCACCGCTGTGTGCCCATCGAACGTGGAACCTGGCTGGCGCATTATGGATCTGCGCAAGCAGGTGGTAAAAAAGCGCTTTCAGCGTTTATTTGGTAGAGGAGGCTGAGCAATGGCAACTGCGCAGACTGATCCACATGCGCGAAGCAATTTCTGGAAATGGTTCGATGCCTTCCGGCGGGCGCCCGGTATGTGGGCCTATGCACTGAACCGTCTCAGCGCGATCGGCCTGACGGTCTATTTATTCATGCACCTGATTGTGCTGCGCACCCTGACCGAAGGCCCGCAGGCTTATGATGATTTTGTGGCCCTCGTGAAATCCCCGGTCTTCGTGTTTGGCGAGCTCGTAGTGGTGATCGGCGGTGTGTACCACGGGCTGAACGGACTGCGGGTGGCCCTCACCGCGTTCGGGATAGGCGTTCCTTATCAGAAGCACATGTTTTACGCGGTGTTGATTATTACGGCTGTGGTAAGCCTGGTCTTTGGCATCCATATGTTCACGGCATAAAGCAATTTCAGGTAAAAGAGGACGATTATGCTAGAACGATCCACGGCCCCGAAAGCGGGCGAAAATACATGGTTATGGCTGCTGAAGATCATCAGCGGCGTGCTGGTCATCGTACTGCTGTTTGTGCACCTGGTTGTCAACCATCTGGTCCCGACAGAGGGGCTGCTCAGCTATGAAGAGGTGATCGCTTACGTCACCACGCCGGGGATTGCCCTGATGGAGATGACCTTCCTGGTTGTGGTGGTGAGCCATTCACTGATCGGGCTGCGCAGCATCATCCTGGACCTCAACCCATCCCCCGGTGTGCTGCGGGTGGTGAACTGGGTGCTGACACTTATTGGAGTTGCGGCGGTCGTATATGGAATCTGGTTAATGCAGATGCTCGTCGCTCAGGCTGCATAAAAAGCGAGGCGGCGCCACATGGTTGGGCTGGTCCTGGTTTCTCACAGCCGAGATCTGGCTGAGGCATTGATGGCTTTTGTGCACCAGGTGGCAGGGGATCAAATCCCTCTGGCCATCGCGGCAGGAGTCGGTCCCGAACGAAAAGAGTTCGGGACCGATGCTGTAGAGATCATGGAAGCCATTCAATCCGTCTACAGCGATGACGGCGTACTGGTGTTGATGGACCTGGGCAGCGCGGTGCTCAGTGCTGAAATGGCCTATGAGCTGCTGCCACCGGAAATGCAGAGGCGCATCCGGTTTTGCGCTGCACCGTTTGTGGAAGGGGCGATCGCGGCGGTTGTCCAGGTGGGCATCACCAACGACATCGATGCCATCTGCCGGGAAGCGCGCCAGGCACTGCAGCCAAAAGAAGAGCAGCTGGGTCAGGTAGACCAGCCTCTCGCCAGCGGACCGGCACCTGCAGAGGAACCTGTAGAGGTCGGAACTGAACAGGTGATTGTGCGCCTGGAGAATGCTCACGGCCTGCACGCCCGTCCAGCGGCTCGCTTCGTCCAGCTCGCTTCCTCCTTTGATGCGCAGATTCAGGTGAAAAACCTGACGAAAGGAAAAGGGCCGGTTTCGGCGCGCAGCCTGAACGCCCTGGCATCGCTGGCGGCAGTAAAAGGAGATGAGCTGGGGATGACAGGCAGCGGCCCGCAGGCCAGAGAAGCGCTGCTGGCTCTGAAGGCGCTGGTGATGGACCGGTTTGGCGAGGCTCAGGAGGCTGAGCCGGCGCCGGCAGCGAAACCGGAAAGCGGCGTGCAGCGAGAACCGTTCGCCGCAGTTGAAGCCGGGGTGAAAGCTGCACCGGATAGCGCGGCCGCTGTGATGCCCGTTGCTGATGGGGTCGCCGTTGGTCCACTGTTCAAGATGAAGGCCGAACTGCCGCCGGTCCCTGAGTACGCGCCGGAAGATTTGCAGGCGGAATGGCAGCGCCTGCAGCAGGCTGTTGAAGAAACCAGCCGGGAGATCGAAAAGCAGCGCAGGGGAGTGGCGCAGAAACTGGGAGATACACAGGCCGAGATATTTACCGCTCACCAGCTCATTCTCCAGGACCCCGAACTGCTTGCGCGAGCCAGGTCCCTGATCTTTGAGCAGCAGCACAATGCAGCGAAGGCATGGAACACCGCCGTCTGCGAGGTGGCGGATACCTACCGGGGCATTGAAGACGAGTATCTGCAGCAGCGCGCCACAGATGTGCTCGATGTCGGCACGCAGGTGCTGCGTATCCTTGCGGGGGAGACCCCCGTCGGGAAGATTGAGCTCCCCGGACCGGTCATCCTGTTCGCCAGAGAACTGACCCCTACCGACACCGCCCGGCTTGAAATGGATAAGGTGCTGGGTGTGATGACCGTCGCCGGAGGTTCCACCTCGCACAGCGCCATCCTGGCACGGGCGATGGGAATCCCCGCAGTGGCCGGGGTGGATGCCGCCATTGAAACGCTCCCTGACGGGACGCTGGTCGGTATGGATGGTTTTGAAGGCCGGGTGTGGATTGAACCGTCTGCGGACGTGGCGGAAAAACTGCAGGAACAGCGCAGCAGCTGGCTGGCCCAGCGCCAGCGGCTGCTGGAGGCGCGCCTCCAGCCGGCGGTAACACGCGACGGCCAGCACATTGAAGCGGCCGCAAATGTGGGCAAGCAGGAAGATGCCGAGCTGGCCATGCAAAACGGCGCAGAAGCCGTGGGCCTGCTGCGCACAGAGTTCCTGTTCCTGACGCGCGCAACCCCTCCGGATGAAGAGGAACAGTATCAGGCGATCCGCGCAATCGTAGAGACCATGCAGGGCAGACCGGTGGTCGTACGTACCCTGGACGTGGGAGGCGATAAAGCCCTCCCGTATATCGATCTACCGCAGGAGGCAAATCCCTTCCTGGGAGTGCGCGCGATCCGGCTGTCGCTGCGGCGCCCGGATCTGTTCAAGCCGCAGCTGCGTGCGATCCTGCGTGCCGGTGCGGCCGGAGTGGTGCGCATCATGTTCCCCCTGATCTCCAGCCTGGAAGAACTGGAAAAGGCGCTTGAACTGCTGGAAGCGGCACACCAGGAACTGGAACAAGAGGGTATCCCGCACCAGTGGCCTGTGGAAACAGGGATTATGGTGGAGGTGCCCTCGGCGGCTATCCTCGCACCGGTATTCGCACGCCGGGTTGACTTTTTCAGCATTGGTACCAATGATTTGACCCAGTATACGCTGGCAGCGGAGCGCGGCAACCCGTCGCTGCCGGAGCTGGCGGATCCGCTGCATCCCGCCGTCCTGCATTTGATCCGGCAGGTGGTGCTGGCCGCTCACCAGCACGGGAAATGGGTTGGGGTGTGCGGCGAAATGGCCGGCGACCCGGCAGCCATCCCGGTCCTGGTCGGTCTGGGTGTGGATGAGTTGAGCGCGAACCCGGTCGCTGTGCCGCAGATGAAAGCCATTGTCCGGTCGCTTGAACTGGAACAGGCCGAAATGCTCGTGGAAGATCTGCTGCGCAGAGAATCGGCTGCTGCAGCGCGCGAACAGGCCCGCCGGTTTTTGAACCGGCTAGAGCGCCTGTAGAGATGATTTACATCCGAAATCGAGATCTTAAAAAGTGATAGGCCTGCTGCAGCAGGCCTGTTCTTTATCGATGGATCTACCTGAAAAATACGCCCATACGATCGGGGCAGAACCCTGATCGTATGGGCAGGCACCGGTAAATCAGGCCCGGATCTCCTGGCGCTGGAAGAGAACATACGCCAGAGCAAAGAGCAGTATGGTACCGGCGATCAGGCCGGTAAGCTGGGGCCAGATCAGCAGCACGGACTGCATCAGCGGCAGCGGCGATCCCAGGATGGCTCCATCCATCTGGCTCGGCAGGATGATGCCGAGGGAGCGCACTTCTGGCTGCAGCAGGGCGACCATGGCCTCGGCGTAGAGCGTGTTTGGAGATAGGCGCGACAGGGTCAACTGCATGTTCGCCTGAGCCAGGATCTCGCTCGGAAAACCGAACTGAATTGGGCTCAGCGCCTGCGCCAGCACCCCTGCGATCATGTTCCAGAACACGATGTAGAACAGCCAGATGGCAATGGAAGCCAGGGCGGCCGTGGCCGGCTGGCGGAAGATCACGGAAAACACCAGGGCCAGGGCCAGCCAGATCCCGCCGTAGAAGATCGTTGCCAGCAGGAACCACAGGCTGCGTCCCACTTCTTCTGTTCCGGGCTGTACCCCGAGGATAAAGACGCCCATGCCCAGGATCAGCAGCCAGATGGACGTGCAGACCAGGGCCAGGGTGAACAGCCCACCCAGAAACTTCCCCATCAACAGGGCATCGCGGTAGATGGGCTGAGCCAGCAGGCGCGACATGGTGCGGCGGTTGAATTCTCCGTTAACGGCATCAAAGCCCAGCGCGATTGCCAGCAGGGGGATAAAGAACGCCAGCAAAGAGATAAAGGAGGGCAGCGGACTGTTCGCCGTCGTCATCAGGCGCAGGTAGAGAAAGTCGTCCTGGCTGATCCGGTTTTGAATGGCCTGCGTAGAAACATAAACCGTTCCCACCGCCACCAGTACGATCAAAACCTCCAGAATGACCATACGCACACTGGACAGGTGATCGGCCATTTCTTTGGCGACCACGGTCCACAGACCAGCCCAGGGAGAGCCCTCGCGCGTTCGACGGCGAGCGGTGTACCGTACGGATCGTTCAGACTGCTGCCGGGACAGGGCTTGCGCCATGTTCCACCTCCTTGAAATAAGCACTGTAAATATCGTCCAGGCTCTGTGCCTGCAGGTCCAGTTTGTACAGCCGGCCCTGTGCAGAAACAACGGCCTGAGCGATCTCGGGGCGCAGATCCCGTTCGGCTTCCACGGCGTAGTGTCTGGCGTTGAGGGCGCGAACGTTGCTCAACCCCGAAACCTGGTTGAGCGCCTGCAGGATCGCATCCTGCGGTCCATCTGCGTCGATCTGGATACGGTAGGCGCCGCCCAGAACGCGATTCGCCAGCTCTTCAACTGTACCGACCAGCACCATGCGGCCGCGGTGGAACAGGCCCACCCGGTCGCAGACGGCCTGCACCTGATAGAGAAGGTGCGAGGAGAGCAGGATAGTGATGCCCTCCTCTTTCAGTTTGCGGATCAACCCCAGGAACTCGTGGGATGCTTCCGGGTCCAGCCCGGAAGTCGGTTCGTCCATAATAATGATCTGGGGGTCTTTTACCAGTACGTCGGCCAGTCCGAGGCGCTGGCGCATACCGCGCGAGAAGGTGCCTACCCGCTTATTGGCCACATCGTCCAGGCGCATGCGGGCCAGAGCCTGGTCCACGCGGGATTTGATCTGATCACCGGGGATTCCGTTCAGGCGAGCGATAAAGGTCAGGTTCTCGCGCGCCGTCAGCTCGTCATAGAAACCGACCTGATCGGGCAGGTAACCCACCTTTGATTTCACTTTAAGGGGCTGGCGAGAGGGGTCCATGCCCAGCACCCGCACGCTGCCCGAGGTCGGTTCGGTCAGCCCCAGGAGCATCAGGATGGTAGTCGTTTTACCGGCGCCGTTTGGTCCTAACAGCCCAAAGACCTCACCCTGGTTGACCGTGAGATCCAGGTGGTCAACGGCGACGAATTTGCCGTATTTTCTGGTGAGGCCGCTGGTCTGAATGACAGGTTCGGTCATCCTCCACCTCCTTTCGTTTGAGATATTCTGGGCTGTTTGAGATTTAGCGGCGGCCAAAGCGGGCCACAGCCAGACCAACCACGCCAACCGCAACAGCAATCATCCCGATGCCTGCAACACCCCACAGGGTTGAGGTGGTTACCGTAATGCGGAATTCAGCGGATTCCTGGCGGCTGTCAATGGGACGCGCGTTGATCGTAACCATGTAATCACCCGCGATCGCTTTTGCAGCCGGTTTGATGGTAGCGGTCACCTCCACCGATTCGCCAGCCGGAATTTCAGCAATCTGCTCCTGGTCGAACGTTACCGTCCAGCCGCTGGGTGCACTGGAAGTCAGTTCAATCCCGCGCAGTGGGGCAGTGCCTCCGTTAACAAGGAAGATCTTCAGAGGGGTCTCTTCACCGGCAACGGCCTCTGCAGACAGGCGGCCATCCTGCGTGGTTATGGTCAGATTCCCTTCTCCGACTACTTCAGCCACCAGCTCCAGTTCGCTGTTCAGATCACCAGCCGAGGCGCGCACTGCGATCGGATAACTGCCCGCAGGAAGGGAGATGAGCGGCTCGGCTTTGACAGTCACCTTTTTCGATTCCGAGGAGGGGAGTTCCAATTCGGTGATTTCCTGCCCGCCGGACTCAAAAGTTACCAGCATGTTGCGAGGCGCATCGGCGGAAAGCGCAACCAGCAGATCCTCGCCGCCGTCATTGGTCAGGTCGACCGGGAAGTTAAAGGTGGTGCTTGGGGTTCCGCGTTTGGTCGGCAGGCCGTCAACGGTTAAGCTCAGACGAGGGGGGAGTTTTTCGGCAACCTTAAATTTAAGAGGGATTTCTGAACGTTCCCCTTGACCCACGGCGATCACGCGCAGCTCAAACTCACCAGCCTCCACATCTGCAGGGGGCTCGAGGCGCAGATCCACCCGGGCTGTGCTGCCGGAGGATACATATACCGACTCGACAATTTTCGAACCACCGCGGAAGGAGGCATCCCATCCTTCGGGAAGGTCCTCGACTTCAAGATCGACGATCTGAGACTTACCCGCTTTGAGCTGAAGGGTGAGGGTTACAACTTCTCCAAAGCCAATCATCTGGCTGGGATAATCCGTATAAACTACCAGCGGCTGTGGTTCCGATTCGGCCGGTTCATCCTCCTGGGCCGCAACCGGTACAGGCACAGCCAGCATGGTCACGATCAGAGCAAAAACTACAGTCAGGAAAAATAATCGAGAGCGTTTCATCGAACTTCCTCCTGTATGTTATTAGACTGGAAAAAAGGAAATGTAGGAGAGTGCAGATCCTTCCGTTCTGCCAACGACTATAAATATCGAAGAAAGATTAGAAATAAATTGGTCTGGTATAAATATTTTGTTAGAATCAAATAAATGAGCATCCGTTCAGGTATCTAGTGTTTCCCAGTCCCTGGAAACGGCTGTAGTTGTCTCCATGGTCAACCACAGCGCGCTGCCTTTCACCCCTACCTGAACCTATCGGCCGGAGGGGCACGGCAATGGAGAGGGAGAGCACCCCAGCAAATAAGGTTGCCGTTCCCGCTGGCGACCGTGTAAAAAGTTCGACACTCCCGCACCGTGGTCGATTGAACGATCGCCTGCGGGCACGGCTGCTCTTGGGACCGGGATTACGGGCCGTTTGAACCACTGAAGAACTGAATGATCTGAAGCACTGTATCCACACCTATTCAGTGCTTCATAGATTTCAGTGTTTCAGCGGTTCAAATGTCTGCGATGGTCATCATGATAGAAGTTCGCCGTTCCCGCACCGTGGATCGAATGCTCTGTGGCCTGCAGGCACGGCTGCTTTCGGGACAGGTATTTCGGACCCTGGAGAGCACCCTGTTAGGTGCGGTCATGAGCCTGACAATGCCGTGCCGCTACGCGTGAGAATTCCGTAAATATAAAACCTGCTCTTGAAAGGGAGAGGCGTGGGGAACGAACGGCAGTACATGATCCGACCGGCGAAGCAGGGGGAGGCAGGGGAGATCCGCCGTATGGTGTACACGGCGCGCATCAATCCTATGGGCCTGGACTGGCGGCGGTTTGTAGTGGCTGTTGACCCGGACGGCAGATTGATTGGCTGCGGACAGGTGAAGACACACCGGGATGGGCGCACGAACTGGCGTCGATTGTGGTGCGGCCAGCGTATCAAAAACGCGGCACTGCCAGTGCCATCATCCGTCATCTGATTGACCAGTCGACAGAGCCGCTGTACCTGACCTGCCGGGAAGAACTGGGCTTGTTCTATGCACGCTTTGGCTTCGATGTCGTTCCCCCTCACGAACACCCTCCGTATTTCAGGCGCGTGTGGCGCATATATTCTCTATTGAAGCAGTTTTTACCCCTGGGCGGGTTTCTGGTCATGCGGCGGGTGTAAATAATTAAGTAATATTTTTCTAGTGAATTGATATTGATCTCAAATAGTTTTCTGTGTATTCCAGGCCTGCGGTGTTATAATCCACCTCATGGAAGAGCGTAAAGAGAAAAGCCAAAACCCACCGGGAATCGGCGCAAAGTTGAGAATTTTTAGAAAAAAGAAGGGCTTATCGATCCGTGTGCTGGCGGATAGGGCCGGGCTTTCTCCGAACACGATCAGCCTGATCGAGAACAACTCAGCTTCGCCAACGGTAACCACGCTGCATACAATCGCCAATGTTCTGGATATCCCCCTTTCGGCATTTTTTATCGAGAACGAGAGCGATGAAGATGTGCGTCTGGTGCATGCCTCGGACCGGGAGATCACGGACATCTCGGGTGTGAAGGTGAGTGTACTCCCGGACGATGTTCTCGACCGGCGCGTGCATATTCTGCACTTTGTCGTCGAGCCGGGGAAGGACAGCGGGCTGGACCCCATGACCCACCCGGGAGAAGAGCTGGTGATCTGCTTGCAGGGCGAGCTGGAATATCGCGTCAAAGACCAGATTTACAACCTGAAAGAGCAGGACAGCCTGGCTTTTGACGCTTCTTACCCGCACGCTTTTGCAAACCGCAGCCGGCAGGAAGTTCATTTTCTGGTGCTGATCACCACCGAAACCGACCAGCAGTTTCGCTACCATCTGCGGCCGGCAGTGCCAGGGAACTTTAAACAAGCAAATTGAAACCAGTCGTTCAGTGCGACTGTCCCGCAACCGGCAGTCTCTGACTGCGGTTAACTTTTTCCCCCTGTCAATTGTCACATTAAACAGTAATAAATAGCACTATCCGTTACTATATATAGGGATATGTGCTATAATTTTGTTTGTTGGAGCAGGAAAAGTTACTATATTTTTAGTCCTGCTGCCTGGATTGTGATGATGAGACGCAGACATTTGAAGCGATGTCGTTATTATCAGGAGAACCGTTTCGCCCTGGATGGTGTGCTGAATGCGGCGGAGCGGGGCTGTGAAGAGGATGTCGGTCGCTGTGTGCGAACCCTGCGCGAAGAGAGAGGGCTTTCGCTGCGAGCACTGGCGGATCAAAGCGGGATCTCGGTTAACACGCTCAGCCTGATCGAAAACGGAAAAACGTCGCCCAGTGTGAGCACGCTGCAAAAGATCTCTGGTGCCCTGCGGGTTCCTCTGGTCGCACTGTTCCTCCCCAGCCAGGATGATCGAAAAGTGGTGTACACCCGCTGCGGGCTGCGAAAAAAGGCCACCTTTGAACATGTTGCCCTGGAGGACCTGAGTGCGGGGCTCTCGGAAGGAGTTCTGGAGCCCTTCACCGTCACGCTGGAGCCACATGCCAGCAGCGGGCCGGATTCAATCATTCACAGCGGGTATGAGTTTGTTTACTGCCTGAGCGGCCGGATTGCTTACATCATCGATAACCAGCGCTATATTCTTGAACCCGGAGACAGTCTGTTTTTCGAATCGCACCTGCCGCACTGCTGGCAGAACCTATCAGCTCAGGCTTCTAAAAAAATCCTGGTTTTGTGCTCCACCGACGAGCTGGACCATCCGTTTGAGCGACACTTCAGCCCGGAACTGTAATTACCATCCACCGACAGCCTGCTGTCCGGGGATGGAATCCTCACCACTTTTCTTGTGGTGAAAAAAATGAATGAACAAAAGGAGAATAAACCATGAAAGTTGCAGTCATCACCGACGACGGAAAAACGATCAGCCAGCACTTCGGGCGGGCCCCTTATTATATGGTGGTCACAGTTGAGGATGGAAAGATCACCGGGCGCGAGCTGAGGGAGAAGTTGGGGCACCGTCACTTTGCCAGCCAACCGCATGAAGAGGAGCATCACTGCGGGCCGCATGGAATGGGTGAAGCTTCACACAACAAGCACATGCAGATGTCGGATGTCATCACCGACTGTGAAGCACTCTTGTGCGGGGGCATGGGCATGGGCGCGTACCGGAGCATGCAGGCGCGCGGCATTCGTCCTGTCGTGACCGAACTGCAGGATATCGACGAGGCGGTGCTGGCTTATGCAGCCGGCAGTATTGTCGACCGGGTCGAAAAACTGCACTGACCGGTTCCCTTACGAGAACAGGAGATTACCAGGATGATACAGGTGGATCAGGCCGTATGCACTGGCTGCGGCAGATGTGGAGAGATATGCCCCGTTGGGGCGATCTCAATGGAAGCAGGAAAAGCATCCATTGATGCGGCTGCCTGTAAATCCTGCGGCGTCTGTGCTGAAGGATGTCCAGAAGGTGCCATCGTAGAAGGCACCATTCCGCTGCCTGTCACCGCATCCACTGT
>Ga0207873_1002171_pt1 | contig 16816 bp, 12 predicted proteins | sample BGWIniCompost_FD_187373 | JGI IMG/M metagenome (GOLD analysis project Ga0207873, IMG submission 187373) | Cellulose adapted compost microbial communities from Newby Island Compost Facility, Milpitas, CA, USA - BGW Initial Compost (SPAdes)... ...
CGCGCGGAGATTTCCGCCTGGGTTTCCATGAAGATGCGCTGCCGCTCCAGCGCCACTTCTTCCGGCACCCAGTCGGGCAGGCTGTTGGCGGCGGCGCCTTCGACCGGCGAATAGGTGAAGCAGCCGACGCGATCGAGCTCGGCTTCCTCGATGAAGTCGAGCAGCTGCTCGAAGTCCTCGTCGGTCTCGCCGGGAAAGCCGACGATGAACGTGGACCGCAAGGTGAGATCAGGACAGGCCTTGCGCCATTCGCGGATGCGATCCAGCACCCTGGCGTTGTTGGCGGGGCGCTTCATCGCCTTGAGGATCTTCTCGCTGCCGTGCTGCAGCGGCATGTCGAGGTAGGGAAGGATCCTGCCTTCCGCCATCAGCGGAATGACTTCATCGACATGCGGATAGGGATAGACGTAATGCAGCCGCACCCAGATGCCGAGTTCCGCGAGGCCTTCGCACAGCTCGGTCATGCGGGTGCGATATTCGCGGCCACGCCATTCGCCGCCGGCGTAGCTTACGTCCACGCCATAGGCGGAAGTGTCCTGCGAGACCACCAGCAGTTCCTTCACGCCGTCGCGCGCCAGGCGTTCGGCCTCATGCAGCACCTCGCTGACATTCCGGCTGGCCAGCCTGCCGCGCAGCTTCGGGATGATGCAGAAGCTGCAGGAATGATTGCAGCCCTCGGAAATCTTCAGGTAGGCGTAATGCCGCGGCGTGAGCTTCACGCCGGAGGCGGGCAGCAGGTCGAGGTAGGGGTCGCGCGGCGGCGGCGGCACCTGCGCATGCACCGCGCGCATCACGGCTTCGTAGTCCTGCGGGCCGGTGATGGCCAGCACGTCCGGATGCGCGGCGCGGATCAGGTCCTCGCGCTTGCCCAGGCAGCCGGTGACCACCACCTTGCCGTTCTCGTTCAGTGCCTCGCCGATGGCATCCAGCGATTCCTGAATGGCGGAGTCGATGAAACCGCAGGTATTCACTACCACGACGTCCGCGGCGCCGTAACCGCCGACGATTTCGTAACCCTCCACGCGCAGCTGCGTGAGGATGCGCTCCGAGTCCACCAGCGCCTTGGGGCAGCCGAGGGAAATGAAGCCGATGCGTGGCGGGTTCAGTGACATGGTGGTCAAACTTTGTCCAGGAAGGGCGCGTATGCTACTTCCGGCAACTGGCCGGTGCAATCTGCCCGCCCTATGATGCAAAGGCAAACGACTGGAGGTTATCGCATGCGCAAACCATTGCTGTTGCTGCCGTTCATCCTGCTGTTCGCCGCCTGTACGCCGGGCACCCCGCTCGAGGCGCGCGGCGTCAAGGTGAGCGGCGAGGCCGAGCTCCAGGTCGCGCCCGAGCTTGCCATCGTGATGCTGTCCATCCAGGCCCGCGATCCGGACCTGGGCAAGGCCCAGGAACACGCCGGCGCGGTCATCACCAGGGTGCTCGAGCTCGCGGATTCGCTGGACATTCCGCGCGAGCGGGTGCAGTCCACGCAGATCACCGTGCATCCCGAGTTCGACTGGAACGAAGGCCGCCAGCAGCTGCGCGGCTACCTCGTGCAGCGCGAGCTGCGCATCGAGCTGGAGAATCTCGAGCGCCTCGGCGAACTGATGGAACGCGCACTGCGCGCCGGCGTGAACAGCGTCAGCCCGCCGGAGCTGCGCGTGAAGGACCCGCGCGAGGTGTATCGCCAGGTGCTGGCGCTGGCCGCGGAAGACGCGAAGCACAATGCCGAAGCGCTGGCGGAAGCCCTCGGCGCCCGCGTCGGCGCGGTGAGATACATCACCAGCGGCCGCGAACCGGCGCCGCCCATGCCCATGCAGGCCATGAGCTTCCGTGATGCCAGGGAATCCGCGGTGGAGCAGAGCTACGAGACCGGCCGCATCGTGATGCGCGCCGAAGTGCAGGCGGAGTTCGAGTTGCGCTGAGCGCTTCTAGGGTTCGAGCACGGCATCCAGCAGGGCGCGGGTGCGGGGATGGCGCGGCGACTGGAACAGCTCGTCGCGCGCCGCGTGTTCGACCACGCGCCCGGCTTCCATCACCATGACCTCATCGCAGAGATAGCGCACGGCGGTCATGTCGTGCGCAATGAAGATGATGCCGATGTTCATCTCGCGGCGCAGGCCTTCGAGCAGCGCGAGCACCTGGCCGCGCACCGAGGCATCCAGCGCGCTGACGGCTTCATCACACACAAGCAGCGCGGGGTTGCAGATGACGGCGCGCGCGATGGCGATGCGCTGGCATTGTCCGCCGGAAAGTTCGTGCGGGTAATGGAACAGCAGCTCGGCATCGAGGCCCACGCGCCGCAAGGCTTGCCGCGCGCGCTGCAGGCGCTCCGCTGCAGTCAATGAACGCTCATGCACGCGCAGCGGTTCTTCCAGGATGGCGCGCACGGTCATGCGCGGGTTGAGCGAGGCAAGCGGATCCTGGAACACCGCCTGCATGTGGCGCCGCGCGCGGCGCAACGCCTCGCCGTGCAGCCCTTCCAGCGGCTCGCCGAGCAGGCTGACGCTGCCTTCATGAGGTTCGAGCTGCAAAATGGCGCGCGCCAGCGATGACTTGCCGGAACCCGATTCGCCGACGATTCCCAGCGTTCGCCCGCGTCCAAGACGAAAGCTCACCCCGTCCACTGCGCGGAACACGCCGCCGCGGAGGCGGTAGCTGACGGAAAGCGCGTTCACTTCCAGCAGCATCTCAGTCATCCCGCGCTCCATGTATGCAGGCAACGCGACGGCCATCGGCGAACTCGTGCTCCGCAATGGCTTGCTGGCAGGCATTCCGGACCTGCGGGCAGCGCGCCGCGAAGGCGCAGCCTTCCGGTACGTGATCGAGCCGCGGCGGCTGTCCCGGAATCGGCGAAGGCGGCGGGCCGTGCAGCCGTGGCGCTGCGGCGAGCAGCGCGCGCGTGTAGGGATGGCGCGGGTCCTCGAAGACCGCCTGCAACGGTCCGCTTTCCACCACGCGCCCGGCGTACATCACCGCGATGCGGTTGGCGACGTGTTTCGCCACGCCGAGATCGTGGGTGACGATGATCAGCGAGAACTTCAGTTCTCGCCGCAGCTCGGCGAGCAGGTCCAGCACCTTTCTCTGCACGGTCACATCCAGCGCCGTGGTCGGCTCGTCGGCGATGATGAGCCGCGGCTGTCCCAGCAGCGCCATCGCCAGCATGACGCGCTGGCGCTGTCCGCCGGAAAGCTGGTGCGGATACTGCGCAAGCCGCGCCCCGGGATCCGGGATGCGCACCCTGTCCAGCATGTCGATCATGGCGTCGCGCGCACGGGTACCGGTGAGCCCGCGATGCAGGGCGAGCACTTCGCCGAGCTGCGTGCCGATGCGCAGGTAGGGATTGAGCGCGCTCATCGCATCCTGGAACACGTAGGCGATGCGCCCGCCGCGAACATGGCGCCGCCGCGCTTCCGGCAGGGCGAGCAGCTCCTCGCCCTCGAACCATGCCTGGCCGCTGACTTTCGCACTGCGCGGCACCAGACCCGTGAGCGCGAGCAACGCCTGGCTCTTGCCGGCGCCGGATTCGCCGACGACGGCCAGGACATCGCCTTCCTGCAACTGGAGGTCGACGCCGTTGACCGCGTGGATCACGCGACCGCGCTGATGAAAACGCACCTGCAGGCGGCGCACGTCGAGCAGCATCAGCGCCTCCACCAGAACAGTGCCGCGCCCGTCATGCTCGCGAACAGCACGACGGCCACCGCGAAATCGAACCATGCAGGCAACAGGTTGGCCCGCAGGCTGCGGGCGATCAGCACGTTCATGGCGGCGGCGAAAATCGCGCCGGAAAGCACGAGGTCCAGGCCGCGTCGCGAGGCGAGCTTCACCAGCGGCAGCACGCAGACGGGCGCTGCGACGATCGCTACCATCATGCTCACCGCCAGTCTTGCCATGGCGATCGCGTCCAGCGGTGCGAGCATGGCGAGACTCGCGACAACATCAAGCTCGTCGACATGACCCATGATCCAGGCGGTCAACTGCCGCACGGTCAGCAACAGCAGTGCGCCGCAGAACAGCGACAGCACGGTGTCGCTGGCAAGACGGCGCATGGATGTCCTGTCATTCATCTTTCGGATCCAGCGCATCGCGCAGGCCGTCGCCCACGAAGTTCAGGCACAGCAGCGTGGTTGCCAGGAAGCCTGCGGGGAACAGCAGGCTCCACGGCGCGAATTCCATCTCGCGCGCGCCCTCGTTCACCAGCATGCCCCAGGACGTGGCCGGCTCCTGCACGCCAAGGCCAAGAAAGCCGAGGAAGGATTCGACCAGGATCACCTGCGGCACGGTAAGCGCGGCGTAGACCACCACCACGCCGAGCAGATTCGGCACCACGTGGCGCAGCACGATCGTGAACGGATGCACGCCGAGCGCGCGCGCCGCGAGCACGTATTCCTTTTCACGGATGGACAGCGTCTGGCCGCGCACGATGCGCGCCATGTCCAGCCAGTTGACCGCGCCAATGGCGACGAACACCAGCAGGAAGTTCCTGCCGAAGAACACCATCAGCAGGATCACGAAGAACATGAACGGCAGCGCGTACATCACATCGACGATGCGCATCATCACGGCGTCCACGCGGCCGCCGGCATAACCCGCGATCGCGCCCCAGGCAATGCCGATGACGAGACTCACCAGCGTCGCAGCAATGCCCACGGCGAGCGAGACGCGTCCGCCCTCCAGCGTGCGCACGAACAGGTCGCGGCCGAGCGCGTCCGTGCCGAACCAGTGCCCGGCTTCGATGCCGGGCGGGACCTGCATCATGGTCCAGTCGATGTCATCCATCTGCCAGGGCGCGAGCATCGGACCGATCACGCAGGCGAGCACGATGAGCGCGAGCAGCACCGATGCCGTCATCGCGGCGCGGTTCGCGGCAAAGCGCTGCAGGGCCATGCGGCCAGGGCTGTGTACGTGACCGGCGACGATGGCGTTCATCGGTAGCGCACCCTGGGATCGAGCGCCGCGTACAGCAGGTCGACGATGAGATTGAAGGCCACGATCAGCGCGCCATAGAACAGCGCGATGCCGAGCACCAGGGTGTAATCGCGGTTCAGCGCGCCCTGCACGAAGAAGCGTCCCACGCCCGGAATGCCGAAGATCTGCTCCACCACCACCGAACCTGTCAGCACCGCGGCGGCCGTCGGACCCAGCCAGGAGACGATGGGCTGCAGGGCGGGCTTCATGGCGTGGCGAAGAATGATGGCGCGCATGCCGAGGCCCTTGGCGCGGGCAGTGCGGATGTAGTCGCTGCTCAATACCTCGGCGAGGCTGGCGCGCATCATGCGGGCGATGTACGCGGTCTGCGGCAGGGCCAGCACGATCACCGGCAGCAGCAGGTTGGCGGGCGCGGCATCGTTCCAGCCGCCTGCCGGCAGCCAGTCCAGCGTCACCGCGAACAGCAGCACCAGCAACGGCGCCATCACGTAGTTCGGCACGGAGATGCCGGTCATCGACAGGCTCATCACCAGGTGGTCCTGCCAGCGGTGCCGGTTGAGTGCGGCGATGCTGCCCGCCGCTATCCCCAGCGCGAGCGCAAGCAGCATGGCGAGCGAACCGATCAGCAAGGAGGCGGGCAGGCCCGCCGCGATCAGTTCGTTCACGCTGTAGTCGCGGTATTGAAAGGACGGGCCGAGATCGCCGCGCAAGAGGTTGCCCAGGTAATGCAGATACTGCTGCCACAGCGGCGCGTCGAGGTGATAGCGCGCATTGAGGCGCTCCTCGATTTCCGGCGGCAGCGCACGTTCGTCGTCGAACGGGCCGCCGGGCGCGAAGCGCACCAGGAAGAACGCCAGCGTGACGAGCGCGAACAAGGTCGGTATCGCCGCCAGCAGCCGTCGCAGGAGAAAGCGCGTCACGTGGCTTCAGTCCTTGAAGTAGAGATCGCGCGAGGCGTGGTGATCCAGCAGGTTGTCCTGCCAGCCGCCCAGCCTGGGATTGACGAGGTGCTTGCTGACGTAGACGTACAGCGGCAGGATCGCGTGATCCTCCAGCAGCACCGCTTCCGCCTGCCGCATCAGTTGCATGCGCCTTTTCGCGTCGGTTTCCTGCGCGGCGGCGTCCAGCAGCCGGTCGTATTCCTCGTTGCGATAACCGTAGTCGTTGATGCCGCTGGCCGAATGCATGAGCTGCAGGAAGGTGTGCGGATCGTTGTAGTCGCCCACCCAGCCGGCGCGGAACACCTGCGTGAGTTCCGCCTGGCGGCGGTTCTGCAGGAACACCCGCCACTCCTCGTGCACGAGGCGCGTCTTCACGCCGAGATGGCGCTTCCACATGTTGGCGATCGCCAGCGCCACGTGATGATGCGTGTCGCCGGTGTTGTAACGGATCTCCACTTCCAGCGGCTTGTCGCCGGAATAGCCTGCGGCGGCGTACAGCCTGCGCGCCTCGGCGATGCGTTTTTCCATCGGCCAGGTTGCGAAGTCAGGCTGCGGCGACCGGTACCCGGCGATGCCCGGAGGCGTGAGGCTGTACGCGGGCAGCTCGCCGCGGCCCAGCACCTTTTCCGCGATCAGTTCCTTGTCGACGGCAAGTTCCAGCGCGCGGCGCAACGCGGGCGCGTCGCGGAACGGCGGCTTGTGCAGATTGAATCCATAGAAATAGGTGCTGAGATAGGGCGCGACGCGCAGCGATTCCGGCATGTTGGCGCGCAGCCATTCGAAACGGCGCACGGGAATGGTCTGCGTCACGTCGAGCTCGCCGGCACGGAAGCGATTGAACTCGGCTTCCTCGTCGCTGATGGGGTAGTAGTAGACGGTATCGATGCGCACGGCATCGGCGTCCCAGTAATGCGGATTGCGCTCCAGGCGGATCAGCGTGTTCACCTGCCAGTCGGCCAGTGCATAGGCGCCGTTGGAGACATGATTGCCGGGACGGGTGAAGCGTTCGCCGTGGCGTTCGACGCTGTCCCGGTGCACCGGATAGGTGCTGTGATGCGCGAGCATGGCGACGAGATAGGGCGCGGGTTGCGCGAGGCGGATTTCCAGCGTGCGCTGATCCAGCGCCGCCACTCCCAGCGTTTCCGGGGCGCGTTCGCCGGCGAGCACCGCGGTGGCGTTGACGATGACGCCCAGGCTCTTCGCGTACGGCGAGGCCGTGTCGGGGGCAACGCTGCGCCGCAGGCCGAAGACGAAATCTTCCGCCGTCACGGGATCACCGTTCGACCAGCGCGCATCGTCACGCAGGTAAAACAGATAACGGCGGCCGTCCTCGCTCACCTCCCAGCGCTCGGCGACACCGGGAACGATGCTGCCGTCCGGCGCGGCGCGCGTCAGGCCTTCGTAAAGATCACGCAGGATGTTGGCGGCCTCGGCGCCGCGGGCGCGATGCGGGTCCAGCGACTCCGGTTCGAGCTGGTTGCCGCGCCGCAGCACCTGCGGCTCGGCGCAGGCGATGCCGGTGAAGACTGCCAGGAAGGCAAGGACCAGCCACGAGATGCGCTGCGGCATGCGGGAAACCCCCTGCGGAAAAACCCGATGGAGAGTGTACCCGCTCAGGCTCGCGGCATCAGGCCGATTCGCGCCACTCGCCGCGTTTCTTGAGGTGCACCAGCAGCAGGGAAATCGCCGCCGGGGTGACGCCGGAGAGGCGCGCCGCCTGTCCCAGCGTCGCGGGCCGCGCATCGCTCAGTTTCTGCCGCACCTCGTTGGACAGTCCGCGCACTGCGGCGTAATCGAGGTCTTCGGGCAGGGCGAGCGTCTCGTGCTTGAGGTTGCGGGCGATTTCCGCCTGCTGGCGCTCGATGTAGCCCGCGTACTTCACCTGGATTTCCACCTGCTCCTGCACGCGCTCGTCCAGCGCGGGCATGTCCGCGCCCGCGAGGCGATGCAGGGACCGGTAATCGAGTTCCGGGCGGCGCAACAGTTCGGCGGCCCTGAACTCGTGGGCAAGCGGCGCACCCAGCAGGTTGACGGCGGTGGCGGTGTCCACGTCCTGCGGGCGGATGGTCCAGGCGGCAAGCCGCGCGGTCTCGCGGGCGATGGCCTCGCGCTTTTCCTCGAAGCGCTGCCAGCGATGATCGTCGACCAGGCCAAGGCGGCGGCCGGTCTCGGTCAGCCGCAGGTCGGCATTGTCCTCGCGCAGCAGCAGCCGGTACTCGGCGCGCGAGGTGAACATGCGGTACGGCTCGCTGGTGCCGCGGGTAATGAGGTCATCGATGAGCACGCCGATGTAGGCCTCGTCGCGGCGCGGCCACCACGGCTCCTCGCCCTTCGCGGCCAGCGCGGCGTTCAGCCCGGCGAGCAGACCCTGCGCGGCTGCCTCCTCATAGCCGGTGGTGCCGTTGATCTGGCCGGCGAAGTACAGGCCCTCGATGAACTTCGTCTCCAGCGTGTACTTCAGGTCGCGCGGGTCGAAGAAGTCGTACTCGATGGCATAGCCCGGCCGGGTGATGTGCGCGTTCTCGAAACCGGGAATGGAACGCACGAAGGCTTCCTGCACCTCGTAGGGCAGCGAGGTGGAAATGCCGTTCGGATAGATCTCGTGCGTATCCAGGCCCTCCGGCTCGACGAAGATCTGGTGCGAATCCTTGTCCGCGAAGCGGACGATCTTGTCCTCGATGGAAGGGCAGTAGCGCGGGCCGATGCCTTCGATCACGCCGGCGTACATCGGCGAGCGGTCCAGGCCGCCGCGAATGATCTCGTGGGTTGCGGCGGTGGTGCGCGCGATATGGCAGTGCACCTGGCGCGGGTGCTCGTCGCGCGAACCGATGAAGGAGAACACCGGCACCGGATCATCGCCGGGCTGTTCCTCGAACTTCGAGTAGTCCAGGGTGCGGCCGTCGATGCGCGGCGGCGTGCCGGTCTTGAGGCGATCGACGCGGAACGGCAGGGCGCGCAGGCGCTCGGCGAGTGCGTTGGCCGGCGGGTCGCCGGCGCGGCCGCCCTGGTAATTGGAAAGGCCGATGTGAATGCGGCCGCCGAGGAAGGTGCCCACCGTCAGCACCACGCGCGGCGCGTAAAACTCCAGGCCCATCTGCGTGACCACGCCTTCGACGCGATCGTTGCGCACGATCAGGTCGTTCACCGCCTGCTGGAACAGCGTCAGGTTGGGCTGGTTCTCCAGGAAGCCGCGGATCGCACTCTTATATAAGTTGCGATCGGCCTGCGCCCGGGTGGCGCGCACCGCGGGGCCCTTGCGGGCGTTCAGCGTGCGAAACTGGATGCCGGCGCGATCGGTGGCGCGCGCCATGGCGCCGCCCAGCGCATCGATCTCCTTGACGAGATGGCCCTTGCCGATGCCGCCGATGGCGGGATTGCAGCTCATCTGCCCCAGCGTCTCGATGTTGTGGGTCAGCAGCAGCGTGCGCACGCCCATGCGGGCGGCCGCGAGCGCCGCCTCGGTGCCGGCATGGCCGCCACCGACGACAATGACATCGTACTGCCGGGTCGATCTCGTCATGGAGGTTTCCCCTCAGGGGAGACGGAAATAAGGCGCTAATTTTATTGGAGTTTTCACCGCCGGCGCAAAGACATTCGGGCGCCGTTCCGCGATTCCTGCCGGAAATGCGTGGTTTGACGCTCCTGCTGCCGCGTGCCAAATTGCCGCTTCGTTTCCGCCACCCGGATTGCAATGAGTCTCGCCCTCGCCGCGCTGGCGCTTGCCGCCACTCCGCTGAATTTCGAGTCCTGCCGTATCGGCGCCGCGGACGGCATCACCATGCCGGCGGAATGCGTCACGCTCGAGGTCGCCGAGAATCGCGCCGATCCCGGCGGCCGCAGGATCACGCTGTCAATCGCGAAAGTTGCAGCCTTCCGCGGCAGTTCGCTGCCGCCCCTGGTGTTCATCGCCGGCGGGCCGGGGCAATCCGCGCTGGAAAGCTTTCCGCAGGTGGCGGCCGCCTTTGGCGAGGTTCGCAAGACCCGCGACATCCTGCTGGTGGACCAGCGCGGCACCGGCGGCTCCAACCCCTTGCAGTGCGCTCCGTTGCAGGACGCGGAGATGACCATGGATTTCGACGCGGCACAGGCGCGCTCGGAAGCTGCGCGCTGCGCGGAATCGCTGGACGCGGATCTGCGGTTCTACACCACGCTCGATGCCGTCCAGGATCTCGAAGAAGTGCGTGCCGCGCTCGGCGCGGAACAGCTTGCGCTCTACGGCATCTCATACGGCACGCGCGTTGCGCAGGAATACCTGCGCCGTCATCCGGAGCGGGTGGAGAAGATCATTCTCGACGGCGTGGTGGCAGCCGGCGAGGCGCTCGGTCCGCGCATCGGCGCCGACGCCCAGGCCGCGCTGGAAATCATGTTCGAACGCTGCGCGGCCGACACGGAATGCGCCGCGCGCTTTCCCGATCTGCGGCGCCGGTTCTCGGCATTGCGCGCACGGCTGGAGCGCAAGCCGGTCACGGTCGAGATACGCGATCCATTCACTTTCGAGACCGCGGAAATCACGCTCAACTGGCTGCGCGTCGCGGGCCTGCTGCGCATGTACAGCTACCTGCCGGAGTCGGTCGCGCTGCTGCCCTTGCTGCTGCACCAGGCGGAAACCGGCGACTGGCAGGCGCTCGCCGGCAGCGTGCTGACACTGGAGCGGCAGAACGAAAACCTGCTCTACATCGGCATGCACAACAGCGTGGTATGCAGCGAGGATGCGCCGTTCCTTGCCGCCGCAACGGAAGAGCCGGGTTATCTCGGCACGGTGATGACCGAGTTCATCGCCGCGATGTGCGAAGCCTGGCCGCAACGTGAACTGCCAAAGGACATGCGCGAACCCGTGGTCTCCGACGTTCCGGCGCTGCTGCTCTCCGGCGAAGCCGATCCGGTGACGCCGCCGCGCAACGCCGAGCAGGTGGCAGAACATCTCGCGAACAGCCTGCATCTCGTCGCCCCCGGCCAGGGGCACGGCGTCGCCTGGCGGGGCTGCGCGCCGCGCCTGGTGGCGGAATTTCTCGCCGATGGCATCGAGGAACTCGATGCTTCCTGCCTCGATGAGCTGCGGGCCTATCCCTTCTTCATCGACGCCAACGGCCCCACACCCTGAGGATGCGCGCGTGATCGAGGTTCGCCAGCTGCGAAAGAGCTTCGGCAAGGTGCAGGCGGTGCAGGATGTCAGCTTCCGCGCCGAGGATGGCTGCATCACCGGCCTGCTCGGGCCGAACGGCGCCGGCAAGTCCACCACCTTGCGCATGATCTCCGGCGTGATCGCACCGGATGCGGGCGAGGCGATCATCGATGGCCGGCACGTGGCGGCCGATCCGCGCGCCGCGGTGCGCTCGCTGGGTGCGCTGCCTTTCAACAGCGGTCTCTATCCGCGGCTCACCGGCCGCGAGAACATCGCCTACTACGGACGGCTGCTCGGATTGCGCGGCAGGGAGCTCGGTGAACGCGTCGATGAACTGGTCGGCGCGCTGGCACTGGACGCGGTCGCCGATCGTCCGGCGAAAGGCTATTCGCAGGGCGAACGCATGAAGGTGGCAGTGGCGCGGGCCATCGTGCACCGGCCGCGCAACATCATCCTTGATGAACCCACCAACGGACTCGACGTGAAGGCGTTGCGCGCCCTGCGCGAGATGATCCGCTCGCTGAAGGCGGCGGGCCACTGCATTCTCTTTTCCAGCCATGTGATGCAGGAAGTCGCCGCACTCTGCGATCACATCGTCATCATCAGCAACGGACGGGTGACTGCGTCAGGCTCGCCGGATGAGTTGCGCGAGCGCTTCGCGGAGCAGGACCTGGAGGAAATCTTCGTGCGCGCCGTGGAGGACGAGTGATGGCAACGGCATGGACGGTGTTCCTCAAGGAAACCCGCGACAATCTCCGCGACCGGCGCACGCTGCTGTCCGCCTTGCTGCTGGGACCCACGCTCGGCCCGGTGCTGTTCGTCGCCCTCATGCAGCTGGCGATACAACAGCAGCTCAAGGGCGAGGACGAACTGCCCCTGCAGGTGATCAATGCCGGGCTTGCGCCCAATCTCATGCAGACGCTCACCGCGCATGGCGCGAGCATCACCGCCATCGATGCGGCGGCCGATCCGAAGGAAATCATCAGCGCGGATCCCGACGCGCTGGTGCTGAGGGTGCCGGAAGACATCCAGCAGCGTTACCGCGAGGCGCGCACCGCAACACTTGCCATCTACTACGACCGTTCGCGTTCGGCCGCGAGCAATCGTGCGGATCGTCTTGCCGGGATGCTGGAAGCGCAAGGTTCGCAGCTTGCCTCGCTGCGCCTGCAGGCCCGCGGCATCTCTCCCGAGGTCATTGCGCCGTTGCGCGTGCAGCGGATCGATGTCTCCACGCCGATGGCGCGTTCCGTGCTGGTGTTCGGGATGCTGCCGTACTTTCTCCTGCTTGCCACCATCATGGGCGCGTTCTACGTCGCCATCGATTCCACGGCGGGCGAGCGCGAGCGCGGCTCGCTGGAGCCCTTGCTCAACCTGCCGATATCACGCGGCGAACTCGTGCTGGGCAAGCTCGCTGCCGCCGCCGCCTTCTCGGCAGTTTCTCTGACGCTGACGGTGACGATGTTCGCGCTGGTGTTTCCGTACGTGGATCTTGGCGGGCTGGGCATCCGCACCGAGCTGGAGTTCGGCCAGGTGCTCCGCATCCTTGCCGTCACCCTGCCGTTCGCGGCGTTCGCGGCCGGGCTGCTGACGCTGGTCGCGTCCTATGCGAAGAGCTACAAGGAAGCGCAGACCTATCTTTCCATCGTCATGCTGGTGCCGCTGGTGCCGGTGATCATCGGCACCGTCATGCAGGCCGAACCCAGCGCCATCGGCGCGCTCATTCCCGGCTTCAGCCAGCACCTCATCATCCTGGAGATCATCAAGGGCATGGAACTGCCCGCGACCTATCTTCTTTACTCCGCCGGCACCACGCTGCTCGCCGCCACCCTCATGGCGCTGGGCGCGGTGTGGCTGTATCGCTCGGAAAGAATCCTCGGCTGATTATCCGGCCGGGATGCACGTTTCCTGCGCCAGTGCGAGATGCGCTGTTCCATCAGGTGATAGGAGATCGCGGCCGCGATGAACGCTATCAATGACCCATAGATGAAGGTCTCCTTGAATCCGGGAATGCCGGGATGAAGTGCCTTGACGCGAGGAACCGCGATTGCGCGGATGCCATCCAGGGCCGGGTTGTAGTGCGCGGGCAACCTTTCACCATGAAACAGAAGGTGCCGACACTATTTGCATCGCTCGTCACACGCGATAGCGAAAAACCCATTCCACTGAAACGTGAGGGACCTCAAAAGAAAAGCGCCCTGGTGGGCGCTTTGTTTTCCGAAAACCGGATAAGGAGCCGGCGGGAGAGTATCCCGCCGGAAAGAGGGTCTTTACTTCCAAACTCTCTGTCTCACTCGATCAGAAGTCGTAGCGGACCGAGAAACGCACCGTGCGCGGATCGGAGTAGCTGATCACGCGGTTGGTATGCGTGTAGGCGCCGCCGGGACCACCGAGCTCTCCGTACTCGATGATGTTCTGCGCAGTCTGGCGGTCGGTGACATTGAAGACATCAAGACCGAACTGCAGGCGGTGGTTGAACATTGCCGGGGCATACGCCACGCCGAGATCGAGACGCATCGTCCACGGCAGGTTACCGTGACTGCCGCGCGGCGACGGCTTGCCATCGCAGTAGAAGTAGTACGGTCCCGCATACGGACTGAAGTCAGGATCGACGTCCGGGTTTGAGTAGTAGCCGAAGCAATTCTTCGGACGTCCCGAATGGGCGATTAAGGTTCCCGAGAAGCGCCACTCCGGATTCATCTGGTAGAAACCAAATGCCTTGAGGTAATGCTCGCGGTGGTTAGGCAGGTAGCCGTTCGCGAACTCCATCAGTTCCGGATGATCCCAGTCCTGAGTCAGCGACACGTCTTGCTGGCCAATGTCCGACTTCAGCTGACCTTCGGCATTTCCGTAGTTCTTCGACCAGGTGTAGTCGACCTTGTAGTACCAGGTGCCATCGAACGGATATTCGATGAAGACATCAACGCCGCTGTAGGTGCGCTTCAGCTTGGGAAAGCCCATGTCGTCAGCGCTGATCGCCAAGGTGTGGATGGTTTCTCCGTCAGCACCGAGCAGGCGGAAGGTGTTGCTTTCGCCCGGGTTGAACATGCGGCAGCCCTGCAGCTGTTCATCGAACGCCAGCGCATCTTCCTCCGAGAACCCGTTGGCAATCGCGTAACGATAGCCCGGTCGACCGTCGCACATGTCATCGATTGCGCTCTTCAGGTCTCGGTAAACCCAGCGAGCACCGAAGTTCCAGGTGCCGGCAAGCAACTTCTCGAAGCCGATGACCAGCTCATCCTGGAAATGGGAATCGAGGTCGGCCGCAGCCACCGTCGCCGGATCCGGCGCCTGGCCATACTCGTTGTTGGCCGAGTAAGGTCCGTCGCCCAGCGGAGTCAGGCCCTGCGGGACACCGGTCTGCGGATCGATGCTTTCGAACTCGAAGTACTCGCGCGTGTAGTACGAACCCGAGGCTGCACGAACGGCGACGTTCATCGGCATGGCGAGATGGTAACGGCCCACTTGGCCGAAGACCTTCAGGCTGGAATCGCCATAGACGTCCCAGGTTGCACCAATGCGTGGCGCCCACTGGTCATCCTGCTCGGCGTACGGAATGCCATCGGCGTTGTAGTTCGTGAAGCTCTCGTTCCGGAGACCGAGTGACAGCAACCAGTCGCCGATGTACCAGCGATCTTCAAGGTAGAAAGCGCTCTGCTCAACCTTGAACTGACCGCCGTTGGCGTAAATGTAACGTACTACGTAATCGCGGTCGGCCGGAACGGCAGCGCCACCACTGCCAGGAATGGTCGTGCCCGCGAAATCGACAGGCACTTCTTCATAGATCCAGCGGTAACCGCTCGTCCCGAAGCTTCCTTCGATGAAGGCCGGACCGGAAGTGATCGTTCCGGTCTTCGATTCCGAATCCTGGCGGTCATATCCGAAACGCAGCTGATGGTCGCCGACGCGCCATTCGAGGTCGATTCGATAGCCCTCGGTCTCGTCGTAGGCGTCAGGCACGGGGATGCTCGAATACAGGCCGGCCTGGACGGGGTTATCCGCTGTGCTCGTCCGGGTATCGGACACATACACGACGGACGGGTCGTAACCATACGGAATGGCGATGTGATCCGACTTCTGCGTACCGTACATGGCCGTCAGGGTCAAATCGTTGGTGAGGTATCCCGTGTAGTTCAGGACATACAGCTCACCGCCGTCCTCATAGTAGAAGCCACCGGTCTTGTTGCTGCCGCGCTGGTGCGCGTTGTCGCCGGTGTAGAAGTACGGATAGTACGAGTCCGTCTCCTTCGTGACGTCAGACACCACCGTCAGATCAAGGAGATGATTGTTGGTGATGTTCCAGTCGAACTTCAGGAGGTAACGCGGAATCTCGTAGTCGATGTCATAAAAGCCGTCTTCGCTGCCCGGATAGGCATACGGGCCTTTAAGGCTCTCATCCGTGTATTCGACGTTGGCGTAGAAGAACAGCTTGTCCTTCACGATCGGACCGCTGGCGTAGGCGCCGTAGGTGATGGAGTCCAGTTCCCGGATCTCACGACGCTGGTACAGCTGGCCATCCACGGGAGTGCCATTATGCGGGAAGTAGATGTTTCGTTCTTCCGCGCGCAGGCTTTCAGGCTCCCAGAACAGGTAGGCACCTGCCTCGTAATCGTTCGAGCCGCTCTTGGTGATGATATTCACCACGCCGCCGGTCGCGCGACCGAACTCGGCGCCGTAACCGCCGGTGATTGCCTGGAATTGGCTGATGGAATCGAACGGAAGCGTCGTCGAACCGATGTTGGTCAGCGGATTGGTAACCGCGTAACCATTGATATAGAAGGCGTTCTCGGACGCGGCGGAGCCACCGAAGGAGGCCGAACCCGGATACCGCGAATCTGCCTCCACAACGCCCGGTGTAAGAAGTGCGACCTCCTGGATAGTGCGGCCGACGGTGATGCGAGCGAGCTGATCGGAGGTAAATACCGTTCTCGTATCCGTTGTCGAGACGTCAATCGGTGAGATTGAACCCCCGGTGACTTCCACTCTCTGCAGTTCCGCTACGTCCTCTTCCTCGAAGGAGACTCGCGTACCCGCGCCAAGACGCACCAGGACGTTCCTGACCGTAGCAACTGTCTCGCCGTTGGAAACGAGGCGTACGGTGTACTCGCCGGTCGGCAGAGAGGTCGCTGTAAAACGCCCCTCCGAGTCGACCTGGATTTCACGGGTAAAACCCGTGTTCTGGCTTTCGATGACGACTGTGTCGCCGCGATCGGTCGTGCCGAAGATGCTGCCCGCCGCGTTCGTCTGAGCGTACGCGGTGGACGCCATCGCGAACAGCAGTGTCGCGATGAACGGCATGAACCCATAGCGCTTCAAACGCGCCCAATGGCTCATCATGCTCCCTCCCAAATTAAGTTGATTCTTGGTTTTGGGCAGTTACGTGGAACTACCTAAGTGAAAAAAAACACAATTTGAGGGGGAAATTCAAACTTTTTATGAATTTTGTCACATTTACTTTGGTTTAGTTGTCCCACTATCAGGCTGCTTTGGAGAAAACTGGGCACAAAAGGCGTCGCTGGTGGAAAATGAGAGCTGCTTTTCCCCGGTGAGCCTGCCCGGGCCTTTGGGGTCACTTTCCTATACAGAAGGAAGAGAAGATGCGGCCGAGGAGGTCGTCGCTGCTGAATTCACCGGTGATTTCTCCGAGCGCCTGCTGCGCGAGCCGCAGCTCTTCGGCGAGGATTTCTCCCGCGCGCGCGGTTTCCAGCGCGGTCACGCCCTGTTCGAGGTGATTCGCGGCGCGTTCGAGTGCTTCGAGATGACGACGGCGGGCGATGAAGTCGTCGCTGCCCTCGGCGTGGTAGTCGACGGCGTTCTTCAGGTGTTGCCGCAGCAG
>Ga0207873_1002173_pt1 | contig 16815 bp, 10 predicted proteins | sample BGWIniCompost_FD_187373 | JGI IMG/M metagenome (GOLD analysis project Ga0207873, IMG submission 187373) | Cellulose adapted compost microbial communities from Newby Island Compost Facility, Milpitas, CA, USA - BGW Initial Compost (SPAdes)... ...
CCCCCCGCTACACCGGCCCGCCCCTCACCCGGCCGCTCGCCCTGCGCGGACTGCGCGACCTGCCGCAGGCCGACGCCGAACTGCTGTGGCTCGCCGACGTGGAGGCCCTGCCGCTGCCCGTCGCCGCCCGGCGGCTCGGCCTCGACCCGGACACCGCCGCCGCCGAACTCGACCGTGTCCGCGACCAGTTCCGCAACCGCTGCCACCGCGCCCAGCTCGACACCCCGACGGACGCCGAATGCCGCAGCTACGCCCGGCTCCTCGACGCCGTCACCCGCTCACCCGCCGCCGACACGCCCGACGACCTCACCCGCCACCTGGCCTCCTGCCCGCGCTGCGCCGAGGCCGCCGCCTGCCTGAGCACCACCCCGGCAGGACCGGCCGGGGCCCTCGCCGAGGGCGTCCTCGGCTGGGGCGGCCCCGCCTACCTGGAGCGCCGCCGCCGGGCGGCCGACGCACGACTCGACGCCCCGCACACCTCCGGCGCCGACCACGACGAGACCTCCTCCGACCGCAGGCTCCTCGCCCGGGGCGGACTGCTCGGCGCCGCGCTCCTGGTCTCCGCCCTGGCCCTCGCCGTCACCCTGATGCCCTTCGGCGGCGACCCGGCGGGCGAACGCCTCGCCCAGTCCAGGTCAGGGGAACACCCCGTGTCCGGCCCCGGCGTCTCGCTGCCGCCCGGCACCCCCGAGGCCTCGTCGACCACCGCCGCCACCAACCCCCGCCCCTCGGCGCCCCGTACCGGCACACCGGCCCCCAGCCGCAGCGTGACCGCGTCCCCGGAGGACCACGACCCCGAGCCCGAACCCCAGGGCACCTCCTCCGCCACCTCCGCACCCGGTGCGACCGGCGACGCCGGTCCCGCCGCCTGCCGGGCCGAGTACGACCTGGTCCACCAGTGGCCCGACGGCTTCCAGGCCGAGGTCACGGTCGTCACCCGCGTCCCCGTCGACTCCTGGCGCGTCGACTTCACCTTCCGCGACGGCCAGCGCATCCGGCAGATGTGGGACGCCGGAGTCGTCCAGCGCGACGGCCACGTCACGGCCACGGCCCCCCACTACAACAGCTCCGTCCCCGCCGGCGGGAAGATCGCCTTCGGCTTCATCGGAGCGTGGAACGGCAGCAACAACCCGCCGGCGGGCTTCGCGCTGAACGGCCGGCCGTGCGAGCCGGTTCGGTGACGGACCGGACGACTCGGTTCAAGCCGGCGCGGGCCGGTCCGGCCTCCGCGTCATCCACCATCCGGCCGCGCCGGACAGGACCGCACCGGCCACCACCGCGGGTGCCGTGTGCCCGACCGCGCTGCCCACGAGCCACCCGACGGCCGCGCCCATGGCGATCATCGAGAACAGTTCCAGGAAGCTGCTCAGCCGGCCGCCCGCACCGGCGCGCCACCGTCGCAGCACGAGGAGGGGCAGACCGAGCCCCAGAGATCCGAGCGTGGTGATCAGCGGGGCGTGCAGCCGTCCGGGCAGGGGCAGTCTGTACTCCAGCGCCTGCACCGCGGTCAGCGTCATCAGAAGAGCGCCGATCACCGTCGTCTGGATCAGGGTGAGGTGCTGCTGGTGGCTCTGCAGCCGCTGGGCAGCCGATTCCGCGGCCACCCGCGCCGCCTCGGCGACCTGCTCACGGGCGACCGACAGATAGGCCAGATCGTCATCGAGCGCCGCGGTCAGCCGCGCACGGCACTCCTCGTCCGAGTCCAGCGTCCTCGGCTGTCCGTCCGCGCCCGTGCCCAGCACACGCATCCCGGTGCCCGCGACGTCCACCGTGCGTGCCATGACCTGCAGCGCGCCCGAAGTGGAACCCGCCAGCCGCTCTTCGGCGAGCACCCGCTGGGCCCGGACCGCAAGGCTCTCCCAGCGGACCAGATCCCGCCGTCCGGTCCGCGGCCGCTCCAGCGAGTCGGTCAGCAATTCCTGCCAGGACCGGGTGAGTTCGTCGCCCTGCCGTCTCAGGTCCTGCAAACGCCGATCGAGCTGCTCGCTGCTCTCCAGACGTATCCGGTACTGGTCCCGGAGGACGGCGGCGTGGATCAGATAGCGGGTGAGCGGCACGAGACCGTCCTGCGCGGCGGTCCAGGACCAGTCGTCCAGCAGGCCCTCGTGGTGATCGTCGGCCGGAGCCGTGAGCAGCAGCGAACGGCCGGCCGGCACGCCCCGGGCCGGCCGGCGGATCTCCCAGAGCGCCAGGCCGTCGCCCGGTTCCACCGGGCGGGACAGCCGGGCGGACGGGGCCAGTTCACGCCGGAGCGCCTCTCCCACCACCGGGAGGTCGGCGGGCAGCGTGGCCGTGCCGGGCCGCACGAGCGAGCGGTAGGCACGCACCGTGCCCAGAGCGGAGGGGTCGTCGTCACCGCGGTGCCCGACGACGCCGGCCGCCCTGCGGCAAGCGGTGTCCCAGGTCCGTTCCAGCCCGTGCAGGACCTGCGCACTGCGGGCAGGGGTGCGGCCGAACCCCTCCTCTGCCGCGAGCATGACGGTCAGCCCGATCACATCGTTCAAGCGGTAGAGCACCGCTTGCCGCATGCGGGTGGCGTCTCTGCGCCTGCCGAAGGACAGATACCCGAGTCCCGGCGCGAGGGAGGAGGACGGCAGAGCCGGATCGCCTCCGCCGGGGAAGTCGTCCATCCCGGCCTGGGCACACGTCTCCCACAGCACGCGAAGCAGCGGGCTTCCCCCGTCCGGGAACCGCTCGGCGGCGAAGAAGTAGTGCAGCTGCAACGCCTCGCGCCCGAAGCGCGGGTCAGCGGCCATCCGGTGTCCCCGAAGACTCCTCCCCCGGACGGCCCAGGCCCGCCAGCCGGTCCTGGAGCACGGCACGCCGCTCGAGGACCGGCTCCGGAGCGTCCGTCTCCTCGGGGAGGTCCCGGGGCGAACGCCAGGCGACCACCAGGTCCTCGAGCAGGCCGAGGGAACGCCGGAACGCCCCCCAGTCACCTCGCTCCAGCGCGTCCGACAGGGCCTCGAGCAAGTCGCTCACCCGCTGCCATCCGGAGGGATGAAGCCGGCGGTCCGGGATGGCCCGAAGTATGTCCCGCGACTCCTCCACCAGGGTCGTCAACTCGCCCCGCACGCCCGCCTCCCGCTTGCTAGCCTCCCGTGCACCGGCCACACATTAGAGCAGCCGCCCTGCCGGGGGCGTGCTCGCGGCTTCTGACGGGGGGGCGAAGCGTGAGCGACGGGCGCGGAACGGACCAACTGGCGGGGCTCGCCGGCAGACTGTTACGGGCCGATTACGGTACGAGCAGGGCGAGCAGACTGGCGCGGCTGGCACACGAGGCCGATCAGGCATGGGAAGCCGACCCCGCGGACAGGCGCAGCCTCGACACCGCCTCCTCGCTCTTCGAACAGGCGCTGGCCGCCCTCCCCGCAAGGCACCCTCAGCGCTTCGGGCTCGTACTGGATGTGGCGGGATGTCACCGCAAGCTGTGGCTGGTCGCAGGAGACCCGGAGCGGCTGCGGCGGTCCTCGGAGCTCTTGCACGAGCTCGCGGCCGGTGCCGGGGGCCGGTCACCTCGGCAGCGGGCCGACCTCTGGCTGAGCATCCTCCAGAACCACGTTCTGCGCTTCGGCGACGGTGACCAGGCCGAGGCGCGACGCGCGAGGGAGTGTCTCGGCACGCTCGGCTCCCTCCTCGCCGGGGCCGCCCCCCAGCCCTGGACGGCGAGCGTGCGGACGGCCGTGCTCCTGGCCGCCGCTCAGCTCGCCGCCTTCGAGGACGACGAACAGACCTGCTCCCGGCTGCTGAACGAGGCCCGGCAGGCTTTCGGAGGGCCGCTCGTCCTCCACCGGGACGACAGGACCGACACCTGGATCCGGTGCGTCGATCTCCGGAGCAAGTACCTGCAGGAGCGCTACGAGACCCACTACAGCGACCCCGACTGCCGGCAGGCCCTCCGGTTGCTGACCTGCTGGGCACGTGCCTGTGAAGGCGGACCGGACAACCCGGTCCGGCCGATCGCCCGGCGAGGTGTTCTGCGCGTCACCCGGTACCGGCTGCTCGGCCGGCTCGAGGACGCCCACGGCGCGCGCGCAGATCTGGCGGCGGCGCTGGAGATGGGCGTGACGGGCCGGGCTCGGTGCGACTACCAGTGGTACCTCGGCACGCTGCTCGTCCTGATCGCCCAGCGCCACCAGCTCGATCGGCAGAGCCGGGCATGGGCCTGCCGGCTGGCGCAGGAGTCCCTGGCCGGAACGCCGTCCGAACCGGGTTCCGCAGACCACGCACTGCACGTGTTCCTGGTCGCCGACGTCCACCACCAGTTCGGCGGGAACAGGGACGCGGCGTCCCTGCGGGAGATCCTCGGCTTGTACCGGCAGGCCCTGCAAGGCCTGACCGGCACGGGGAACGAGTGGCTGGTCAGGCAGCGGCTGAGCCTGGTCCACCGGGCCCTGCAGGAGGTGGAGCCCTACGAGGATCATCTGACCCCTGCCGTCCAGCAGCTGGAGCGAGCCCTGCAGGTGTGTCCTGAGCCGCAGGCGGGGCAGGAGACTCCCGCTCTTCACTCGGCCATGGGCGATCTGCTGCGCCTGCGGCACGAACGCAACGGCGACGCCGAGGACTACAGGCGGGCACGGGTGCACACGGAACGCGGCGTCCTGCTCGCCCGCGACCCGGGCATGGCACCGGGCTGGGCCGTACGCGTCTCCAACCACGCCCTGGTACTGGCGGCGAAGAGACGCCGCGAGGATGTCCACGCGGCCGAGCAGCTCCTGCGCGAAGCACTCGGCAGTGACCACGTCCATCCCGACGACGAGGCCGTCCTGCGGCACAACCTCGGCACGGTGCTCCGGGAGGCCGGGGCGGCCATGCAGGACGGCGCACAATTGCGCGAGGCGGAGCAGGCACTGAGGCACGCGGTACGTCTGACATCGGTGGCCACCGCCGTCGGACGGCTCGCCCGGCGCAATCTGGCTCTGGCTCTGTACAGCCGGTGGGAGCTGGACAGAAAGACATCATGACCCGCTCCTGCAGGAGGCGATCGAGACCATCGACGAAGCGCTCCGGCAGATCTCCTCGGGCGGAGAGGAGCTGCGCCGGACGACCGAGTATCCGCTGCTTCTGTCCGACCTGGGGACGCTGCTGGTCGCGCTGGGCGGCCGCCGGGGCAGAAAGAAGGACTCCGCGAGCAGGGCGCAGGCACGGCGTGATTTCCTGCGCGCCAGAGACGTACTCGCGGATGCGATACGGCTGTTGCCGCCACGGCACCAGTCCCTGCCGAAGATCCAGGCGCAGTACGGTCAGGCCCTCAGAGCCCTCGGCATCCTCGAGGACGACCGACCGCTTCGGCAGCGCGGACTGACTGTCCAGCGCCGGTCGTTGGAGAATGTGCCCGAGGACAGCCCCGACTGGGCGCAGCAGGCGCTGCTGCTCGGAGAGGATTTCGTCGACGAAGCCTGGGCCGCCGCCACGCCCGAGGAGATGAACGAGGCGTTCGACCTGTTCATGCGGGCCGCGAGACAGCCGTCAGGAGCCGCGTCCGTCCGGTGGCAGGCCGCCCTGGACGCAGTCGAGCTTCGTGTGGCGCAGCAGGACTGGAGCTCCGCCCTCCAGGCGTGCACGGCGGCCATCGACGTCCTGCCCCGACTCGCCTGGGGCGGCCTGGGACTGGACGACAAGCTGCGTGCGCTCGGCGACACGTCCCAGACCGTCTCCCTCCTCGCCTCGGTCGCGCTCAACGCCGGCGCACCGGAAAGGGCCCTGGAGATTCTTGAGCACGGACGTGGCCTCCTGCTGTCGCAGGCACTGGACCGGCGCGCGGACCTGGACGCGGTCCGCCGTCATGCACCTGAGCTGGCCGCCCGACTGGCACAGCTCAGTGAGGAGCCGGCCCACGGCGGAGACACGGCCGCCGCGGGGGTGCGGCGCAGACGCCTTCAGTACCGCTGGGAGGAGACGGTCGAGGAGGTACGCCGCCTGCCGGGCCTGGCCGACTTCCTGAAGCCACTGCCGTACCGGGAACTGGTGGCGGTCGCCGAGCACGGTCCGGTCGTGGTCCTCACCTCCAGCCCTCTCCGTTCGGACGCCCTCGTCCTGTACGAGGGCTCGCTCTCCGTGGTGCCGCTGCCCCTGTTCCGCCACACCCGGGCGGTGCGACGTGCCGGGCATCTGTCCCTGCTGCAGCAGGCTTCCCGACGGGACGAGACATCGGGAGCGGCAGACGGGGGTCTCGACGACCTGCGGGACTATCTGACCGACCTGCTCGGCTGGTTGTGGGCGGCCGTGGCCGAGCCCGTGCTGGCGGCGCTGCCGGACAGGTGCCGCGCGGTCCCCGACCCGGCGCGGATCTGGTGGTGCCCCACCGGCGTCTTCAACCACTTGCCGGTACACGCCGCCTCCCGGCTCGACCTGCGCGACCCCGACCACGTCATCCAGGAGAGCCTCGCCGACACCTTCGTCTCCAGCTACACCCCGACCCTGCGCGCCCTGAGGACTGCGCGCCGGGCCGAGGCGGCGCAGCCGTCCACCGCCGCTTCCCCGGTTCTGCTGGTCGGGGTGGGCAGGACGCCACCGGGCTCGCAGTTGCCGCCGATCGCGGACGCCACCGAGGAGATCGAGGAGGTGGCCCGGCTTTTCCCCGCGGATCCGCGGCCGCTGTGCGACGAGGAGGCGACGCGCGACCTCGTGCTCCAGCGGATCCGGGCGGGCGGCTGGTTCCACTTCGCCGGGCACGGTGATCAAGGCGCCGAGGAACCCGACGGCCGTCTGTACCTGTGGGACTGCCGGAGCAGCGGCCCCCTGCTGATGCGGGACATCGCGGGTCTGCGCCTGCAGCGGGCGGAGCTGGCCTATCTGTCGGCCTGCCGCACCCATGTGACCCCGCGGGCCCACTCCGACGAGCCCGTCAGTCTGGCGGGCTCACTCCAGCTCGCCGGCTACCGGCATGTGGTCGCCACCCAGTGGGAGGTGCAGTCCTACCGGGCCAGAAAGGTCGCGGCACGCTTCTACAGGGAGCTTCTGGAAGGGGACGTGGGGAGCGGGGCAACCGCTCCCGCGGCTGCCCGCGCCGCACACGCGCTGCACGTCGCCGTGGGAGAACAGCGGCGGAGATTCCCCGAGCGGGTCGAGGTCTGGGCCTCCTACATCCATCTCGGTGCTTGATCCCCTGATCCTGCGGTGAGTGCCGTCGTGCCGGTGCGGAAGTGCCTGCCGGCCGCGCGGGGCGGAGGGCCCGCCGGAAAAACCGGTTGACGGGCAGGGGCCGCCGCGGACTACCGTGAGCGCGGATCACACGGCCCCCGTCAGGGCTGCCGTACCGGAGCGTCGCGAGGGCGACGCGTGTGCGAGTGAGGAGGTGTCGACAGATGGCCGTCACCGTGCCGGGCGCTGCCCGCATCCAGGAAACCGTCAAGTCCACCTCCGTGGCCGCCGGCTGACTCACCCTTTCCTCCTCCGTGCCCCGCACGAGGCACGGCCGCCGGGGCCACCCTTGTGAAGGGTCACCCGTTGACTTCCAGCTCCAGCCCCATGTCCGTCTCCGGCTCCGGCTCCGGCCGGGGTGCCGGCTCCACCCCCACCGACACCGCCACCGCGCTCGCTCCGTACGGCTGGGACGAGGGGTGGGCCGAGGCGTTCGCCCCGTACTACGCGCAGGGGTTGCTGCCCGGGCGCGTGATCCGCGTAGACCGCGGCCAGTGCGACGTCGTCACCGCCGAGGGGACCGTGCGCGCCGACACGGCCTTCGTCACCCCGCACGACCCGATGCGGGTCGTCTGCACCGGCGACTGGGTCGCCGTCCAGCCCGAGGGCAACCCGTGCCACGTGCGGGCGTACCTGCCCCGCCGCACCGCCTTCGTGCGCTCCACCTCCTCCAGGCGGTCCGAAGGGCAGATCCTCGCCGCCAACGTCGACCACGCCGTGGTCGCCGTCTCCCTCGCCGCCGAACTCGAACTGGCCCGGGTGGAACGCTTCCTCGCCCTCGCCTGGGAGTCCGGGGCGCAGCCGCTGGTCGTTTTCACCAAGGCCGACCTGGTGCCGGACCCGGTCACCCGGTCCCATCTGGTGGCGGACGTCGAGACCAGCGCGCCCGGCGTGCCGGTGTACGCCGTCAGCGCCCGGACCGGGGAGGGCCTGGACGTGCTCGCCGCGGTCGCCGCCGGCGGCACCTCCGTGCTGCTCGGCCAGTCCGGAGCGGGCAAGTCCACCCTCGCCAACGCGCTGCTCGGCGAGGACGTCATGGACGTCCGCGCCGTCCGTGACGCGGACGGCAAGGGCCGGCACACCACGACCACCCGCAACCTGCTCGCCCTGCCCGGCGGCGGCGTCCTCATCGACACACCGGGACTGCGCGGCGTGGGCCTGTACGACGCCGCCACCGGCGTCGGCCAGGTGTTCGCCGAGATCGAGGAGCTCGCCGAGGGGTGCCGCTTCCACGACTGCGCCCACGAGAGCGAGCCCGGCTGCGCCGTCCAGGAGGCCATCGCCGAGGGTGAGCTGCCGCACCGCCGCCTGGAGAGCTACCGCAAGCTGCTCCGCGAGAACCAGCGCATCGTCGCCCAGTCCGACGCCCGGCTCCGGTCGGAGATCCGCAAGGACTGGAAGCGCAAGGACGCGCAGGCCAGGGCGGCGATGGAGTTCAAGCGGGGTGGCCACTGGCGATAGCGGGACGGGAGCCGGGCGGGGCCGGACCCGGGCGAGTTCGGACCCGGGCTGGACTGGACCCGGGCGAGTTCGGACCCGGGCTGGACTGGACCCGGGCGGGTCCGCCGGGCCGCCGGGCTCACTGGGGCCACGTCCATGTCCGATTTCCGCCAGCCGCGGGTCCCCGCAGGGCGGAGACTGGACCCTGTGACGGACGAAACCAGCAGGTACGAGGCGGTACGCAGCCGCGACGGGCGTTTCGACGGCGTGTTCTTCTTCGCCGTCGAGACGACCGGCATCTACTGCCGGCCCAGCTGCCCCGCCACCACCCCGCGACGGCGCAATGTGCGCTTCTTCCCGACCGCCGCCGCCGCGCAGAGCGCCGGATTCCGGGCCTGCCGGCGGTGCCGGCCGGACGCCGTCCCCGGGTCCCCCGAGTGGAATGTGCGCGCCGACGTCGTGGGCCGCGCCATGCGGCTGATCGCCGACGGCGTGGTGGACCGCGAGGGCGTCGCGGGACTCGCCGCGCGGCTCGGCTACAGCCCCCGCCAGATGCAGCGGCAGCTCACCGCCGAGCTGGGCGCCGGGCCGGTCGCGCTGGCCCGGGCACAGCGCGCCCACACCGCGCGGGTCCTGCTGCAGACCACCGGCCTGCCGATCACGGAGATCGCCTTCGCCGCCGGATTCGCCAGCGTGCGGCAGTTCAACGACACCATCCGGGCCGTCTACGCGGCCACCCCCAGCGAACTGCGCGCCGCCGCGTCCGGAACCCCCGGCCGGTCCGCACGCACCACCACCAGGTACGGCCGCCGGGCCACCCCCGAGGCCGGTGTCCCGCTGCGCCTCGCCCACCGCGGCCCCTACTGCGCCGGGCCCGTCTTCGACCTGCTGGAACGGGAGGCCGTACCCGGCGTCGAGGAGGTGAGCGGAGAGCGGGGCGCCCGCACCTACCGGCGCACACTGCGCCTGCCCTACGGCACCGGCATCGCCGCCGTCGAGGAGCCCGGCGAGGCCGGCCGGAGGGGACGCGCCCCGTCCGGTGCCCGTCCCGGCGGCTGGCTCGAGGCGCGCATCCATCTCACCGACCCGCGCGACCTCACCACGGCCGTGCAGCGCCTTCGCCGCCTGTTCGACCTGGACGCCGACCCGTACGCCGTCGACGAACGCCTCGGCGCCGACCCCGGCCTCGCCCCGCTGGTCGCCGCCCGGCCAGGACTCCGGTCACCCGGAGCCGCCGACCCGGAGGAGCTGGCCGTACGGGCCCTGGTGGGCCGCGAGGAGGCCGCGCGGCTGGTCCAGCGGTACGGCAAGGCGCTGGACGCCCCTTGCGGGGGCCTCACCCACCTGTTCCCCGAGCCCGCCGTCCTGGCCGGCGCGGAACCGGACGGCCCCCTGGGCGCGCTCACCGCCGCCCTCGCCGACGGAACCCTGCGCCTCGACCCCGGCGCCGACCGGGAGGCCGCCGAGGCCGCCCTGCGTGCATTGCCGGGCATGGACGGCCCCACCATCGCCGAGATCCGCATGCGCGCCCTCGGCGACCCCGACGTGGCGCCGGACGGCCCGGACGCCACCGACGCCGCCGACGTCCCCGACCGCCGGCGCCCCTGGCGCTCCTACGCCCACCGTCACCTGCGCGCGGCAGCCGAGTCCGCGGCAACCGAGTCCGCGGCAACCGAGTCCGCAGCCGGCGAGCCCGCGGCCACAGAGCCCGGGGCCACGACGCCCGCGTCCGCCGAGCCCGCGGCGGCCGGTCGCACGGCACTCGGACACGCGAGCGCCGACCTCCCGACCACCGAACCGGAGCACTGATGAGCACCTACTGGACGACCCTCGACAGCCCCCTCGGGCCGCTCCTCCTCACCGCCGGCCCCGACGGCGAGCTGACCTCGCTGTCCCTGCCCGGGCAGCGGAACGCCCCGGCCGTACCGCCCGACGGGCGGCCGGACTCCGGCCCCTTCCGCGAGGCCGAGGAGCAGCTCGGCGCCTACTTCGCCGGCGACCTGAAGGACTTCCGGCTGCCGCTGCGCACCACCGGCACACCCTTCCGGGAGAAGGTCTGGGCCGCCCTCGACGCCATCCCCTACGGCGCCACCACCTCCTACGGCGAGATCGCGGCCCGGATCGGCGCGCCCAGGGCGGCCGTGCGGGCGGTCGGCGGTGCGATCGGCGCGAACCCGCTGCTGATCGTCCGCCCCTGCCACCGCGTGATCGGCGCCGACGGCTCCCTCACCGGATACGCGGGCGGCCTGGAGAACAAGGTGCGGCTGCTGACGCACGAGGGGGTGCTGCAGGCGGCGGCCTGACCACAGACCGCCCCGACGGCCGTCGCCGCCGTCGGGGCGGTCGTCGTCAGCCCCAGAAGACCGCGCCCAGCCAGGCCGCGGTGATCAGCAGGCAGGTGAACAACTCCGTCAGCAGGCTCCAGCCGCCCGCCCGCATCGTGGTGCGCAGCGACACCATCGCCTCGCCGTGGCGGCCCAGACGGATCCGCTCACAGAGGTAGATCCCGGCGAGGAACCCGGGGATCGCGCCCACCACCGGCAACAGCACGAATCCGGCCAGTGAGCCGGCCCCCGCGTACGTCATCATCCGGGCGTCGTCGCCGGCGGGCCACAGGCGCCGGGGCGGCAGGGCCCAGCGGATGACCTGGGAGAGCAGCAGAACCGCCGTCGCGCCCACCAGCACCCACCAGGCGACCGGCCGCGGGTCCTTCAGCGCCCACCACATGACCGCCGCCCACACCAGCCAGGACCCCGGCACTCCGGGCAGCAGCACTCCGCACAGACCGAACAGGATCACCAGTCCGGCCAGCAGGAGTTCCCACGCTCCCATCTGTCCAGGGTGCAGGAGGGTGAGGGGCGGCGCAGAACGGCGACGAACAGCTGTACCGGCCGTCACCCGAGGTGCGGTCCCTGGCCGGGGAAGCGACGGGGATTTTCCGGATGCCCCGTTTTCATCGGGGCTGTGCGGTGGACAATTGGGGGCATGAGCCAGCAGGGGGGAAGGCCCACCGGCCCCGAGGACGACTGGTGGGCGCAGCTGTACGACGACTCCACGGGCGACACGGGCGGCACACCCGCCCCCGACTCCCTGGACGACCGCTTCGCCTCGGCGAAGGTGACTCTGAACGGCCCGCCACCCCCGAGGGACGCCGCCCCTTCACCTCAGCAGGCCACACCACCACTGCCCCCGCCGCGCGCCCCCCGGGAACCCTCGTCCCCGGACGCCACGTCCACCACCACCCACCCGACCGTCCCGCTCACCTCCGCGTCCTCTGCGCCGCTCTCCTCCGTCCCCTCCGGCGCGGCGCCTCCGGCAACACCGGCCGACGCGCCACCGGGCCCCACGCCACCCGACGGCCCGCCGGACGCCCCGTCCCGCGAGGCTTCGTCCGCCGGCCAGCAGGCCCAGGGTTCGCCCCGCACCGCCACCGAGCCGTCCGACCCGTCCGACCCGTCCGAGCCGCCCGGCACGGCCGATACGACGGAGACGACCGAGGCGGCCGACCCGGCCGAGACGACCTCGACGGCCGACCCAGCCGGTACGGCCGACCCGGCCGATACGGGCGGCCCGGCTGATACGGGCGGCCCGGCCGGCAAGGCCGACACGGTCGGCACCCCGCCCGTCCAGGTGCCGTCCCCGGCACCGCCCGCCGGGGCACCGCAGCCGTCACCCGAGGACGCGCCCCAGCCCGTCCCCTCCGGCGCCGCACCCGGCACCGGCCCCCGAACGCCCCTTCGTACGGACTACGACCCCCGAACGCCCCCACTCACGAGCACCGACCCGCGCACCGACCCCCGCGATGCCCAGCCCTCGGGCCCGGCGTCGCCACCACCCCCCGCCACCCGTGCCTACGTCGGTTCCCGGCCGCCCACCTACGATCCCGAGCCCACCGCGCTGCCCGCCGCCGATCCCGAGCGGCTGGACGACCTCGTTCCGGACACCGTCCTGGACGGCGCCCGGTACGGGGCGGGCACCTTACGGGCCGCCTCCGTGCGCGGGGACTCCGCCCGGTACCGGGGCGAACCGCGCCGGGACGCGCTGCTCACCGCCCGTTTCGGCAGCGGCGACCAGGCGCTGCTGCTGGTCGCCGTCGCGACCGGTGCCCGGACCGCGCCGCTCGGGCATCGCGCCGCCGCCGAGGCCTGCCGCTGGATCGGCAGAGCGGTCGGCCGCAGTCACCCCCGGCTGGTCGAGGACATAAGAGCCGCCCGGCGCGGCGACCTGAAGTCCGGACTGCAGCGGCTCACCGACCGCAGCCTCGGCCGGCTCCGCGCCGGCGCCGCCGAACAGGGGCTCCAACCGGAGGAGTACACCGCGACCCTGCGCTGCCTGCTCCTGCCCGCCGACCCCGAGTGCCGCACCCGGGTCTTCTTCGGCGTCGGGCCCGGCGGGCTGTTCCGGCTGCGGGACGGGATCTGGCAGGACATCGAACCGCAGGCCGCCGAGGTCAAGGGCGAGCCCGTGCTCGGTTTCGGCTCGCCGCCCGCCGAGACCGCCGAGGGCGACCGTCTCACCATGGACCTCGGCATCCCCACACCCCCGGGCCCGTCCTACGAACCGGCGCCCGAACCACCACGCGAGCCCTACCGATTCCGCACCTCGATAGCCCGCCCGGGTGACACCCTGCTGATGTGCTCTGCCGGGTTCGCCGAACCGCTGCGCGGCGAGGAGGAGCTGCGCGCCCACCTGGCCGCCCGGTGGTCCCACCCCGAACCGCCCGGCCTCGCCGCGTTCCTGGCCGACACCCAGGTGCGGGTCAAGGGTTACGCCGACGACCGTACGGCTGTGGCCGTCTGGGAGGCGTGAGCGTCCGCCATGTGAATTCATGGATTCCATGGCCAAACAGAACGTCGCGGAACAGTTCGTCGACATCCTCACCCGCGCGGGCGTCAAACGCCTGTACGGCGTGGTCGGCGACAGCCTCAACCCCGTCGTCGACGCCGTCCGCCGCAACCCCGCCATCGACTGGGTCCACGTACGGCACGAGGAGACCGCCGCCTTCGCCGCCGGAGCGGAGGCGCAGATCACCGGCCGGCTCGCCGCCTGCGCGGGCTCCTGCGGGCCGGGCAACCTGCACCTCATCAACGGCCTGTACGACGCCAACCGTTCCATGGCGCCGGTGCTCGCCCTGGCCTCCCACATCCCGTCCAGCGAGATCGGGCTCGGCTACTTCCAGGAGACCCACCCCGACCAGCTGTTCAGGGAGTGCAGCCAGTACTGCGAGCTGATCTCCAGCCCGCGGCAGATGCCCCGGCTGCTGCAGACCGCCATCCAGCACGCCATCGGCCGCTCGGGCGTCGCCGTCGTCTCGATGCCCGGCGACATCGCCGACCAGCCCGCACCGGAGCAGACCGGGGCGTCCGCCCTCGTCCCCGCCCGGCCGACCGTCCGCCCCGGCGACGCCGAGATCGACCAGCTGGTCGACATGATCGACGCGGCCGGGAAGGTCACCCTCTTCTGCGGCAGCGGCACCAAGGGCGCCCACGCCGAGGTCATGGAACTCGCCCAGCGCATCAAGTCCCCCGTGGGCCACGCCCTGCGCGGCAAGGAGTGGATCCAGTACAACAACCCCTTCGACGTCGGCATGAGCGGCCTGCTCGGCTACGGCGCCGCGTACGAAGCCACCCACGAGTGCGACCTGCTGATCCTCCTCGGCACCGACTTCCCCTACAACGCCTTCCTCCCCGACGACATCCCCATCGTCCAGGTCGACATCCGGCCTGAGAACCTGGGCCGCCGCTCCCGCCTGGACCTCGCGGTGTGGGGCGACGTACGGGAGACGCTGCGCTGCCTGATCCCCCGGGTCCGTGAGAAGACCGACCGGCGCTTCCTCGACCGGATGCTGAAGAAGCACGCGGACGCCCTGGAGGGGGTGGTGAAGGCCTACACGCGCAAGGTGGAGAAGCATGTGCCGATCCACCCCGAGTACGCGGCCTACGTCCTCGACGAACTCGCCGACGACGACGCCGTGTTCACCGTCGACACCGGCATGTGCAACGTCTGGGCCGCCCGCTACATCTCGCCCAACGGCCGCCGCCGGGTGATCGGTTCCTTCTCCCACGGCTCCATGGCGAACGCGCTGCCCATGGCGATCGGGGCGCAGTTCACCGACCGGGGCCGGCAGATCGTCTCGATGTCCGGCGACGGCGGATTCGCCATGCTCATGGGTGACTTCCTCACCCTCGTCCAGTACGACCTGCCGGTGAAGGTGGTCCTCTTCAACAACTCCTCCCTCTCCATGGTCGAGCTGGAGATGCTGGTCGCCGGCCTCCCGTCCCACGGCACCGCCAACAAGAACCCCGACTTCGCCGCCGTCGCCCGTGCCTGCGGCGCCTACGGCGTCCGCGTGGAGAAACCCAAGGACCTCCCCGGAGCCCTCAAGTCCGCCTTCAAGCACAAGGGCCCCGCTCTCGTGGACATCGTCACCGACCCCAACGCCCTCTCCATCCCACCCAAGATCAGCCGCGAAATGGTCACCGGCTTCGCCCTCTCCGCCTCCAAGATCGTCCTCGACGGCGGAGTAGGCCGCATGCTCCAAATGGCCCGCTCCAACCTGCGCAACGTGCCCCGGCCCTGAAAACCCGTCGTCAAACCCGTCGCCGCCGCCCCGTGGCCACCGCCCACGCCCGGCGCCGTGGTGGGCGCGCCCGCATCAGGCGAGGCCGGCATCCTCCGCAGGCGACGGAACCCCACGGGTGTCACGGGCAGGGACGGTCGTGCTCGCTGGGGTCAGGACTCGAGTCGTGGGTGGCGGCAGTCGGGTGCGCTGGTGTCCGGGTCAGGTGGAGCGCGGGCGCCAGCGGCGGTTCAGGGTGTCGTACTCGTAGTGCGGGAGGCCGTCGACGGCGGAGGTGCGGAACGGGCGGCCGTGGTCGTCGATGCGGACGGTGCCGGTGCGGCCCTGGGAGGACCAGTCCAGCTCCAGGTACCAGCGGCAGTCGCAGGTGCCGGTGCGGGCGGTGACCAGCAGGACCTCCGGCTCCTTGGAGGAGACCCGGTAGGGGAGGCGTACGGCCGGGATCGGGGTGCCGGCGTCGTTGCCGGGGACCGCGCGGGCGACGGGGCGGTCCTTGTCGAGGTCCACGTCGAAGGAGCGGGGCGTCAGTGCGCCGCCGCAGCCCTGGTCCATGGCGTACGCGTTGCCCGCCACCGGCTCGGCCCGGCCGGCGACACGGACCCGCAGCGCGGTCAGGACGACCGCGGCCTCGGACTTGCCCTGGACGGACACCTCCACCTGGGTCTTCCCGCCGTGCACCGCTCCCTGCGCGGCCGCCCAGGCGGGGGCGTCCTGCGCGGCGGGCGGCGGCGGGACCTTGGCGGGCGGCTTGCCGATGACGTAGTCGTGCCCGCAGCCGCCTTCCCAGACGTGGGAGTCGAGGGTCCAGACGAGCGGGGAGCCGGCCGAGCCGCCGCCGGGGGCGTTCCGGGCGGTTCCGCCGTCCTCCGAGGCGGGGGAGGAGGGCTTGGTTCCCGGGCGGAGCCCACCGTCCTCGGTGCCCCGGCCGCTGGCGGAGTTCTCGGCGGGGGAGCCGGAATCGGCCGTGGAGGGGGACGCCGACCGGCCGTGCCGCGGGCCGGTCGCGGTGCTGCCGGCCGTCGGCCCGTCGGTGGCCCGGACGCCCTGGGAGGCCGGGCGCTTTCCCGCGTCGGGCAGGGCGGAGAGGCTGCCCACGACGGCCAGGACGGCACAGACGGCGGCGACCAGGACGCGCTTGCGGCGGTACCAGCGACGTCGTCCGGGAGCGGCGCCGTGTGGTGCCTCGGCACGGTCCGACGACGGGCGGCGGGTGGTGGAGGCGGTGGGGGTGAGAGGGCCCTGGACCACGCCGTCCAGGACGTGGCCGGTGCCCTGCGCAGGCTCGGGTGCGGGGGCGTCCGCGGGGGCGGGGGGCGGGGTGTCGGTGTCCGCCGGGGGCCGGGGGCTCGTCGGCCCGGCGCCTGTCTGTTCGGAGCCTTCCTGTCCGGAGGCTTCCTGTCCGGAGCGCTTCGGTTCGGGGTCCTCGGGCGCGGAGGGGACGTCGGGTGCCGGTTCCGGGCGGTCGGTCGCCGCCTCCGGCCGCTCCGTGGCCGGGGCGTCCGCCTCCGGGGCGGAGCGGGGCGGCTCGCCGGCCGGTCCCGGTTCCGTGGTCGTGCGCTGCTGCCGGTCGCCCGTCCCGGCCGTGCCCGTACCGCCGGAGCCCTGCGCGGCGGCCGTCGCGGATCCGCCGTTGCCGCGGGGGCGCCGGCGGG
>Ga0207873_1002174_pt1 | contig 16810 bp, 9 predicted proteins | sample BGWIniCompost_FD_187373 | JGI IMG/M metagenome (GOLD analysis project Ga0207873, IMG submission 187373) | Cellulose adapted compost microbial communities from Newby Island Compost Facility, Milpitas, CA, USA - BGW Initial Compost (SPAdes)... ...
CAACGGCCAGGATTGGGTCTGGGCGGGCAGCATTTTTCCCCAGGCGGCCAGCCCTTCCCAAGCCTGAGCGGCCAGTTCGGTGAGGTCGCCGGTGGGGGCCAGATAGGGGCGCAACTGATCCAGGTAGGCGTCCAGAAAGGCGCAGTCGGCCAGCAGCCCATCGCCGCCCACCGCCTGAGCATAGGCGGCGACTTGGGCGACCGCGACATGCTGTGCCAGGCGCAGGTGGTTGCTGAGGGTGGCGGGCAGAGATGCGAAGGGATTGGGCATGATCATTCACACGATCATTTACAAAAAGTGAAACGTAAACACCCGCCCAAATTCGGCCACCCATCCCGGATCGCGATCCAGCCCGGCGCGGCGAGCGTCCAGGTCAATCTGCTCCAGCCCAAAGACCACGTCCACATGGGTACGGGTGAGGTAGAGGCGCGCCGGTTGCGCCAGGAGCGCGCGCAGGTGGGGCTGCTTGACCGGGCGGTAGAGCGCGCCCTGGAACAGCTCCGCCTCAGCCGGCGGGAAGGTCTCCCCGAGCCACGCCAGCCGGACGATCGCCATCCCGGCGGCGTCGGCAGCCCGCAGCGCGCGCGCTAGGTCCACGCACGGCTCGGGCGGCAGCCCGAGGATCGCCACATCGAAGCGCCAGCCGCGCGCGACCACCTGCAGCGCCTCCTCCGGCGAGCCGCACACCTGGACGCCCACGCCAAGCGCCGCCAGCTGCGCGGCCAGCGCGCGCCGCGCGGAGCTCTCCTGGGCGACGAGCAGCGCCTGCCTGCCGGCCAGCACGCCGGGCTCGTCGTCCAGATCCTGCCACTTGCGCGGCGCCTCTACGCGCAGCGTGAAGAAGAACGTCGAGCCGCTCCGCCCGTCGCTCTCGACCCACATCGTCCCGCCCATGAGCTGGCACAGCTGCCTGCTGATCGCCAGCCCGAGCCCGCTGCCGACGCGGCGCCGCGCCGAGGACGAGTCGATCTGGCTGAACGGCTGGAACAGCTCGCCGACCCGGTCCAGCGGGATGCCGATGCCGGTGTCCCGAACCTCGAACCGCAGCTCGCAGCGCTCGTCGGCCAGCGCCGACGCGCTGACCACCGCCGCAACCTCGCCGCGGTCGGTGAACTTGACCGCGTTGCTGAACAGGTTGACCAGGATCTGCTGCAGCCGGACGCGGTCGCCCACGATCAGGAGCGGCACGCCCGGCTCGATCCGGTAGCTGAGGTCGAGGCGCTTCTCCGCGGCGGGCAGCGCGACCTGCTCCAGCGCGTCCTCGATCGTCCCGCGCAGATCGAAGGGCTCGCGCGCCAGCTCGAGCCGGCCCACCTCGATCTTCAGGTAGTCGAGCGTGTCGTTGAGCTGCTCGAGCAGCGTGCGGCTGCTGGCGCGCGCCACTTCGACCAGCGCGCGCTGCTCGGGGCTGAGGTCGGTGCGCAGCAGCAGCTCAGTCACGCCGACCACGCCGTTCATCGGGTTGCGGATCTCGTGGCTCATCTGCGCCAGGAACGCCCCCTTGGCCCGCGCGCCGGCCTCCGCAGCCTCGCGCGAGGCGCGCAGCTCCTCGAAGAGCCGGGCGTTCACCACCGCCACGCTGATCTGGTCCGCCAGCAGCGACAGCAGGGCGAAGTCGTCGTCGGTGAGCTGCGGCTCGCCGGTGGACTCGACCGCCAGCGTTCCGATGACCTCCCCCTCGTGGGTCTTCAGCGGCGTGATGATCGCCTGGCGGGTGCCCGGCTTCGCGAAGATGAAGTCCGGGTCGGCGTCCGCGTCCTGCACGAACGCCGCGCGCCCGGTGCGCACCACGCGCCCCGAGACGCCCCGGTCCACGCGGATGGGCGACATGACCTCGTCGTAGCCGGTCCACGCCTGGGGGTTCAGCTGGTCGCCCTCGCGCAGATAGATGCTGACCATCTGGTAGCCGAACGCCTCGCAGATCTGCGCGACCACCACCTCGAAGATCTCGTCCAGGCGCAGCGAGGTGCTGATCGCGCGCGCGACGCGCTGCATCGTCTCCTGCTGGGCGAGCAGAAAGCGGCGGGTGGCCTCGTCGCGCGCCTGCTTGGTCACATCGCGCATGGTCACCAGCCAGCCGCCCGGGCGCCCGCGGTGGTCCGCGAACGGCGCGACGCTCACGTCGTAGAGGCGGCGCGGCTCACGCTCGTCGACGATCGTCGCGCGCTGCTCGGCGAAATTGGACGCGAGCGCCGCGAGCGCCGGGTGGTCGCCGAAGACCTCGGCGGCCGGCTGCCCGACGACCGCGGCGGCCGAGCGGCCGAAGAAGTTCTCGGCGGCGGGGTTGATGTCCACGACGCGGCCGCGGCTGTCGACGACGATCACCCCGTCGCGCATGCCGAGCACGATCACATCGCGGGCGATCGGCAAGATGTCCAGCAGCCGGTTACGCAGCAGCCCCCAGCCGAGGAGCAGGCTGCTCAGCGCGAACGCGAACGGCGTCGGGTCGATCCCGCCGAACGGCGGGATGCGCGCCAGGTACATCACGTTCGCCGCCCACGGCGTGATCGCGCTGACCAGCAGCAGGACGATCTGCCGCATGTGCAGGCGCGAGGCGTAGAGCGCGCGCATCACCAGCAGCACGCTGCCGAGCGCCATCGCCAGGTAGGAGTAGCCGGCGTGGACCCAGAACCAGGGGCCGTACTCGATCTCCAGCCGGGCGAGCGGGGAGGCGGCCACCAGCTCGATCGAGCGCCACACCACGTGGTGCCACTCGTTCGTCAGCACCAGCGCCAGCGTCAGCGCCGGGATGGCGAGCAGGGCAAGCAGGTGCCGGCCGCCCAGCCAGGTGGCCCGCCCAGCGAAGCGCCCGGCGAAGACCAGCCAGGCGACCGGCGCCGTGACGATGCCGAGGTACTGGAGCTTGGCCCACAGCACCTTGCTCGCCTCATTGACGGCAGCGATCTCGAGCCCGTAGCCCAACGTCCACTCGGCGACCGCGAGCGAGAGGAAGGCCAGCGACACGGCGCCGGCCACCGACGTGTGGCGAAAGGCGTAGATCACAAGGACGCTGCAGAGCACCGCGGCGGCGAAGAGGGGTAGGACGTACGGAAGCGCCGGTGGATGCATCGGCCGACCTCCCATCGTGCATCGACGAGCCGCGTGAGCTGAAGAAGCGCTCGCTGGCCGGATGGAAGTAGGACAACATCTCTCTAAGAGAGACCGATAGACACCCGGACAATGATACGCTCCACGCGGACCGGTTGGCAATCGTTACGATGCGCTGCCGGGCGGAAGGTGCGGAGACCCCTCCGCGCATTCTCTTCCGCTCGCCTCGCCGCGCAGGGCAGCAGGCTGCCCTACGTGCCTCTCCCCGAGCTGCTGGCCCCGCCGCACAGGGAGGTGTGGAGGGATCGCCTCCACACTTATATATCACGAGCCCTGCCGCGCAGGAGGGTGACGTGGGGGATAGTCTATCCATTATGATGGCGAAACCCTTCGCGCTGGTATACCTTTGGTATACTAGAAGTGCATGGCGAGGCAGCCACGGCGATAACATAGAGCGCCTGATGAAGCACAGCGACTCCTTCGGCTCCTGGGTACGCCGCCGGCGCAAGGCGCTCGATCTGACTCAGAGCGAGCTGGCCCAGCTGGTCGGCTGCGCCCTGCAGACGGTGAAGAAGATCGAGGCGGACGAGCGGCGGCCCTCGCGCCAGATGGCGGAGCGCCTGGCGCAGCACCTGCAGGTCGCGCCCGACGAGCGCCCGGCGTTCCTGCGGGTGGCGCTGGCGGAGCAGGGAGTCTACGCGCTGCCCTCCGCCGAGCAGGAGGGCGTGCGGCTCACGCCGCTGCCGCGCCTCGGGCCGGACGCCCTGCCGGCGCCGCCGACTCCGCTGATCGGCCGCGAGAGCATGCTGGTCGAGGTGGCGACGCTGCTGCGGCGGCGCAGCGCCCGGCTGATCACGCTGGTCGGCCCGCCGGGGATCGGCAAGACGCGCCTCTCGATCGCCGCGGCGCGGCGGGCGCGCACCGCCTTCCCGGACGGAGTCTGGTTCGTGGCGCTCGCCGCGCTGACGGCGTCCGAGCAGGTGCTCGAGGCAGTGGCCGGGGCGCTGGGGGTGCGCGAGAGCGAGCATGAGCCGCTCGAGAAGAGCCTGCACAGCGCCCTGCGCGACCGGCGCATGCTGCTGGTGCTGGACAACTTCGAGCACCTGATCCCCGCAGCGCCGCTGGTCGCCGATCTGCTCGCCGCCTGCCCCGCGCTCACACTGCTGGTCACGAGCCGCGAGGTGCTCCGGCTGCGCGCCGAGCACGTCTACCACGTCACGCCGCTGGCGCTGCCCCACGGCGGCCCCGATCAGCCGCCCGCCGCGGCGCTGCGCGCCCCCGCCGTGCGCCTGTTCCTCGAGCGCGCCCGCGCCGCCAACCACTCCTTCACCGTGACCAGCGCCGACGTCCCGGCGCTGGCCGAGATCTGCCGCCGGCTGGACGGGCTGCCGCTGGCGATCGAGCTGGCCGCGGCCCAGGCGGGCCTGCTCGGGCCGTGCGAGCTGCTGAGCCGGCTCGAGCGGCGGCTCGACCTGCTCGCCGACGGGCCGCGCGACCTGCCGCCGCGCCAGCAGACCCTGCGCGGCGCGATCGCCTGGAGCTACGACCTGCTCACGCCCGACGAGCGGCGGGCGTTCGCCTGGCTCGGCGTCTTCACCGGCAGCTACACCGCCGACGCGGCATGCGCGCTGGTGGCGCCGGGCGAGTGGCGGCGCGGGATGGCGCTGCTCAACGCGCTGGCGCAGAAGAGCCTGCTGCAGCGCGAGCAGCCCGGCGCGGAGACGCAGCGCTTCAGCATGCTCGAGTCGATCAGCGAGTACGCCCTCGAGCAGCTGCGCGGGCTGGGCGAGGAGGAGCTGGCGCGCGAGCGTCACGCCGCCTACTACCTGGACCTCGCCACGCAGGCCGAGCGCGCGCAGCACCTCCCGTCGCGCGGCGACTGGCTGAGCCGGCTGGAGGCCGAGTACGAGAATCTGCGGGCCGCGCTGGCGTGGGGCCTGGGGGACCCAAGCATCAGCCCGGGGGAGCGGGCGGCGACGCTGGGGCAGGCGCGGGCTGCCGCGGGGGTGCGGCTCGCGGCGGCGCTGGGCTGGTTCTGGCCGGCGCGCGGCCACCTGCGCGAAGGGCGGCAGCGGGTGCAGGACGCCCTGGCGCTCGCGGCGCACGTCGCGCCGGGCATACGGCCGAAGCTGCTGGCGGCGCTCGGCGGGCTGGCCCTGTACCAGGACGACCTCCCGACCGCCGTGGCGGCGACCGAGGAGGCGCTGGCGCTGTTCCAGGCCCTGGGCGACCGGCCGGCCGAGGCGTGGACCGGCTACCAGCTCGGGCTCGTGCTGTCCGAGCGCGGCGAGAGCGCGGCGGCCGAGGAGCGCTACCTGGCCAGCCTGGCGCTGTTCCGCGAGCTCGGCGACCAAGTCGGCGTGGCGGCGGCGCTGCGCGACCTGGGCCGGATCTACGTCGGGCGCCGGGAGTTCGCCGCCGCGCGCGCGGCCTTCGCCGAGAGCATCGAGCTGCTGCGGCGGCTCGGCGATACGCCCGGCATCGCGTGGACCCTGCTCGGCATGGCGCAGGCGGCCGCCGACGAGGGGGACGCGGCGGGGGCGCGGCGCTACGCGGACGAGAGCGCGGCGCTGTTCGAGGTCGGCGCCGACGAGCACGGGCTGGGGTGGGCGCGCCACCTGCAGGCGGTGGCGGCGATCAAGGGCGGCGACTGCGCGGCGGCGCTGCGGTACGCCGAGGAGGGCCTGGCGCTGTTCCGCAAGCACGAGAACCTGAGCGGCATCGCCTGGACACAGCTCTGCCTGGCGCAGGCCCACATCGAGCAGGGCCGGGCGCAGGAAGGGCGCGCCTGCTGCCGCGAGGCGCTCGAGCTGGCGGCGCGGGTCGGCTGGCTCGACGCGCTGACCTTCGCGCTCGAGATGCTGGCCGGCGTGGCGGTGGCGGAGGGGCGCGCCCGGCGCGCGGCGCGGCTGCTGGGCGCGGCGGCGGCGCTGCGGGAGCGGCACGACAAGCACCGGCCGCCGTCGGACCGGGGCTGGTACGGGCGCATTATCGGTGCGGTGCGCCGGGAGTTGGGCGGAGAGGCGCTCGCGGAGGAGTGGGCGTCCGGGCAGGCGCTCACGGCCGAGGAGGCGGCGGCGCTGGGGCTGGAGGGGTAGGCGAGGCCCCACGGCCGGCGGCATGGTGCGCAACGCTCGGAGATGCCTGAGCCAACCGTCGTGGCGCGCCGGAGGTGCCGAGCAGGAACTGTCTCCCAGCTCAGGTGAACGTATCTAGGCCCACCTACGCCTCAGCGCGGGTGGGCATCTTTGTGCCCGCTGTGGAGCAGCGGCTCGACAATGCGCGGCCCGATGAAGCCGGCGCCGCCGGTGATGAGAACACGCGGGCGCAAGACTCCAGCAGCTACAGGGCGGAAGCTCATAGTGGCACGAAGCGGCACACCCCGCGGCACGCCCCGCACCACAAATAATACTTCCGTCCATCGCGTCGGTGCTCTGCTAGCACCATAATCACCTTTGGCAACTCCTACAGCCTCTCCAAGAATTCTGCACATTATCTGGCAATAGATCCATAGTGTGGCCTGCACCTTCATGCTAGGATGCAGGTTAAGAAATGTTAAAAAGGAGACATGAGCCGCATGTCCCACACCAGCCGATATCTATGTGCTATCAATCTGCTCCTCACGTTGGGTCTGCTAGCCGCACTCTTCGCCCCGCAGACCACGCGTGGCACGCCTTCTGAATCGACTGCTCCCACCATCGAGACATCAACGGGCCACACGAAGGATCTCATCCCCGGCGGGATGCGCGTCCACGCCGCGAATCAGCCAGACGTCGCATCAACTGCAGTGGAAGCTCCACAAGCGATGCCGATCGCGCTAGCCACCTCCAGTCTGACCAGCACGGTGTTCCCGATAGTGACGGTACCTCCCGCCCTCTCGGAGGCCCCAGACCCGCCATCGGCGCCTCACTCCAACATCATCTGGTCAGCGGACTTCGAGACCGGCGACTACTCGCAGTGGGTCGAGAACGAGAATGGAGGCATCTACAACAGCGGCACCGGCACAGCTACAGTCACAACAGCTGTTGCGCGAAGCGGGCGCTACGCAGGGGCACTGACCATCACCGGCGCGAACAACCCCGGCGGAGACGCACAGGCCGTGCGCGTGTTCCGCTGGAAAGAGAGTGTAACCGGCCAAGCGCTGTATTATTCAGCTTGGTACTACTTTCCACAGGTGTACAGGCCAGACTCCTGGTGGAATGTGTTCCAGTTTAAGTCACGTACACCCTCCCGTAACGATCCATTCTGGGCGCTCAATGTTGGCTACAACTGGAACAACCAGATGGGATTTTACTTGTATGACTGGCCAAATCAAAAAGTGTACACCCAAGATCTGATGACTATTCCGGTCGGTCGCTGGTTCCACGTCGAAGTCTTTTATAAGCAGGGCATCAACAACGGGCATATCACCGTCTGGCAGGATGGCGTGCAACTGTTCGATATCGACGGTATCACGACGATGTATCCGGACTCCTTCCACTCGGCGCTGTGGAGCATCAACAACTACACGGACGCCATTAGCCCAAGCGATGCCACGATTTATATCGATGATGCTGTGATCAGTACCACTCGTGTGGGACCGTAAGCGCCCTACTCGCTGTTCGCGAGCCTGACGGATGTATAGCAGCATTATTGAAGCTGAAAGATCTCTTGAGAATCAACACGCCACCTTGAGATACTCAAGGTGGCGTGCTTAATGCGGTGACCGCGAAGCTCTGTGCACTTTCATAGGCGGAAGAAGCGTCTCCCCATCATTTCGACGTCACGCGGCGCTCGAATAATCGGCCACAGCTCAGATCGGCCTTCATCGAGCGACGACTGTATCCCCGCTGAGGACAAACATTCGCTGGCAGTGCGGGCAGCTCAGCTCTGCCCCGGCTCTGGTGAGAGGCCGCCCGCACACGCAGACCCAGCCACGGCGACGAGCTGGAGCACCGATCATGAGCGCGTGCGCTGGCACTGACCGCGTCACCACCGCGCCGGCAGCAACAGTTGCGAATGCGCCAATGTTGCAGCCAGCCACGATAATGGCACCTGCCCCAAGCGTCGCCCCCTCGGCAACATGGGTCGGAACGAGCCACTCTTTGGTGCGATATCGATCGGCAGCTTCTGGAAGCCGTGGTGATCGCGGATAGAGATCATTCGTGAAGATCACGCCAGGCCCGATGAACGCGCCAGCGCCGATCGTTATGCCCTCCCATAGGCAGCAGCCGTTCTTTATGGTGACGTTATCCTCTACCGTGACGTGCGACTCGATGAAACAGTGCTCACCGATGTTGCAGTTCGCGCCAATGGTTGCGCCGGCCATAATGTGCGAGTATGCCCATACACGTGTGTTGTCGCCGATATGCTCTGTTTCCACGAGCGATGTCGGGTGGATGTAGACGTTACACCTAGCCATTGCTGTTACCCGTTGTCGGGATGCGGGCTGCGAAGCACTATGCTTGCCCGTGGCTGAGCGAGAGATCTCCTTTGATTGCGCAATATGCCTCGCGCAATCGTTGCTCCTGATGCACCCAGGCCAACTCCGTCTCAATGCGCCGGCGTCCAGACGCACCCATGCTTCTGCGCCGCTGCGGGTCATCCATCAGCAGCGCAATGTGGCGAGCAAAGTCAAGCTCATCGTTTGGCTGCGCGTACACGGCCGCATCCTGCGCGGAGACACGGTGCTCGGTCAGATCAAAGGCTACGATCGGCTTTCCGAGCGCCATATACTCGAGCATCTTGTTCATTGTCGAGCGGTCATTGAAGGGGTTCTTCGGGTCCGGATCGACGCAGATGTCGGCCGCCGAGAGATAGCGCATCAGCTCCTCATCGGAGACATAGCCTGTGAAGCGAACGTACTCTTCCTGGCCGAGTTGCTTGGAGAGCTGACGCAGGCTGTCCCACGCATCGCCAGTGCCCACGAGAATACAGAAGAAATCATCTCGCCCCAGGTCTTCGCGCAGGTGCTTCGCAGCGCGCAGGAAGTAATCCACACCGTCGTGGATGCCCATCTCACCCGCAAACCCGATGATCGTCTTCCCCATCGCGCGCAGCTCCGCGTCGGGCTCCACCACGCGCACTCGTGCGAGGTCAGGGCCGTTGCGCACCACAGTGATCCGGCTGGCCTCCACGCCGCTGCGCTGCATCTCAACCGCTTTGTACGACTCGTTGGGGGCGATGATGTGGTCCGCCAGACGGCAGGTGAGCCGCTCGAACCACACCAGCGCGCGGTACACCACGGGGTTCCCGATGCCGCCGAAGCGCGCGTAGTACATCTCCGGTGCCAGGTCGTGATGATCGAAGACGAACTTCTTGCCCAGCAGTTTGTACCACAGCGCCACCAGCACGAAGGTGTCCGGCGGGTTATGGGCGTGGATCACGTCAAAACCATCCGTCAGCAGCACGAACAGCGAGAGGATGAACGCGGCGACCATCGAGTAGCCGTACTCGATCAGGTACCCCACCAGCCCGTTCGCCGGTGGCGGGGCCGGGTAGCGGTAGACGCGCACGCCATCGATCACCTCTCGCCAGGCCTGGCCTGGGTGTGCCGGGGCAATCACCGCCACCTGATGACCAGCGCCCACCAGCGTACGAGCCTCACGCCGCACCCGCCCATCCTGCGGGTAGGCGTTGTTCTCCAACAACATCAGGACGCGCATACCAGCCGATGTCCGCATATGTACCTAGCCTCTCGCTAGCGCCCACCCGATCCCGGCGAGATCGATCGGCAGCATCCGACGTAGCTCAAACCGAAGGTGGCGATGTGCGCGCACGCCCCGCGTGCTTCTCAAAGAGCGCCCGTGGCCGCTGCCATCCGGGAGGTGGGCAGGGCGGCATCTGATACGCTGGACGCCGATCGCTCGATGAATACGCGGTGCCAGATCTCGACGCTCATCAGCCCCCAGAGGAGAATTGCGTGGTCGGCCCGGCCGGCCTCATGCTCGGCGATGAGCCGCTGCACGAAGTTCGGGTCGAACAGCCCGCGCCGGCGAACCGTATCCGGCGCCAGCATATCTCGCACGAGCGACCGCAGCTCGGTACGGAACCAGGTTGCGATCGGGATCGGGAACCCCTGCTTCTTGCGGTGCACGATCTCTGGCCCTAACCAGGAGCGGCTCACGCGCTTCAGCAGGTATTTGCGCGTCATCCCGCGGATCTTCAGGTGCGGCGGCAGCGATGCGGCGAACTCAACAAGCTTGTGATCCAGCAGCGGCACCCGCGCCTCGATAGACGCGGCCATGGTCAGCTTGTCGCCACGCAGCAGCAGGTAGTCGGGCAGCCAGAGCTTGGTGTCCACGAACAGCATCCGGTTCACCGAACCGCGTGCGTCCGTTGCGCCGAGGTACTGCCCTATCAGCTGCTCGGTTGCCTCCCCATCAAGAATCTGGCGCAGCGCCGCCGAGTGAACCGCCGCGGCCGTCTCACGGTTGAACAGCGGGAACCAGTTCGCCAGGCGGCTCACCTCATCGCGCTGCGAAAGGGCGAACAGGGCAATCTTGGCCCGGCGAAGCCCAGGCAGCTGCATCCCCACCGCGCGCGCCGCGGTGCGCGCCTGTGAGGGCATCCACCCGACGAGCGGCGCGAACCGCTCGCCGGAGTAGCGGGCGTAGCCCGCGAACAGCTCATCGCCGCCCTCGCCGGTGAGCACCATCTTGACGTGCCGGCGCGCGAGCTTCGAGACAAGATAGGTCGCCATGAGCGCCTGGTCGGCGATCGGCTGGTCGAGGTGCCACACCACCTGCTCCGCGAGGTCGACAAAGTCCGCTGGCCGCGCCAGGATCTCGTGGTGGTCAGTGGCAAATTGGCGCGCCACAGCGCGGGCGTACGGCAGCTCATCGCCCTCCACGCCCGCAAAGCCCACCGAGAAGGTTTTCACCGGCTCGTCGAGCATCTGGCTCATCAGCGCCACAACCGTGGAGGAGTCCAGCCCACCGCTCAAGAAGGCGCCGAACGGCACGTCGCTCCGCAGATGGAGTCGCACCGACTCGCGGAGCAGCGCTTCGAGCTGCTCCGCATACTCCTGGTCGCTGCACCGGTCGTCCTTTGTCTGGAATGACAGGTCCCAGTACTGCCGGACCTGTACGCCCTGCCCGTCGCACACCAACAGGTGCCCCGGCATCAGAGAGCGGATGTTCTGGAACATCGTCCAGGGCGCAGGGACGTACTTGAGGCGCAGGAAGTAGCCGAGCGCCTGCATATCGAGGCGCGGCTCGACCGCCGGGTGCAGCAGAATGGACTTGATCTCCGAGCCGAACACCAGGTCTCCGCCGGCCTCTGTGTAGTACAGCGGCTTGATCCCGAGGCGGTCGCGTGCCACGAGCAGTCGCCGGCGGCGGGCATCCCAGATCGCAAAGGCGAACATACCGCGCAGACGCTGCAGGCACTCATCGCCCCACTCCTCGTAGGCGTGCACGATCGCTTCGGTGTCGCTCACGCTGCGGAAGACGTGGCCGCGCTGCTGCAGGAGCACCATGAGCTCGCGGTAGTTGTAGATCTCGCCGTTGAACACCACCGCCACATCGCCGGTCTCGTTGAACACCGGCTGCTGCCCGCCCGCCAGATCGATGATGCTCAAACGCCGCATCCCCATCGCAAGCGGCCCGTCGAAAAAGACACCCTGGTCATCGGGGCCGCGGTGACGGATGATGTGCAGCATGTCGTCGAGCAGCCGAGGGTCGACTGATCGATTCGGATCAAAGCTGTAGATGCCGGTGATGCCACACATGCTCCCTACCCTCTTTTCCTGAAAAGCGCGAGCAACTCCGAGCCGGCCGGCAGGAACGCTTGGCTGCGTCGAGTGAGCCGCTCGAACTGATACAGCCAGGGATCGGGGAGACGGCCCATACCGGGGAGCGGCGGAAGATAGCGACACTCGTTGACGAGCATGAGACCGTGGTCCGCCGCGTACGTGAGCAGACGATCGCGTCCGAGGATGTTGAGCTGGTAGGGGCGACCCTTTCGCCTGTCGCGCCCGCGATAGTACGCGTTGAACAACTTCCCCGCAGGCGTGTCGTTGTCGGTTATTTGAAAGACACATTGCCCGCCCGGCTTCAGGAACTGCGCGACAATGCGCACGGTGGCCTCGATCGATGCCACATGCGCCAGCACGCCGATGCAGAGCACGAGATCAAACTGATCAGCTGGCCTAAACGTCATCAGATCGGCGTTCACGTACTGGACGTTGCTGCGGACGTGTGGCGGCGTTCGCCGCTGGGCAAGGCGCAGCATATTGGCCGAGAGATCGACCAGCACGAGCTGATTTGTCGGCGTAGCGTACTGCAGCGAGATGGAACCATCGCCGCAGCCGATGTCCAGCACCCTGGCATGCTGCAGATCGCCTACCATGTCGCGAACGATATCCGCGCGCAAAGAAACATCGTAGCGCTTGGCCAGATAGTGCTCTGTAACATCAAAGAACTCTTTGACATTCTGTGTTTTCACGCTCACGTTGGCCTCCGACAGAGGATAGGCTAAGGATACGCACGTTTTATCGATGAGCCGTGAGACTTACGGAGTACACTCTCGTAGATCTGCACGAGGTGCTGTGCCACACTGCGCGTGTCTAAGCCACGTTGCATGAGGATTTGCCGCCCGTTCACCATTCGCGCATCTTCCTGGAGCAGTTTTCGGAGGGCATCTCCTAGAATCACCGGGTCACGCTCGCCAATATGGCACGCATCTGCCCCTTCCAACATCTCGGGGACATCTCCCACCGGAACTGAGACAATCGGAACACCGCAGGCCATAGCTTCCTTGACGACGTTCGGCGAGCCCTCGACGAACGATGTCATCACCATGGCATTGCAGGCGTTCATATAAAGCGGTACGCGCTCCGGCGGTACGCGCACGAGCGGCACGAGCTGGATCGGTTGGCCCATGCTGGCCGCCGCGTGCTGCACAAGCGCTACCGCGAGGTCGTAGCCTTTTCGGGGTACAGCCGGATTGCCTGGGAAGAGGACATAGTACCTATCGAGCTCCCATCCCAGCGACCGCCGCGCCTCCGTACGGTCGAGTGGCCTGAAGACATCCATGTCGACGCCATTGGCGACGATGTGCGCCTTGACTGGCTTCACCACTTCGGCCATCTCGCGTGACTTGACGATAACGCCATCGACCACACGTGCCAGCCAGCAGTCGATCGCGACAACCACACGGCTCATCGGCGTAATGGCGCCACGCGCGTCGGGGGTCCCTAGGAGGTCATCGCCCATAAACGACACGACCACAGGCCGCTTGAACTGGCTTCTTGCGACAAGCCCGCAGTAGCCATAGTGGGCGTGGATCAGATCGACCTGCGATGCCAAGCGCTGGATCTCCATAAGAGCGCGGGCATACTTTATTTTCGGAGGCCCTCTGACTTCCAGCACATCAACGTGGAGCCCCATTGCCCGCAACGAGTCGATCTGGCGCGCCAATGGCGCCATCGTGTTCGGGGCCGTGCTGCTAGGCAGCGGTATCGTGACCATCAGAACTCGCAAGGTTCGATCACTCCGTTCTGGCTGGGTCAGCAACAGCTATAGAGGCTTCGTATAGGCTTCTTGCGTTATCTGGGCCGAGGATCTGGGCGTACGCGGCGGAACGAAGTGCAGCAGATGAACCAAGATCATCGCCAGATAACGCGGATAGGATCGGTTGTCCCGCAGGAACCGGTAGTTGCCACGTGAGTATGGGAACCCCCCATCCGGTTTCTGCTGGCTCAGCACATACTGGCAGGCCCGCAGCGCAGTGCTCGCGCAGTGCTCGAAGCCTAGACGATCTCCACGAATACAGGCCGCGGCCAGCACCGCGCTATGGTAGACAACGGCGTGATACCGGTTGCCGCACTGGTACAGAGCATGCCCATCATGTGCAAGTCCACCGCGTAAGAACCGTAGGAGGCCAGCGACCATCGGCAGCACACTGCTGTCGCCCGTCAGCTCGTGGTAGCGAATGAGATCGAGGCACTCAAACGCATTGTACTGATAACACTGGAAATGAGGCCGATCGTCGCGCTTTACTGCGCCGGAGACGGCATATGGGAATTCACCAGTCGGCTTTTGGGCTCGCTGGAGGAATGTGATAAGCCCGGGACAATGTGTGAGAAACTCGTCGTTTGCAGTTACATCTGCGAGCTCCGCCAAAAAGCGCAGCATAAGGATAGAATTATTCGGAACGCGGCTAGTGTTCAGATGAGCGAAGTAGTTGACCGCAAGTTCCGCCCCGATCTGCTGAAAACCGATCTCCTCCGTGACGTACTGATACCAGCGAAGCACCCCTTCGAGGAACACGGGGTCGCGCGTCTGCCGGTAGGTCTCGAGCAGCCCGATCGAGGCCCACGTTCCCTCCACAGTTGCGATGCGCCCCCGCCACTCGGGATTAGGGTAGATCCACGAGCCGTCAGGCCGCTGCTGCTCCAGCATCGTCTGCGAGCAGGCAATCGCGATCCTGCGGTATCGCTCATCGGCCGTGTGGGCAAAGAGGAGCCAATTGCCTACGACCCAATACCCCTGCGCTTGGAGGTAGTAGTAGTCATCCTTCCAGGGCAGGTGGGGCAATGCGCTCTTAATAAAACGACCAACGCGGTAGTTCAGCCGAATGCCAGGATCAGGCCCGCGCAGGGCTTTCCCGTCCCAGTGGCGCGCCATCAGATACTCATGCAGGCGATGCGCGGCGTGAACGTACGGCAATGCGCTCATTCACGGATCCTTTCCACCACATAGGCCTGAACCACATCAAACCTTGGGTTATAGCTACTTGGGGCTCGCGGCGCCATAAGAAAGCCCCGCACAGTCCCATCCAGGATGAAGATTCGCTCCAAAACACTTGCCAGCGACCGATACAGGCTTCGCTTGCGGAGCGCATCGAGCCCAACAACACTTGCCGCGCCGAGCGTCCATATACCGAACCACTGCCATCGACGTGTGATCATCGAGAAGCCAAGCAGGAGCAGACCGATCAAGAAGGCAGCGCCGGGCAGAAGCCCGTAACCGCGCTCTCGCACGTACGGCCAGAACAGGTCCGTTCCACGGTAGTAACGAAGGTTTTGTCCCGCGCCGAGGAACAATTTTCGCCGCCAGCGGCGATAAATCGTTCCGTACCGGCCGGGCGGGTGCGAGTAGTGATAGGCGATCGGCCAGAAGGTCTGCACAACACGAAACCCAGCGTGCCGGATACGGAGACAGAGGTCCGGCTCTTCATCCGAGAAGAGAAACGGGTTGAACGAGCCCACCTGATCCAGAACGGCGCGCCGGTACAGCGTCGCTCCCCCTCCAAACTGGACGTCAAAAAAGCGATCGTCATCTGCATGGATCCCGCGCAGCCCACGCTCGCGAGTATCGATTGGCCGATCGATCAGCCCGCCGGTGATCGCGCCGATCGTGGCATTTCGCTCAAGAAGCTCCAAGGCAAGCTTCAGCCATCCCGAGTAGAGCTCCATATCGCCGTCTAGAAAGAGCACGAGATCGCCGGTTGCATGCCGCGCGCCAATATAGCGGCCGGCAGCCGCGTTCATATGCTGCCCTGCGTGGAGCCGGAGAATAGTGATCGGATAGGCCTGCGCCTCCTGTACTGTCGCGTCCGTGGAAGCCGAGTCCACCAGGATGATCTCAACTGCTGGCAGGGAGCGTGTCTCCTCGATGACCGACGTGAGCAGCCGGCCGATGTTCCACGCCTGATTCTTGGTGATGACGACGACGGAAAGGCGTAGGGCGCTCATGGACAACCCCGCTCTCGCGTAGGCTGCTCGCTCGATGGGACGGCTACTGGCGGCGAACAGCGAAGATATCCGTGGTGGCCGAGCCAGAGCACGCTCATCCTCAAGCCCTCGTCAATGGTTCGTCTCATGGTCAACACAATAGCTTCTCCCTCTAGATGCGATCTCTCGGCCCAACTAAGCCGCCGGGAGAGCTTCTTTTACATCATTCCCATCGATGATGCTCATCATGAACGCGTGCGCCTGCTGCATCAGCGCATTCCAATCGTATTGCGCTGCATATCTGCTCCCATTAGCGATGCACGTCGCATAATATGCCTGGTCTTGAAACAGACGGGCCGCAGCTTCGACGAACTGCGCCACATCGAAATCGATCAGGGCGCCCGCCTGCGACTGCTGCATCATAATCTCCGTCTGCCCGACTCGCGTCGCGATCACCGCCATACCAGCCGCCATGTACTCCACAAGCTTCAACGGTGTCGCATACTTCCGAAACGAGCTGTCCAGGCGCGACGTAGCGACTCCCACATCGGCTTCAGCGAGGACATTCGGGACATCCTCCCGCCGCAAGAGGCCCAGAAACACAACGTGTGACTCAGCGCCGATCTCTCGGCTCAATGCGCGTAGCTCCTTCTCTGCCGGGCCTGTGCCAGCGATCAGCAGACGCACGCCCGGTATCCTGCGCGCAAGCTCGGGCATCGCCCTGATCACTAGGTCTACCCCCCATGCGGAGTCAAGCGTGCCGATATACGCTAATGTTGGCGGATGCGGCCGTTTATCGCGCGCTCGCTGGAAATGGCTGAGTTCAACCCCGTTCGGCATGACCAAGATGTTCTTCGCGCCTTGCTGCCGCCGAACACCTGCTAGCAGATGATTGATTGTCGTGATACCGTCGGCCATGTCTACACACAGCTGCTCGCGCCGCCCCATCGCCCACCGAGCGATGGCATTGGTATGCAGGCCAGGGTGGTAATCACAATCGTCATACAGCATGCGACGGAAGCAGCCCGATCGCTTGAGCATCCAGGCAAGCCAGGCATAGCGCGGGTCCGTGAGAATTCCGAGATCGTAAGGTGGATCGAGCAC
>Ga0207873_1002175_pt1 | contig 16809 bp, 19 predicted proteins | sample BGWIniCompost_FD_187373 | JGI IMG/M metagenome (GOLD analysis project Ga0207873, IMG submission 187373) | Cellulose adapted compost microbial communities from Newby Island Compost Facility, Milpitas, CA, USA - BGW Initial Compost (SPAdes)... ...
CCCCCTGCCACGCCTCCTCCGACATCTCGATGATGAAGGTGGAGAGCCCCTCGGCGTACGGATAACAATGCGCCTGGACCACCCCGTAGGGCGTCTTCTCGAAGAGGAACGTGAAGATCCCAAAATCGTGCTCCGTGCCGAACCAGGCATACCGGGCAGCGCCCGGCACAATCTGCGGCCCGAATCGGTCGGCTAGTGACTCCCGGGTGCCCGAGTTGACCCCGTCGGCGACTACGACCAGGTCGGCGTCGAGCGACGTGGCGTCGTCCACGGTCTCGTTGAACCGGACCTCGGCGCCGAGGTCCCGCGCCCGGTCTGCCAGGACTTGGAGAAGGCGGAGGCGCGGGAAAGCGGCGAACCCGTGCCCGGTCGTGCGCGTGACTGCGCCGTCCTTTCGGATCTCGAGGTCCGACCAGTAGCGGAACTCGGCTTCGATTCGTTCGAAAGCGATCGGGTCGGCCTCGGCGATGTTTCCCAATGTCTCGTCCGAGAAGACCACCCCGAACCCGTAGGTGGCGTCATAGGGGTTGCGTTCGAAGACCGTCACCTCGACGTCGGGCATGGCCTTGCGAGCGAGGATGGCGGTGAACAGGCCTGCCGGCCCTCCGCCGACGCAGACGATGCGGCGCATGGGCCAGATGCTAGGGCCGTGGCCCGGCGTGGTCGTGACCGTCGACGGCGATGAGCGGGCCTCGGCCGGGGCAGGTTAGGATCATCGGCGGTGAGAGCTTGTCAGACCACCACCTTCTGATCGATGGGTCTTTCGTAGACGGGGAGGGGCCACCCCGCGACGTCATCGAGCCTTCCACCGGCGGCGTCCACGTTTCCTGGCCCGATGCGTCGGAATCCCAGGTCGCCGACGCAGTGGACGCCGCGGCCCGGGCCTTCCCGGGCTGGCGGGACCGCACCCAGGACGAACGCTCGGAGGCTCTGCGGGCCATCGCCGACGACATCGCCTCGGTCCGGGGAGAGCTGGCCGTCGCCTTGACCCACGAGACGGGCCGTGCCCTGTCGCGCAACGGCCTATACGTCGACATGGCAGTGGCGGTGTTCCGCCAGTACGCCGAGCTGGCGCGGGTCGACTCGGGCCGGGTGACCCCGGCCAACGATCCCGGCCAGCTCAGTCTCGTCCAGAAAGTCCCATATGGCGTGGTCGCCGCCCTGGTGCCGTTCAACTATCCGCTGCTTCTTCTGACCTTCAAGGTCGCCCCGGCTCTGGCGGTCGGCAACACCGTCGTGGTCAAGCCGTCGCCCGAGACGCCCCTCTCCCTCCAGATCCTCGCCGAGATCTTCTCACGACACTTGCCCGCCGGCGTGATCAACACCGTCCGCGGCGGCGCCGAAGTCGGCGAGGCATTGGTGTCGCACCCGGGGGTGGACCTGGTCGCCTTCACCGGCTCGACCGCCGTCGGCCGAACGATCGCCGCCACCTGCGCCGCCACCGGGAAAGCCACGCACCTCGAGTTGGGCGGCAAAGACCCGGCCCTCGTCTTCGCTGACACCGACCCCGAACTGGCGGCACAAGCGGTCGTCTGGGCGGCGTTCCTCAACGCCGGCCAGGTCTGCACTTCGACGGAGAGGGTCTACGTCCACGCCTCGATCTACGACCGCTTCGTCGAAGCAGCGGTGCGCACAACCGAGAAGCTGCGGATCGGCGACCCCTTCGACGCCGCCACCCAGATCGGGCCGATGCGCACCGAGGCCGGCAGGCAGAAAGTGCTTCGCCACCTGGATGCCGCCGTCGAAGCCGGAGCGGAAGTCCTGGTCGGGGGAGAGCCCCTCGACCGCCCGGGGTTCTTCCTCACCCCTGCCGTAGTCACCGGAGTCGACCACTCGATGGACCTCATGATCGAAGAGACCTTCGGGCCCGTGATGCCGGTGATGCCCTTCGACGACGAAGACGAGGCATTCGCTCTGGCGGCTGACACCCCCTACGGCCTGGGTGCCAGCCTCTACACACAGACTTCGCGACTGGTCGAGCGCGCCTATCGGGAACTCCAGGTAGGGACGGTCTGGGTCAACGACCCGGTCGTCGACAACCTGGCCGCCCCATTGGGGGGCATGCGAGCAAGCGGCAACGCCAGCGAGCTCGGCCCGGAGGGCCTCGACAGTTTCACGAGGCCGCGCCGTGTCCATTGGAACCTGGACTTGGTGCGGAAGGACTGGTGGTTCCGAGAGGAGTGAGAACGATGGGCCTCCAAGGAAACGCTTCCAAGGAATGGTTCCAGCGAGCTTCGCAGGTGCTGGTCAATGGCGTGTCCAGCCAGTTCCGCTATTGGGGTGACGAGGACACGCTCGTCATCGAACGAGGTGAGGGCGGCTATCTGATCGATGTCGATGGCAAGCGCTACCTCGACCTGCAGTGCGGGTTCGGCCCCATCATCCTGGGTCACGGCGAGCCCAGCGTCGCCGCCGCCGTGGCGGAAGCCGCCACCGAGGCGACCAGCTTCGCAATGACACAGCGTCGGGAAGTGGAGGCGGCCGAGAAGATCGTCGCCGCTCTCCGTTGGCCGGCGCGGATGCGGTTCACGAACACGGGCACCGAGGCGACGATGCACGCCATCCGCCTCGCCCGCGGCATGACCGGCCGGGACGTCGTGATCAAGTTCGAAGGCCAATACCACGGCATGCACGACTACGTGCTGTTCTCGACGGCCGGAGGACCGCCCTCGGGCCTCGGCTCGCGGTTCCGGCCCAACCCGTGGCAGTCGTCCTCGGGCATCCCCGAGGCGATCCGCTCCTACATCCGGACTCTGCCCTACAACGACCTGGAGATCGTCGAGCGCACCTTCCGCAACGAGGGCGGTCACATCGCCGCCGTCATCGTGGAGCCGATGCTCGGCAACGCCTTCGGCATCCTCCCCGCCGAGGGCTACCTCGAAGGCCTGCGCCGGCTCTGTGACGAAAACGGCGCCATGCTGATCTTCGACGAAGTCAAAACCGGGTTCCGGCTCGGCCTGGGCGGTGCGGTCGAGCACTTCGGGGTCACGCCCGACATCGGCACCTACGCCAAAGCGCTCGGCAACGGCTTCCCCGTCGCCGCCATTGCGTTGGGCGAATGGGCGGCGGAGGGATGGCGCCAGGGCGGCATCGCTCAGGCCGGCACCTACTCCGGCAACGGCATCGCTGCCGCGGCCGCCAAGGCCACCATCGAAGCCCTCTCCGGCGGCGACGCCTACGCCCGGATCGAGAAGACCGGCGGGCGGATGATGGAAGGGCTCGCCAAAGTGCTCGCCGACCGGGGCGTGCCGGGTCACGTCGTCGGGCATCCCGCCATGTTCTCGGTGTTCATGGGGGATGAGCCGCCTCGTGAGTTCCGGGACGCGGCGCGTCACGACGCCGACACGTACGACACGGTGATCTTCAAGATGATCGAAAAGGGCGTCATGCCCTGTCCTGATGCCAAGGAGCCGTGGTTCATCTGCGCCGCGCAGACCACCGAAGACGCCGACCGGGCAGTCGAGGCGTTCGCCGACTCCCTCGACGAGGTCCTAGCCGGGCGGTCCGCATAGCGTGTCGACGGTGAATACAGGCGGCAGACCGCTCAGCCTGTGGCACGACCTGGGGCCCGCTCCTCGCCAGCGACCCGCCCTGGTCGGCGCCCACGAGGCCGACGTGGTGATCGTCGGCGGGGGCTACACCGGGCTGTGGACCGCCTATTACCTCCTCGAGGCGCGGCCTGACCTGTCGGTGGTCGTGCTCGAGGCCGAGTTCTGCGGCTTCGGGGCATCGGGACGGAACGGCGGTTGGGTGTCTGCCAAGTTCCCGGGCTCCAAGGCGGCGATGGCTCGCCAACGCGGCGCCCAGGCGGTGATCGACTACCAGAGGGCGATGTTCGACGCCGTCGACGAGATCGGAAGGATCGCCGACAAGGAGAACATCGCCTGCGACTACCGCAAGGGCGGCATGCTCCTATACGCCACCACACCCGCCCACGTCCCCCGGCTCCAGTCATGGATGCGCGAGTTGCGACAGTGGGGCTACGGCGAAGAGGACGTCGAGTGGCTCGACGTCTCGGAGGCCCGCCGCCGAGCCGCGGTGGCGGGCACCCGCGGAGCGGTGTTCTCTCCTCACTGCGCCTCCATCGATCCCTGGAAGCTCGTGGCCGGTCTCGCCGATGCCGTCGAGCGGCGGGGGGCGGTGATCTACGAGCACAGCCGGGTGCAGGTGATCGACGAGGGCATGGTGGTAACCGACCGGGGCACCGTCCGGGCTCCGACGGTGCTCCGGTGCACCGAGGCGTTCACCCCGGCTCTCGCCGGATTGGAGCGGACCGTGGCGCCGGTCTATTCGCTGATGATCGCCACGGAGCCGTTGCCGGACGAGTGGTGGGACTCAGTCGGCCTCCGCAACGGAGAGACGTTCTCCGACGAACGCCACCTGATCATCTACGGCCAGCGCACCGTCGACGGCCGGTTCGCCTTCGGAGGCAGGGGAGCGCCTTATCACTTCGGCTCGACCGTGCGCCCGGAGTGGGACATCGATCCCCGAACCCACGAACTGGTCGAGCAGGTGCTCTGGAGCCTCTTCCCGCAGCTGGGTGGCACCCGGGTCACCCATCGGTGGGGCGGAGCGGTGGCGATTCCCCGGGATTGGCGAGTGTCCGTCGACTACGACCCGGCCGCGGGGCTCGGCCACGCCGGCGGATATGTCGGCCAGGGAGTCGCCTCCTCGAACCTGGCTGGCCGGACTCTCGCCGACCTCGTCGTCGGGGAGGCGACCGAACGGACGCGGCTCCCCTTCGTCGGTCACCGATCGCGGCTGTGGGAGCCGGAGCCGCTGCGGTGGATCGGTATCAACCTGGGTCGCACCCTGGCTCCGCTCACCGACACCGTGGAACGGCGGACGGGACGCCCCTCTCGATTCCTCGGGGCGATCCTCCACCGACTCACCGGCGGATGAACTGGGTCGAGGTGATCGGCTACGCCGGTTCGCTGCTGGTCATCGCCAGCCTCGCCCAGAGCCGCATATTGTGGCTCCGGCTTCTGTCGTTGTGTGGGTCGGTCACGTTCTTGGTATACGCCGTGCTGATCGAGTCGGCCCCGATCGCCCTCACCAACGCGGTGCTGATGGTCATCAACCTCTGGCATCTCTGGCGCCTGTTCACGGGGAGGGAGGACTTCTCACTGCTGGAAGTGAGCCCCGACTCGGCCTACCTGCGTCGATTCCTCGAGTTCCACGCCGACGAGATCGCCGCCTCCCAGCCCGACTTCTCGGGAGTCCGCGAGGGCGATGTCGTAGTGATGGTCCTGAGGGACATGGTGCCGACGCTGGTCGTCGTGGGCCGGCCCAGAGGAAACGCCTTCCGCGTGTACCTCGACTACGCCATCCCCAGCTACCGCGACTTCAAAGGCGGCCGGTGGCTGTACGAGCAGCGGTCCGACTTCTTCCACCGCTTCGACGTCTCAGAGATCGTCGCCACCGGCCCGACCGAGGTCCAGCGGCGCTACCTGCGGCGAGCCGGTTTCGAGCAACGGGACGACGGCAGATGGGTCCGGCCCATCTGACCTACACCTCAGCGGGGGAGAAGACCCACACCTCCTCCTCGCCGAGTTCGTCCTGCAGCGACCGGACCTGGCGGCCGATCAGCTGATCGTCGCCATCCCAGACGACGACCGCCTCGTCGGCATGACGCCGCAGCCAGGCGTCGCGCCGCTTGAACGCCGCTGACATCGCCTGGGTCGACTCCGGAGTCTTGTTCTGGAGGATCACCGTCTCGTCGGCTCCGTCGAGCAGCTCCCGGAATCGACGCCGCGACTCGTCCGGCCAGCGTTGCTCCATACCCGGAAAGGCCAGCACCGCCACGTAGGGGATCCCGGCATCCCGCGCCGCTTCGGCGGCCAGGGTTTCGGCTCCCAGGCCGAGCCCGGTCAATACCTTCAAGTCGGTGTGGATCTGGCGCTTGGCCGACAGGATGTCGATCAGGTGGTCCCGAACGGCCCTCGTGATCTCGTTCTCCTCGTATCCGCCCAGCTCGGTGGGACGGTGACCTGTCACGACCACCAACCTCCCGCTGGGTCCGTCTTCGGCTTTCTGACGTTCCCGGCCGGTCGAGTCGGGCGGGCCGACATCGGTGGGCGGGCTGTCCCCGCGCCGGCTCTCCTGGGTCTCGGCGGCCTGGACTGCCAGCCGATCCGCCAGGTCGTTCCAGCGGTCGCCCGAGTGTCCCTTGACCCACCGGAACACGACCTGTCGGCGGCGCACTTCTTCGACCAGCGGCTCCCACAGGTCCCGGTTGGCCACCGGCTTGCCTCCGGAGGTCTTCCAGCCGCGGGCGATCCAGCCCTCCCACCAGCGGTCGCGGAAGCAGTTCACGACATAGGCCGAGTCCGAGATCACCTCGAGCGGTCCGTCGACCGATGACAGGGCTTCGACGACCGCCGTCAGCTCCATGCGCTGGTTGGTCGTGTGCGGCTCGGCTCCCGCCGCAAAAGGGCCGTCGGGAACGATCCACGCCCACCCACCCCGCCCGGGGTTCCCCAGGCAGGCGCCATCTGTGTACACGGTGGTTCGTTCGGGCACGGGGCGATATTGGCAGGTTGCCGAGCCGACGGCGCCTTACCCTTGCGCCGTGCAACCCGTCCGCCGTGCCACCGCTGGCGACCTCGACCGTGTGATCGAACTCCACAGCCGCTTCTGCGCGGCCGACGGCCACGAATTCTCGGAATCGACCGCCCGGGCGGCACTCGAGCCGCTCCTCGCCGACGATCGCTACGGAGTCGTGTGGATCTCCGACGGCGAGGAAGGGGAGGGTTACGCCGTCGTCACGTGGGGATGGAGCATCGAATCAGGCGGCCCGGACGCGCTGGTGGACGAGATCTACGCCGCCCCAACATCCAGCGGGATCGGCACGGCGTTGATGACGACCCTGCTCGAGGACATCGAGCGACGGGGGATCACCTCGATCTTCCTCGAGACCGAAGCCCGCAACGATGCTGCTCGCAGGTTCTACCGGCGGTTCGGCTTCGTCGAGGAGGATTCCCGCTGGATGTCCCGATCCGTCTGACTCAGCCGGCGCGTTGACGCCGCCGGTGAGCGGCCACGTTCTCGCGATTCCGGCACGCCGCCGAGCAATGGCGCCGGGAGAGGTTGCGCGACGTGTCCACGAAGGCGTCCCGGCATCCATGGGCGCTGCAGATCCCCAGCCGGTCGAAGCCGTGATCGGCGATCACCGTCGCCAGTCCCATGGCGGTGATCACACCCAGCCAGTCGGTCAATGATCCCGCCTTCGGCTCGAAGTGCATGTGGGGTGACGTCCCATGGGTCGACAGGGAAGGCATGGCGTGATGGCGCTCGAGGAGGGCATTGATCTCGTCGGCCGCGGCGTGGGCATCGGGCGCCTCGAACACGGCACGCAGACCGAGGCGGAGTCGGCGGACGCCTTCGACGTCGGCGGGGCCGGCGGGTGGAAGGTCCTCTCGCCAGACGCCGGCGGCCGCATCGATGATCCCCTTCAGGTCGTCGACGCCGGTCAGGTTCTCGGTTCCCGAGACCCAGCCGTAGCTGTTGACGATCTCGACCGCCAGCCGAACGGGGTCACCGGTGTAATTGGAGAAATCCATTTGACTAATTACATGAGCTCGGTTACCGTAACCAGCATAGGCGATTACGCCGATTACGCAACAGGAGGTGTCTGGCGATGATGGCTGTGTTCTGTGACGATCTCGGGAAGCGTGTCCTCATCGACCTTCGGTCCATCACCGAGGTGAAGGGAGACTACGGGAGGATCGCCCTCGGGTACCGGTGCATCTGCGGAAAACACGGGCGGCTGTATGCAGGACGCGAGCGGCTATCGGGAGGAATGAGCGGCCACGTCGCCTGATTCTCGCCCACCCCGGTAACGTCGGGGCATGGCGAAGGTCCATGGTGGAACTCTCATAGCCCGCGCTCTCAAGCGGGAAGGCGTCGACACGATCTTCACGCTGACCGGAGGCCACATCGTCCCGATCCTGGACGGTTGCGTCCAAGAAGGGATCCGGATCGTCGACGTCAGGCACGAGCAGTCGGCGGCCCACGCCGCCGAGGCCTACTCCCGGCTCACCGGGCGCCTCGGGGTGGCCGCCGTCACGGCCGGACCGGGAGTCACGGACGCCGTGACAGGCGTGGCCAACGCCTTCTACTCGAACACCCCGATGCTCCTGCTGGGGGGTCGCCACCTCACCCGCCAGGAGTTGATGGGTGGTCTCCAGGAGATGGACCACCCCCGTCTCTTCCACTCCACAACGGTCTGGTCCGCTACCGCCGCCCAACTCGACCGCCTCCCCGACTACATCGCCACCGCGGCCAGGAGGGCTTTCGCCGGGAGGGGAGGCCCCGTTTTCTTGGACGTGCCGATGGACGTCCAGTTCGACATGATCGAAGAGGACGCCGTGACCTGGCCGTCGGACTACCGATCCAACGCCAGCAAGGGCGCGGACGCCGAAACGCTGGATGCGATCGTCGCCCGTCTGGCGGCGGCCGAGCGCCCAATGATCTTCGCCGGGGCCGGATCGCGGGCGGGCGAGGAGAATTCCTACCCGGAGCTGGCCGAGGCGCTGGGAGCTCCCACCTACCTCAACAGCCGGGCACGTGGCTCCCTCCCGCATGGGCATCCTCTGCTCGGCAACCACACGCGCTCGCAGGCGATGGCCGAAGCCGACGTGGTGCTCGCTCTGGGCGTGGACTGGGACTTCCGCACCGGCTACGGCCAGAAGATCTCCCCGGAGGCGTTCGTGATCCAGGTGGATGCCGAACCGTCCAAGGTCGGCTGGAACCGCCCCGCCCATCTCGGTGTCGTGGCCGACCCGGCCACAGTGGCGCGACAGCTCGTCGCGCGGGCTGCCGAGTTCGCCCGCGAGCAGAGTCAGTGGTCGGAAGGAGTGATGGCAGCCGACCGCGCCAAGCAGGCCGAATTCGAAGCTCAAGCCGCCGACGAGTCGTCGCCCGTCAACCCCCAGCGGTTCGCCCGCGAGGTGGCGGAGTTCTTCGGCCCCGACTCCATCGTGGCGGTCGACGGAGGTGACATCGTCTCCACCACCGCCCGCTGGCTGCAGGTCTCCCACCCTGGCCATGTCCTCGACCCGGGCCCCTTCGGCACGTTGGGGACCGGGGCGCCCTTCGCCATCGCCGCCAAATGTGTTTTCCCCGAGAAGCGGGTCGGCATCGTGTACGGCGACGGGGCATTCGGCTTCACCGGATTCGAGTACGACACGATGGTGAGGCACAACCTCCCCATCGTCGGCGTTCTCGGGAACGACGGGGTATGGAACAACATCAAGACGTTCCATCGGTTCAGCTTTCCTGACCGGCTGGTGGCCACCGACCTCGGACGGCGCCCCTACGCCGAGGTCGTGGCGGCGCTGGGTGGCCATGGCGAAGTCGTCGACGAGCCCAGCCAATTGGCAGATGCCCTGAAGAGAGCCGAAGCGTCGGGATTGCCGGCACTCGTCGACGTGCACATCGCCGAGACGATGCGGATGTCCTCGAACTACAACCAGTGAGGCGTGTCGGTCCCGTACCATCTCGTGACCCACGCCCTGATCGGAGCCCCGCCTCCGGTCGTGTGGGAGTGCCTGTCCGACGTCCAGACGTGGCCGTCGTGGTGGAGATGGCTGCGGGAGGTCGAGCTGGTCGAGGAGGGTGACGAGGACGGGGTCGGCGCCGTCTTCCGTCAGTCGATCGTGAGCCCGCTCCTGTACGGATTCACCTGGCATGCCCGCCTCGACCGGGTCGTGAAGCCGTCGCTGATCGAACTCGACTCGTGGGGAGCGCTGGAGGGCCGCGGACGGTTCCTCCTCGTTCCGGAAGGGCCGGGTATGACCCATTTCTCGTTCACCTGGCTGGTCACGACCGCCAAGCGATGGATGAACGTTCTCGCCCCGGTGGCGCGGCCGGCGTTCGTGTGGAGCCACGACCGCCTCATGGACGACTTCGCCCGGGGCCTGGCGCGGGTGGCGGGAGCACCGCTCCATGGCGTCAGCCACGAGGCGTTGCGGCCGGGCGCTGCAGGTTTCTTCGAGATGCCGCCGGTTTCAGAGGAGGAGGATCGCCGCCGCGCCGACCGCCAGGGCATAGATGGCGAAGGGCATCAATCCGACCCGTCGTAGGGCGGCCAGCAGAACGGCGATGGCCGCGTAGCCGGACACCGCCGACACGACGAGCCCCACGACGAGCGAGGCGTCGAGGGACGCCTGCTCGGAGATCTCGAGCAAGGAGAGGAGGCCTCCGCCGGCGATCGTGGGGACCCCGAGCAGGAAGGAGTAGCGGGCCGCCTCGGCGGGCTTGAGCCCCACCGCCTGACCGGTCACGATCGTCGAGCCCGACCGGCTGAGGCCGGGAAGCAGAGCGGCGGCTTGGGAGACACCGATCAGGAAGGCATGCAGCGGCTTGGCCTCTTCGAGGGTCTTCTCGCCATGTGCCAGGCGGCGGCCGACGAGCAGCACGACGCCGGTGAGGATGAGCGCGGCCCCGATGATGTCGGGGTCGTCCTGGAGTCGCTCGACTGTGTCCTGGAGGGGAAACGCCACCAGCACCGGAATGCTCCCGACCAGGAGGAGGAGCCACATCCGCCGAGCCTCCGCGTCCGTGCGGAACTTCAAGAGGCGCAACAGGTCGGCCCGGAAGTAGACGAGGACGGCCAGCAGGGTCCCCAGGTGGAGAACCGCCGAAACGAGAAGCGACGGTTCGGCGACCTCCAAACCCAGAGCCGTCAGAAAAGCGGGGACCAGCACGAGATGGCCCGACGACGAGATCGGCAGGAACTCGGTCAGGCCTTGGACGAGGCCCCAGATGATGGCGGCGAGCACGGGACGGCACGTTACCCAGAGCCGGTGCCAACCCCTACGACAAGTCGACCATCGGCGACGGCGGCGGCCGCTTCTCCCACCGCCTCGGCAGGGACGGCGATCGTCCCCCGGGAGTCACCGAATGCGTCTGCCTCGCCACGATCGACGACCCGCGCCGGTATCTCTCGGGGCGGACTGTCCTCTCCCAGCACGACGGCCACCGCCGACGTTCCCGGGGGAGCGTGATCGGGCACTGGTGCTTCGATGAGCAGCCACCCATCCGGCACCGACACCTCCGACAGCATCGACGGGACCAGTGGGTCCCCGGCGCGCAAGTCCGTGGCCGCCACCCCGCCTTTCGGCTCCACCTCCGGGACGACCCCCGAGGGCACCTCCCGGTAGGTGAGGTGCTCGGACTCGATGCGTGTGCCGGCCGGGACGTCCACGGCGAGGTACGGAACCGCGGCCGTGGAAGGCGGCGCCAACTCCGACCACGCGGCTACTGCCACGAGCAGAGCGCCTGCGAGCCATCTCGACAGGGGAGGGCGCTCGAACCACAGCACGCCCCGAACCTACGAGACCGAGCGCAAGGAGGAAAGGGGGTCAGTCGGAGCTGGAGTCGCTCTTGGATTCCGACTTGTTGTTGGAACTCGACTTGCTGCTGCTGCTGGAGCGAGACGAACCCGAACGCGAGTCGGTGACGTAGTAACCAGAGCCCTTGAAGACGATCCCACTGGCGTGGAACACCTTCTGGAGCGCGCCACCGCACTCGGGATGAACGCTCAGCGGCTTGTCGGAGAACTTCTGGAACACCTCCAGGCGTTCGCCGCACTCCTTGCATCGATATTCGTACGTGGGCATGTCTGAGTGACCTAGCTACTCGTCGGTGGACGGCCGCTCATTGTAAACCGGCGACGCCCCGATCCCATTCCCGCCCCTCCTACAATCGCCTTTCGTGCCCCCTGCACTCCTCGCTCTTCTCGCCGTGCTCGGCGCCTACATCATCGGCAGCCTCGACTTCGCGGTGGTGGTGGGTCGGATGCACGGGGTCGACATCCACCAGGTCGGAAGCGGCAACCCGGGCACCGCCAACGTCATGCGGACCTTGGGCCGGGGGCCGGCGGCCATGGTGCTCCTCGGGGACATGCTCAAGGGAGTGATCGCGGCAGCTATCGGCATGGCCGCCTCCGGGGACCCGCAATCCACGCTCGCGCTCGGGGCCGGCCTGGCCGCCGTCATCGGTCACTGTTTTCCGGTGTTCCACCGGTTCCGCGGCGGAAAGGGAGTGGCGACTGCCCTCGGTGTCGTCCTCTTCGTCATCCCTCTCGGCGGGGTCGTGCTCGCCGCGGTGTGGGCCCTCGTCGTCGCCCTGTCCCGGATCTCTGCGCTCGGGTCCCTCGCCTTGTCGCTCGCCGCGGTTCCAGTCGCCTTCTGGCAGGGGTTGCGGGGCACGGCGTTGGTTCCCTTCGCCGCCATGTTCCTCTTGGTGATCGTGCGCCACCGCTCGAACATCCAGCGCCTGCTCGCAGGGGAGGAGCACTCCGTTACCCGAAACTGACTCTCGTCGCGGTTACTAGCCTCGGCGACGATGACCGACATCGCCGAGCAAATCCGTTCGCTGCCATCAGAGGTCCGCGCCCGTCTCGACGCCTACGGATTCGATGAAGGGTGGTTCATCGGCGAGGTGAAACGCCTGGACGAGGAAGGACGAAGGGACAACCGGGTCAAAGGGCAGGTGGCCCCTCCCGCGGACGAGGACATCACGGACCTCCCCGAAGCCGGCAGTGACGAGTGGAAGGCTCTGACCGACGACGGCCTCGCCGAGCTCGAAGCCGGACGAGCGGCCCTGGTCGTCCTCGCCGGGGGCATGGCGACGCGCATGGGCGGGGTGGTCAAGGCCCTGGTAGAGGCGCTGCCCGGACACACGTTCCTCGACCTCCGTCTCGCCGGCCATCGGGCGCTGGAAGAGCGGGTCGGCCGCCGGATCCCCTTCTGGCTGATGACGAGCCACGCCACCGATCGAGCGATCCGGGAGGCTCTCGGCGACCGCCTCGACGGCTACTACATCGCCACCTTCCCGCAGATGGTGTCGCTCCGCCTCGAACCGGACGGCGGCCTCTATCTCGACGACGACGGCCTGCCTTCGGAGCACGCCCCCGGCCACGGCGACTTCCCCGACGCCCTCCGCCGCAGCGGCCTGCTCGACCGGTTCCTGGGGGAGGGCGGCCGGTACGTGACCTCCGCCAACCTCGACAACATCGGCGCCACGCTCGACCCGACCCTGATCGGCATGCATCGCCGGCTCGGTGGGCAGGTGACCTGCGAGGTCGTCGACAAGCAAGGCAGCGACAAGGGAGGGATACCGGCGCGGCTCGACGGGCGCCCCATGATCCTCGAAGAGTTCCGCATCCCAGAGACGTTCGATCCGGCCACGGTGCGGGTATTCAACACCAACACGTTCCACTTCGACGCGCGCTCTCTGGCCGACCTCGACCTGGATTGGACCTATTTCGTGGTCGAGAAAGAGGTCGATGGCCGCAAGGTGATCCAGCTCGAGCGGCTCGTCAACGAGGTGGCGATGGTTCTCGACACGCGCTTCGTCCGTGTCCCTCGTGACGGTGCGAAATCCCGCTTCCTCCCCGTCAAGGACTCGGACGCCCTGGAGGAGAAGCGCCCCTCCCTGGAGCTGGTTGCCCGGGAGCGGGGGATGATCTGATGCGCCCGCTCGAGGAAGCCCGGGCCGAGGTGCTGGCGGCGGTGTCCCCGCTCGGAGCCGAGACCGTGCCGCTCCCCGAGGCCGAGGGCCGCATCCTCGCCGAAGATGTGCGGGCTCCGGGCGACGTGCCGCCCTTCCCCAACTCGGCGATGGACGGATTCGCCGTCATCGCCGCCGACGTCCAATCTGCTCCCGTGCGTCTGCGGGTCATCGAAGACGTCCCCGCAGGTTCCGTGGCCACCCGGACCGTCACTCCCGGGACGGCCATCAAGATCATGACCGGCGCTCCCATGCCGCCCGGTGCCGACGCCGTGGTGAAGGTCGAGGTGACCCGCCAGCCCGACCCGGAAATGGTGGAGATCCTCGAGTCGGTGGCGCCCGGAACCGCCGTGCGGCCCGCCGGCGGAGACATGGCGGCGGGATCCCTCGTCCTCGAAGCGGGCCGGGCGCTCGGGCCCGTCGAGTTGGGCTTGCTCGCCACGGCCGGAGTCGGCAGCCCGCGGGTGGGGCGCCGACCGCGGGTGGCGGTGATGGCGACTGGGGACGAGTTGCGCCCCGCGGAAACCGTCGACCTCCAACCGGGTCAGATCCGTGACTCCAATCGCCCGCTGCTGCGTGGCCTGATCCACGAGGCCGGAGGCGAAGTGATCGACCTGGGGATCGTCGCCGACGAGGAAGGCGCGCTGACCGAGGCGCTGGGCCGGGCTGCCGAAGAGGCCGACGCCATCGTCACGTCGGGCGGGGTGTCGATGGGCGAATACGACCTGATCAAGCGGGTCCTCTCGGCGCGGGGGACGGTCGATTTCTGGCAGGTGGCGATGCAGCCTGCCAAGCCGTTCGCCTTCGGCCACATCGAATCGGTGCCGCTGTTCGGGCTACCGGGCAACCCGGTGTCGGTGATGGTGGCGTTCGAGCAGTTCGCCCGCCCGGCGCTGTTGAAGATGCAAGGCGCCACCCGGCTGCTGCGGCCGAGGATCGTGGTGCCGATGGGAGAGGCGATCGACACCGATCCCGAGAAGGTGGTGTTCGTCAGGATCGCCCTCCGCCGGGAGGGGGACCAACTCGTGGCACGCTCGTCCGGCGGTCAGTCATCGAACGTCCTGTCGGCGCTGGGCGCCGCCGATGGGCTCGCCGTGGTCCCGGTCGGGACGGGTCGCGTGGAAGAGGGGGGTCTCGTCGAGGTGGAGTTGTTCCGTCACCCGTCAGCGGAGTTCGGCCGATGACCGAAAACCTCCCTCACCTGAACCCCGAAGGGGAGGTCCACATGGTGGACGTAGGCCGAAAGGACGTGACCACCCGGCGCGCCACCGCCGAAGCCCGGGTGAGGATGTCGCCGGAGCTCACCGAGCGTCTCTTCTCCGGCGACTTGCCCAAAGGAGACGCTCTGGCGACGGTCCGGCTCGCCGGGATCATGGCCGCCAAGCGCACGCCGGAGCTGATCCCGCTCGCCCATCCCATCGGTCTCGACTCCGTCGAAGTCCGGGTCGAACGCGCCGAGGCCGGGGTCAGGATCGTGGCGGAGTGCTCGGTGACAGCCCGAACCGGTGTGGAAATGGAGGCGCTGACGGCAGCGGCTGTGGCCGCATTGGCGTTGTACGATATGGTCAAAGGAGTCGAGCGGGATGTGGTCGTCGAAGGGATCCGACTCCTGTCCAAGTCCGGCGGACGATCGGGGGATTGGAGCGCAGAATGAACCGTGTATCCGCCGTGCTCGTTGGCTCGTCATTCATCGTTGACTAACCTGTCGCAAACCTTTTCCGGAGTCAGAACCAATGCATGCCAGCCTCATCGTTGCTCTGCTCGTCATCGCCACGGTGTGGGGTTTCTATCTCCTGCCGTCACTGATGGGCGACAGACGCGACGCCCCCCTGAGTTCCACTGAGCAGTTCGATCGCTGGACCTCTCTCATGGCTGACGTCCAGCGCCGCCAGTACAACGCCTCGGCGGCCTCCAAGCGGTTGACCGTGCGGGCTCGGAGGCGGCGGGTTCTGACGGTTCTGGTCAGCCTGGCCGTGATGACGCTTGCGGTGGCCTGGTGGCGCAACTCGCTCACCTGGCTCCTCATCCACCTGGCCGTCGACGTACTCCTCGCCCTGTACGTGGCGGTGCTCATCCAGATCCGCCAGAACCACCAATACCGGATGGCGGTCAGCACCCTGCCCACCCGTCAGGCCGAACGCAAGGAGTCCCAAGTCCGAGTGATCGCCCGCTGAGCGCCGGGTGCCCGACCTTCCGTTCATCGGCGACATCCGGGCCGAGCTCGACGACCGCTTCCGCGCCCGGGAAGTAGCAGTCACCCGAGGCCGTGACCTGATCCGTGCCGCGGCCAACGCCATCCGTGCTCTTCACCGGGGCGAGTGGGACGTCGCCGACGAGAGGCTCTCCGAAGCCGACGCCATCCACAACGAGATCGTCGGCCACATCTCCACCCAGCCGGCCATGTTCGACGCCGGCTTCTTCACCGATGCGGTGAAGGAGCTCGCCGAGGCGCATCTCACCCGAGCCCTGTTCCGCGGCGACCCTCTTCCCGGTCCTGCCGACCTGTCCATCGATCCGATCCCGTGGCTGCATGGCCTGGGCGAGTCGGTGGGGGAGCTCCGGCGCCGCCTCCTGGACCTGTTGCGGGAGGGAGAAGTCGAAGAGGCGGAGCGGCTCCTCGAAGCGATGGACGACATCGTCGACCAACTCGCCGAAATCGACTACCCGGACGGCATGACTCACGGTTTGAGACGCACAACCGACGTCGCCCGTTCACTCACCGAGCGCTCCCGGGCCGACCTGACGACGACCGTCGTCCAGGAGCGGCTCAGCCGGCGGCTCGATTCTTGGAAGGGACGAGCTCCCGAGAGCTCGTCCTAGGTTGGGCCAGCCTCACCCCACCAGCGGATAAACTGGACCGGCAACCGCGTGGGGGTGTAGCTCAGCCTGGCAGAGCGCTTCCTTCGCACGGAAGAGGCCGGCGGTTCAAATCCGCTCACCTCCACTCAACGAGAACCCAGGCCCGGCCTGGGTTCTCGGCGTTTTTGGGCTCAGCCGACGTCGAGTGTCTCGTCCGATGTAGGAGGCGGCTCCGTTCGGTGCGGATCGTTGCGCCACACCAAGTACGAATAGACCACCAGACCCACCACACCGACACCAATGGCGCCGAGTTGTGCCCACAGGGCGACGGAAGGGTCGGCGGCGAGCGCGACGAGAAGTGAGGCGATGCCGACCACGAGGAAGACGACGGACCCTACTTCGTGGGTGCGTTTCCATGACCTCTCGGACGTCAGCGTCCAGGGGGTGCGGATCCCGAAGAGCCAGCTGCTCCGGACTCGGCGCAGGGCGACG
>Ga0207873_1002176_pt1 | contig 16807 bp, 18 predicted proteins | sample BGWIniCompost_FD_187373 | JGI IMG/M metagenome (GOLD analysis project Ga0207873, IMG submission 187373) | Cellulose adapted compost microbial communities from Newby Island Compost Facility, Milpitas, CA, USA - BGW Initial Compost (SPAdes)... ...
GCTCGCAAGGGCAGCCGTCGCTCGTGCGCCGAGTGTCGCGCGCGGTCCCAGCAGGACGCTGAAAGGCACCTCTTGCCGTGTACGCGATGCCGGAGACAATGGGAAGCGGGTGCTCGCGGCGGCAAGCCGGACACGCTGAACGCCTTCAATCGGGGACATTTCAGAAGGTTTTGAATGATCGTCTATCTCCACGGCTTCAACAGCGCCGGCACGTCGGCTAAGGCCGCGTGGCTGCGGCAGCACTTGCCCGATATCACCGTGCTCTCGCCGAGCTATCCGGTGCACGTCGCCGACGAGGCGCCGAAGGTGGTGCGCGAGTACATCGCGCAGGCGCGGGCCGAGCGGCCGGAGGACAAGAAGCTGCTGCTCGTCGGAAGCTCCATGGGCGGCTTCTGGGCGCGCTACCTCGCCCCGGAGCTCGGCGCCGGAATGGTGCTCATCAACCCGGCGATGCATCCGGAGCGCGATCTGCTGAACGTCGTCGGCGTCAACAAGAACTTCGCGACCGGTGAGGAGTACGTGTTGACCGAGGGGCAGGTGCGGGCGCTCGGGCGCTACCAGGTGCCGCACTGCAATCCGAAGGTGCCGACGCTGGTGCTGCTCGACGAGGCCGACGAGCTGCTCGACTACCGCGTGGCGCAGGCGTACTACGCCGAGTGCGGGCGAGTGATCGTTTACCCAGGCGGCTCGCACCAGTTCGATCATCTTCCGGAGGCGCTGCCCGAGATCCGGGCGTTCTACGAAAGCCTGCCGGCGGCGCGGTAATTCCCCGCAACAACACATACGCAATCGCGTCGTGTTGCCCCCGGCGCCGGGCGCGGCGCTTCCGGCGCTGTCTTCCGAGCGCCTGGATTCCGGCTTCCCGGAATCACCGTGAACTGGCTGTAGTGCTACTGCACCTCGATGGCGCCCATATCCACGGCGGCCTTGCCGTCGCCGTTGCCGTCGGCCGGGCGCGGATTGCCGAGGATGTCGACGCGCAGCTCGTGGATCGGGAGCGTCGCCGCCGCGTCGATGGCGGGCGATCCCTTTGCGGGCGTGAAGTCGCCGGCCGGCGGGTTCAGGAACATCGGATCGCCGAGCACGTTGCCGGGCGAGGAGAGTCCGGTCGGCGAGCCGACCAGGTTGGTGCTCACGCGCGAGTTGGCGAGCCATTCGTCGATATCGACGCCGTTACCGGCGACGATGTTGTTCTGCACGTTGATCCCTTGGGTCTCGACCAGCGACAGCCCGACGCCGCGGTTGTTGGCGATCGTGTTGTTAACGACGTTGATCCGGATGTTTTGCGCCGCGGTCACGCGGTTGAAGATGTGTACGCCGCCCGCCGAGTACTCGCTCGTCTCGCGGCCGTTGTCGTGGATGAGGTTGTTCGCGATGAGCACCGAGGCGCTGTGGGCGGGAAGGACGGATTCGGGCAGCGACAGCACGTGGATCGCGCCGAAGTTGCGGTAGAAGCGGTTTCCGACCACGCGCACGTCGAGGTTCGCGACGTTCGCGTAGAACGGGCTGATGCCGATGACCGCGGCGGTCGAGTTGTTGTCGTGGAACACGTTGCCTTCGAGCCGGATCTTGGCGTTCAGGAACGACTGCACGTAGACCGCGTAGTCGTCGTTGCGCACGTTCGGATCGATGTCGGTGCAGCCGGTGAACGTGAAGCCGCGGACCGTCAGCTCGATGTGGTCGATAGTCCAGAGGCAGGGGCTCGTGTCCTGCCCGGAGATGACCGTCACGTCGGGCCCCTGCTCGGCGACGAGCTCGAGCTTCCAGATGCCCGGAATGCCGTCCTCGCCGTTGAACCCGAGGATCAGCACCCACTCGTTGAGCCTGGCCGCCGTATAGACGCCGGGCATGACGACGATGCGGTCCGGTGGGGCGTTGGGCCGAAGCGGGCGCAGCTGATCGTCGAGCTGCGACCGCAGCGAATCCAGCGTGGCCTCGCCGAGGGTTCGATAGCACGGCGTGCGCCCATCACACTTGCCGGACGGATCGACGTAGATGAGGCGTTGTGCGTCCGGCGGCAGGGCCGGAGCGGCCGCGGGCTCCGCGGGTGCCTGCGGCGCCGGGGTGGCGCAGCCGGCGAGCGCGAGCAGCGCCAGGAGCAGCAGCCGCCGTCGAAGTGCGCGCCCGGCGGTCATTGCGAACACCTGTTTTCGACTCTTGTTCTCGCGCCGTGCGGCTTCGGCACTTCGTGGCCCTCCGCGGCTCGTGCGTCGCAGGAGTGATAGCTTACCGCCCCGGTGGCGGCCGGCGTTCCCGTGGAGAACCGGAGGTGAGCCGGCGAACGCAGCGCCCATTCGACCGACGAAGGTAGCGGAACACCCGGAACGCGGGAAGCCCGGACCATACGTTGCGCTCGCCGATCGGCTGGCGGCGGCCGGCAAGCTGTCAGCCAGTAGTTATTACTAAGCTATTCCCATCCTTCGGAAAGACAAGAGATCGGCGTTTTGATGGCCCGACCCGAACGATTACCGGATGAGCGTTGAAGGCGAAGAGCTGTTCCTCGGCGCCGACGGGTGCCGCGGCGGCTGGTTCTATGTGATGCTGAACGCCGAAGGCGTGCGGTCGTACGGCGTGGCGAGGGATGCCAGCGCCCTCGGCGAGATGTGCGCCGGCGTGCGGCTCGCGCTCGTCGACATTCCAATCGGTCTCAAGGATTCCGGCGAAGCCGAGCGAGAGTGCGACCGCGCGGCGCGCCGGGTGCTCGGTCGGCCGCGCGCCTCGTCGGTCTTCCGTGCGCCCGCGCGCGCGGCGCTCTATCCCGTGGCAGATGTCGGCGGCGATGACCATGCCGCCGCGTGTGCGCGCAACGAAGCGGCAACCGGCAAACGGCTGACTCGCCAGGCGTATGCGATCTGCGGCAAGATTCGCGAGATCGACGAGTTATTGTGCGCGCGGCCCGAGCTTCGGAATGTCATCTGCGAGTCGCATCCGGAAGTTTGCTTCTGGGCGTTGAACGGCGGGCGGGCGACGGCACACAACAAGAAGCGCGCCGCAGGACGCGGGGAACGCATCGCCATTCTCGAGAAATACCTGCCGGACGCCGGCGCCATATTCGAGGCGGCGGCCGAGGCTCATTCTCGCAAAGAGGTGGGGCGGGACGATATCCTGGATGCGCTCGTGTGCGCGGTGACGGCACGCTTCGGGCTCGCCCGCCTGCGCGCGCTTCCCGCTCAGCCCGAAGTCGACGCACGCGGGCTCCCGATGAGAATCTTGTACCCGCACCTCTAGCTCGAGCGAGACAACAGTGCCGGATCGACAGGAAGAGACGCTCCGCATCGATAAATGGCTCTGGGCAGCCCGGTTCTACAAAACCCGGGCGCTCGCGGCCGAGGCGGTGACGGGCGGTAAGGTCAAGCTGAACGGCGAGCGAGTGAAGGCTGCGAAGAGCGTTCGCGTCGGCGACGTCCTCAGCGTTCGCATCGGTCCGTACGAGCACGTCGTGCAGGTGCGCCGACTGTCGAGCCGGCGCGGCCCGGCGCGCGAGGCGGCGCTGCTGTACGAGGAGACCGAAGAGAGCCGGCTGGCGCGGGAGGCGCTGCGTGCGCGCCTCGCGGCCGAGCGTGCGTACTTTCCGCAACCCGCGGGCCGCCCAAGCAAGCATGCGCGGCGCGAGCTGATCCGATTCAAGCAGCGGGGCGAGGGCTAACACGCTTGCGCGGATGTTCTCGTTTCGGGTGAAAGCCGGAAACCGCTAGATGCCGCAGTATCAGTCGTCCAATACGTGTTCATTCCCACCGCAAAGCCGCGTTGATTACGAGCGTTGCTCTGGGTTCCGCATCGCCTCGGCCTCGCGCGGCTGGAATGAGGGCATCGCCGCCAACCCCGCCGCGGGACGCGGCAGTGACGCGGCCGGCTATCGGGGAGACTGCTTAAGGAGCGTTGCAGGGGTAGCGGTTTCGCGGCCCGCCTAGAATGCGCCTTCTGATCAGTAACCCCAAGGAGATTCGGCTATGGATTGCTTCACGCTGCTCAAGCAGGACCACGACGAGGTCAGGCAGCTGTTCAAGAAGTGCGAGTCGCAGGGCGCGAAGGAGGGCGCCAAGAAGATGTTTCAGGAACTCGCGCGCAATATCGCCGTGCATTCGAAGCTCGAGGAAACGCTGTTCTATCCGCGCCTCGAGAACGAGAAGGCGGTGAGCGACCTGATCGAGGAGGCCTACGAGGAGCACCACGCGGTCGAGGAGCTGCTCGCCGAGATGGCGTCCATGTCGCCACAGGATGAAGCGTGGGCGGAGAAGCTCGAGGAGCTGAAGCAGAACGTCGAGCACCACGTGAAGGAGGAAGAGGGGGAGCTTTTCCCCAAGGCAGCGAAGATCATCGACAAGGACGAAGCCGCCGATCTGGGTCAGACGATGGCCGATGAAAAGAAGGACATGATGAAGGGCTCGCACGGCGCGGCGAAGGAAGTGTTCCAGCGCCTGGGGCTGTAGCGATCGGCGAATCTCGCTCCCCCGGGCGACGGGGGAGCGATGCACCGAGTAGTGGCCGAGCGGCGGATGCTCTGTGTGCACCGCCGCTGGGTTTGGCGTAAGCGGCTACTTGAAGAAGCGGTAAGTAGTGCCGGCGACGCGAATCAGGTCGCCGTTCTCGAGCAGGTGACCGCCCGGCGGCAGCGGCTTGTCGTTGATGCGCGGCTCGTTCGGGCCGGCGGAGCCGTGGACCACGTAGCTCTCGGGCGTGCGGATGATCCGCCACGGCCGGCCCTCGGGATTCTCGAATACGGTCTCCTCCTTCACCAGCGGCACGCGTTTGCCTTTTTCCTTGCCTTCGACGGCGAGCAGCTGCCCGAACGCGGTCAGTATCGCCGTCTGCTCCTGTGAGCTCTCTATGGGCATCGCCGGCCGCTTGCCGGGCGGCGGCAGGTCGAGGTTGATGTCCTCGCGGTAGAGCAGCGAGTGCTCGCCGATGATGATCGTCTCGCCGTGGCGGAGCTCGTGCTTGCGGATGCGTTTGCTCTCGACGAACGTGCCGTTCGTGCTGTCGAGATCGCGGATGGTCGACTTGGTTCCGACGGTCTGGATCAACGCGTGCTCGCCGCTCACGCCTGCGTCGGCCAGCACGATGTCGCAGGTGGGCTTGCGCCCGATCTTCATGTCGCCGAGTCTCAGGTTCACCTCGCCGACGAGACGGCCCTGATACCGGATGACTAACTTGCCCATGCTCTAGTGGTCCTCGTTGTTCGTGTGTACCTCCCTTTCCTCGTCGCCATCCATCGGCATTCGCTTCCCTTTCACACCCTGCCCAGGCCGTGCAGGCGCGCGCGCAGCTCGCGTTGCGCCCGGCTGATCCTTTAGTAGGGATGCACGTTCGGGGCATCCGCACGCGCGGGTGGCCGGTCGTCCCGACAAGGTCTTCGCCGCAGGTCGGCGCGGTGCCGACCGGGAGCCGATTCCGGGCGTCTCTGACGCCCGGTCATCTCCTTGCGTGCGGCTCTTAATGCAAACTCTAGATGTTGCTTCGACGGAAGCCAACCGGCCGGCGCAAGCGGCCGACGGGCGTCGGGGAGCAGGGGCGTGGGAGGCGGCCGCCGGGCCGGCCGCTGCGGCCGCGTTGATTACAATCGCTTCGACAAGGCAGCCGCGATCGCCGGCCGCGGTCGCGGCCGGCGGCCTCTACGGCCGACCGTATCCGAGAATCCGGTGTCCCGCACGCGCATCCAGAGATCCGTCCGTTCGGCGCCCCGCCGCAAGCCGCGCAAGAAATCGGCCGGCCGGCGGCGGCCGGCCCTTCGTCTCGGCCCGCAGGCTCGGCAGCTCTGGCGCTGGTTTTGCGCCGCACCGCTGGGCGCGCAGCTCGCGGCCGGGCTTCTCGTGCTCATCGCGGCCTGGGCGGTCGTCAATGCCGTGTACCAGGTCGTGCGCAAACCCGCAGAGCTCTTCTTTCCGGTGAGCGGCGTGCTGGTCAAAACGCCGGCCGAGACCTGGGAGAAGTACGGGCGCATGTTCCGAGCGCATTCGACCCGCATCATCACGCCGGAGCTGCTCGCGGCGCTGGCGCAGGTCGAAAGCACCGGCGACCCCGTCGCGCGCACGTACTGGCGCTGGCGCGCAAGCTGGGATCCGTTCGAGATCTACCGGCCGGCGTCGAGCGCAGTCGGGATGTATCAGATCACGAACGCGACGTTTCGCGAGGCGCGGCGTTACTGCATACATCGAAACACTGTGGTGGAGGACGGACCGTGGTACGACTTTCGCTCGTGCTGGTTCAACCGCTTTTACATGCGCGTTGTGCCGAGCCACGCGGCCGAGATGACCTCCGCCTACCTCGATCGGCGCGTGACCCAGATCACCGCGCGGCTTGGCGGCGCGCCGACGCTGCAGCAACAGCAGGACCTCGCGATCATCATTCACCTTTGCGGTCCCGGCGCGGGTGAGGCCTACGCGCGTGCGGGCTTCCGCCTGCGCCCGGGCCAGCGTTGCGGCGACCACGACGTGGCGCGCTACCTCGCGAAGGTGAACGCGATGAAGGACTGGTTCGCCCGGCGCGCCGCGGCGGAGAGTGCAAGCTGAAGGGGAGTGCGGTCTTCGAGAGTTACCGCGCTTCCCGCGTGCGCGCAACACGAAGCGCGGTGGCGACAGGCTTCTGCCGGCGTCGCGTCTGGTCTTCGGCTTCTTATTGCGTGCGGCGAGCCGAAGCCGCTTCGGACCAGATTTCGAAGCGCACGCCGACCCCGTCTTCCGACTGGCGGATCACCGTGGCCTCGACGCGGACCGGCGGGATGTCGGTCTCGAGCGGCCAGCTGAAAACGATCTCGATCCGGCTCCCGACCGGCGGCAGCGGGGTGCTGCGGTCGTGGCGGCGAAGGAATGCGCCCGTGCGGCTGAAGCCGCTCGCGGTAAAGGCCAGGTTGCCGTGCTGCAGGTCGGCGACCACGGCTTCGATGCGCGTCGCAAGACGCGGGTCGAGGCGCCGGTCGATGCTCGGCGGGGGCGAATCGTGGAGGTCCGAGGCCATGAGGTCCTTGTCTGCGTTTGCTCCTGCACGCACAGCATTGCAAGGACCATGCCGAGGCGAGCCGGAGTAGTAGGTCATAATCTATACGCAAGTTATTCATTTGCAAAGGTAATAATGCCGGACGTGCGACGACCACGCCCCGATCAGTCGCGCGTAGGCGCCAGGGTCGGGGAGGTGCTGTGCCGCCCATTGGCCGGCCGGCGCGCGAGCCGATGCGGAGCGGCGGCGGCGCGGGTTGCGGGAGGGCGGCGCGTAAGAGCGAGGGTGTAGCGCACGGTTAAAATGGCGCCTGCCCGGAGATGGAGCAGGCGATCGCGGCGGGGACGATGAACGGTGACGGACTGCAAGCGCAGGGGCTGCAGCGCCTACTCGCGCTGGCGGAGCGCTTCCGGGCAGGAACGCTGGAGCCGGCCGTCTTCGCTGCGCTCTACTTCTTCCACTGGCAAATCGCCACGCACGGCGACGCGTTTGCCGCCCGCCGTTCCAAGTCGGATCCGCGGCCGGATGCGGCTGCCTGGGCCGCCCGGCTCGGCGCCGACGCGACGGCCGATCGACTGCTCGACTTGCTCGAGCGCTATCAGTACCGCTGCGTCCGACCGGGCGTTCCGGTCGCGCTCGCCGAATGGCTGCGCAGCCGCTGGCCGCTCGAGCTCGAGCTGCGCATCCCGACGCCGGAGGCCGTGCTGCGCGCACAGGCGCGCGGCACGCGCCCGGTCACCGTGATCTGCGACTATCCGCGCATGCTTCGGCCGGTCCTGCACAAGTCGAACGCGTTCGCATTCTTCCTGCACGACCTCGAGCACGCCTACAAGTTCTTCCACCTGCCTGCGCTCCATGCCGCGCAGCGCGCGTTCTTTGCCGCGATGCTCGCGCTCGTCGCGAGCGGAGCGCTCGCGCGCTATCGCACGGATGCGCTGTTCGCGGCGAAGCTCGACTATGTGATGAGCGACATGAACACGCACCCGGAGCACGGCCGGCAGTACCTGCGCGCGATTCTCGTCGAGCACTGCCGGCGGCGCGAAGCCAAGGACGCGACCGAACGCTTGTCGCCCGCGGCGGAACGGGAGATCGAAGGTATCATGCAGGCGTTGCGCGCGCATGAAATGCGGGCGATCGCGCCTGCATCGGGTGAGCGGGCGTGCGCTGCCGGGTGACCGCAGAGGAGATCATGGATCGCGATTTCTGGCTGAGGATCTGGGAGACGAACCGGATCGAGTTCCACCAGCAGGAGATCAACCCGTCGCTGCAGAAGTACTGGCCGACGCTCGACCTGCCGAGCGGCGCCGAAGTGTTCGTGCCGCTCTGCGGCAAGAGCCGCGACATGTCATGGCTGCGCGAGCAGGGGCATCGCGTGCTCGGCGTCGAGCTGTCGGAGCTCGCGGTGCGCGCCTTCTTCGCGGAGAACGGGCTCACGCCGCAGGTGCGCGAGGAGCGGCCGTTCGTGCGCTGGGAAGCGGACGGCATCGCGGTCTGGTGCGGCGATTACTTCGCGCTCGCGCCCGAACGCCTCGTACGGACCGCCGCGGTTTACGATCGGGCCGCGCTCATCGCGCTGCCGCTGCCGATGCGCCGGCGCTACGTCGCGAAGCTCGAAGAGATCCTGCGCCCGGGCACCGTGGGGCTGCTCCTCAGCATCACGTATCCGGACGGCCAGATGGACGGGCCGCCGTTCTCGGTGCCGGAGCGCGAGGTGCGCGAGCTTTACGAGCCCGGTTTCGCGGTCGAGCTGCTCGAGGACGTCGATGCCTTCCGGCCCGACTCGACGCTTGCGCGCCGCGGGCTGAGGGAATTGTCGGCGCAGGCCTACCGGCTGCGCAAGAAATAGGACGCGCGTCGTGCTTTGCGTACAGGCCGCAGGTTCCGGATACGGCTTGTCGCCCGGTGCGCTCGCGCGGCATGCGTACGGTCGTCTTGTTTCGCCGGGCGCCTCTTCGCAGTGAAGGCCGCGGGGGCGTCTTGCGGTCCCAGAACCTTTCTCGTCGGCATCAGTCGGAAGTAGCCGCCATGCGCGCGAAGCAACGTCTCTCGGTAGCCGCCGTCTTTCCGCTGATCGTGCTCGGCTACGTGCTGATTCAGGTCTACGCCGTCCGGCAGGCGTATGTCGGGCTCGCTCTCCCGCCGCACTCGATCCCGATTCTCGCCGCATGGGTGGCGCTGATGACGTTCGCGCTGCCGCTCGTTTGGCGGCTCGAGCATCGCGACTGGCATCGGCTCGCAACCGTCGTGGCCTGGGTGGGCTTCGGCTGGATGGGTTGGGTGTTCCTCTATTTCTGGATCGCCCTCGGGCTCGACGTGCTGGGCCTGGCCGTATCCGCCGCGGGAGCCGCGCTGCACGCCGATATCGCCGGCTCCGCTTCCGCCGTGAGCTCGTTTCCGTTCGCCGCGGCGGTTACTTCGGCGGTCGCGGTTTACGGCTTCTTGGACGCCCGGCGCATCCGCATCGAGCGCATCCGTCTGCGCAGCCCGAAGCGGCGGCCGGGTTCGCCGCCGTTTCGCATCGCGCTCATCTCCGACGTGCATCTCGGCACCATCGTCGGTGCGCGGCGGCTGCGGCGCATCGTCGAGTGGCTGCATCGGATCGATGCGGACGCGGTGGTCTCGACGGGCGATCTCGTCGACGGCCTCGAGCATCGGTTGCGCGAGCTCGCGCCGCTCTTCGACGCGCTGCGGCCGCGAGCGGGCAAGTACGCAGTGACCGGCAACCACGAGTACTACGCCGGCATCGATCATGCGCTCGAATTTCACCGGCGCGCGGGCTTCGAGGTGTTGAGCGGCACCGCGGTCGATATCGGTTCCGATATCGCCATCGCCGGCGTGGACGACCCGACGGGCCGGCGCAGTCCGCGCGGCGCCGCAACCGATGAGCTCGGAGCGCTGCAGCACGTTGCGCCGGAACGCTTTACGATCCTGCTCAAGCATCAGCCGGTCGTGAACGAAACCGCGGCGCGCCGCTTCGACCTGCAGCTCTCTGGGCACGTGCATCGCGGGCAGATTTTTCCCTTCGGCCTGCTCGTGCGCGCGGCCTATCCGGTCTCGACCGGCCTCACGGCGCTCGGCGAAGGGCGCTGGCTGTATGTGAGCCGGGGGACGGGCACCTGGGGTCCGCCGATACGCGTCGGCGCGCCGCCCGAGATTGCGGTGATCGACATCGAGCCCGAAGCGGCGGCGTAAGTGCAGGGCGGAGTATTCGCGCGAAGCACGCCGCAGGGCAGTCGGTTGCTTATAATGCTCGGGGCAGTTGTGTTCATCATCAGCGGAGTGGCGTTTCGTGTCGGGTGAAGCGGCAGGGCGGTACGTGCGGCCGTCGCTGACGCGCTTCGCGTGGCTGTCGATCGGCGCAGCGGCAGCGACCATCCTGCTCAAGCTGCTGGCGTGGTGGCTCACCGGTTCCGTCGGCCTGCTGTCGGATGCGCTCGAATCGTTCGTCAACCTGGCCGCGGCCCTGGTCACGCTCAGCATGCTCATCATTGCCGCGCGGCCGCCCACCGATGAGCATGCCTACGGCTACAGCAAGGCGGAGTATTTGGCGAGCGCTTTCGAAGGCTTGCTGATCATCGCCGCCGCCGCAGCCATCGCCTACGCGGCCGTGCAGCGCTTCATCGACCCGCGACCCATCGAGCGCGCCGGCCTCGGCTTGGCGGTGTCCGTCCTGGCTTCGCTCATCAACTTCGCCGTCGCGCGCATACTGCTGCGTCAGGGGCGCGCGCATCGCTCGATCGCGCTGGAAGCCGACGCGCACCACTTGATGACGGACGTCTGGACGTCGGCGGGTGTGATCGTCGCCGTCGCCGCCGTGGCCTTCACCGGCTGGTGGCGCCTGGACCCGGCGATCGCGCTCGTGGTGGCGGCAAACATCGTCTGGACCGGTAGCACGCTGTTCTACCGTTCCGTGCGCGGTTTAATGGACCAGGCTATTCCTGCCGGCCAGCGCGAAGCGATCGTCGCCTTGCTCGAAAGCTATCGCGACGCAGGCGTGCGCTACCACGCCCTGCGCACCCGCCGCGCGGCGGGTCGCTCCTTCGTGTCGGTGCACATCCTGGTGCCCGGCGAATGGACCGTGAGCCGGGCGCACGATCTCGCCGAAGAGATCGAGGGCCGCATCCGCGCCCTTGTGCCGGGCTGCTACGTGGAATCTCACCTCGAACCGGTCGGCGATCCCAGCTCCTACGCGGACATCCACCTCGATCGCTGAACCGGCGCCGACATCACCGAGCCGGTTGCGCTCGGCGCGGCGATCGGATCACCCCTTGGCCGGCGGCGCCACCGAGCCGTTGTAGAACACCTCGCAGCCCGTTAACGTCACGGCTTTTAGCAGCCGCACCGCGGGACCGGCGAGCGTCGCGAGCACACTTGGCTTGTCGAAGGTCGGATCGCGGAACGGCCCCCGGATCGTCTGGCGCAGCTTCGGGCAGCCTTTGTCGTCGACCGCGGCGATCACGACTTCATCGAAGCGTTCGTTCACGAAATCGAGCCGCCCGCGCACGGCGAGTCGATTCGCCGCCGTCGCGAGCGCGACGTCCTCCGCGTGCGCGACGCCGCGCTCGATCCTCCAGTCGGAGACGAGCATCGGAATCGGCGTCGTACCGCTCGCGTCGCGCGCGATCGCGGCGAAGCTGTAGCCCTTGGTGGCGACGAGGCCGATCGGTCCGGCGAAGAAGAACGCGCCGACGTCCAGCAGATTGAAGCTCTGGCTCGACTCGTAGCGCGCGAGGGCCTTGTCGATATCGGTGCCATTGAACACGAGGTCGCTGCCGCGAAGCAGGATCCGGCCTTCGGCGCTGCGCACGAAATCGGCGTCCTTGCGGCCGCGCAAGGAGAGCGTGGCGTCGAGATCGAGCGCGCCTTCGGCCGACTGCCGGGTCGAGGCGCGGAAAAGCTCCTCCACGCGGAACCGGGCGAGCGCGTAGCGCACGTCGATCGTCTTGACCGACCGCGATGCATCAATGCGGACGCCGCCCGTGCCGGTACCGCCCAGCACGCGCATCGAGATCGGCGCGAGATCGTATCTGCCGTCGGCAGCGGTAAGCGTGAGCGCGAGGTCCGAGATGCGATAGGGGCCGCGGCGGATTTCCTGGCACCCAAGCCGCGCTTCGATGACGATGTTCTTCACGATCTGCGCAGCGCGGCCACCGGGCGAGCTCAGGCGCCTGGTGCGCAGCCGGCAGCCCTCGAGCTCGACCGTCGCATCCGTTTTCCTGTCGGCATAGGTCACTGCGAGGTCCGCGAGCTGTACCTGGCCCACGTCGAAGCCGGGGATGCGGCCCGACTTGCCGCGCACCGGCCGTTCGAAGTTGTAATTGCCGGCGGCATCGCGCTCGATAAATATCCGGGGTCGCGTCAGCCGGATCGTGCCCAGGCGCACGTCGCCGCGGAGCAGGGGGAGCAGGTCGATACCGACGCTGGCGTGCGGTACGGTGGCGAGCGTGCTGCCGCGGTTGCGCACCTCGACGCCGCGCAGCGCAAAATGAAGGGCGGGGAGCAGTTCAATGCTGATTCGGCCGCGGAGCTTGACCTCCATGCCGAGGGCCGCGGACGCGGCCTGTTCGAGGCGGTGCTTATAGGCGTTAGCGTCGAAGAGGAGGAACAGCGCGACCTGCGCCAGAACCAGTGCTGCGACCAGTCCGCCGATCCCGTAGAGCAGGATTCGGCGCGCCGCCGATCTCCGTTTGCGCCGCCGCCGTCGCATATCCCTGGTGTGCCGGTGGGAACACGGTAAAGTATAGCCAGGACCCGTGTCCGGCCCGGAAGGCGAGCCGACACCGTGCACGAGAAACGTACTTTGATCCGTTCGGGAGGGCGCCATGCCGACCGCGCAGGAACGTGCCAAGATTCTGGCGAACGAGATCAAGAAAGCGGTGCGTGCGATGAAGGCGGCGGAAGCGCGCGCCCGGCAGCTCGGCGAGGAGCTGATGCGCACGCTCGCCGAAGCCAGAGCCGAAGCCGAGGCGGCGCGCACGATCGTCGAGTATCCGAGCGGGCGCTACGAGTGCAAGAAGTGCCGCCACAGCACGCTCTTCACCGAGCCGACCACGGAGCTGCCCGAGTGCATGAACTGCGGCAGCCGCGAGTGGAGCGGCCACGAGCCGACGATCAGGCGCATACAGCCGCCGCCTCCGAAACGCTACGCCGCCGGCATGTACGAGTGCGGGAAGTGCGGCGTGCGCACGGCGATGGGCGAGGACTCGGACGAGCTGCCGGTGTGCGAGCTCTGCGGCGCGAACGCTCTTGCGCCGGTGCGTTGATTCGCCCGTTGTCGCCGTTGCGGTAGGGATTTCAGCCGACGACGAGAAGCGAGGCGGGTCGGCGTCGCGGAGACGAACGAAGCGTCGGCGCAACCGCGCAAATCGCGAGAGCGTTTGCGGCGGCGAGGGCGTCGCGAGATTGCGCCGCTTCGGCCGCGATGACAGGCTTTGGCCCTCAGCGCCCGCAGCGCGTTAGTAGGAGGTCATGCTCGCCCGAACGGCACTCGTGCTCGCGCTCGCCTGCTTGCTGGTTGCAATCGCCGCAGGCGTCGGTCATCGGCAGCGAATCTGGTCCTACCGTGTCGGCTTCACAATCCTCGCGATAGCGGTCCTCGGTGCCGTCGCGAGCGCGGCGCTCGCGCTGGCGCATCTTGCGCTTCTCTGGCGCGGCGCCGCGGAGGGCGGCGGTGTGGTTGCAGCGGAAGCGCTCGTGCTCGGCCTGCTCGTCGCGGTGCCGCCGCTGGTTCTCGCGCTCAATGGCACCCGGCTTCCCCGCATTCACGACATCAGCACCGACACCGACAACCCGCCGGCCTTCGTAGCGCTGCGTGCCGAGCGTGTCGGTACGGACAATCCGGCCGAGTACGGCGGCCCGGAGATCGCGAGGCACCAGCGCCAGGCCTATCCGGATGTACGGCCGCTGCGGCTGAGTGCCGCGCCGTCTGTCGTGTTCGCAGCGGCATTCGAGGCGGCGCGCGAGCTCGGCTGGCGGATCGTGGCGCGGAACGAAGCTACCGGCCGCATCGAAGCGGCCGACCGCACGCTCTGGTTCGGCTTCGTCGATGACGTCGTGGTTCGAGTCACCGAGGAGCCGGGCGGCACGCGCGTCGATGTGCGGTCGGCTTCGCGCGTCGGCACGAGCGACTTCGGGAGGAACGCGCGACGCATCCGCCTCTTCTTGAGAGAGCTGCGCCGGCAGATCGATGCGGGCGTGCGTCGCGGACCGCAGCAATAAAGCCGCCGCCGTTCAGCGAACCGCCGCCGTCGCGGCGGCAGGCAGGATACGGACTCAAAGATGCCGGGTTTGGTCGCCGGAATTCACGCAGACACCGGCTGAGCGGGCCGAACGTATCCGGCATCCACGGCGCCGGCTCCCTTGGTGCTTCGGTCGGTGTCGCGCGATAATTCCGCACGCCGACATGGAAGGAGCACCGTGGCCGAGCTTTCCCCCAGGGATGTCGTGGACGCGTACTTCGGTGCTATTGCGGCGCGAGACTTCGAGCAGGCGCGGCGTTGGCTCGCGGACGAGGGCTTTTCGTCGTGCAGTCCGATCGCATCTTTCGACGACGCGGATGCGTATATCGCCGATGTTTCGCGCGTCGGGCCGATCCTCGAAGGCCTGCGGCACCGGCACACGGTCGCGGACGGGGAGGAGGTGTGCGCCGTAGTCGAGTACGTCACGCACTTCGATCGGCGGGTGGTGTCCCCGGTGGCGTACTGGATGCGGGTGCGCAACGGGCGCATCGCAGCGATCGAGAGCTATTTCGATGCGCGCGCCTATGCGGAGATGTTCGTGGCCGAGTAGGGCGGCGCCGGCCGCGCATTTGCACCGGCGCCGAATGTCGATTCGGCCGCCCATGACAGCCGAGAACGCGTAAGAAAATCATCCGAAGCCATGCCGGTCATCGCAGGCGCTTTACCCGCGCGATCGTATCTCTTCGTCCCCGGCGACCGTCCGGAGCGCGTCGCGAAGGCCCGCGCCGCGGGCGCCGACGCCGTTATCGTCGATTTGGAGGACGCGGTCGCGCCGGACGCGAAGGCGGCGGCGCGCGAAGCGGTCGGCAAGGTGCTCGATCCGGGTGCGCCGGTACTGATCCGGATCAACGGGCCGAAGACGCCGTGGTTTCGCGATGATCTTGCGCTCTGCGTTAGGCCGGGCGTCGCCGGCGTCGTGCTCCCGAAGACCGAGAGCGTCGATGACGTGCGTACCGTCGCCGAGGCGGCCGGCGGGGAAATTCCGATCCTGCCGCTCATCGAGACCGCCCGAGGAATACGCGACGCCGAGCCGATCGCGCGGGCGGGTTGCGTCGAGCGGCTGCTCTTCGGCGCGCTCGACCTGCAGCTCGATCTCGGTATTTCGGGCGAGGGCGAAGAGCTGCATTACTTCCGTTCGGTGCTCGTGCTCGCTTCGCGGCTTGCGGGCATTGCGCCTCCGGTCGACGGGGTCACGACCGCGCTCGACGATCCCGCCGTCCTGCGGGCCGATGCGCTGCGCGCGCGGCGCTTCGGCTTCGGCGGCAAGCTCTGCATACACCCGAAGCAGGTCGCAATCGTCAACGAATGCTTCGCGCCGAGCGTGGAGGAGGTCGCGTGGGCGCGGCGCGTGCTGCAGGCGGTCCGCAGCGCGCCGCACGCGGTCGTTGCCGTCGACGGCAAGATGGTGGACCGCCCCGTGATCGCGCGCGCCGAAGCGATTCTCCGAGCGGTGGGAGACGCGGAGGTCTGATGACGGCTGCACTCGATATCGAGCATCTGCAGACCTGGGTCGGAAAGACCGAGGTGCAGCCGGACATCATCGTGCCCATGCGCGCCGCCGCGCTCGCCGCCGTGCTCGATGACGAGCATGTGCCGCAGCCGGGCGAAGCGCTTCCGCCGCTCTGGCACTGGATCTACTTCCTTTCGGCCGCGCGCCAATCGCAGCTCGGGCCGGACGGTCATCCGCGGCGCGGCGGGTTCCTTCCGCCCGTGCCGCTCGCCCGGCGCATGTGGGCCGGCGGGCGCTTCGAGTTCCACCGGCCGCTTCGGATCGGCGCGGAGGCGAGACGGGCTTCCCGCGTCGCCGCGGTTACTTATAAGGAAGGAAGTACGGGCCCGCTCGTGTTCGTGCAGGTGCGCCACGAAATCAGCGATGCAGAAGGCATTGTGCTCACCGAAGAGCAGGACCTCGTGTACCGCGAGGCGCCGCGGCCCGGCGAAACAGGGGCGGCGCCCAAGGAGCCTTCGGGCGAGTGCGCCTGGCGGCGTGAAATCCGCCCGGACCCTGTGCTGCTGTTTCGATATTCCGCGCTCACGTTCAACGGGCACCGCATCCATTACGACCATCCGTACGCAACGCGGGTCGAGGGTTATCCCGGGCTCGTCGTGCACGGCCCCCTGATCGCGACGCTGCTGCTCGATCTCCTGCGGCGGAACCTGCCCGCCGCCGCGGTGGCGCGGTTCCGGTTCCGCGCCGTGCGGCCGCTGTTCGACACGGCGCCGTTCTTCGTGTGCGGAAGGCCTGAGGCCGATGGGCACACGGTGGCGCTCTGGGCAACCGACAATGAGGGCCGGCTCGCGATGGAGGCGACGGCGGAGCTCGCCGGCTAGAGGGAGGGCGGATGGAAGATCCCTACCAGAGCATTCGGGACGGCGTGCGCGCTCTGTGCGCACAATTCCCTCCGGAGTACTTCCGCAAGATCGATGCCGAAGGCGCCTATCCGGAGGAGTTCGTCGACGCGCTCACTCGCGCGGGCTGGCTCGCAGCGCTGATCCCGCAGGAATACGGCGGCTCGGGTCTCGGGCTCGCCGAAGCCTCGGTGATCATGGAAGAGATCAACCGCAGCGGCGCGAACGCCGGCGCCTGCCACGGGCAGATGTACAACATGGGCACGCTCGTGCGCCACGGCTCCGAG
>Ga0207873_1002177_pt1 | contig 16807 bp, 9 predicted proteins | sample BGWIniCompost_FD_187373 | JGI IMG/M metagenome (GOLD analysis project Ga0207873, IMG submission 187373) | Cellulose adapted compost microbial communities from Newby Island Compost Facility, Milpitas, CA, USA - BGW Initial Compost (SPAdes)... ...
AAGCCATACAAATGCATTCTTCGCAATCATCACAACATTAGGCATCCACTCAACATCTGCAGTAAACTTTTCATACTCTTCATAGTAAAGACTTTCTTCGGGTGTTAAAACTCCACCGCCGGCTAACTTCGCTTTAATCTTTGCGAAATATTCTTTATCAAATTCATAAACAGGAACAGGAGGAGTAGCTTTTGTACCGGCATGCTGAAGAAATAATTTTGAATCTTCATAAATAATATCTTTACCTTTTAATATTCTCTTTCCAAAACGGTCATAAATAAATATTTTCCATTTGTTAAGAATATAATCAAGCTGTTTATCTAAATTGAACGGACTGTCAATTAATGGTTTTCGCAGGAAATGAATAAGAGGAAGTTTCTCTTCTCCAAATACTTTTTCGTTGTTAAAAAATTTTTCTGTAAAATCTATTAATTCCCTGTACTTTGTTTTTTGTGCAAGAGGTTTTTCTGAATACAATTCTTCAAGCTGACTTGATGCAGGATTATTATTTTCAAGATGAAGAAGAATTATCTCTTCAAGTATGATTTCCTTGTTTGGCTTGCCGTTGGTCTCTCCTTCTAAATACCCTTCTTTGGAAATTTTCCCTTCAAATACTGTAAGAGGAGGAAAATGATTTACAAATTCTGAAAGAACCAGATTGAGTTCCAATTCATTTAAATTCTTTTTAAGATAGTTTATTCCTCTCGAAAATACTCCGGGATTCTCATTATCTTCATAATAACGGATAATGAAATGAAAAATTTCATGAAGCAGAGCAAGAGTATTTATTTGTCCAGCCGAGACAAGTTCATTAACCCTTCCTTCAGCATTTCTTACTTTGTTTATCTTTTCTGTTAAAAGGCGGGCAGCTTTAGCATCAGCTACAACAATATTACCACGAATGGAAAAGAATTCTTTTTCAATATTATATTTTATTCTTGCATCTTTTGAGATGTGAAAGAACAATTGCGGATAATGATTCATCAGTTGAAGAAAATTAATCTGAAAAAGTAATTGGTAATGTGGTTTCATTATTGAATAAACTAATATAATAAAAGCAAAAGAAATTATGTTATCATTTAAAAAGATAATTTTATATATTCAAATCTGATTGTTCCAAATCTCATCATTAGTCATAATTCATAGTATCAAAAATAGCCCGGAGGAATTATGAATATTAATGTAAAAGTTAAAAACAGTAAAGATGTTAATGATATTGAATTTCAAACCAACGGGAATTCACATACGATTAGTATTCCTTCAAAACCTTCAGGTTATGGTTCTGATGTTAATGGCGGCGAACTGCTTTTTCTTGCGCTTGCAGTTTGTTTCTGTAATGATATTTACAGGGAGGCAGCAAAAAAAGATATTAAAATTAATAATGTTGAAGTAGAAGTTAATGGGAAATTTGATAAAGAGGGGGAAGCTGCAAGCAATATTACATATTCTGTAAAAGTTGAAGGTGATGCATCTGAACAACAGTTAACAGATTTGGTTAAACATACTGATACAGTTACAGAAATTCAAAATACATTAAGACAGGGTGTTAATGTTTCCTTACTAAGTATTAAAGTTGTTTAGTTTTAATTTTCTAAAATGGGGTGAATCAATGTTTCTCAAATTCTCACTCTTTTTTATCCCTTAGTGTGATTGTAATTAATTGCAAATATTATTTAAAGGAAATAATTGATTATGCTGTCACTCACTCAGGCTTTTTTTAAGCTTTACATTTTTTACAAATATATTAGCTTTGTATTTACATAAAAGTGAGGATTATAAAAATGTTAAAAAAGAAGATGTTGAAATATTTTATTGCATTAGTGCTGTTTAATGTTTCTCTTTTTGGGCAGGACACAACTGACCAGGAAGAGAGAGAAAAAATTATAGAGGAGTATAAACAAATAAGCTCAAGATTAATGAATCTTCAGCAGCAGGCTTTGTCAGATATAAATGTGTCAAAGCAGGCTGAGAGATTTTCCAAAAATATTGAAAAAGCTATGATTGAAGAAGATTCAACTCTGGAGAATAAAATTAAACGCCGTGATGAAATTATCTCTGAATTTGAAGAAGCCGATAAAAAAGGTGACCAGACAAAAGCATTTAATCTTCAGCAGGAATATGAAGAGATAACCCAGCATTTAATGGTACATCAGCAAAAAGCTCTTGAGAGTAATGAGGAATTAAGAAAAGAGGGTGAAGCTCTTGAAAATTCTCTTTATGAAAAGATGAAAGAAATTGACCCTGAGGTTCCTAAGCTTGTTGCACGGCTGGAAGAGCTTGGCAAACAGCTTCAGGGAATGAAGGAGGATACAAAATTATAATTATTAAAGGCTTAAGGTTAATTAGTATGAGGATATATTTAAGCAATGGAATAGTTAATTAGCATTAATTACATCCTTTTTCATTTTAATAAGTTCTGCAGATGATTCACCTACTGATGGAATTGCAACCATTCCCTGTATAAGCTGCCAAACGCCGTTTTCTTTAACAAATGTATTTGTCATTCTCATTACAAATTTGCTGTGAGAATTTCCAACTTTAGATAAAACCGGTATTTCATAGATGGCAACTGCAAGATCATCCGAATCTGCAATAATTATTGATTCATTTCTGATCTGACCGAAATTAATACTGTCAAACAGTTCCCAATCATGATCAATCTGGTTCCTAAAATCCGAAATATTGAAATTTTTCTCAGCTACATCGCTGCCTAAGAAATAAAATGAATTTGAAGAAGAAAGCAGGGCAATTAAAGCATTCATATCTTTCTTTTCATAAGCTGCAGTAAAAGTTTCTATTCTGGTTCTTATTTTTTCAGTTTCACTTTTTCGCTGCTCATCGGAAATTTCATCGTGGTTACAACCGGCGATTATTGAGAAGGTGATTATTATTTTTATTAATAGTTTCATACTATTACCTGAAAATTTTCGATCAGAATGCGTGCAAACATAAAAGAATATAAAATAAACCGGTTATGAAAAAACTTGCAAAGTATGGTAAATTCATTGCACTTTGAAAAAATGCAAAAAATTGTAGATTTCTATTATTTTTAATTTTAGGAAGGTAAGGATATTTTTTCTGCGGATTCAGGATTTCTCCTTTTCATTATGTTTAACTTCCGAAGGCAAGTAGCCAAAATGTCCTGAGAAAATTTTAGTAAAATAACTTGGGTCATTGAATCCAACCTGGTATCCAATTTCAGCAACCGTACCTGCATTACTTTTAAGAAGCTTAAGAGCTCTTTCCATCCTGACAGAACGGATTAATTGATTGGCGGACTGATTTATTAGAGCTTTAAGTTTCCTATGAAGTTGTGAGTGACTTATATTCATTTCTTTGCTGAGATCAATTACAGAAAAATTCTCATTACTAATATTCTTCTCAATTACATTAAGAACTTTTTCAATAAAAATTTTATCAATTGACTTTGATGTTATTTCTTTTGGTTTAATAACGAGGGTTCCGCTGAATTTCATCCTCAGCTTTTGTCTTATTTCAATTAAGTTCTTAACTCTTACTGAAAGTTCTCTTGAGCTAAAAGGTTTTGTGAGGTAATCATCTGCACCGGTTTCAAGACCTTCCATTTTGTCTTCCTCTCCTGCTTTAGCTGTTAATAATATTACAGGAATATGACTGGTTCTTATATCTGTCTTCAGTTTTTCACATAGTATATAACCATTCATCTCTGGCATCATAACATCACTGATAATTATATCGGGAACTACCTCCACAGCTTTTTTAAAACCATCTATACCATTGTCAGCTTCAATAATTTTATAATTCTGTATCAACTGTTCGGTGATATGTTTTCTGATATCAGCATTATCTTCGATTACAAGAACAATAAGAGATTCATTATCCTGATCTTCAGAAAAATGCTGAAGCCCATTTTCATCAGACAGAACTGTTTTAATCTCTTCATTAATTAATTGATCAGATGGATTAAGAGAAATCTGTAAAGGAGAATTTATAGAAATATCTATCTCTTCATCTTTAAGATGTTCTCTGCCTAAAGGCAATGTTACAATAAATGTTGTCCCTTCATTTAACTTGCTTTCTACTTTTACTTCCCCATAATGAAGTTCAACAAGCTCCTTAACAAGTGCCAGTCCTATCCCGCTTCCCTGATCGGAATAACCTGCTGTGGTATTAAGCTGATAGAATTTAGTAAATACTTTATTCAACTCATTTTCAGGTATTCCGATTCCTGAATCTTTAACTGAAATCCTGCAATCTTTTTTATCTCCCTGGTTTATTTCAGATACTGATACTTCAATCGTTCCGCCGGGAGGAGTAAATTTAAAAGCATTGGAAAGAAGATTATAAAAAATTTTTTCTATTGTATCATTATTAAAATATAACGGAATATTTTCCTGTTCTGAAATGAGCTTTAACTGAATTTTCCTTACTTCGGCAATTACATTGAATGATGTAACAATCATTTTGAGGAATTCAACAATATTACCTTCACTAAAACTGATCTTATATCTGTTTTTTTCGAGTTTAGAAAGTTCAAGTATCTGATTGATCAATCTTAAAAGGCGGCTCGCATTTTTTCTTATAGTCTCCAGTTTTTCTTTTTTCGATTTGTTATTCTCTTCTGCCACTAACTGTTCTGATGGCCCGATGATAAGGGTTAATGGTGTACGAAACTCGTGAGATATATTTGCGAAAAATCCTGATTTCATCTCATCCAGTTCTTTAAGTTTCTGAGTTTCAAAATATTCCTGTTTTAGTCTGCTTTTTAATTTCATTCTGTTTAGCTCATATCGTCTTAACATGTAAAAAAGCAACAATATCAATGCGCCGTAAAAAAGGTAAGCCCAGGTTGTCTGCCAAAAGGGGGGAGTAATTGTAATTAATAAAGATGCTCCTTCATTATTCCATATTTCATCATTATTTGATCCCCGCACAACAAGTTCATAATTCCCGGGTCCGAGTTCGGTGAAAGTAACATTCCTTTGAGTTCCAAGGTTAATCCATTGATCATTTATTGGTTTGAGCTTATACATATATTTGTTTTTTCCAGGAGCTGTATAATCAAGCGCTGCAAAATGAACAGTGAATGAATTTTCGGAATAGGGAATTGTAATTTCAAAACTATTACTTAAGATATTTATGGTTTTAGAAAAGGTATCTTTTTCATTAAGTAGGTTAAGGAAATTTAATTCAGTTATTATTACAGGCGGTATATAAATATTATCTCTTATATCATCAGGAAAGAAAGCATTTACTCCGTTTAATCCACCAAAAAATAATTCACCTGTATGGCTTTTAAAATATGCTCCTGTGTTAAACTCATTTCCCTGAAGCCCGTCCGATACATCATAGTTCCTGAATGATGGTATTCCATATTTATCAAAACTAAGCAGGCTTAAACCATTATTTGTACTCAGCCAGAGATCATTTCCCGAAGACAAAATTCCATATACAACATTATTCGGAAGTCCGTCTTTCACAGAGAAATTAGTAAAAGTTCCGTCTTCAAGATTTAATTTGCTGAGACCACCGCCCTGCGTTCCTATCCATAAATATTTTTTTGGTTGTTTCGGATCTTCACAAATAGTTAGTATATCATTGCTGCTTATACTTAATGTATTCCCTGGTTGATGACGATAAATTGTTTTCTTTTGTGTAATGAGATTATATTTAACCAGTCCGTCAGAACATCCGAACCAAAATTCATTTTCAGATGATTTGGCTATGCACTTTATTGTTAATTTTTTATTGACGATTCCAAATGGTAGTTTATAATGAGTGAATGCTTCTGTTTTTTCTTCATATTTACTTAAGTAGCCATTATTTAATACATACAGTGTTTCGTTATTATCAATAAATAGTAATTGAACAAAATTGCTTTTGAGGGAATTGGGATTTAAAGGATTATGACTATAATGCCTGATATTTCCCGATAAAGAAATTTTATATAAACCTCCGCTTGAAGAGACCCAGATATTTTTTTGCTTGTCCTCCAGGATTGAAGTTATTTCACCCTCTTCTCCGAATAATAAATTTACCCGGCTATATTCGTTGGTCTTCCTGTTTACTTTGTACAATCTTTCCTGTGAAGAAATCCATAGCAAACCTTTGCTATCCGATAATACATGTGAAACACTGAAAGTTGATTTAAAAGGTTCTTTGTCAATAAAACCATTATATAAGAAAAAGTTTTTCCTGTTCTGGTCATAGATGTTTATTCCTTTACCTGCAGTGCCAATCCAGATTTTTCCTCCGCGGTCACTATAAAGACTTGTTATGCTGTTCATACTTAAAGATTGTGCATCCTTTGGATTATGAAAATAATAATTGAAAGTATTTTGCCCCGGATTATAAATAATTAGCGAACCGGATGCTGCAAGCCAAAGATTATTATTTTTATCCATGCAGATAGATAAAATTCTGTTCAGCCATTGGGGGGTAAAGACGTGACCACTGTATGGTATGTATTCTGATTTTCCCGTAACTAAGTTAATTTTTATTAATCCGGCGGGGGTTCCTGCATAAATAATATTATTAGATGTACGGAATTGTGAAAGAATAGTCCGTTTACTGCTTATTAATTCTTGGGAAGGCAAATGAGAGATTTCTCTCACTTTAAATTCTTGATTTTTTAAAAAATCTATATTTAACAATTTCATTCCGTTTTGCGTACCTGCTATAACCAGGGAATCATCACAGCATAATGATAAAATGAAATTGTCAGATAATTCCTGATTTTCGTTTTTACTGAAATAATAGATTGCTGAACGGTTATATTCCGGCTCATATCTGATTAAACCGTTATCTGTCCCAAGCCAGAGAGTTCCATATTTATCTTCGGATATTGAAACAATCTTATTGAAATCAGGATTGAAGCCGCCATCAATTTGCAAATTCAAATCTATTCTTTTAAATCCATCTGACTCAGGGAGAAAAAGATTTAGTTTGTCCGTACCAATCCATAACCTGTTCTTCGAATCTTCAAAAATACATTGAATAAAATTTTCCGAAATCGTAGTTGAATCAAAGGGATCATAGCGATAAACTTTAAAACTGTATCCATCATATCTGTTCAGGCCATCCTTGGTACCAAACCACATAAATCCCATTTTATCCTGAAGAATGCAGGATATAAAATTTTGTGTTAACCCATTATTGCTGTTCAGATGTTTAAACTTCAGATTGTCATACCGTGCAAATACAGAGGTATTAAAAAGAAATAAAAATAACAGGAATCTCCGAAGGATTTTTATCATTTTAAGTTAGTTGGAAAAGGATATTTAAAAAGGAAAATTTTTAAACAGCAATGGCAAGGCTAAAGAAAAAATGTGAAATTTGCAATTCACCAAAGATTCTAAAGGAAGAAAATAAATTACCGATCTACAGGGAAGCGTTGATAATAAAATATTTTAAGATTATACTATTTGAAATAGCGTATCCAGTTTAGTCTGATGTAAAACATGCATAACATTTTCGTTAACATTTGTGATATTAAATTTTACATTTCTGTTAACGCAGGTTGTGTAGGCATGAACCAGAATTCCGATCCCCCAGCTTGTAACATATTCAACTTTAGCCAGATCAATTATAAGGTTTTTGCTTCCTTTTTCAATTGATTCAAGCACCAGTCCCTGAAATGTTTCATTTTCAATACCAACTAACTTATTTTTCTCAATTATAATGTTGGATTTATCCGGACTGTGTTCTGCACGAATTTCCATTTGAAATACTCCTGGTGAAATAATTTAAATTATATATCTCTAAGATAGGTATTATTTTCTTAGTATTTCAAGTAGAGTGATGTCGTCGCTCTGTTCAGTCTGCCCGGTGAATAATTTCACATCCTTCACCAAAAGATCTATAAATTCGTTTGCAGGTAACTTTGAATGGTTTATAAAGAAATTAATCATTCTTTCCTCAGAATAATCTTCTTCTTTTTCATTCATTGCTTCAGGTATACCATCGGTGTATAAAAATAATTTATCCCCTTTATTCATCATAAATTTTTGTCCCGGGAAGGGGAGACCAAAATCAAGCATACCCAAACCTACCCCGCCGGCTTCAATTTTTTCTAAAGTCCCATCTGATCTTAATAACAAAATCGGGTTATGACCTGCATTTACAACATCAAGTTCTCCTGATTTTGCATTAAGAACTGCAATAAAAAAAGTAATATACTTATCCGGAGGTGATGAATTAAAAATCAGTTTATTTAATTTATCTGCCATTTCAGTCAGAGGTAAATTAAACTCAAGGTAAGAATAAAGAGCAGCATTAAGAGTATTAACAAGAAGAGCAGCTGAGATTCCTTTTCCAGCAACGTCGGCAATTATTAAAGCGTATCTGTTATCACCAAGTTTAATACAGTCGTAATAATCACCACCGACTTCTTTTGATGGAATGTTGGTCCCGGCAATTTCATATCCTTCAATAGAGGGCAGTTCTTTGGGAAGAATTTTTTGTTGAATTGCAGCTGCTAGGTTTAATTCTTTTTCCATCTTTTCTTTCTCAAGGTTTTGCTGCTGCAAATATTCGTTTTCAATTACAACCTGAACCTGCCTGCACACTGCGGATAGAAGCATTTCATCAAGCTCATTGAAAGAGGTTGTTCCGGAACGAGTTTCTTTTTCTGAAAGGATGAAGTGATAAGTAAAGTTAAAATGATTGAATGAATATTCTGCCTTGTGAGGGGAGTTCACTATTTTTTCCGGTGAGAAGCCAACAGGGAATGTATATTGCTGAACCAATTCATTGTTTTTAATATTTAAAATTTTCACAAGTGCCGAAGAAGAATTCGTTAAAGATGAAATTCGTTCAAGAGCAAGTTCAAATAATACATCCCTTTTTTCATATTTCGATAATTCGATTCCTGTGTCGATAAGATTATTTAACTGGAAAATTTTTTCATTCAGTTCAAAAATTAATTCTTTTTCTTTTTTCTGATTTAAGAATGCTTTATGTGCACTGTCAAAAACCTGCAAAAAAATCAGGAGAGTAATCTTATCAATATCGGAAAATTCAGTTCCATCAGGCTTTTGTTTCAAAAGTATTCCAAGCCAGGATGAATCAGAGAGTGGTAATACAACGGAAACATCGTATTTATTATTTTCAAAAAAATCGATTTGCCGGCTGGTTTTATTTAAGAAAGACAGATCATGATTTCCTTTTTCTATGCCTTCACCGATTCCTGTCCATTCGGAATCGGAAGATGTTCTATGGAATAAATAAATATCAAAAGGCAGAAAATTTGTTTTTAACAGCTGGAGAAAATTATTTATCATCTGGCTGATAGTAAAGGATTTCGAAAGAACTTCGAATGCTTCCTGGAATGAATCAATCTGCAGGGATACCTTTACCATCTGAAAATATTATTTTAATTTAGTTACTATTTAAGTGCTTCATCAACCGAACCAGCTTTTTCTGCAAACTGAAATATGCCCATAATCTTAAATGTCTTTTCAATTGCAGGATCAAGGTTTGTAAAAACCATCTTGCCGTTAATCTGACTTAGTTTTTCAATTACTTCTATCAGGTAGGAAATTCCGATTGAGTTTACAACTTTAGATTTTTCAAGATCTAAAATTACTTTTTCTATTCCTGAATATTTTGAAAATTCTCCTGCAATTTTCTCTCCCCCTGTATTATTTATATAGCCTTCAGTTTTTAATACAAGCACCTTATCATAAAGTTCTGAAATAAGGTTGAATTCAGCACTCATTTATCTTCCTCAAATTAAATTTTTAATGATTGATATTTTAGTTCCGCTTTCACCGGATTCTATAACTAAATTATCAGACATTGATTTCATTAATTTTAAACCCCAGCCTCGTTTATTATTTGATGTTATCTTCTTTTTAATATCAGGGCTTTCAATCTCTCCCGGATTAAATCCTTTTCCTTTATCTGAAACCAGAATTATAAGTTTTTCTTTTGTCATTATAAATTTCACATGAACAAAAGGATTTTCCTCTCCGGCATGTTCCAGCGAATTAATTATTGCTTCATTAACAATTATTCTTGCTTCTCCTATTTTATCATAGGGAATTCCAAAATAACTTCCCATCTGTTCAAGCGCTTTGTCTGCCACCAGTTCTATATCACGGAGTTTAGGAAGTTTAATTTCCAGTTCTACATTTTCATTCATTACTTTCATTTTAGATTAAAGATGGTGATTGAATATAGTAAAAATAATTTCTCTTAAAAACAGGATATAAAGTGCCGGTTACCAATTAAGGTTTTAAGCATTCGAAAATTCTTCACTTAATTTTGATAACCACAAAAGTCATGTCATCAGTCTGAACAGTATTATTCATCCATTCATCTGCCGACTTAACAAGTTCTGCAATCATTTCTTCAGGGCTGTTTTGAACAGATTCACAGAAGCTGTTTTTTATACGCGGGTAGTCAAACATTTCTTCTTTATCATTCATTTGCTCCGGCAGACCATCGGATAGCAGCAGAATAATATCACCACTATGAATTTCTTTTTCAAAAATTTTATATGAAAAATTTTTCATTGCTCCAAGAGGCATTCCCTGAATCAAAATTTCTTCAATTTCTTTAGAATTATTATTGTAATAAAATACTGGGGGCATTCCTGCGCTGGTTAAATAGAGCTTATTATTTTCAATCTTTAAATAACTGAAAGACATTAGTATCCTGCCGAGCTTAATTTCTTTAATCATTTTTGTGCAATGATTCATAAAATCCAGAAGGCCGAGTTTTGAGGAATCCGATGTAAAAAATCCTTTCATTAATGTAACCATTGTCCCTGCCTGTAAACCATGCCCGGTTGCATCACCAAAAGCAACATTTAAGGTACCATTATCCTGAACAATGAAATCATAATAATCTCCGCCTACTTCGGTTGCAGTTCTCATAAATGCAGCTATTTCAAGATTAGGAAGTTTGGGCAATTCTTTAGGCAGCATTGAAAGCTGAAGCTGCCTTGCTTCTTCCAGTTCTTTTGTCTTTCTGTCATTCTCAATTTGAAGTGCACGTTTTTCTGCTTCCGTCGCTTTAACAAGTAATTCAGATTCTCTTATCCTTGCCTTTTGCTCCCGCCGATTAATTTCAAATCTTCTTATACCATATAAAGCTCCAATAAAGGTTATACCATAGAAAATATATGCTATATTTGTTTTCCACCAAGGCGGAAGAACTTCAATAGTTAGGCTAGTCCCTTGTTCATTCCACAGCCCATCATTATTTGACCCTATAACTTTAAGTGTGTAATCTCCGGGTGAAAGGTTTGTGAAAGTCACAGTTCTGTTATTTCCTAATTGAATCCAGTTTTCATTAAATCCTTCGAGCTTATACCTGTACTGGTTATTAAAGGTATTGAAATAATTGAGAGCAGAAAAAGAGAATGTTATAATATTATCTTTATAAGTAAGCTCAACACCCGAACGTTCAGAAATACCATTTTCATAAATTGGTTTACCTTCAGCATCATCAGTATTGTATCTTACGAAATCGGTGAAAACAATTGGAGGGACAAAGTTGTTTTCAATTATACTGTCAGGATGAAAAATATTAAAACCATTAATGCCTCCAAAAAGAAGACGACCGGTTTTTAAATCCTTTGCAAAAGCATTCTGATTAAACTCGTTTCCCTGTAATCCGTCATTGTAATAGAAATTTGAAAATATTTCATTTTCAGGATTGAATTTTGATAACCCGTTATTTGTGCTTAACCAGAGATTACCATTTCCATCTTCCAGAATGCCATAAACAAAATCATTTGCAAGTCCATCCTTCTCACGGTAATTCTTAAACGAATTATTTTTTTCAATATATTTACATAAACCTTTGGTTGTACCAACCCAGATATTTCCTTTACTATCTTCAAACAAACGGATAACATTATCATCACTTAAACTTGTATTATCTTCAGGGTTATTTCTTAAATGTTTAAATGTCTGATATTTTTTATCAAAGATATTAATACCTCCTCCGAAAGTACCAATCCACAGTTTCCCGTTTTTATCTTCAATAATTGACCATGCACTATTAGAGCTGATTGAAGTTTTATCTAATTCATTAAACTGGTAGCGTGTTATTCTATTAGTTTTTGGATCGAGTTTATTTAAACCACCGCCATAGGTACCGATCCATATAAAACCATCTTCACTCTCTATAATTGACATAATCCGGTTATCGGAGAGGGAAGCAGAATCGAGCGGATTATTTTTATAGTGTTTAAATTTCCCTGTAGATGTATTAAATGCATCAAGCCCGCCATTAAAATTTCCAAGCCACAAAACCCCGGATTTATCCTGGTAAATTACTTGTATTGAATTTGTTGATATACTGTTATTGTCAGAAGATACATGTTTATAATTTAGAAATTTCTTTTTAGAATAATCAAACCTATCAAGTCCGCCGTCTCTTGTTCCAATCCAGTAGTTGCCCTGGTTATCTGCAAAGAGTGAAAGTATTTCATTTGAACTTAAACTGTTTTTATTACCGGGTTTATGAATATAATGCTCAAAGACCTGTGTAGAGGGATGGAAATAATTTAAACCTCCTGTATTTGTTCCGATCCAAATTACCCCACTTCTATCCTGGTAAATTGAAAAGATAAAATTATCATTTAAACTGGTAGGATCGGCAGGATCATTTTTATAGCTATAGAAAGAATTTGTCAGATAATCGTACCTGCAAAGTCCGCCTCTAACTGTTCCGATCCATAAATTACCGGAAACATCTTCAAAAACAGACCAGACCCAGTTATCGGAAATACTATTCGGATCATCATGATTATTTCTGTAATGAAAAAATTTCCCCGATTTTTCATCAAGTCTGTCAAGTCCGTTGCCTGTTCCAATCCATAAATTTTTACGGCTGTCTCTGAAAATAGAATATACTCTGTCATCACTAAGACTATAGGGATCTGATGGATTATTTTTAAATTCGGTTATGTTTCCTGTTTCATCTTCTTTAATCAGGCCAATATTTTTCCCCAGTCCGCCAGTCCATTTAGTACCTGAAGGTTCCACGAACAGAGCACCCACAGAATTAAAAACTGCACCAGATAAATCAATAGTTTCTTTATCGACAAGAGAAAAACTTTCGGTAGCAGGAAAGTATTTGTTGAATTTTCCACTTTGGGTTTCTATGTAGAGGTTACCGGCTCTATCTTCATAAATAGAAAAGATAAAATTGTCTGATAGGGTAGTAGTATCTTCCGGATTATTTTTAAAAACTTTGAAACCATAACCATCAAAACGGTTCAGTCCATCCTGGGTCCCGAACCACAAAAAACCTTTCTTATCCTGAAGAATACAGGTTACTGCACTTTGAGAAAGGCCATTCTCAACGGTTAAATGATTAAACCGTATATTATTTTGTGCTGATGTAGCACATATAAAAATAAAAACCAGTAAGACTGGCTGGATTAATTTATGAATCATAATTCTGATAAGTAAAAAAGGAACCCCCGGTATCATTTACAATACCGGGATTGACATAAATTTTATTTCAATAAAACTAATTTTTTAGTTGAAACAAAAGTTCCGCTTTTAAAGGTGTAGAAGTATATACCGCTGGCAAGGTTACCAGCATTCCACTCAACTGTATAATATCCGGCATCTGCCTCACCATCAACAAGAGTAGTGACAAGATTACCAAGTATATCATATATCTTTATTGATACATGATTCTTTTCAGGCAACTGATAATTTATTTTTGTTGATGGATTGAATGGATTAGGATAATTCTGGTCCAAGCCATATTCTGTCGGTATTGGAACCATGTTTTCAAGTGCTTCTTTTCTAATATTTGCACCCATTACATTCTGTGCAAATTTCCATGCATTAGTCAGGTGATTAAATGTATTAACATAATTCTTCTTCTCATATTCACGAATTGCTTTACCTATTTCTGAGTTTACATTGTTAAGAAGTTCTTCACAATTGGAAACCTGACATGCTCCCTCTGCTTCGGCTTCATCTCTGGAAATAACGGCGATTTTATAAGACCCCTCTTTCAGATTAAATATTGCTTCTTCAATATCCTCTCCGAAGTTTAAATTATTCATATAAGAATATATTTTATTAACCGCCGTTGTAACATTAGCATAAAAATTTAACCCTTTATTAACTTTAAGGTGATTACCATCCGATTCAAAAACCCCGAGTGCAGTATTTAAATATGATATTGCATTATTTAGATCTTTCTTAGTATTATTATTCAGACTGCAGTTTTGGTTACTCGGGCAATAAGTCTGCATAATTTCCATCAAAAGATTATATGCATTCTGTATATACATTTTACAAGTAATTTCCGTTGGTTCAGCAAATGGTGAAACGTAAAAGGAATGTTCAGTTGTTATCAGGTACTGGCTATTATTTAATAAACCATTTGGAATATTGTCGGAAGCGATAACACTCACATCATAGTTCCCGGTTAAATCAGTTTCCAGTGAGATGGTATAAATACCATTTCCAATTCCGGCTAATCTTCCCACAACTTTCTGCCCATCCGGAGCCGTAACCAGAACACTGACTATAGCATCATCAACAGGGGCACCAAGTGTTTGAGTATGATTAATAAGACCGCTAGTTTCACCACCCTGATACAACTTAGCTTCCAGGTTTACAGTAACAGGTATGGGATTTCCATTCTGGTCATTTTGAATATAATAACGTTCCTGATCTGATTTAAATTCCATTACAAGGTCAGATTCATTACTTATATAAACTCTCAGAGGTTCGGGTGTAGCCGGGGGAGTAATTTCCAAAATTGCGTAAGTCCAGGCACCAATTCCCGGATTATTAATTCTGAAAAATTTATATGGATAACCTGATGAAAAGCCATCAATAAGTTCAATATCATATATCAAATTAACTGAATCCAAATAATTATCTTCTGTTATTGCTCCTTCGGGAAGATTTGGTGGATCGGTTACAAATAACCCCGGTTTAAGTAATACAAGTGAATACTCACTGCCTTGCCAGGCAAGACCCATTTCAAGAGTACCACCTTGCCAGGACAAACCACCCTGCCAAGCGAGACCTCCTTGCCAGGCTAAACCACCTTGCCAGGCGAGACCTCCTTGCCAAGCCAGACCTCCTTGCCAGGCCAAACCACCCTGCCAGGCGAGACCTCCTTGCCAGGCTAAACCACCTTGCCATGCAAGACCGTTAAAAACTTCACTGCTAATCTCTTCGGACAAATATGAAATTTGCAGTCCGAGCAAATGAAACCAGATTATATTTACAGCAGTTGAAATCTCTGTTGAACTAGCCATTTCGTAATATTCCCCTCCGGTTTCATTTGCAAGCCAGCTCATCAAATCCTGCCCATCATCAAAACCCTCAAATCCCATTGTATAGATATTTATCTCTGGTTCAAAGGACATATTTGTAATTAATGAAACAGGAGATATTTCGCCCGCACTAAAAAGAATTATGACTTTTTTATTTGGAGATGTTGGATTGAACAGGCTTTGTGCAGCAGTTATTCTTTCGGCTAAGTTGCCTGTATGGTTAGGCTCAAGCTGATCCAGGGAAGAAAATAATTGACTAAAATTATCTCCAATAGCTTGTACTTCATTTGTACCATTGATCCATCCTATTCGGTCTCCAACTCTAAGTTTAGTAAGAAGCTCAAGTGAAGCATTCTTCGATTTGGAAAAACCATCAATAATACTTGAAGATGTAAAATTAGTTGATCCATCAAATACCAGGACGATATCATAGTAAACAAATCCAAGATTATCATAAATATAATTTATTCCACCAATATCATATGTTGTAACATCCGATTGATTAGTATAAGAATTGGGATGTAAATCTCTTTTATATGTTTCACCAATATCAATTCTTCCATACATGGTAGCAGGATGATTATAATTTTTCATTTCAAGAGTATAATTCAAATCTCCCGGGTTATATAAATCGGCTAATCCGGAGTAATGACCTATTTCATGTGTAGCTGTATTCTGAACATCGAGTTTATCCTGGGAGCCATCGGTTGCCCAGTGAAACTGACCAAGCCCGGTAAGTGAAACCGGTTCACCGTTAAACGCAATATCAACATCAACCATCTCACCATTCAATGCATTATATCTTATTCTTGTAACAGCAATTACATTTGTCGGAGCCTCTGTAATTGATTCCCATTGAGCGGTTGTTGGTATCCAGACAACATTATTAATACCATCAGCATTTCCTCCCCAGTTTTCAGTATTGGTAAAATGATTACGTGAATATTCTATCTGATTTAATGCATTCCACGTGTTAAACCCGCTTTCTATCTCATCATCATACCCCAGATTTACAACCGATTGTGCAATTTGATAATTACCTTTTCCATTCTTCCAATGAAGAGGAATTCCTGCTAAAGTAGTATTAACCAGATAATGCAAACCTTCATCTGTTTCCCGCGATATTGATTCGGAGAATTCAGATGTACTTAAAGTGTTTCCCGTATTATCTAATTTTGTTGCTGTTGCACTTACAACTTCTCCATCCGGTAAAACAATGTCTTTCAGGTTTGCCAGAAAATCCACACTACCTGCAATATCTGTTGTTACATTTATTTCACCAAGAAAAGTTTTACCTTCTCTGTTTACTGTGTTTGAATTAGCAAAGAACTGAATTTTAAAATTTTCATTAGGAGCGCTACTTAGTGTTCCCTGAATTGATGTTCCACCCTTAATCTCAGGCAGAGCAGTTTCATCCTGCCAGGTATAAAGTGTGTTTAAAGTCGGATAAACCTGAGAATCATTAGTCCCGGCTGCTAACTGAATACCCAATGAATTATTACTATAAACAGAATTATTCAGTAAAGAATTATTAGTTCCCGATTGGATAAAAATTCC
>Ga0207873_1002178_pt1 | contig 16799 bp, 7 predicted proteins | sample BGWIniCompost_FD_187373 | JGI IMG/M metagenome (GOLD analysis project Ga0207873, IMG submission 187373) | Cellulose adapted compost microbial communities from Newby Island Compost Facility, Milpitas, CA, USA - BGW Initial Compost (SPAdes)... ...
CCCGGCAATGCCGCTGATGGCGATGCTGACGTCCGCATTCAGCAGACGGCGCACGCCCCGGGCCATCTCCAGCACCGTTTCGCGGCTCACGGCCCCATGGCGCTCCAGCGTCTCCGGCCGGACGCCCAGGATCCGGATTTTGACTTCGTTGGCGTACGAGGTGACCCCGCCCAGGTAGTATACAGAAGAACCGGGTACATTGGTGATGCGGTGGCTGATCAGCCCGCCCGTGCACGACTCGGCAACCGCAAGGCGCATGCCCCTGCTGCGCAGCAGTTCGCCTACTTGAACCTCAATCCTATCAGTTTTCATAACCTGAATTATACTTTTCAACATGTTAGAATAAATAGGCTATGAAAGTTTCTGAGCATATTACTTCCCTGCTCGATAACCTGCCCACCAAACCCGGCTGTTACTTGATGAAAGATGCAGCGGGAAAGGTGATTTACGTCGGTAAGGCTATTAATTTACGCAACCGGGTCAGGTCATACTTCCACTCCAGCAACAGTCATCACCCCAGAACCAACCAGCTTGTGCGCAAAATTGCTGATATCGAGTGGATCGTCGTGGATTCAGAGCTTGAAGCGCTGATCCTCGAGATGAACCTGATCAAGAAATACCGGCCGCACTACAATGTGCGCCTTAAAGACGATAAGCGCTATCCCTACATCAAGGTTCACTGGGCAGACCCATTCCCCAAGGTGACCGTCACCCGCCAGATGGTCAACGATGGCTCGCGCTACTTCGGCCCTTACACCAGTGTGTGGGCCGTTCACCAGACGCTGGACGTCCTGCGGCGCATTTTCCCTTATCTTACCTGCGACCGTGAAATCACCGGCCAGGACGAGCGCGCCTGTCTTTATCATGATATCAAGCTGTGTTCTGCGCCCTGCATCGGTGCGGTGAGCAAGGAAAAATACCGCCAGATGATCGATGACCTGTGCCAGTTCCTGAGCGGCCGCACCGAAGAAATCGTCTCGCGCATGAGGGTGGAGATGGAACGGGCGGCGGAAGAACTGCGTTTTGAGAAGGCAGCTGCCCTGCGCGACCAGATCCGGGCGATTGAAAACGTCGTCGAACGCCAGAAAGTGGTCTCACCGGATTACGTTGATTCGGATGTGCTTGCCATGGCGCGTTCGAATGGAGAGGCTGTGGTGCAGGTGTTCTTCATCCGCGGCGGGAAACTGATCGGGCGCGATTATTTCGTGCTGGAAGGCGCCGAGGATACACCCGACTCGGACGTAATGGCCCAATTCCTGAAGCAGTTCTACGACCAGGCGGCCACTGTCCCTGACCAGGTGCTGCTGCCTCAGGAAGTGGAGGAACTGCAGATCATCCGCCAGTGGCTCAACCAGAAGAGCAGCGGGCAGAAGGTGGAGATCTTTGTGCCGCGCGAAGGCCAGCAGCAGGAGCTGTTGAAACTGGCGGCTGAGAATGCCGCTGAAACACTGCAGGTGTTGAAAGCGCAGTGGCAGGCCGACCGTCACCGCCAGGAACAGGCGCTGATTGAACTTAAGGAAGCCCTGGAGCTCAAGGAGCCGATCAACCGCATCGAGTGCTTCGACATATCGAATACCCAGGGGACCGCGGCGGTAGGTAGTATGGTGGTTTTTGAACAGGGTGTGCCCAGTAAAAAGCTCTACCGCCGCTTCAACATCCGCACCGTGGTCGGGCCGGATGATTTCGCCAGCATGGAAGAGGTGCTGACCCGGCGCTTCAACCGCTGGAAAGCGGCGCTGGAGAGCGGAGATGCCCCCGGGAAGAAACCCGACCGGGCTTTCTCGATCCTCCCGGACCTGCTGATCGTGGATGGCGGGAAGGGACAGCTCGCCAGGGCGGTGACGGTGCTGGAGCGCTTCGGCCTGCTGGGGAAGGTCCCGGTCGCCGGACTGGCGAAACAGAATGAGGAGCTCTTCCTGCCTGGCCGGCCGCTGCCTGTGGTCCTGCCGCGCCATTCACAGGCTCTGTACCTGGTGCAGCGCGTGCGAGATGAAGCGCACCGCTTCGCGATCACGGCCCACCGCAGCCGGCGGGATAAAGCCGGGGTTGCCTCTCGCCTGGATGCCATCCCCGGAATCGGGCCGGCCCGGCGTAAGGCGCTGTTGAATACTTTTGGTTCGATTGAAAACATCCGGGAAGCTTCGTTGAAAGAGCTGCAGTTGGTGAATGGCATTACCCCCGAACTGGCGCAGGCGATCAAGAGCTATCTGGAATAACGGGAATGGAATCCCCGCCGGAGGGGCAGGAAGGATGATGGAGATTGAAAATGGCAAAGAAGAAAGAACTGTCAAAACGAGAGGCTCGCAGTCTGAAAATTAATCAAATCATTTTTGCCGTCGTCGGCGTCATGATTATCCTTTCGATGATCCTGACGATGGTCGTCTATTAATCAGTCGATAACCTCTCGAAAGCCGGGAAACCCCGGCCCGCCGGCCGTTCCTGAGCAGGGACAGCCGGCGGGCCGGGGTTTTTTATTATGACAAGACCGATATTTCAACCATTTTTCTGCAGTTTGGCTGGTACGCATTTCTGATATAATGAGTTCAGCATTAATATCACTGCAGCCAGCATCGGCCGGCAGAGGGGTGGGGTGTAGATCCTCTGCCATCAGTAAATCGAAGTCTCCGGACATCACAAAAGAATAAGGAGGGTGTATCTCTGGGAGGAAGTAGGCCTCCATTTTCAGCGATCTCTCCACCAGGTATCCAGGAACTGAGGGTGGGCTGGATTTTTGAGAGAGGGCGCTACTCATTCAATGACCCTGATCCTCAGATCAAAAATTGCATTCTCCTCGGGCGCTCGTTCATTCAACAAACAGTGATGGGGATACCAGTAATCGGCGGCGGTGTTATCGTGCGCCGGGCCGGCGGTGCAGGCACTTCCGGCATTGAGGAGCTTATTATTTTTCACGAAGGGAAGGGTAAGACGCCATGAAACGCAACCTGCTAATACTGCTGTGCAGTCTATTCGTCCTGTTCCTGCTGGTTTCTCCGGTCATGGGGCAGGGGACCGTGGAGACCATTTATATTGACTTCGAAGGGCTTGCGCCTGGCACGATCGTCAGCACGCTCACGCCCGGCTACGGCATTTCGGGTGGTGAGGGTGTGATCCCCGGATATGTCGAAGTCTTTGGCCATCTTCCATCCCGACCGGGGGTGAATTCGGTCATGATCTTCGACGCCACCTGCGGCGGTGGAACACCGGATGACTGCTCCGGGGGAGATCCGGATTTGTTTAAGCCGCAGCTGGGGAATGTGCTCATCCTGAGCGAGGATATGGACTCGACCGATCCGGACGACGCGGATGAACCGGATTCATTCTTTAATTTTGACTTCCGCAATCTGGGCGCCGGGGTGGTTTCCATCGATTATCTGTACGTCCTCGACGTGGAAGACGAGGAAGGCGGCGCGCACGGACAGTTCTACTCCGGCGGCCCGGACGGCACCCTGCTGGCCACGGTCCAGATCCCGAACGTGGGCAACAACGGACTGGCCACGGTAGCGGTCAATCTGTCGGGCATTGATTATGCGCGCATCACCCTGAACGGATCGGGCGCCATCGACGGCTTTCAGATCCAGGTGCAGCCTGGTGTGACCCCTACGCCGCCAACCGCAACACCCGTTACGCCAACGAACACGCCCACGCAGACCCAGCCTCCCGGCGTGACCCTTACGCCGCCAACCGCAACATCCGTTACGCCAACAAACACGCCCACCCCGACCTCCACTTTCCCCGTTCCGCCGGCCATCACTTTTACATCCACCCCTGAGCCGACCGAGCCGAACGCTGTCACGCTGGTGGACTTCAGCGTTACCGGGGTATCCGAAAATAAAGTCAGCCTTTCGTGGAAAACGGCTTCGGAAGTGGACCATTACGAATTCAAGCTCTACCGCTCGAACAGCAGCGTAAGCAGTGGGGCGGAGCTGGTTGCCACCTTCCCGGGGACGCCGGATGGCGCTCACGGAAAGACATATGCCCATACCGACAGCGTGCCTGACAGCGGACGGTGGTATTACTGGCTGGTGGATGTTGACACGTCCGGGAAGCGAACCTGGCACGGGCCGGTGACCGCCAATGTGACCACGGTTGGGTCTTCCGCGCAGCTTGATAAGCAAATCTTTGTTCCCTTCGTTCAGATCGGGAACTGAGTGTGCAGTGCATCGGGCGTCACAGCATCATCATCCATGGGCAATGTGGTATAGAGGTGTACTCGCCGCCTTCCTTGTGCTGGCGCTGCCGGTTCCTACCGGGAGCGGGCGGGCGGAAGACCCGTTCCCTCCCGGCCCGCAGCCGGCGGTGACGCGTTGGGATGGCGGGCTGGTGTTGGAATGGCAGACGCCCGATGTGGAGGTTCTCGGGATGGACGGCGGCAGGGCGCAGGTTCAAATACCAGGGTTTGAGACCCTCGATACCCCCGGGGCCCCCCAGATTCCCTGGAGCGCAGTGCTGCTGGCCCTGCCGCAGGGAGTCGAACCGCAGCTCAGTATCGAGTACACCGAGGAAAGGGTGGTCGACCTTCCCGGGGCTCTCGATCTGGCGCCGCAGCCCGCCGGAGTACAGCGCGCACCTGACGGGACAGTGCTGGGCGGCGCCTTTGCACCTGCAGAGAGCACCGCCTCCTTTCAGGCTGGCCCGGTCGTTCTGGAACGGCTGGGAACCCTGCGAGATGTCGCGCTGGCGCGACTGATCTTCTACCCGGCGCGGCCGGAAGGAGACGACCTGCGCCTGACGACCTCCCTCCGCGTCAGGCTGACCTTTCCGCCCACCGTTCAGGGGATGGCCGGCCTGCAGGCTGGTGGGCTGGACGAGCTGCAGACGATGCTGCAGTCGATGGTGATCAACCCCGAGGATGTTTTACCTGCTCCTGCTGCGGCGGGTCTGGATACGGAGATGGCCGCTGCCCAGACGGGCCAGACGCCGGTGGTGGCTGTGGAAGTGCAGCGCCGCGGCCTGATCGCCCTGGACTATGATTCCCTGGCGGCGGCCGGTTTTCCGGTGGACACGGTGGATACGAAAAACCTGCAGCTCACTCGCTCGGGAGCCCCGGTCGCTTACGAATGGGAGGGGGATGATGACAGCGTGTTTGAACGCGGTGAGCGCCTGGTGTTTTTTGCCGATCCCCGCTTCAGCCGCTGGACCAGCGTCGACGTGTACTTCCTGCATGCTGACGGGCAGGGAAGTTTATGGGTGACAGAAAGAAAAGAGAGCTCTGCGGGTAAGCCGCTAGCGTCCGCCTGGCGAGATGTGACACTGGAAGAAAACAGGATCTACACGCCCGACTGCTACTGCGGCCTGATCCCGGCCGGCCGGGACGGAGACCGCTGGGTCTGGGAGCGCCTGCAGTGGAGCGACCAGGTGCGCGAACGCTCCTTTCCGTTCGAGCTTACTGCAGTCCATCCGGACCAGACTGGTCTAGTGGATCTGGCTGCGCAGTTGACGCTGCACCTGATCGGTTTCACCGACGTGCCGGCCGTTAATCCGGATCACCGGCTGCAGGTCTCCCTGAACGGGACGGTGCTGGGTGTGGTCGAGTGGGACGGCCAGCAGACCTATCAAAATGTTCTGGATATTTCCAAAGAGGTATTGAAGGAAGGCCAGAATGTGCTCACACTCTCCGCACCGGCCGAACCGGCAGCGGCCGTGGATGGCTCCTGGCTGGACGCCTTCACAATCCGCTACAAACTGGACGATGCGAGTACGCACGGCACAGCCTTTTCCTGGCTAGCAGAAAACGGCAGCTATACGTATACATTCACGCTTGATTCGGCTCAGGATTGGCGGTTGTACGACATCAGCGATCCACTGCAGCCGGTGAGAGTGACGGGCATGCAGGTCAACGGAAACCAGGTGCAGGTAGATGCAGCGGGCGGAGAATTCTTTTTCATACCCGAGAACGAAATCAGCCTGCCGGAGAACCTGCGCCTGATCTCGCCCCTCGAACAGCCTGCAGGGGCGGACTACATCATCCTCACGCACAGCGCATTTCTGCCCGCCCTGCAGCCGCTCATCGACCTGCGCACCTCTCAGGGGTTGAGCGTTGTGGTGCAGGATGTTCAGGGGGTATACGACAACTTCGGGGACGGGCGGCCCGATCCCCAGGCGCTGTACAGCTATCTGCTGAATGCGTACCGCACCTGGCGGCCGCGGCCGCAGTATGTCCTGCTGGTCGGTGATGGCACCGCCGATCCCAGGCAGTACCAGAGCACTTCTCCACCCACCTGGATCCCTCCATATCTGGCGGATGTCGATCCCTGGGCCGGAGAAACTGCCGCGGATAATCGCTATGCAACCCTGGCCGGGACGGATAACCTCCCCGAATTGATGATCGGCCGCCTGCCGGTCAACAGTCTGGCGGAAGCCCAGGCTGTGATCGCCAAGATCGTCGCCTATGAAACCTCCCTGGAGGGCGGTTTCTGGCGGGAAAAGGCAGTGTTTATCGCCGATAACCCGGACGGCGGCGGAAATTACCACGCCCAATCCGACCTGGTCGCGCAGGATACAGGCGCGCTGCCGCATACCCTTCGCCGTCTGTATTTCGATCCTGATCAGGGCGCAACGGGTGAAGACATGTTCACACGGATTGAGTCCGCCTGGAACAACGGCGCTGCGCTGGTTATGTACAGCGGGCATGCCTCCATGCACCAGTGGGCTGCGGAGCGGTTCATCCATATCGAAGATATCGCTTCGCTGGAGAACGGCAGCCGGCTGCCCGTGCTGCTCGACATGACCTGCTTCACCGGCTCATTCCACTCACCCAGCCTTTCAACTCTGGACGAGGCATTCCTGCGCCACCCGTCCGGGGGAGCTGCAGCTGTCTGGGGCTCCAGCGGTCTGGGTATTTCCACCGGGCACCGGGCTCTGGCGCAGGGCTTCACGCAGTCTGTCTGGAGAGATGGCGGCGCCACGCTGGGGGAAGCGGCGCTGATCGGCAAAATCAATCTTCTGGCCAGCTCTCAAAATTATCTCGACCTGATTGACACCTATGTTCTATTCGGGGATCCTGCCATGCACGTGCAGATCGAATCCATTACGACCCCCACTTACCTGCCGCTGACGAACCGATAGGAGGGAACTCAATGTATAAACTGCGCTATACAGGTATTTTTCTTGTTTTCGTCCTGCTGCTGACGCTCGGAATTGGACGAGCAGCCGCATCAGCGGACCCCGCGCCCCGCTTTGCGGTCACCATGACGCCAACGGTGGTCACGGAGACACCGGTCATCCCGCCCGCAACGGAAACTCCGCCAACTCCGCCGCCACTGGACGAGCCGACGCCAACACCCACGGTTCCGGTTCCACCGGGCGAATCCCCAACGGAGACGCCGCGCTCTCCCGGGCGTGACCGGCCTACGAACACACCCACTGCCCGGCCGCAGCTCCTGCCGGAGACCGGTGAGCGCCCGACCCCGCCATCCGGCGGAATGGGCGGCCCCGGGCTGCTCGCGATCGGGATCCTGATCGGGCTGGCGCTGGGACTTGCCATTCGCAGCGTACTTTTATCGCCGCGCATCCGCATTTTCAGCCTGCTGCTGGTGGTCTCCGCATTGATCCTGTCTCAATCTTCACAGCAGATCAGCGCTCTGGTCGCCGGCTACTCCCATACCCGGGCAGCATCAGCCGGCCAGGTGGTGAGTTTTCACAGCCGGCCTGATGCAGCGGGGGAGCGCCCGGCCGTGATTCCGGCCGCAGGGGATTTCGGGCAGGATTTGCAGGTGGAACGAAAGGGGGCGGCTGCAGCCGATTTGATGCCCCCTTTTTCTGATCGCCGGGAAGCTGTTGTCCTGGACGACAGCGCCATTCAGACCATCTCCATCCCCGCGCTGGGTGTAACTTCCCCTGTGGAGCACCGCCCGCTGGTGGACGGGGTGTGGGATATTCGCGGCATTCGCGATAAGGTGGCGTGGTTAGGTTCCACTTCAGCTCCCGGCGAAGGCGGAAACACGGTGCTCGCCGCGCATGTCAACGTTTTAAACCTGGGGCCTGGTCCTTTTCATGATCTGGACAGGCTGCAGCCCGGTGACCGCATCTATCTGTACACGGAGAAAAATGTGTACCTCTACCAGGTGCGTGAAGGCCTGGTGGTGAAGGAGGAAGATGTGGAGGTTACCGGTCCCAGCGCGACCCCCCAGTTAACCCTGGTGACCTGTTCGGATTGGGACTCGAAGACCGAGACCTACCTGAGCCGCCGGGTGGTGATAGCCGACCTGGTGGATGTGCGCAGGCTGAGCAGCGTCCGAGCCGGGGCGTCAGCCTCCCCCTGAGCATGTAGAGATAAACTCCTTCGTTTGAGGCATGAGGGGAGCAGGCGGTCATTCCGCCTGCTCCCCCATCCAATCATACGATACAACCTTGACGTGACGGTTCCCGGGTGATAAACTCACCCCATCTTGATCAGAAAGGAGGCGCACCGATTGTGAAAACCGGATTGTATGTGAACTTTGATGATCGCTGTGCGCCTTCTGCGCGAGGTTAACTCGATACGACCCGAACAGAAGTGACGGTCGACAGCCGCAGGCGCACGCTGGCCCTGGGGTTGTTTTTTTAATCGTTTATCGACGACTTTCAATAACAGCCGCAGGAGTCATTTCAAGCGGCTGTTTTCTTTTTAACCAGACAATTTGAAAGAATGCTTTTCGCAAGATCAAGAGGAAATATGTCGCATCATAACTGGATGGACGACTTTGGAGAGCTGGATGACCTGAGCGCTATACCCAGGATCAGAAACGTGGGCCGCGACCGTGCGCGTAAGGGAAAAGCCGGGTCAATCAAGAGATCTAATTTTGCCCCGGACGGGGTGGTTGAGCCGGCAGACTACGAGGACCTGTTAAGCGAATACCCCTTCACCTACAACGCCTCCCGTCACGAACGAGTGTGGATCACGGAATCCCTGAGCGGTTTCTATGACCAGCAGTGGTTTACCGATGTGCTGCGTCAGATCAAGGGGGGCAAAGAGGCTTCGGTATATCAGTGCCTGGCTTCAGAGACGCTGGAAGTACCATACCTGGCAGCCAAAATCTACCGTCCCCGGCGCTTTCGTAATTTGAAGAAGGATCACATTTACCGCGAAGGTCGCGAAGACCTGGACGAGAACGGCAATGTGATTCGAAACGATGGCTTACTGCACGCCATGAAGAAGCGCACAGACTTTGGCAAACAACTGCTGCACACCTCCTGGATTGAGCACGAGGTGCAGACCATGCACATTTTGCATCAGGCAGGGGCCGATGTCCCTGTTCCTTATGCAAGCGGTGACAACGCCATCCTGATGTCCTATATCGGTGGGGATGAAATGGCCGCTCCCGGTCTGAATGCGGTTGACCTGGAACCAGAAGAAGTCCGCCCACTTTTTGAACGCGTGGTGAAGAATATCGAGCTAATGCTGGCTAACAACCGCGTTCACGGCGACCTGTCGGCTTACAATATCCTCTACTGGGAGGGTGAGATCACCCTGATCGATTTTCCCCAGGCGGTCGATCCCCGCCAGAACCGCAGCGCATATCCGATTTTTCTGCGCGATGTGACCCGCATCTGTGAATACTTCAACCGCCAGGGGCTGCGGATCTCAGCCCGCAGGCTGGCAGATGACCTGTGGACGGCATATGGCTTCCGCCTGACCCCCGAGGTCCACCCTGCGCTGCTGGATGACCAGGACGAGGCGGATGTTGCCTTCTGGCGCAGTCAGGAGAAGACTCAGCCGGCACAGCTCGCTAACCGGCGCAGGAGGTAACCGGGCTGGAAACGCCGGTCATAAAAACAGGACGCCCTGATCTCAGGGCGTCCTGTTTTTTATTCGGATATCAGCATGTGGATGGCATGATTAAAATCGGAGACCGTAAAGGGTTTTTGCAGCCAGTTCACCGATCCTTTTTCCAGCATGACTTTGCCATTTGTCTCCAGGGGATGGCCGGTGATGAACAGCATTTTAACTCCCGGGCTGCGCTCCTGCAGCGCTCTGTACAGGGCAATGCCGCCCATCTCGGGCATCACCACATCGCTGATGACCAGACCGATGGAAGCCGCATGCTGGTCAAAGGCTTTGATGGCTTCGATCCCGTTCCTGGCTGCGATCACCCGGTAGTTCTGGGTCTCCAGCAGGGCGCTGATGGCTGAGCGTGTGGCGTCATCGTCCTCGACCACCAGCACCGTTTCACCTTTCCCTCTTAAGGCTTTGGCATCCGCCCTCTGATACATACCACCCGACGAAATTTCCAGCATAGGCAGGAAGATCGAGAAGGTGGTCCCTTTATTCTCCTCGGACGTGACCTCAATATGGCCGTTGTGCTGCTGGATAATACCGTACACCTGCGCCAGTCCCAGACCTGTCCCCTGACCGACCGGTTTCGTGGTAAAGAAGGGGTCGTAAATATGAGGCATGACCTCTTCGGGGATCCCGGTACCGTTGTCTGAAACGTCGATGCGGATCCAGTTCCCGGGGGCCATATTCGGCACTGGCTTGCTGTCTCCGGGTTTCAGACTGAACCGGGATAGGTTGAACTCCAGCAGACCGCCGTTTGGCATCGCATCGCGAGCATTTACAGCCAGGTTCATGAAAACCTGCTGCAGCCGGGTTGGGTCTGCTTCTACCCAGTAGGACCCCGGCTGGTAGTTCAGGCTCAGGTGGATCGTCTCCGGCAGCACGCGCCTGAGCATTTTATCGATCTCTTTTACTAAGGGCAGCAGATCCAGCGCGCTCTGTTCCATGATCGAACGGCGGCTGAAATCCAGGATCTGGCGGATCAGGCTGGCCGCGCGCTGCACCTGCTGCTGGATGATCTTGAGTTTTTCCTGGCCGGCCGGCCGGATGCCGGGATCCTGATAGAGCAGGTCGGCGTACACCGTGATGGCCGCCATAATGTTGTTGAAATCGTGAGCGATGCCGGCGGCGAGCTGGCCGACCGTGGCCAGCCGCTCCTGATTTTGAATGCGCTTCTGGTTCTCCCGCTCCTGAGTGATATCTCGCATGAGGATCACCCAGCGCTGCATGCCGTGCAGCATCGGATGAATCTGGACGCTGAACAGGTGCCGGTGATCGCTGTCCAGGCTGATCTCAAACGGTACAGAATCCTGGTGCTGCTCGATCAGTTCTTCAAGAGCGTAAGGCCCCAGCTTCAGCAGCCTGCCGTTGGTGCCTTCGGAGTTGATGATGTTTAAAATCTCTTTACCATGGGGGTTCGAGACCAGAATATTAAAGTCCTGGTCGACGAGTAAAATGCCCATGGGCAGGTGCTCAACCAGGCTTTCCAGGCTCTGCTGCTGGGTCCATAAAATGGATGCAAGGCGCTGGACGGCGGTTCCGGCCTGGTTGGCAAAAGTGGTCAGCAGCCGCTTTTGATCGTCGCCGAAATCGCCGCTCGTTTCCTGGGCGACAATCAGCACTCCCACGACCTCCCGCTCAATGATAATTGGAGCCTGAATAAAGGCGCCAACGGCATTAACAGGCGCTGCCTGGGGCAGGTACGGGCTGGCTTCCAGCAGGTTAACCGGCAGCCTTTTCGCAATCGCTTTGCGGTCGATATCCCGGTTAAAAGCCTTGATACAGGTCTTTTTAATCCACTCGAGAACCTGTGGATTCAGGGGCCGGCCGGTCTCAACGATGATTCCCTCGAAGGAACTGGTGATCAGGCAGGCTGCCGCGATCTCGCTGTGAACCGCAGAGCGCATGTGATTGAGCAGCAACCGCACCAGATCTCCGTGCGAGAAGCAGTAGCCGATCCCTTCGCTCAACCGGTAGAGCTCGGTCAGTTCGGAAGTGCGCTGCGCAACCACCTGTTCCAGTTCCTCGGCATGCTGGCGGAGGTGTTCGTACAGCGTGGCATTCTCGTACGCGATCGATATCTGTCCGGCCAGTACTTCGATCAGGTCCTGGTCCTGCTGGCCTAGCTGCCCGGGCTGGTTGGAAACGATGTGGATCACACCCAGGACCGTTTTTCCCTGGAAAATCGGCACCGCCAGTTCCGCGGCCGGTTCGAGCGGCTGGAATTCCGGCGCCTGATCCTGCGCGACATTGATTTCCAGGATTGAATGCTGTTCGCGCAGCGCCCTGCCAATGATCCCGGCTTCAATATCTGCCGGTTCCAGGGCCGGAGGCCACCCCCAGAAGGCCTTCAGGACCAGGCGGCCTTCCTCCTGGATATAGATCTCTACCTGTGAATAGTCGAAACGCCCGGCTAACTGGATGACGACTTCGTCCAGCAGCTTGGATTTTTCCAGCCGCTGGGCAAAAGTTTGCGAGAGATTTTGAATCAGGGTGATCTCCGCCAGCCTGCGTTCCACCAGTTGATAGCTGTTGGCATTGCTCAGTGCCAGCGCCAGTTCCTGGCAGATGGCCTTGAGCAGCTCGAGCTGGTCGGCGTCAAATGCATCCGGAGACGTATGCATCACCGTAATGGCGCCCAGCAGGCGCTCGCCATCGAGAATCGGAGCAGCCATGGCCGAGCGGACTTCGATGTCTCCTTCAGCGATAGAAACATGCTTCCAGCGAGGATCCCGGGTGACATCCGGGGCGTAAGCCGCGATGCGGTTCTGGGCCGCCCAGCCGGCCAGGCCCACGCCAGGCTTCATTGCCAGTTTGCGATTCAGCTCAGGAAGCAGGTGGGAATCTCTACCGCTCAGAGCAACCAGGTGCAGACGATCTTCCACTGGATCGTATAAAAAGGCATTGCCGATGTGGCCCCCCAGAGTCTGGCAGGTGAGCGTTATGGCACTCTGAAGGATCACAAAGGGATCCAGGGAGCGGGTAAGCTCCCGGCCAACATCGTACAGCAGGCTGAGGTGGCGGCGTTCTTTGGCCGCTTTTTCAAACAGGCGCGCATTTTCAATGGCTGCCGAGGTGTGTACAGCAAATGAGCGCGCTAACTGCACTTCCTCATCGCTGAAACCGCCGGGCTGGCAGCGGTCCAGACTGAGCACGCCGATGACCTGATCGCGCACGCTGAGGGGGACTCCCATCCAGGAGCGAATATACTGCATGCTTTCCCTGCGAGCCCAGCGTGGATCGGTGTGCGTATCGACGACAACCACCGGCAGGTTCTGGCGGACCACAGCGCCGGCCGTTTCGCTTTCCAGGATATCGAAGGAAACATTCTTTGCCAGTTCCTCACCACCAAACTTCTCGTACCCTCGGTAGGCCTGGACGCGAATCTGGCTCCCTTCCACGAGCATCACACTGGCGCTGTCATAAGGGAGCACCCGCTGTATCTGATCCAGCACGGTGCCCAGCACGTCCTGGAGGGACAGGGATGCGCCGATCACCCGGGCCGCTTCCATGAAGGCTTCTGCCCGGGAACGGGCCGCGCGCTCGGCCTTAAACAGACGCGCATTCTCAATGGCGATGGCGGCCTGATTGGCAAAGGCCATCACCGTCTCTCCGGCGCGTGAATCGAATTCATTTGGAATGGATGAGTCGACGTTGAGGACACCGATGAAGCGGCCTTTAACGAGCAGCGGCGCCCCGATCCACGACCGGATGTACTCTGAGCCCGGGTACACGAGCCAGCGATTGTCTTTACGGGTATCCGGGATCACTTCCAGCTTGTCCCAATGGTTTTTCAGTGTGTGACTGCTCAGCTCATCGACGATCTGGCGGGCGATGTTAATATCCGGAAAGCCCCTTCCAGCGGTCAGCTCCAGCCGGTTCTTCGCGTTGAGCAGTTGAATAGAGGCGCTGTCATAATGCACCACTTTCCCTAACAGATCGAGGATCTGTTCGAGGACTTCTTCCAGCGACAGCTTGCTGGTCAGCAGGGCACCGACTTCCTGAAGCGTCTTGGACAGCAGAAGCTGTTCACGCTCCGCCTCGAAGAGGCGTGCATTCTCAATGGCGACGGTAAGATGCTGCGCCAGGGTTTCGATCATGGCCAAATCGGCTTCAATAAAGGCGCCCTCCTGGTGGCTGTCGATCAGCAGTGCCCCGATGGCTGATCCCCTGTTAACGAGGGGAACACCCAGGAAAGAACGCACGCTTTCCCCCTCTGTAAGCGAGATCCAGTCCGGGTCCTGGCGCACATCTTTGATCAGAACCGGTGACAGGCTTTCGTTCATGCGCTGGATAATCCGGCTCTCTGCAAGCCTGCAGCGAATCTGCCGCTTCACCAGGCTCTTGTTTTTGAAGCCCATTCCGGCGGCAAGAGTCGGCTTTCCCTTCGAGTCGAACAGGATTACGGAGGCGCGATCAAATGTCAGTATGCGCTGGATCTGTTCCAGGACGGTTGACAGGATCTTCTCAATATCCAGGCTGCTGCTCACCACGCGGGCGACTTCCCGCAGAATTTCCGCCTGCTGCCGGGCCTTATGTTCGGCTTCATACAGGCGTGCGTTGGTGATCGACATGGCGGCCTGGTTGGCGAACGCCTCGGCCACGGAGGCCGCTTTTTGATTGTAGATGCCTTTCTGGAAGCTGTCGCAGGTCAGGTAACCGATCGTTTGATTGTTCACCAGCAGCGGGATCCCCATCCAGCTGCAGATCTGTTCCGTCCCGGCCCAGCCCTTGAAGCGCGGGTCTGAACGGGCGTCTTCCAGGATCAGCGATTTGCCGCTCTGGCGGATGTGCTGGAAAATTTCGTCATCGGCGGGAAATTCTTTTCCGATCAGCTCCTCCGGGTTGGCAAACCCGCGGCAGGCCTGAGCAAATAAATGTGATCCATTCAGGAGGAAAACCGCTGCCCGGTCGTAAGAGATGACTTTTTCCAGATTAATGAGGATGTTGTCGAGCACCTCCTCCAGACTGAGCGTGGCCGTGATGGCGATGGAGGCGCTGCGCAGCATTTCGGCTTCGATTCGCCGCTGCTGTTCCGATTCAAGCAGGCGCACGTTTTCGATCACAACGGCAGCCTGTCCTGCAAAGAACGGCATCAGCTCGGCAGCAGAATCAGGCAGCACCGGTCGGGTGACGGAAAAGAGAAGAACCAGCACTGCTGTAACCCGGGTCTGCCACAGGAAGGGGATCAGCACGGCAGAGCTGAAATCCGCAAAACCCTCTGCTGCGGCTTGAGAAAACCATCTCTGCCCCTCATCCACCACAACCATTCTGCCCTGCAGGAGCTGCAGGTGGCATTCGTCCGGCAGCACCAGATGACCGGCCTTGTCGTAAGCAACCTCAACGCCTCTGGAGGCTGCCGCAACATAACTGTCTCTGTCAGCATCGTACAGGTAGAGAATTCCGGCCGCAGCTTCTCCGAACTGGATGCCGTGATCAACGATTGTGTCCAGCAGCAGGGAAAAATCGGAGGTTTCGATCGCCTGGTGAAACACCTCTAAGAAGCGAGCCGTATGTTGAAAATCATCCTGGCGTTGGTCAGGCGATCTGATGTTGTCTCGATCCATTCTTCAACCTGTCGTTTTCGGTAAAGGTATATGGTGCAGTGTTCCCGGATGCTTCATATGATTAAATGGCTCTACCTTCATAATCTTTATGCAATGTATTATCGTTTTGATGTGCAAGCATGAGGGCCTGAACTGATGTTGTGATGCATTGTACAACAGAGGTGCAAATTATACAAATCATATAAACCGTGCTCTGCTATAATTTCAGTAAGGCAGCCCATCTTAACCGGAGAGTAGGATATGAAGGTCAATTTTTACGCCACGCTGCGCCAGATCGTCGGTGGAAAAACGGTGGAGTTTGACCTTCCCGCTGGCGCTACAGTACAGGACCTCATCAACGAGATGATCCGCTGTTTCCCGGCGCTGCAGCGCGAACTGCTGAATGAACATGGAGAGATGTATTCTCACGTCCATCTCTTCGTAAACGGGCGGGATGCCACATTTCTGGAGAACGGCCTGGCGACCCGGCTGGACCCGGAAGATGTCATTGGCATTTTCCCGGCAGTAGGGGGCGGCTGACAGGCGCGCTGCGAAGGAGTTAAAAAACAAAGCTTCCGGAAACGAGTACTCGCTTCCGGAAGCTGTTTCTTATCGATCCGCCGGGACAGCCCGGCGAACGGTCAGGCTGTGGGATTACGCCTTCCCGTTGTGCACCCAGTTGAACACCTCATCGAGCTGTTCATCCGTGACGTCCCAGACGACGTTGTGCGGCGGGAGCTTTTCGTAGCGCATAAACTCCGGCGGCCGGTCATCGGCGCTGGTAAAGCCGGCGCGCTCGTTGAACAGGCGCTCGACTTTGAGGATCTCTTTGCCGATGTCAATGACGTCATCACCGGTGATGTCCATCCCGGTGACGCCGGCAACCGTTTCTGCCATGCCTTCCCAGCCCTTCGGGATATCCAGGATGGGGAAGGCGGTGAACAGGCAGTAGCCGGTGCTGTCGATAAATGCAGTCGCCGCCTGGAAGGTCAGCGAAAGCTGTGCTTTCCCTTCGGTGCTCAGCGGGTCAAGCTTGCCGCTTACGCCGGCGATCTCGGGCGCAATTGTGTAACCGGCGGTGTGGTCCGCTCCCATGGGTGTGGTGGCGTAGGTGATGCCGATGCCCTTGACGGCGCGCGGCTCGTAAGCCGGCATGGACTGCCCTTTCACCGTGGGGACCCGGTAGACGCCAAATGCTTTCGCCGTAGCTTCAACACCCTGGCCGATGATGCGCCCCAGATATGTCCCGTTCTTGACCTCGCGCAGCAGTTCCAGGGCTCCTTTGGCATCTCCAAATTCGAGCAGACCTGCTTCCATAGCGATGGCAATCGTGTTGCCTGCCTCGATGGTGTCGAGACCGGCGTCGTTGCACTCTCGCGTCATGTGGGCTACGTATTCAAGATCGTCGATGCCGCAGTTGGCTCCCAGGGCCCAGGCGGTCTCATATTCGATGGCCGAAACATAGGCTTTGCCCTCTTCATCCGGGTAAATGTTCGAGC
>Ga0207873_1002181_pt1 | contig 16780 bp, 12 predicted proteins | sample BGWIniCompost_FD_187373 | JGI IMG/M metagenome (GOLD analysis project Ga0207873, IMG submission 187373) | Cellulose adapted compost microbial communities from Newby Island Compost Facility, Milpitas, CA, USA - BGW Initial Compost (SPAdes)... ...
CCGGGTTGCCGTTCGTGAGGCCGTCCACCTTGAGCCACGTGCGCAGGTAGAAGCTGTCCCCCGGAGCGGCGTACTCGATCCCGTACAAGCCCTCGGTCCCGATCACCTTCACGGACTGGGAGCCGCTGTGGGCCGCTTCGCTGGTCACCGCGACGTTCCCGGGATTGGTGCCCGAGTTGTAGTTCAGGTTCGCCGTGAACCCGGCGGGGACCGCGCCGACCGCGTCCCCCTCGAAGTCGGTGCACAGGGGCAGGTTGGAGCAGTCCACCGTTTCGCCGCCACCGCCCGAGCCCCCGGAGTTCGGATCCGCGCCGCCCGAGGAGGTGTCGCCCCCCGTGCTCGCGCCGCCCGTCGCCAAGCCGCCCGTGCCGTCTCCGCCGCTGCCCGGAGTGCCTCCGTCCCCGGTGGGCGTCCCGCCGCTGGCCCCGGAACCGCTGGGGCCTCCGCCGGACCCGTCCTCCGAGTCGCCAGCACACCCCAGGAGCGTGCCGCCCAGGCAAAAAGTTCCGATCAAAGTGATGAAAGCGAAAGCTCGGGAGCGCATTCGGCGACGCTATCACAACGTCCCGAGCGCATCGACGCGCCTTCGACTCGCTCCCAGCACGGGACTCAACTCAGCGCCGAAGGACGCACGCAGCTCGCCGCGCGCCCCAGCAGGAGCGCCCGCTCCCGGAGGTTCGTCGCCAGGCGGGCCGCTTCCTCGAAGGCTCTCCGGGCCTCCTCGTAGCGTCTCAAGGAGAGGAGCAGATCGGCGCGGACCGCCGGGAGCAGGTGGTAGCCGCGCAGCGCGTCCGCGAGCTCGTCGACGAGCTGGAGCGCCTCCTCGGGACCATAGGCCCGCGACACGGCCACCGCGCGGTTGAGGGCGACCACCGCCGACCCGGTCACCTCCAGGAGCGCGTCGTAGAGGGCGGCGATGCGCAGCCAGTCCGTCTCCTCGGGCGCGCTCGCCCGGGCGTGACAGGCGGCGATGGCCGCCTGGAGCGTGTAGGGCCCCAGGGGTCCCCCGCAGGCCTCCGCCCGCGCGAGCCCCTCGAGCCCACGCGTGATGAGCAGGCGATCCCACTTGCCGCGATCCTGATCGAACAGGAGCACGGGCTCTCCGTCGGGGCCGACGCGCGCCCGGCTCCGGGAGGCCTGCAGCTCCATCAGGGCCAACAAGCCGTGCACCTCCGCGATGTCGGGCGCCAACCCGACGAGGATGCGCCCGAGCCGCATCGCCTCCTCGCACAGCTCCGGGCGGAGCAGATCGTCCCCAGCGGTGGCCGCGTAGCCCTCGTTGAAGACGAGATACACCACCTCGAGCACCGGCGGGAGGCGGGCGCGGAGCTCGTCCCCCGCGGGCACCTCGAAGGGCACCTGCGCCGCCGCGAGGGTCCGCTTCGCCCGCACGATGCGCTGCGCCACCGTCGCCTCCGTCGAGAGGAACGCCCGCGCGATCTCCGCCGTCGAGAGGCCCGCCACCAGCCGCAGGGTCAGCGCCACCCGGGCGTCCCGCGAGAGCACCGGGTGGCAGGCGACCAGCATCAGGCGCAGGACGTCGTCCTCCACCGCCTCGTCCGGGAGCTCGAGCTCCGTCGAGCGCTCTGCGGAGCGCTCGACCTCTTCGTGCTTGCCGCGCATCATCGCGCGGCGTCGCCCCTCGTCGACCCCCTTGTTCCTCGCGGTGGTCATCAACCACGCGCCCGGGTTGGCGGGGATCCCGGTCTCGGGCCAGCGCTCGAGCGCGCTGAGGAGCGCCTCCTGGGCGAGATCCTCCGCCCGATCGACGTCCCGCACGAGGCGCACGAGGCCGCCGATCAAGCGGGCGGCCTCGACGCGCCAGACGGCCTCGATCGCTTCGCGCGTGAGCTCCTCCGGCGCACGCATCGCTCGCTCCTGGCCGTGTTCGCTCACGCCTGCTTGCGCCGCTCGGTTTCGGCGCGCAGCCGCTCCTCCTGCTCCCGGAGCTCGGGGGTGAGCGCCTCCCCGAAGTCCTCTGGCTCGAAGATCCGACGAATCTCGAGCTCGCTCTCCTCGCCGGGCATGGGCGGCGGACAGCGTCGGGCCCACTCCACGGCCTCCTCCATCGATCGAACCTGCCAGATCCAGTACCCGGCCACGAGCTCCTTCGTCTCGGCGAAGGGCCCGTCGACGACGCGCGTCTGTCCCCCCACGAACTGGATCCGCTTCCCCTTCGCGCTCGGGTGGAGCCCGTCCCCCGCCAGCATGATCCCCGCCTTGACGAGCTCCTCGTTGTAGTTGCCCATCGCGGTGAGGAGCGACTCGTCCGGCATCACGCCCGCTTCGCTGTTCTTTGTGGCTTTCACAATGACCATGACCTTCATCAGCCTGTCTCCTTTTTTCTTGGGCGCCTCCGCCCGGGTCTTCATCGAGGCGACGAACGAGCCCAGCCGAGATCGACAGCGCCGACCAGGTTTTTTTCAGAATCTTTCTTTGGACGGCTTTCCTTTGGACGCCCCGCTCCAACTCTCCGCCCTCCCTGGATCAGTCTCGCCGCTCATGGGAATGAGATCGTTGGCGGCGCCCCCCGGTCGCAGGTCCGAACGCGGCGGCGCCGCCGGTCAACTCCCCCTTCTTCCTGGAATTTTCCACCATGACTAACCTATCTCCCCTCCGCTCCGTTGCTCTCCTGACCGCCCTCTTCCACCTCGCCTGTGCTGGCGGCGACGATGGGTCGTCGAACGACGGCGGGACCGGAGGCCTCGGCACGGGAGCGAGCCCGGGGACGGGCGGCGACGTGGGGACTGGTGGCGTCCCGGGGACCGGCGGGGTCGGGGACACCGGCGGGGGCCCCGGCGTGGGAGGCAGCGGCGGTGATCCCGTGGGCACCGGAGGGACCGGAGGCGACGGCAGCGGGGGCGGCGACCCCGGGGGCGATCTGCCGAAGTTCGTCGGGAACATCACGACGACCTACAACCACAGCGTCGACTACGGCGGGAAGGTCTTCGCCGACTACTGGGACCAGATCACCCCCGAGAACGCGGGCAAGTGGGGCTCCGTGCAGAGCAACACCACGAGCCCCTTCGACTGGAGCGCCCTCGACGCGATCTACGACTACGCCGAGAGCAAGGGGATCATCTTCAAGCAGCACGCCTTCGTCTGGGGAAGCCAGCAGCCGGGCGGGCCGGCGCCCACCGCCGAGCAGGTGGAGACGTGGATCCAGACCTTCTGTGAGCGCTACCCGAACACGAAGCTCATCGACGTGGTCAACGAGCCGCCGCCCCACACGGAGCCCAACTACGTCGCGGCCCTGGGAGGCGGCACGAACGGCGACTGGGCCTGGATCACCAAGTCCTTCGAGCTGGCGCGGAAGCACTGCCCGAACGCCATCCTGATCCTGAACGACTACAACAACATCGAGTGGGACAACGACAACGCCCACTTCATCGACATCGTGAAGACGATCGTGGCGAACGGCGCGGAGATCGACGCCATCGGCGCCCAGGCCCACGATCTGGATCACGCCTCCGTGTCGACGGAGAAGATGAAGACCCTCATCGCCAAGCTCCACTCCGAGACGGGGCTGCCCATCTACATCACGGAGTACGACATCAGCTCCGCGGACGACAACACGCAGCTGAGCCTCTATCAGCAGCACATCCCCTTCTTCCTCGAGACGGAGTACATCAAGGGCATCACCATCTGGGGCTGGTTCTACGGGCAGACCTGGGACATGGCGCCGGACAGCGGGCTCATCCGCCAAGACGGATCGCCGCGGCCGGCCATGACCTGGCTGATGGAGACCCTGGGCCGCCCGGTCCCCTGAGCCGCCCCCGACTCGGCCTTGGGCACCGCGCTCGCTTCGCCGTCCGGCCCGCTTCGGCGCCGGACGGCGCCTCAGCTCCCTCGGCTTGACGCCGCGGCGGGTGGAGTGCGAAGGCAGAGCGCCATGTCCGCAGCACCCTCCGCGCCCTCCGAGGAGGCGCCCTCGACGCCGGAGGCGCTCGATCCGGCGCCGCCGCCCGACTCCCCTCCCCCGGGCCACGTCACCGCCAAGAAGGCGGGGCGCGGAGGCGCCGCGGTCGCCGCGGCGAAGGTGTACTTCATCCTCGTCGGCCTCGTGCAGCAGATCGCCCTGAAGCGGGTGCTGGGGCTCGAGGCCTACGGGGCCCTGTCCAGCGCGCTGCAGGCGGCGAGCATCGCCTACAACCCCCTCGTGCAGACCTCCATCCAGGGGGTGAGCCGCGTCGTCGCCTCGGCCAAGGACGACGAGCGGCCCCGGGCCCTGCGGCGCGCGCTGAGCGCCCACGCCGTGGTGGCGCTGGTCGCCGGCGCGCTCTTCTTCGTCTTCGCCGAGCCCCTCGGGCGCTGGATGGGCGCGCCGCACATCGTGCTCTCGCTCCAGCTGCTCAGCGCGGTGATGGTCGCCTACGGGCTCTATGCCCCCCTCGTGGGGGCGCTCAACGGGTTCCATCGTTTCCTCGCGCAGGCGGGTCTCGACGCGCTGGCAGCGACCCTGCGCACGGTGGGGCTCATCGGTGGCGCGGTCTGGTTCGCGCACCGCGCCGCCGCCGTCGCCGGAGGCGCGTCCGGGTCCACGAGCGGCCTCCTCGGGCGCCTGGGCGGCGCCGAAGGGGCCATCCTCGGCTTCGTCGTCGCGGCGACGCTGATCCTGCTCGTGTCCGTCTTCCTGGTGGGCGTCGGCAAGCCGGGCGGCACGCGGCCGAGCTTCCGCCAACATTTCTCCTTCTTGTTCCCGCTGCTGCTCGGGCAGGCGCTGCTCAACTGTCTGTTCCAGGCGGACGCCCTGCTCCTGCGCCGCTTCGCCTCCGAGGCGGCCACCACCGCCGGCATGGACGTCACCGCGGCGGACGCCCTCGTCGGCGCCTACCGGGCGGCGCAGCTCTTCTGCTTTCTGCCCTATCAGCTCTTGATGAGCATCACCTTCGTGCTCTTCCCGATGGTCGCCCAGGCCGCGGCCGCGTCGGATCGCACCGCCGTGCGCCGCTACGTGCGCAACGGCATCCGCCTCGCGGCCATGGTGACGGGGCTCCTCGTCAGCGTGGTGAGCGGCCTCTCCTACGGCCTCATCGATCTCGTGTTCGGCGCCGACGCGGCGCAGCTCGGGGGCGGCGCAGCCAGGATCCTGGCGCTGGGGCTCGGCTTCCTCGCCATCTTCGGGATCCAGACCGCCGTCCTGAACAGCCTCGGCTACGAGCGGGCCAGCGCCTGGGTGACGGGCCTCGCCTTCGTGCTGGTGGTGACGGCCTGCTTCGTCGGCGTGCGCGGCCAGGAGTTCGGGGAGATCCTCCTCGTGAGGACCGCCTGGGCCACCGCCGCGGGCCTCACCATCGCCACCTGCGCCGCGGGCTGGGCGGTGCGTCGCACGGCGGGCGGGGTCATCGCGCTGTCGAGCGCCCTCCGCATCGGCGGCGCCCTGGCGTTGACGACCGTGGTCGGCGTGGCGCTGCCCGCCGGAGGTAAGCTGCTCACCCTCGTCTACGCGCCCGTGCTCGCGAGCGTCTACGTCACCTGCCTGGTGCTGACCCGTGAGCTCGGCAGCGCGGATCTGGCGCAGCTGAAGGCCGTGATCCGGCGCTGAGGGCTCAGCTCGCCGCGCGCTGCTCGGGGCCGGCGATGGCCTCCCGCACGAAGAGCTCCTCGAGGGTCTCGTGGCGCGGGAGGACCTGCTCGATCTCCACGCGCTCGGCCAGGGCCCGTTCGAGCAGCGGCTGCACCTCGGCGCGCCCCTCCACGTCCACGTGGAGGCGCGGTCCGACCCGCTCCACCCGGTGCCCCGCGGCGCGACAGAACTCGTCCATCAGCTCCTGCTCGTCGACGAGGACGACGCTGGTGCGCTTCGCCTCGTGGCGCAGCAGCTCGTCGAGCCTCCCCCGCACGACGATCTCGCCCCGCCGCAGGATGACCACGTCGTCACAGAGGGTCTCCACGTCGCTGAGGATGTGCGTGGAGAAGAAGATCGTCCGTCCCTGGGAGCGCTCCTCGATGAGGAGGTCCTTCACCTCCTTGCGCCCGACGGGATCGAGCCCGCTCATCGGTTCGTCGAGGATGAGCAGCTCCGGATCCGCCACCAGGGCTGCTGCCAGGCCCGTCCGCTGCAGCATCCCCTTCGAGAGCCGCCGCGCGGGGCGATCCGCCGCGTACAGGATGCCGACCCGCTCGAGCACCTGGCGACAGCGATCCCGGACGGCCTTGCCCGACAGGCCAGAGAGCCTCCCGCACATCTCCACGAACTCCGTGGGCGTCAGGTAGGGGTAGACGTAGGGGTTCTCCGGGAGGAAGCCGATCTGGCGCATGGCCTTCGGGCTCGGGATCGGGTGGCCGAAGAGGGTCGCGCTCCCCGCGGAGGGGCGGATGAGCCCCGTGAGCATCTTGAGGGTCGTCGTCTTGCCCGCCCCGTTCGGGCCGAGGAAGCCGAAGATGTCCCCCTGCTTCACGGAGAAGGAAATGCCCCGGACGGCTCGCACGCGCTTCCTCGCGAAGCCCAGCCGGAACTCCTTCTCGAGTCCGTCGACGACGATGAGATCTCTCGACACGCTGCCCCGACGATAGTCCCAGCGCCCCGGCCCGCGCCAGTCGCCGGACGCGAGCACCGCGGGGAGCTCCCCATGCCGTCGAAGCGCGCGCTCCGCGGCGCGTTCCGTGTGCCGCCGAGGAGCGCGCAGGGAGCAGACGGCCCCACACGGCCCCCGCCGGAGGCCCCGCTCCCGCCCTCCTCGGGCCCTTCCGTGCCGCAGAACGTCGAGCCCTGTCGGATAACGCGCTTTCGATGGTAGAACGGCCACCGATTTTCCGGTGCGGGAGACACATGCATAAGCCGCAACACCTTCGCCCTGGCCTCCTGACGTCCCTGGTGGGCCTGCTCGCCCCGCTGCTCCTCGTGCCGCAGCTCGCCGCAGCGCAGGAGGAACCACCGCCCCCACCCCCTCCTCCCCCCGCCGACGAAGGTCAGGGCTACGGGTGGGAGGGCAGCGGGGAGGCCAGCGGGCAGACCAGCGCGGAAGCCAACGCCGCGGCGCCCCCCGGCGCAGGCGCGCAGGGACGGACGGAGACCACGGCGGCGGAGCGCGCAGGCGACCCCACGCTCTCGAGCCGCGCCCTGGCGGACACGACGTTCGAAGACGCAGCGGATCTCCGCGACGACGCCGGTCGGTTCGGTGACGACGACGACTTCGAGCGCTGGCGACGCGCCGAGGCCCTGCGCGCGCACAACTCCTTGCGCGGCTCCACGGGTCTGATGCGGGTGCGTGAGGCGGCCTCTGGCCCCGTCGGCTCCTTCCGCATCGGCCTCTACGGCGGCCTCTACTCGGGCAGCGATTTCTTGTGCACGAACGCCGCCCCCTGCTTCGACCGCTCCTCGGGCGATCGCCTGATCGGCGACGACGTGTCTCGCATGGCGGCGAACTTCACCGTCTCCGCGACCCCCTGGCCGTTCTTGGAAGCCTTCTTCGGGGTGCACAACGCCTCGACGTCCAACAGCTTCGGGCGCCCGCAGCTGCTGCAGGTGCTCGGCGACGCCAACCTCGGCGTGAAGGTGTTCCAGCCCACGGAGGCCGACGAGATCTTCTCCTACGGCGGTGAGGCGGAGCTGCTGCTGCTCAACGGCACCGGCGGCGTGGGGCTCGACGGCGGCGGGACGAGCTTCGCCCTGCGCGCCCTCGGCACCGCGGATCTGAGCAACCGGCGCCGGAAGGAAGACCGCATCCCGATCCGCGCCCACGCGAACCTCGGGTACCTCTTCGACAACTCCGCTCAGGTCGTGAAGGACCTGGAGACCACGGCGCCGCCGGACGGCCGCGGCCAGCCCATCGAGCGCGTGGAGCGCTTCGGGCTCGGCCTGTCGCGGGTGGACAGCTTCCAGATCGGGCTCGGCGTCGAGTACCTCGCCGACATCTTCCGCCCCTTCGTGGAGTGGACCATCGACGTGCCCGTCAACCGCCAAGGCTACGTCTGCAACATCGACAGCGCCGCGCGGCGCGGCGATCGCTGCCTCGGCGAGTATGGCCGGCTCAGCGCCATGCCCTCCCGCGTCTCGCTGGGCACGCGGGTCCATCCCTGGCAAGGACTCGCCCTCACGGCGGCCCTCGACGTCGCCACGGGCGGCTCGAGCAGGTTCCTCGAGGAGATGACCCCCGAGCTGCCCTACGTGGTCTGGCTCGGCGTCGCCTACACCGTGGACACCCAACCGCCGCGGGAGATCGAGCGCGTCGTCGTGGGTGACCTCGAACCGCGCCGCTACGTCGAGGGTCGCGTGCTCGGCAACCCGGAGGGCGAGCCCCTCCCCGACGCGATCCTCCGCTACGACGGCCTCGATCGGACGGGCATGGTGGCCAACTCCGCGGGCGCCTTCCGCACGGACGCCCTCGCCCCCGGTCGCTACACCTTCGTCGTCACGGCGGAGGGCTACAAGGAGGGGCGCTGCGAGGTCGAGATCCCCAGCGACGTCCCCGACGACATCACCGCGGACAGCGGCGACGTCATGAGGCCCGCCGAGGTGATCGTGCCCGTCGAGTGCAAGCTCGACCCCCTCCCGAAGGTCGCGACGATCACGGGCCTGCTCGTGGACGCAGCGACCGGCGAGCCCATCCCGCACGCCGCCGTGAAGGTCACCGACAAGCTCGGTCGCGAGCTCGAGCTCATCGCCGACGAGACGGGCGCGTTCCAGTTCCGCAACGTGCCCTTCGGGCGGGCCACCGTCACCGCGACCGGCTCCGGATACCTCACCACCGTGGCCCACTTCGACATCCAGTCCCGCAAGGACATCGAGGCGCGGCTCAGCCTCAACGAGCGCCCGGAGCAGCCCAACGTCGAGGTGACGGACAAGGAGCTCAAGCTGAAGCGCCAGGTGCACTTCCTGTACGACTCCGCGGAGATCCTCCCGGACTCCCTCTCGATCCTCGAGGAGATCGCCGAGGCCCTGAAGGCGCACCCGGAGATCGATCGGGTGGAGATCCAGGGACACACGGACAACACGGGCCAGCCAGACTACAACCGTCAGCTGAGCCACCGCCGCGCCGAGGCGGTGAAGACCTCCCTGGTCAAGCTCGGCATCCCGGAGAATCGCCTCACGGCCAAGGGCTACGGCCCCGACAAGCCCCTCGTGCCGAACACCAACGACGCCAACCGCGCCCGCAACCGGCGCGTCCAGCTCATCGTCGTGAAGCGCTCCGACACCGACCTCTGAGAACGGACGGGGCGCGCGCCGCGGGGCTTCGGGCCCAGCGCGCGCCGCCCCGAGCGAGCGCTGCACCGACGAGCGTCACTCGGACCAGGCGCAGGTCCGGACCAACCGCAGCAAAGCCCGGATGAGCGGCAGCCCAGCGGCAGCCCACACCGAGCGTCGCGCCGTGCTCAGCCCTCGCGGTCGTCGGGCTCTCTGGAGGACGGCTCGTCGCTCGACGCGCGCTGGGCGTCCTCCTCGCGGATCTCCTGGAGGACCTGCGCGATGCGGCGGACGTGATCCTGGCCCGTGTCGTAGCGGAACCGGAGCTCGGGCACCCGGCGCATCCGGAGCTGGGGCGCGAGGCTGGCGCGGAGCCGCGGCCCGATGCGCTGGAGCAGATCGAGGAGCGCCTTGCGCGCCTCCGGGCCGTCATCGCCGTAGTCGATGCGCACGACGACGGTCGCCAGCCCCAGATCGGAGGTCAGCTCCACGTCCTGGAGGCTCACCCCCGCCAAGCGCGGATCGGCGATGTCCCGCCCGAGCTCGACGCTGAGGTGCTTGCGAATGGTCCCCGCCAACCGCCGACTACGAATGCTTCCTGCGCTTGCCATCGCTGGGCTCCGACCTCACTCCTTCGACGCTCACGCCTCGAGGCTCACTCGTCGGTCTCCTCCGACCAACCGTCCTCCGACCAACCGTCTTCCGACCACCCCTCCTCCGACAAACCTTCCTCCGATAGACCGGAGTGCCACGGCAACACCCGCCGGCTGCGCTCCGCCACCACGGCGTCCGCGAGCTGGTCCGCGGCGTTGAGCGCCCGAGCCAGGAGCTCGTCCGCTTCGCCCGCTTCCCGAGCGACCAAGGCGATGCCGAGGGTGGCGGTCCGATGATCTTCGGTCTCGCCCACCTCGGCCACGGAGACGGAGAGCCGCGCCTTCAGGCGATCCTTGTAGCCGTTCACCACCCGGCGCCGATCCTTGAGGGACCGGGCGCCGGGGAGGCGCAGCACGACGCGGCCGATTCCGACGAACACCTCAGAGCTTCTGCTTGATCTCCTCGATCTCGTAGGCGTCGACGATGTCGCCCACCTTGATGTCGTTGAAGCCGTCGAGGGACAGACCGCACTCGAAGCCTTCCTTCACCTCGCGGACGTCGTCCTTGAAGCGCTTCAGGCTGCCGAGCTTGCCTTCCCAGACCAGCTCGCCGTCCCGCATCAGCCGCACGCCGCAGCCGCGCCGGATGGCGCCGGAGGTGACCATGCAACCGGCGATGGTCCCCGCCTTGCTGACCCGGAAGGTCTGACGCACCTCGGCCTTGCCGATGTCCTTCTCCACCAGCTTCGGCGCCAGCAGGCCTTCCATCGCCAGCTTCACGTCATCCAACACGTTGTAGATGATGCTGTACTGGCGGATCTGGACCTGCTCCTGCTGGGCGAGGGACGTCGCCTTGCCCGCGGGACGGACGTTGAAGCCGATGATGATCGCGCCGGCGGCCACCGCGAGGTTCACGTCGTTCTCGGTGATGGCGCCCGCCGCCGAGTGGACGACGCTGACGCGCACCTTCTCCGTCGTCAGGCGCTGCAGAGCGTCCGAGACGGCCTCCGCCGTGCCCTGCACGTCGGCCTTGATGATCACCTTGAGCTCGAGCTGCTCCTGCTCGGACATCAGCTTGGCGATCTCCTCGAGCGACCTGGGCTTGTTGCCCGCGGAGGGTGCCAGGCTGCGGCGCTCCTTGGTGCGGCGCGACTCCGCCAGCTCCTGCGCCGTCTTCATGTCCTTGACGACGTAGAGCTGGTCGCCGGCGCGCGGGACCTCGCTGAGCCCGATCAGGGCGGCCGGCATCGACGGGCCCGCCTCCTTCAGAGCGCGGCCCTGGGAGTCGTGCATCGCGCGGACCTTGCCGTAGCCGGCCCCCGCGAGCACCACGTCGCCCGCCCGCAGCGTCCCGTCCGTGACGAGCACCGTGGCGAGAGGACCCTTGCCCCGATCGAGCTGGGCCTCGACGACGATGCCGGTCGCGGGCTTGTTCGGGTTCGCGCGCAGGTTGAGCAGCTCCGCCTGCAGGAGCACGCGCTCCAACAGATCGTCGATGCCCTGCTTCGTGTGCGCGGACACCTCGGAGATCAGCGTGTCACCGCCCCACTCCTCCGGGACCAGGCCCACCTCGCTGAGCTCGCGGCGAACCCGCTCGGGCTGCGCCTCGGGCTTGTCGCACTTGTTGATGGCGACGACGATCGGCACCTTGGCCGCCCGCGCGTGGTTGATGGCCTCCTTGGTCTGCGGCATCACGCCGTCGTCGGCGGCCACCACGAGGATGGTGACGTCCGTCGCCTGGGCGCCGCGGGCACGCATGGCGGTGAACGCCTCGTGACCGGGGGTGTCCAGGAACGTGATGGTGCCCCGGGGGGTCTTCACGGAGTAGGCGCCGATGTGCTGGGTGATGCCGCCGGCCTCGCCCGCCGCGACGTTCGACTCGCGCAGGGCGTCCAGCAGGCTCGTCTTGCCGTGATCGACGTGACCCATCACGGACACGACCGGGGGCCGCGGCTCGACCGCGTCCTCGGGCTCCGAGCTCGTCTCGAGACCCTGAGCGGCCTGGATCTGCGCCTCTTCGCTGACCGCGACGTCCTCGACCTCCCAGCCGAACTCGCTGGCCACGATCTTCGCCGTGTCCGCGTCGAGGGTGCTGTTGATGTTGATCCCGGTCATGCCGAGCTGCAGCAGCTTGCGCAGCACGTCGGTCGCCTTGATGCCCATGCTGCCGGCGAGACCTTGGAGCAACACCGACTCCTCGATCCGCACGACCTTCTTGTGGGCCGAGCGCTCCTTGGTGACGGGCGCTCCCGCTCCCTTGCCCTTGCCGAAGGAGCCGATGCCGCGATGCCGCGGACCACGGCCCCCCATGGGCCTGCCACCGGGACCCGGGCGACGCCCGGGACCACCGGGACCGGCGGCCTTGGCGTCGTACTGCACACGACGCGGGCCCGGCCGGTGATGGTGCATGGGGACGCCAGGGCGCCCCTCCCACACGTCGATGCCGCGCTTCGGCGCCTGCGACGGCGTCGTGGCGCCGGGCGGAGTCGACGGCCGCGCCGCTCCGGGCGGGGGCGTCGAGGGCCGCGGGGGCGTCACCGAGGACGTCGGCCGCGCGGCTCCGGGAGCCGGTGGACGGGCTTCGCCGGCGGCCGCAGGACGCGCCTCCGGCGTCGCCGACTTGGGCGCTTGCTCGGTGGCTGCGCTGACGGGCTCCTGGGATGGCTGCACGGTGGTCGACTTCTCGGGTTGCTCTTGCTCAACGGCCGGCTTCGTCGCGGCCTCGGGCGGCGTCGCGGCCTGAGACGGCTCCGCCGCCGGGCGCGCCGTCGCGTCGGGTGAGGGTTCGGCCGGCCGCGCGGGCGCCTCCGCCTGCGGCGCCTCGGCCGAGGGCGCAGACACCGCTGGCGTGGACGCAGGCGTAGAGGGCGCCGCGGCTGGCGCGGCCGCCGCAGGCTCTGCGGGTGCCGCTGCCGGCGTCGTGGCTGCGGGTGGCGACGCCGCAGGAGCCGACGCAGGACGCGCCTCCGACGTCTTCGCGTCCGCGGTGGCTACCTCCGTCGACGTGGTCTCTTCGGTGGTGTCCTCCGCTTTGCGACGTCTCACGACGGCGGCACGACGCTTGACGACTGTCGGTCGAATTCGTTCCTCTACCATGTTGCTAGGCGCATCTTTCTTGTCGAGGTGCCGCTTGAGCCGGTCCTCCGCCTCGGGACTGATTGCGCTCATGTGATTGCGCACGTCACTCACACCCAAGTCTTGCAACAAGGTCACGAGAGCCTTGTTCTCGAGACCCAGATCGCGCGCTACCTCGTAGACACGCCGCTTGCCGCTCATTCAACCTCCGTCGACACGTCTGCCCGCCCCGGGTTCCGTCCCGCGCCCGGCGGGGGTCCCTGCAGATGGGCCAAGGCGATAGCGTCAAAAAGCGCTGCCGCCAAGCGATCATCCAAGATCGCCACCACCCCCACCTCGGGGCGCCCGACGATCCGGCCCAATCTCTCCTTCGAACCCCAGGCGCAGGCCAGGCCCTCGGCCACGGCCCTGCGCACCCCGGGGGTCTCCGCCGCGGCCCGGGCATCCTGGGCCACCACCAAGAGGCCAGCGAGCCCCCGCCCCAAGGCGTCCTCCACGGCGGCGCTCCCCAGGGCCAGCTTCCGCTGACGCCGGGCAGCGCCCAGGAGATCCCGGACCCGTTTGTCGCCCGCCGACCTCAGGAGCGCCACCGCGGCCTCCGGCGAGGTCGTGACGGGCGCGCGGAAGCTCCGTGACAGGGCCGGGACGAGCTTCGCCAGACACTGCACCCGCGGGTGCAGCCAGCTCCCTCGCCCGAAGCCCGACCCCTTGAGATCGGGGACCACCGAGCCGTCCTCGCCGCGCACCCAGCGCACCATGCTCTCGGGGGGGCCCACCTTCCGGCACGCCGCGCAGGTCCGCTCCGGAGCACGCACGGCTCCGCCGCGGGCGCTGCGCCCGCCGCTCACCGAATTCTGCGACTCCGTTGCCATGACCTCCAAGTGTGCTCCTCCGTCGTCCGTGGGGGGATGGGCTCAGCCCTGGTCCCCCACGGTCGTCTCCTCCGGGCCACCGCCCGCCTGCCGCTGAGCGGCGAGGGCCGCCCGCGCTCCCTCGATCTCCCGCGCCTCGTGCTGCAGGAAGTGCTGGGCGGCCTGCTGGATGCGGCGCGCCTTCTTGACCCCGAGCCCGGCACGAATGGCCAGCCGATCCGGATCCTCCTGGGCGACGGCCTGCACCGAGCGGTACCCCGCCTCCTCGAGGAGCTGCAGGGTCCGCAGCCCGACCCCCTCCACGAAGCGGAGCTTCTCGCGCTCCGTCAGGGGCTCCGTGCCGGACGAGGCCTCCTGGATCCGGGCCTGCCGCAAGCGCTCCATCGCCTTCTCGGCGGCGCCGCGCAGGGTCAGCGCCTGCTCCTCGTTGTTCACGCCGTCGACGCCCATCAGCTCCTCGGGGCTGGCCTCGGCGACCTCCTCCAGCGCTCGGAAGCCGAGCCGGTAGAAGGCGCGCGCCAGGTGCTCGTTCACCCCCTCGATCTCCTGCAGGGTGCTCAGAGCCTCTTCCTCGATCTGCTTGAACTTGCTCTCGCTGATGATGTCGAGCTTCCAGCCGGTGAGCTGCGCCGCCAGGCGCACGTTCTGGCCCTTGCGGCCGATGGCGAGGCTCAGCTTCTCGTCGGGCACCACCAGCTCCATGCGGTGGTCCGCCTCGTCGACGATCACCTTGTTCACGTCCGCGGGCTGAATGGCGTTGATGATGTAGCGCGCCTGATCCGGATCGTGGGGCACGATGTCGATCTTCTCACCGCGCAGCTCCTGCACGACCGCCTGCACGCGCGAACCCTTGATGCCCACGCACGCGCCCACGGGATCGACGTCGCCGTCCCGAGACGCCACCGCGATCTTGCTGCGCGAACCGGGCTCCCGCGCCACGCCGACGATCTTGACGATGCCTTCGTAGATCTCCGGCACCTCCGCCTCGAACAGCTTCTCGACGAGCTGCGGAGCCGAGCGGCTCAGGATGATCATGGGACCGCGCGACTCGCGATCGATGTCCTTCACGAACGCGACGATGCGATCTCCGGGGCGGTACGTCTCCCGCGGCGTCTGCTCACGCCCGGGCAGGATCCCTTCCGTCTTGCCGAGATCCACGATGATGTTGTGACCACGCTCGAAGCGCCGCACGATCCCGCGGATCAGCTGGCCCTGACGATCCTTGTACTCGTTGTAGATGAGGTCGCGCTCGGCGTCGCGCACCCGCTGCAGCAGCACCTGCTTGGCGGTCTGCGCGGCGATGCGCCCGAAGGTGCTGCGGGCCTGCTTCATGTCGAGCAGATCCCCGAACTCCTTGTCCTGCTGGGCTGCCTGAGCGGCGTCGCGGGGGTGCCAGAAGATCTGGAAGCCGAGCTCTTCGCCGACCTCCGCCTCGAGCCCGTGCGCCTCCGCCTCTTCGAGGGAGAGCTGGCGCTCGGGATCTTCGACCTCCTCGACGACGGTCATGTACTGGAAGACGTCCAGGGTGCCGGTCTCGTCGTTGAAGCGGGCCTCGAGCTCGCGAGTGGGACCGAACGCCGCCTGGGCCGCCTTGAGGATCGCCGCCTCCATCGTCTCGATGAGGACCTGACGATCGATGCCCTTCTCCCGGGCGACCGTGTCGACCATCGCGATCAAACTGGTGTCGTCGCTACCTGACTGCGCTGCCATGCTCACTTACTCCGTTTCACTCCGCGGGGCTTCCGCCCGCCTCCGGTCGAACGTGGACGACCTCCGCCACGGACCGCCGCCTGCCAGTCGAACACCAGCCGGGCATTGTCCACGGAACCAAGATCGAGACTCAACGTTCCCTGATCCGTCTCCAAGATCACGCGCCCGCTCTCGTCGAGGCCGCCGAGCGTGCCCCGCAACACCCGCTGCCCCGTCCAGGGCGTCTTCGGCGCCGGCTCCGGCGTGGCTGCCGCGCCATCACCCTCGGTCGCGTCGGCCGCGTCCGTCTCCTCCGGCGCGCCGTAGGGGCGCTTCAGCTTGATCCTGACGCCCTGCCCCTGGAAGCGCTGGTAATCCTCCGGTCGATAGAGCGCGCGCTCCACGCCGGGCGAGCCCACCTCGAGGCGATAGCGCGGCCCGATCAGATCCGACACGTCGAGCGCCGCGGACAGGTCCCGCGAGATCTCCGAGCACAGATCCACCGTGATGCCCTCGCCGGGGATCTTCGCGTCGGGTCGTTCGATGGTGAGCTCGAGCAACCAACCGTGTCGATCGGAGCGCCACACCAGCTCGACCCCCTCCACGCGATGCGCGCGCAGCACCGGCTCGACGAGCGCGAGGACGCGTTCGCTGGGGAGGCCGGACAATTTCACGAAGGCGATGGACATTGGATCGAAGGGTGAGCCGTTCAGGACACCTGAGGAGAACCGAGGCGCTCTGGGTGGACAGGTCGCCAGAAGCGGGACCTCGAGGCCCCCGGAGGAGCTCCCGCGGCGGGCCTCGTGCAAAAAAAAACGGACCCTCCTGCGGGGGCCCGTGGGGATCCACCCAAATTGTGCGCCAAGTGTAGTGAACGAGAGCGCGAGCGCAACTCGCCGTCAGCACCGAAATCCATCCCCTCGAGCGCTTTTTTTCGCGCCGGGGGTGTCCCGGGCTCGTTTACGCCCCGCGCTCCGGCGCCGGGCGCTTGGGTGGGGAGCCCCCGGCCTCCAGCGGAACGCGTCCCACGGGATGAACCCGCGCTCCGATGGCGACGGCGACCTCTCCTTCCGAAGTCTCCACCAGATAGGGCTCGAGTGCCAGCTGCGCCGCCTGGCTGAAGCGGGCGCGGAAGCGGCGCCCCCGGACGAGGCAATACAGCGCGCCGCCAGCGCCCTCCCAGATCGTGCTCGGATCCAGGGGCTCCTGGCTCCCGTCGGCGAGCTCCAGCCAGGGCTCCTCGGGGTGACCGTCGCCAGAGGGCGCGGGGGCAGAGGGCGCGGGGGCAGAGGGCGCGGGGGCAGAGGGCGCGGGGGCAGAGGGCGCGGGGGCAGAGGCGGGGCGCCCGTACAGGGTGCGCACGTGACAGGGGGCGTCCTCCACCTCGAGGTAGGTCCAGTCGTAGCCGTTGTTGAGGATGAAGC
>Ga0207873_1002183_pt1 | contig 16767 bp, 16 predicted proteins | sample BGWIniCompost_FD_187373 | JGI IMG/M metagenome (GOLD analysis project Ga0207873, IMG submission 187373) | Cellulose adapted compost microbial communities from Newby Island Compost Facility, Milpitas, CA, USA - BGW Initial Compost (SPAdes)... ...
CGTAGTGCCCTGTCGCGTCTTCTCCTGGGCGCACGTTCGTCACATAAACGATGCCAACGACTTCCGGCTTTTCCACACCCACTTTCCACACTTCCCACGAGATCGCGTTCGGCCGGAAGAACGCTTGCGTCACTGTGACCATCCTCGTTGCACACCGCTCGCACATCTCCGGGAGCGCAGCTCTCTCGTAACACTTCTGCTCGCACGCCGCTTGGTAATCCGAGAACACCGTCTCGTGGGCGCACACCTTCCTCACAATCTCCTCGACGATCTTGCCCCGTTCCGGCGTGAGCAGCATCGGTATCGCTTCGAACATTCTACACCGTCCTTACACTCACCCAGCCTGTCGTGCTTGACGGCCCTTCCTTGAGCCACAGCTTCGTTCGAGCAGATCCCAGTTCAACCCCGAGGAAGCCCATAGGCGCGCTGATCGCACTCGCATTCGGCCCATCCACGGTCGAAAAGAACGAGAACGGAAGTCCCTGAATCGCAGATCTCACCTCTTCAAGCCACCGATCCAGGGCTTGGTTGCCTGTTGCGGGCGGCCTTGATAGACGAATCGGACGAATCGGCATCAGAACCTCCCCGCGTCCGTCAGATTCGCCAGGAACCCGTTGAGTTTCGGTTTCGAACCGTCCGCGATGCGTACCTCGAACGCGGGTGACTGCCCCGTTGCCCACACGGCCACGTGCTTCATGTGTCCATTCGGCGGAAGTTCGACGGTTCTGGCAGAGAACACCCCGTTATGCGTGTCTCCGGTGACATAGACACCAACACTCGCCGTGCTCTCCGACTCGTACTCGATCCACAGTTCGGAGAAGTGCTTCTTCCGCTCTTCGAGCACTGGCACCCCGGTGAATGCATTGAGTACGTGGCTCCTCCAACGGGCCTCGATAGGCACGCTATCGTCGTCCGGCTGCTCTGGGAGCATCCGGTAAATCTTCCCGTTCGCGTCGAACACGCTCACGAACCTAGCATCCGATTTCTGCTCGAACGTTTGCCACGGCACGTCAATGTCGGCCCATGTGAGCCCTCCTAGCTCTGCCCACGTGGTGACTTCGCTCTTGTCTTGCATTTCGAAGCCATGCGTGAGGGCGTGCATGAACCGTTGCGGAAACCAGCTTTGATCTTCGAGGCTGTAGTAAAGCGCGCCGGTTCCCCCGTCCTTCCTCGGGAAGTACAACTCGTACCTGCGATCCAACGAGTTGTAGAAGGCCCACATGGCTTTCGGGTCACTTACAAACTTGCGGAGATACGCTTGGATGCGTGACGGTCTCCCGGACCCGGCGGGTCCGAGCGGCACGACTTGGAGCCCTGCGCCCACGAGTGCGTACACTTCGAGATCATGCGCAACGAAGAGGACTCCTGCGGGTGTGACGACGATCGTGCGCGGGTACGGGCATCCCAAGCGGTCGCTCACCCGCTCGGGTGTCCGGAAGGCGTAATCGTCGAGCGTCGGGATCGTCCTCCAGATTTCCTCCGCAGTGAACAGCACGAGTTGTCCTTGCACTTGCACCGCTGCCGTACCTTCCCCGCGCATATCCATCACATCGATGGCTCCTGCCCCGTCCAGGAGTTTGAAGCTCTTGGGGTTGCCCCGAGCAGAGTACACGATGCGTGTCGGATACTTCGTGCCGTCCTCGGATGTGACGTTGAAGAGGACGAGCCGGTCGTTTACAGCCGCGAGCGCGCGGGCCGTCTGTGTCCCCTCGATGTCTGCCGCCCACGTGAAGTCGGAATAGGTGTTCGTGTAGTACGCAAGGTTGAGCCACTTGATTCGGTTGAGCCCGTTCGAGAGGACCGCGATGTACTCTCCCCCAGGGCCGTCGAAGATGTGGGCGACGCGCCAGTAGTCCGCTGTCGTGCCGCTTGGCAAGTCATCTCCTGGAACCGTTGATCCGCGCACGTATGACAACTCGGACCATTCGCCCACGCTTTGGTGGTAGAACGCGATGGACCGGCTCGACGCCGCGATGACAGCCAAGTTCCCGCGCGCGTCAGGAAACTCTCCGCCTCCCGACACAGGCTCTCCTAAGTCGTACACGTTGAAATGACTGAGGCCGCTGCGTGGTCTCAGTCCAGCCCGCTCAGAAACAAAGTTTTCCGCTTCTGGCGTAAACCCGGGCACGAGGCTCGAAGGCGGCTCGCCCGCATTGAGCCCGAACGTCGGGCTCTGGATTTCTACGCGGGTACGGCGTGGAGTCGGGGCGCGGGTTGGGAAGCCGAAGCGGGTCTTGGGAGTAGCCATCAGTCAAACAGGAGAACAGTGAAGTTTACGCTCATTGGAACCGCAAAGCGATCGTCTGTTGCCAAACTCCACCTAACGACTTCTACCCGATCGTTGAAACCGCCCCCACTCGCAAGAGCTTGCCCAACATATACGAATCTACCTGCTCCACTGACGATTGGTCGTATTTCGAAGGATGGAGATATAATTACAAGATCATCTGGTCCAAGTACTCCTGTAGTTCCCAAGTCTACAATTGTAGAATCAGACTCGAAAGCCCCGATGGTTCCGCTAGAAAAACTTGCTATTCCTCGAATAATACCTTTCAATGTCTTACCGCTCATGACGATCTCGTTCACGTAGATCGGGCCAGCGATGGAAGCATTGCTGGCCTGAACGGTATCGACCGTCACTGCAGAGATGCTCAGGCTGCTCAGTTTTAGTGTACCATCAACAGTGAGTACACCCGGATCTTCACGGTAAAGCCACACGTCCTGTGTTGTATCCCCAGACCCCCAACCCATGAGTCCGTCCGCGCGAATCGCAAACTCAGGGTGCGAGTCCCCGCTCGTCCTCGTCGAGATCAAGACAGACGTTGGCGACTCCGCAACAAACTCGTGCTGCGCCTTCCAACTCCAGCTACTGTTTTCTCCTGCGATCTTCCTCCACGTCGTTCCACTCTCCCCGACATAGATGCCTCGCTCATCCGGGTCGAAGAAAATCGCACCCTCACGAGGCGTTGGCATGCTGTCCGCCGACCCGACGTAGGCCCTCGCACTCCCCACCTTGTGCATCCCGGCCGAACCGGAACTGCCATCGGTTCCGTAATGTTCTTCTTCCCACCACGCCTGCATGAAGCTCTTGAGCGACCGAAATTCCGCGGCACCGAGCGCCGCAGAACTCTGATCACTCGGCAGATTCTTGTTCCATCCGGCAATCGATGCCATCTAGCACTCCTCCCAATTCGCAGGGTTAGGTATCTCGCAGAGGCTCCAATCCATGTTGATGTCCAGTCTGTCTACCAAGATCCCATGAAACACTTCCTGCTTCACGATCTCTACTTCTAGCGCCTGATCCCCACCCGTTCCTGCGCCTGCTCGCGCGTTGACCTTGCTCTCATCCACCTGTACTACCCTTGCAGATGCGGCGTTCTGCATCTCGACGACAATAGGCACGTCACCATCCCGGTAGTACGCCCGGTGCGGCTCCGGAAGCATTGCCGGAAGAAAGCGCCCGTTCGCGCCTACTGGACTGGAGAGCCAACCCGTGATCATGGCATGAGCCGGTTCATGGTGAGGCGGTGCATGATCTCCAAACGCTGCGTGTCGGTCTTGGGAATCTTCGGATCGAAGACCATCTGGAAACGGCACCCTCCGAGGAGATCGAACGCATGGTACTGGATGCCTGTTTGGAAGTTTGCTTGCGAAGGCGGGAATATTGCCAACGCCTCGCGGTAGAACGTCCCTGGTGTGTATGTCTGGTACTGGACCGAGCCGGCAGACATGCCTTGCACGTTCCCAGACCTCCCAACGAGCGAGGCGGACTCGGCAACCCAAAAGAACGCACTTGTGGCAACACCCAGGTTGTTCCTAGTCGCTCCCCAAAGATTCGTGCTCGCGACCTGCACGACCCGACTCGTCACGTCGATGGGATTCCCATTGAGCATCACGGTGTGCTCGTTATCGTTCATCGGCGGGTAAATACGGTACTCATACCTCACCCGCAGGTGGTCTTCGTTCGTCTTCGTGATGACGGTCGGGCTGCCGAACTCATCGAGGAAGAGCTGACGGTTCCAGAGCGTGCCACCGGTCGACTGGTTGAAGAACCCAAGCTCGGCCAGGTTACCGTTCGCCTGGTTCTCCGTGAATACCCGTGTACGCACCCGACTATAGTAGACGAGTCCGTCTCCGGAGCCGTTTGCGGTGTCTACATCGCTGAACCCGCCATCCGAGTTCGTTCGCGCGATCTCCGCAACGAGCGCGGTATCGGTCGCATCAGGCGTAGCTGAACCCGTGCCTACAGCGAGGTACTGGATCAGATTCGAGATCGCAGTTCCGCTGAGGAGCGCATTGAGCCCGGCATTCGTGATCAAGTTGCGGAAATGCAACCTCTGTTTGATGAGTCCGGTGCGCGCATGGACGAGTTCAACGGTGAACCATCCTTCGATCCCAACACTGTTGCTGATCGGAACCTCGACGGTCTTGATCAGATTCAGGTAGGGCGCTTCCGGAGCCCAAATACGCTTCCTTTCATTCATACGGCGACGAGACTGATGGACTGTACAGAGTGAGTCGGTTCAACGGCTTCGACGGCGGCCATGCGGTCAATCGTGATCTCCACGACGAGCACGGCGCCAATCACGGAGTGGAGAGGTTCGAGTCCTTCCGGGGCTCGGGCGGGATAATCGATGATGGCGTCTCGCAAGTTGATCAGCGAGACCAAGTGAGCAGGCTCAATCCCTTCAGGCGCGGGAAAGTAGATAATGATGGGTTCGAAGAGGGCGATGCCAGAAATTGAGTGCGCCGGTTCGAGCCCCTCCGGGCGCAGCATCTGCGAGAGGATCGCTTCCCTGAGTACGAGCGCGGAGATCGAGTGCTTCGGTTCGATGGCCTCGGTTTCGAGCACATACGGGAAGAGCGTCGTCACGAGCCTTCCGAGCGAATACCTCCCCGTCTCCGGATCTCGGATCGAATAGATGACATGAAGCCTCCGGTCGACCGCCTTCGCCACGTCCTCCACGAACGTGTTCTCGTCCGCAGCGACGGGCGTCTCGTACTCGACGACGTAGCGGTCCCGCTGCTGCCTGTACGCGATCTTGCCCAGGTGATCCGCGACATAGAAGACGAGCACGTCCGAGTCCGCAACCTCCATGGGCCGGTCCAGGAGCGCCCGGGGTGTTCGCCCCGGACCGAAGTTTCGGAGCACCATGCCCGGCACGGTCGGATCGAAGAACCAGATCCACACCTCGGGTGCTCCGCCCGTGCCGGTCGGCCGCTCCAAGCAGACGACGGGCTGTCCGTTCTGCTCGAACGCCACGTCCAGCTCGACGATCGGCGGCCCACCATCCGTGATCTCGAACAGCAGTCGTTCGTCAGTCCAGGCATCTCCGGCCCCGTTCGCGCCGGCGAGCCAGACGGCGAAGCCGTCCGGCGTCCACGCCTTCCACACGCGCGCCACGAGGCCGCGCGACGGGTCCGCAACGGCGATCGGGCCGAGCGTGTGCGCCGTGAGGTAGTCGAGCGAAATCGCGTCCGGCCGGCGGAGGATCGAGGCGCCTTCTACAGAGTGGGAAAGCGTATAAAAATCTAGCTGGAGTTGCCTGCTCTCGTTCTTCCGGAAGGGAGCTTGATCCGCAGGCCAGGAAACCGCAGAAGGAGGCGGAATCTGACTCCAGTTCATCTCCGTCTCCTTGTAGACCCCCTATAGATCGGCGCCACATACACCCTGAACTGCCCGCTCTGCCTCCGCGCCTCATCCGTCTTGAGCTGACTCACATACCTTAGATAGCGCATGTTCGCCGCCGCTTCCGCATCGAAGTTCTGGAGCATCGCGTGTAGCTTTTCCTCCGCCTTGTACGCGATGGCGGGCCGCCATGGCGTGGAGAGCGACGGCACATCGGTCGGCTCTATGAGATCCGTCACCTGAGAGCGGTACCGGAGTTGGAGCGAGTAGGCGCTGTTCGGAACTGGGTCCAGTTCGATCCAATTGTTGAAAAGTGCAAACCGTCTGGGAATGCCAGAGTTTTTCTTGCCTTGCGCATCGAGTTCCTCGATCCGGACACGATGAAGCGTGTGCGTACTCAAGTCGGGGACCGTACCACAACTATTGCATCCGCAATTGTTTATGGATAGGGTGATTGGCTCCAGGAAGTCCGTAGGCAGCGTGATGCGGTCCTCGCCGCTCACCGTGGACACTACGGCCACCTTCTCTTGCATGACGGACCCCGCTTCCCCAAACGCAATCTCGAAGTACGCCTCGTTCACGAGCCGACTGACCGTACTTGCATCCACATCGTCCCGACGCCCGGCGTTCGTCGTGACGATGCTCATCAGATCACCGAGAGTATAGCTAGGCATAAGGGGTTGCGAAGCAAGTTACATTAGAGGAGGAGAGGCGCTCTAAGCCTTCTCCTCCTCAAAATTTAACCTTCTCCGCAAGCCTACCCGATGGGACTGTCCAGTGAACCGAAAGTCAGCACCGTAGATACCACCCCGCAGTTCCTTCGTCCCCTCCAGCAGCAAGCCACCGGCTTCCTTCAGAGCATATTCCAGAATCCTTCGCGCTCCCCGTTCGCGGCCCTCACCTCCCCGCTGCAACAGCAGGCTGTGGGTAACCTCTCCACGTTCCTAAACATGCCCGCGCCGGAGATGCGCGTCCTCAACCAAGTCGAAGCACCGCTCCTCGGGCTCGTCCGTGGCACTGCTTTGCAGAACCCGTTCGGGGATCTCGGTGCGGTGAACCGCGCAGAGCAGGTCCTGCAAGCCGCGCAACCGCTCTTTCAGCAGAATTTGCAGGGTGCGCTAGGCTCGCTCGCCTCGTCTGCCCCTAACCGTTTCTCCACGACGTTCCAGGCTCAGGGCCAGGGCCTTGCACAGCAGGCCCTCCGGGACTTCAACCTCTTTGCGCAGCAGACCATGCAGCAGGGCCTCCAGCAGCAACTCCAGGAGCGCCAAACTGCCCTGAACTTCCTCCTTGGCGGGCAGCAACTCGCCCAGCAGGGTCAGCTTGCCGCCGCAAGCTTGCTCGGCCAGCTCGCCGGTCAGGCCGGCGCTGCTCCCTTCAGTCGCGCCCTCCAAGCCGGCCAACTCGGTCAGCAGATCACCCAAGGCCTCATCAACCCGCAGCTCCAACTCATGCTGGGTGGCCTCCAATTCGGCCAGCCGATTCCCCTCACGCCCATCGTGCAGCAGGGCGGCGGCGGGCTCGGAGGCGTCCTCGGCTCTCTCGCTGGCTTGGCTGTGGGCAGCTTCCTCGGACCCTTCGGTAGCGCCATCGGCCAGCAGGTCGGTGAAAGAATCGGAAGGAGCATCGGATAACAGCGCATGGCTACTCCCATCGTCCTTCGCGGTCAGGGCTTCGGCGACGCTTTCACGGAAAGCCTCCTCGCCACGTTCCTTCAGGAACGCCAGATCCAACTCCAAAAAGAAGCGCAGAAGCTCGAAGAAAGACGGCTCAAACTCGCAGAACAGGAAGCGGCGCAGCGCGCTCAGCTACTGGAAGCCCAAGGCCGAGCGGGCCAGGCTGTCCTCGGTCTTATGGCACAGCAAGACCCGCAAGTCCAGCAGACCCTCCAGCAGCTTTTCCCGCAGGCGACGGCGAACCTTGCCGCACTCGCTGATGCGAATGTTCCTAGCGCCCAAGTCTTCGGCCAGCCTTTTGACGCTCGACGCATTGCAGGCCCGGAAGCGGCCGCTGTCGCCCAACAACTCCAAGCCTTCCAGCAGCAGCAAGCCCAACTCGAACTCACCCGCGCCGGCGTAGAACAAACTCGTGCTCAGACCGAAGAGACACGAGAACGAACCCAGCTTGCGCGCGTGCAGACGCGCACCGCAGAACTAGCCCTGGAGCACGCGCGTGCGATCTTCCCCCTCGAACAGCAGAAACTCCTGACCGATATTGCGCTCGCTCAAGCCCAAATTGAGTCGATTCGAGCGGAAAACCGCCGGGCCGCTGCTCGCAACATCAACGAAATGCAGCAACTCTTCGCTCAGCTCGCACAGTGGTTCGGCTCTCCCGAAGAAGCGAGCCGCATGGTCTTCGGCACCACTTCGCCTCCTAGCAGGGATGCTCTTCTTGCTGAAGAACTTTCCTTCCTGAGCGATGCTGTCGCGGTCGCCTCGGGCGCGCCCGACCCAAGGAGTATGCTCGCCCAGCTCTACGAGGACCGCTTCCGCAGCCGAATCGCCCGCAACATGAACCTGAGCGCCACGGACCAAGCCTTCATCGATGGTCTCATTGCGCAGGGCATGAAGCCGATCGATGCCTACAAGGAGGCGCGGAAGCTTGCAGGCAAAAAGAACAGTCCTATCGTGGAGCAGGATCTTCCCGCAATCGCCGCCTACCTCCGGGCTCGCTTCAAGGACTTCCGCCTCCCCGAGAAGGAAGTAGGCTTCCTCAGAAGACTCTTCCAGCGGCTACGCGCTTCCGCTACGCAAGGCTTCCTCTCGCAGCCTCCCATTATGAGCATCGGCCAGGGGCCGCTCAACCTCCTACAGCAATGGCGTGAAACTTTGCAGGTTGGCGTTCCCAACATCCCATCTGCAACCACGTCCCTGCTGCCCGGTCGGTTCGGCAGCTTTAACGCAGTCCAGCCCTAATGGCGACTCCCGCTCCCTTCATCCCGTTCGGCTTCCCTTCGCCCTTCCAACAACCCGTAGAGCCGGACCGAGGATTCATCGGGACCCTCCTCCACGAAATCGGGCGTGACATCACAGGCGCGTTCCGCACCATCGTCGCTCCCTTCGGTTCCTTGGCCGAAGCGCTCGGGCTCGAAGCCCCGGTCACGCTCGAAGACCTCGAAAGCCGGGACCTCGTGGGCGCTGCCTCCATCGCCTCATTGTTCGTGGGCGGTCTTGCAGGCGCAGCAATCAAAGGCGTCCGAGCGGGCGTGGGCGCTCGGGCCGCCTTGCCCCTCATAGGTACCCCGGCGGGTCGGGCCGCCGCCGCTAAATTCGCCGCCGATCTAGGCATCGTGCAGCGAGCGGCGTTAGCCGCTTCGAGTGAAGCGGCTGCCGGCGCTTTCTTCGGTGCTGTACGCCCGCTCGAAGACGGAGAAGACCGCTTGGAGGCGATCCTATCCGAAACCGCCCTGTTCGCGGGTCTGGGTGGCGGCTTCTCCATGATCGGGTCCGCCGTCAAGGCGACCGTGGGCGCTCGCCTCGCCGAACTCAAAGGCCAAACCCAAGCCGCTCTTCTCGCGCAAATGGCGCGAGAAGAACAAACCAAGACCTTCCTCCGCGAGTTTGCCGGCATTCGTTTGCGCAACCCCGTGTCGAAGGGCATCGTGGACATCAAACGCCTCGCGGACGGCACCGTCCGGCTCATAGGCAAGAGCAAGGACGGCGATTTCGCTTTCACCCAAGACTTCTCCTCCTTCAACGACGCGCTCTCCTACGCCTTCCGCGAAGGCTATCTCCAACGCTTCGGAGTCGCCCGCTCGAAGCTCACGCTCACGAATGTCGAAAACCTGGACAGAGGCGTCCTGGAAGCCGTCACCGCAGCCGAAGGAAACATCCGTAGGGCTCTTGGCACCCTCGAACTCTCTTCCTACCAAGCCGTTCGAGAACTCGTCGCCAAATCACAGGAGAAGGAACGTCTCCTTACCTGGCTTGGCATCGAGACCGTCACGGAGTCCGTGGACGAGCTTGGGCAAGTCGTTCTCACTCCGGCATTCAGGCAAAACGTGCTGCGTGGGCTCCCGCGCAACGTGGCGCGCCGTCTCTCCCAGATCGAAAACGATGCGGACTTTCTCCGCGAAGCGATCATGCAAGGCGCCGTCTCCTTGGAGAACATCGCGGATGCCACGCAAGCCCGCGACTTCATCAAGGAGTTGGTCGTAAACGGGATGCAGCTAGGCAAGGAAGTCGTCTATGCGGCCAAGGCGCCCTACGACATAACTTTCCTCTCGCGCATCCTCACGCCCAACACGGTTGCGCGTATTCATCCGGAAGTCCGCCCGCTCTTCGAGCTAGCCGACCAGGCCGCCCAAATCCAAAACGTCGGCACCCGGAACGCTTTGGAGTTCCTCCACAACCTGGAGAACACGATCCCCACGGCCAAGGCGGAAGTTGCAGTAAACCTCATCGACCAAGCACAGGAAGAAACGTTCAAAGCCCTTACCGCCGCAACGACTTCTTTGCGTCCTTCCACCGTGCCCGGCCCCATCGCCGTCGCCAGGGACATCGCGCTTAGACTCGCCCAACGCACAGGAGACGAACAAGTCATCTCCTTCATGGAGCAAGTCGTCGAACGCCTCAACCATTACCGCCTCCGCGCCGTGGCCGCAGGGCGGCTCGGCAACGTCATGGACAGTCTCCAGGAGAAGGCAGCCCAGGCTCGTCAAATCATCAGCCAACTCATCGAGCAAGGCCTGGATTCGGTGGAAGTCGAACGGCAGGCTTTGCAAATCGCGGATCAAAGCCTGGACCGCGAGCTTGGGCTGGCGATGCGGGAGCTTCTCCAGGATGCAGGTCTTGCCGGCTACTTCCCGATCCTAAACCTGGGCGGCTTCCGCCTCGAAGTAAATGGGGAGTTCCGTGGCTTCTTCGATAACTTCCATGAGGCACTCCAAGCTGCCCGCGACGCAGGCGGAACCGCATTCATCACCCCCGCAACGCATTCTTTCGATGCATCCACTCTCCGTGTTGTGAGCGGCAAGGAGTTCGGTCGGCTCGTGCAGGCGATCCGCGAAGCGGAAGGCTTCGAAATCACATCGACCGAAGCGGCCGAACTCCTCAAGCAAGCAGGCACCCTCCCGTCCGCAGGCCCTCGCAAGTACTCGCGCTTCCTCCAGAAGCGAAGGCTCGGCATTCGTGACTTCTCGGAAGACCCCTTCACCGCGCTCCGCTTCTACATGATGAACATGGAGCGCACGTTGGCCTTCAACACGCTCGAACGAGAGGCTCGCTCGATCATCGACAACATTCCTGTCGCCAAAAAGCAGCTTGCGGCATGGGCCGAAGACTACGTGAACCTCATCCTCGGGCGCCCGACCACGGCGGAGGAGTTGATCCAGAACTTCCTGGAACGCCTGGCACCTGGCCAGTTTGCGCCGCTCGCCGCACGAAGATGGTCCATCGCGGTCCGACGCTTCCAGAGCATCTGGAAACTTGGCGGCTTCTGGTCTGGTCTCGTGAATGCCACGCAGATCGCAACCAACACCGCTCCGGTGATCGGCGTCAAGTGGACTGCGGTCGGTCTCGAAGGCATTCTCAACCCCAAAAAGCGGCAAGAAATCCTCAAGTTTTTCGCGGACCAGGGCATAGACTTCGGTGTACACACGCCGCTCACGAAGGAAGGCGAGGTTGCGAGCGGAGAGAGCGTAATCAAGGAGATCAAGGCGGCCATTGCCCGCGCCAAGCTGGGCGAACGCGGCAAATCCGTGCGCTCCCTGGTGACCGCGTTCGAAAACGCCTGGATGTTCTCCTTCAACAGCGCGGAACGCCTGAACCGCCTGGCGACGGCCTGGGGCGCCTACCAGAAGGCCTTGCACGAGCTAGGCATGAGCGACAGAGCCGCTCTGACCTATGCACAGGAAGTCGTCGAGAAGACGCAATTCAACTACCGCGTCTCCAACATCCCCACGCTCTTGCAGGGACCGATCGGCGCGCTCCTCGGTCAGTTCAAGAGCTACTTCATCAACGAGATGGAATTGATCGCGAGCGTGGACAACAGGACGCGCCTCAAGATGCTCGCAGCCTTCCAGGCCGCAGGCGGTCTCAGCTCCCTGCTCGCGCTCCCCGTCGTGGATCTCGTGGACGCGGCCTCGCGCTTCATGTTCGACAACAAGCTGTCGGAGGCGCTCCGCATCGGCACCGCGCAAGCCGAAGCCGAAGGCGAAGATATGGGCGGTCTTCTCCGCTTCGTCTCCTTCGGCGCTCCCGGCCTCCTCGGAGTGGACGTGACCGACTACATCGGGCCGGGCGGGCTCTCGGAACTCATGCGCGGTTGGGCAGGTCCTTCGCTCTCCGACCTCGAAACCTTGAGATCCTTCTTCGCCAACGTGCTCCGCGACGTGAAGACGACAGGCAAAGTCACGCCAGGGACGTGGAACGAGTTCTTCCAACGTGCCCTGCCCTCACAGATTCGTCGCATCGAGCGAGGCCTGGAGATCATCGAGTCCGGCGAAGTCCGAAACCCGTACTCCCGTAAGCTCATCTACCGACCAGACGACCGCATCCGCGTCGGCCTCCTCCAGATGCTTGGCGCACCGGACCTCGAAGCTTCGATCGAGCGGACGCTGGACGAGGTGGTGGACAGGACCGTCGCGGAGTACAGGGCGGCTCGGGAATCCTACGCTCGTCAGGCCGCTCTTGCCCTCATCGAAGGCAACACGGCGGAGGCTTCGGAAATCCTCCAGGAGGCAAGGAGCGCAGGCATCGTCCTTACCGCCCGAGACATGCGCCGTTGGGTGCGCAACATGCAAATGCCGGCGTCGGAACGCCGGCTACGCAGGACGCCCGTAGATCTCAGGGACGACCTTTTGGAGTTCTACGGCCTAGAAGACTAGCGCAACCATGACGACGACGAAGATGAGGATGAACGGGAATGCCGTCTGCAACCAGTCCTCAAACTCGGCCCCACTCATGCGCTTCCGAAACAGCAGTTTGATGCACTCGATGCCATACGCGACCAGGAAATAGCCCAGGACGGCAGCCACGACCAACTCTCCCGACAACTCCATTGCATCGCCTCCTCGCTATGCGGCCACCTTGCGTGGCCGCTCGATTTCCTTTGCATCTGCCCAGCTTCGGCTGCTGATAGCGAACTCCGCCGGGATCGTCAAGACCCGTCCATCCGGAAGATGGACGGGCCGCTCCATTACCGACGTGACGATTTGGGCGACCTTGAGCACGTCTTGCGGACGGCAGTCTCCTACGATCTCGTCATGCACCTGCAGCAAGATGCGCAGGTCGTGCGGATCGTGCTCTTCGTATAAGGTACGAAGAGCACGATTCAGGCAATCGGCGTTGGCCGATTGAGGACCGAACGCGATGGCTTCGCGCACGAGCGCCGCCCGTGCCTGCTCCGTGTCGCGGCGCCCGAAGAAGTGCCGCTTGCGTCCGAACGGGTTCACGAGGTAGCCCTTCGTCAGCACCTCTTCCTCGACCTCGTGCCACCAACGCACCGTATCCGGGAAAAGCTCAGGCCACAGGGCTTCCATTTTCTTGGCGGTCGCCGCATCGATGGAGATGCCATGCAAATCCGTCTCCGCATTCACGCTCTGCTGTAACGTAAGCCAACTTACCTTGTATTGGCCTGCGAGGATTCCGACCTTGCCGATGACGTTCCGCTCCAGCTTCGTTACTTCGTCCATACGATCCTCGCGGCCCCACTTCAACACCGACACGAAGTATCGGTATTGGTCGATACCGCGCTCGTACATCTCGATCCGCTTGCGGTCGTTGGCCAGCCATGCGCACCAACGAGCCTCCGCCTGCGAGTAGTCCGCCTTCCATAGCACACGACCTGGATGCGGGATGATGCACTCGCGCACGTTGTAGAGCGGATCGGCCGAAGCGGTCTTCTTCGGCAAGTTCGCCAGATTGGTGGACTTCTCCAGGAACGTCTCCGAGTGCGAGAATCTTCCCGTTTCTGTTCCACCCGGAGACATGGAAGAGCGGATCACACTCGATTCGTCCGGCTCGATACGCTCGTAGATCGAACGAATCGTGCCGGCCTTCGCGGTGCGAAGGAGAAGCGTGAGGATCTCGCGGGCGACAGGTTTATCGATTGCCTTCATGTTCTTGCTCCTCCACTTCGGAGAGAAGGTTACTTTTGTTGGACATAAGCCAATAGCCCTTTCAGTGCGTCCTCGTTCGTCGTCATCTTCCCCTTCTCGAACCGCTTTGGCAGCTTGAGTACATCGTAGAGAACGACCGCTGTTTGTTGCACCGACCTGGGATTGAACTCAAGCCAGCGGCGACGCGGAGCGCCGCCACAGACGCGGCACACGTCCAGGAACTGCGTCTCCAACTCTTCCTTGCTCAGCTTGGGATCTCCGCCCAGGCGAACGAAGTCCGCCTTGGACGGAGCCTTCGCGAAACCGGCGCAAGACCAGCACCGTTGCTGCTTCTTGGCGGCGTGCCTGCAACACGGACACACGCCTTCGATTTGCTCGAACAACCGCAAGTCAAGACGCCCGCGCTCCCGTTCGAGGAGCGGCATTACAAGCTCGTTGAGCCGCCGCGTGTCATCCCGAAGCCGTTCGTCGAGTGCATGGATGCGCTCCAACCTGAGCTTGTCGTCCACGCGAAGCCCGCGCTGCTGCATGACGACGCATGGCCAAACCAAGCCGATCTCATGCTCATAGATTCCACGGACGCCAAGCGCATCCACAAGCGGCTCCAAATGATTCACCGCCACGTCGTAGGTGACGCAACAGTCGCGGCCGTTCAGGATGAAACGCTCCGTGTCGTTCTCGAAGTCGTAGTCCTTCCACCACTCATCGGTCGTGAACAGGCTGGCGAAGAAGCGCAGACTCTTTTGCGTCCGCTTCATCTTGCGCTCCCCCGTCGCCTTTTGGCCTGCACCGGCCAACTCGGGGTACGCTGCGTGCCACATGAGGAGCGTATCGTCCGTAAAGCCTTCGACGCGGATGCCGCAGCGCGTCAACAAGAAGTAGAGATCGTAGGCTCCGTTCTGGAAAATCTTCTTCACTCCTCGATCTTCCAGTACCGTTCTAGCTGCCTCAATATGCTTCGCAGGGAATACAAATGCTCGGTCGCTCGATCCAGCAAAACCAACGCAGGCAAGTCTCCGTTCGTCGTAGTTCTCAATGTCGCAAGCGATGCGATCGCAGCGACGTAGTTCTCTTGCAGCAGCTTGAGCTTCTCGGTCCGTTTCGACGATCTCGACTTCTCGTCTCGGGCGCTCGATGTCAGCATGGCGTGCCTCCTCTTTTGCTCGTTCGATGTCCCATGCGAGAAGAACGCTCCACGGAACCCACTCCCGCTGCACGGCGGCAGGATGCACCGTGGTAAGTACCTTGAGCTTGTGGATGCCATGCCAGAGATAACCCCTGCGTTCCCCAATGCCCGTCGCCGTGAAGATCGTACCGTCCCTGGAAGGCCAACGACCTTCCAGAGACGCGAAAGCAGCCTCGTTGCCCAGCGCGACGACGATGTTGGGACGCAAACGGGCCAATGTCTCGTGCAGGTGCGCGACTTCGCGCTCGACCCGTTCGCGCGGGTGACGTTGGAAGTCGTTCGCTTCCGGTTGGTAACGGACGGTGTTCAGGATGGCTATGTCTTGGCGGCGGATGCCGGCTCGACGCAGGCATTCGTTCAGGATGTCGCCGCTCGGACCGACGAAGGGGCGTCCGAGCAGGACTTCATGATTCCCTGGGTCTCGGCCCACGAAGACGATTCCGCCCGGCTTGTAGCCGGGTCCGATCTCGTAGTCTACAAAACGCGCCATTTCCAGCACCAACGAGGACGGTAAAAGAGCCAGGTCAGGCGACCAACTCTCCTCGTGAAACCAGGGTCCGCAGCAAGCTCGGCTTGTCGTCGAACGTCACCGAGCGATAGCACTTCAGCCTAATGTTGCGGCCGATCACTGCAGGCCCCGCTGCGCCGTAGATTTCTGCCAGCTTCCGGATCATCCGAACGAGGGGGCGATGCCGCGCATCCCATGCAGCGCGAACCATTTGTGGCGTTTGCCACGGGCAGACAGGCGTATACAGGCGGAGCGCGCGGTTGAACACCAGGCACCAGGTCGGCACGCCGTAGCGGAGCGCATCCGACAACGGTTTGTCGTGCGCTGTCGCATCGATGATCTCGACCGTGCCACCTCGAAGCAGGTGGATGACCGCACGGTACGGCATGGCGTCGATCCGAAAGTAACCGAGCGACATGTGGTGCGCGTGCTGGCTTTGGAACGCGCACACGTCGTCGTGTGGATAGGCCAAGCCGTTACGGATGTTGCCCAAGCGAAGCACGCGCGGATCGTCTCCTCCGTTCATGGCTCCTTCTACACTGCTCAGATCCCTGCCGTAGGCGGGTGGTCCATGCTATTGCCTGTTTGACGGCACAGTCGCTCCCGCATCTCTGCAAGCCGCCTAAGCACCGTGAGCGCGGCGCAGCGCGGATGATCCGCGTCGCAGCCCTCGTAGTGCGTGGCCTGCACGGTGCTTCCGGTTGCCCAGTCGTACAGGCATTGCTCAACGGCATCCATTCTTCATCTCCTCATCCGTTTCCTGACTCCACGCGCCGCGCCACCGGCTACGCCTCCCCCTCGCCGCGCGGGGTGCGTAGGAGGGCAAGGATGCGGTCGGCATACATCTCGGCATTCTCAAGCGTGCCGTCTGGGCCGTGCGCCTCGTCCATGGCGTCCAGCACGATCTCGTGAACTTCGTCCCACAGCGCGCCACGCGCGCTCCCGTCCGCCGGCGCTGCCGGGGCGCGGAGGAGGGCGGCGGCTTCTCGCAACAATCGCTGCGCCCTGGCGTACCACTCACCGTACCAGTACCGTAGCCGTTCCGCCTCCTCAACGCACTCGCGCGCCACTCGCTCCCGCACGTCATCGCCGGTAGCCGGCGCTTCCAACTCCCGCCGCACGACGGCGGCGACGGCGGCATAGGCGCCCGCCTGCCGCCGCTCCATCTCGGCATTCGCCTCGACGCGCGCCATCCTGGCCCGATCCTCGTGTGCCTGGCGTTCCGCCTCGACCAGCCGCAGTCCCTCACAGAGCAGTTCCCGGTCGGGCGTCGTCCTCTCGCTCATTGCTCTCGCTCCTGTCGGTGACGTGGGCGGCGAGTGCCGCTAATACGACCTCGCGGACCTTCCGTGCGGGCGCACGGACGACGGCGTATCCGCGACCCG
>Ga0207873_1002184_pt1 | contig 16758 bp, 12 predicted proteins | sample BGWIniCompost_FD_187373 | JGI IMG/M metagenome (GOLD analysis project Ga0207873, IMG submission 187373) | Cellulose adapted compost microbial communities from Newby Island Compost Facility, Milpitas, CA, USA - BGW Initial Compost (SPAdes)... ...
CATGCTGTCGCCGTGCGTTTCCCGTCCGTTCGGGTGGCGCCCCGTCTGCGCGGCGGCCACGACATAAACCGAATTCTCGATCGCCCGCGCCCGCACCAGAGCTTCCCAGTGGGCGCGCCCGGTATAGGCGGTGAACGCGGAGGGTACGACCAGAATTTCCGCGCCCAGGTCGATCAGGCGGCGGTAGAGCTCCGGAAAGCGAACGTCGTAGCAAACGCTCAAACCGATGTTCCCGAAGGGGGTTCGAGCGACGACCGGGCTTCGCCCCGCCTCGATCCCGTTTGACTCGAAATACCGCTCGCCGTTTCCGAGCTCCACGTCGAAGAGATGGATCTTGTCGTAGCGCGCCACGCGCTCGCCGCGGGCATCGAAGAGCAGGCAGGCCGCATAGACTTTTTCCCCCGGTGCCTGCAGCGGAATCGTCCCCCCAACCAGCCAGAGACCATGGCGCCGCGCCGCCGCTGCGAGAAAGTCCTGGATCGGCCCGCGGCCGTCGGGCTCGGCCGCGGCGCGCCGCTCGGCGTCGCTTCCGGCCATGAGGGCGAAGTTCTCCGGAAGCACGGCGAGCCGGGCTCCCCGTTCGGCCGCCTCCGCGATGAGCCGTTCCGCCTGCTCCAGGTTCGCTTCCACGCGATTCCCGGAGGTCATCTGAAGGGCGGCGACGAGGGTCATGAATCGGCGGGACTCGACGGACTGACGACGGGCAAGAATACCATAGCCGCTTAGGGCGGCTGGTCCGACGGGAGCTCGGCGGCTCCCTTCGTGGGCTCGCGCGTCAGGCGGGTAATGGTGGGATTGTCCCAGGGGCCGACGATGCGGTAAGCCACCCGCGTGCTCTCCCGGATCTGCCGTTTGAAGAGCTTGCGCAGGGCATAGACGGCCGCCGCCGCTTGCGGCCCGAACAAGCCCCAGCTCGTGAGCGTGAGCGTGTCCCCGATGCGCGGGCTCGCCTCGAGGATGAGGTCGTAATCCTCCGCCGCCAGACCCACCCGGCCGATTACGCTGAGACTAAGCTGCGGGCCGGCGACCGCGAAGCCGCTGGTCGAAGCATTCCCCTGCTCGATCGTGAGGGTGCCCTTCATGGTGTCGAAGGCATAACCCTTGCCGAACGCGGGGCTAAAGTCGAGCGTCAGGTAGCGGCCGATCGAGCGCAGATCGAGCAACCCGAACAGGCGCGCCGCGCCCGGATCGAACTGCAGGAACCGCCCCTTCTCTCCCGCGATTTCCACTTTGCCGCCGAGGGCCGCGAGCGTCGGCCGGAGTAGAGGCCCCGACCAAGTGAGCTCCGCGCGCACGTCGAACCTGCCGCCGGAGAGCTGCCCGGGCATGCCCCAGGCGGCAAGGGCGGCACCCAGATCCTCGCTCCGGAGCTCGAGCGCAATCTCGCTCGCATCGCGCCCGCCGATGCGCCGCCAGTCGCCGCGCGCCGCGACGCGCGTTTCGGGCTGAGTCAGCTCGAAACGCTCGATGCGCCAGCCCTGCGGTTGTGGGCGGGCGTCGAAGACGAGCGTCCCGAGGCGGCGTCCCTGGTACTCGAAAGATCCCGCACGCAGCTCCACGATCGGCAGGCGTCGCGGATCGGGCAGTACGCCTCCGCCTCGGCCAGCCTCCGGTGTCCCCTGACGTCGCGGGACGAGGCGCAGGTGCGCGAGATCGAGCCGTACCCGCGGCGGGGTGTCCGCCGGCGCGTACACGAGCTCCCCCGTCGCCGCATCCCCGTCGATCACCGCGCGCCAGGCGTTGCCGTGCCGTACGACGTGCACCAGGACGCGACCCCAGTCGCGGCCCAGCAGGCCGAGATGCCGGACGTCGGCCGAAACCGTGTTCACGGCGACCGGCGGCGCGAACCCGCCTGCTCGTGCAGTCAAGAGCGGCAGCCATTCATCGACATCGAGCGCCTCGGCGCTGATACCGAGCGTGAGGCCGGGGGTTTCGGGGAGCGGTGCGGCGGGCCGGCCGAGATCGAGACGCCCCCTCTCGAAACGCCAGCCGCGCGCATCGCGCACGAGCGCAAACGTACCGCTCGCGAGCGGCAGGGCATCGAGCCCGACCACGAGCACATGCCCCTCGCCGCTCACGGTTGCGAGGCGCAGCCGCTCGGCACCGCCGGCATCGGGCTTAGCGAGCGGCGGCGGGAGACGGCTGCGCAGCTCGCGCAGATCGGCCTCGAAGCGGAACGCCGGCGTGTCCGCGCTCCCCTCCAACTCGAGCGACCACGGAAGCGTGCCCGTCAGTCGCGCCGCCAGCGGACCGCGTCCGCGCACGAGCTCGCTCACCCGTGCGCGCCCATGCGCCCGAAGCCGGAGTGTCTCGTTCTCGGTGGCCCCCGTCACCTCGAGCGGACCGCCGAACAGCGTCGCACGCACGTTCGCCGCCCGCAGTCCGCGCTCGCCGATGCCCACCGTGCCGGTCGCCGCTTCGATCCCGGCGCCGCTCGCGAGCTTGAAGGACGCATTTTCGAACCGGTAATCCGCGTTGAACGTCGGCCGCTCGTCCCCGAGCGGCACACGCACATCGAGCGCAAGCGCCCCGGTGCCCGAGGCGTGCGCGAGCGCGCCGAGGACCTCGCGCCAACGCGCGTCCGGATCGTCGACCGCACGCAGGATCCGCAACGTCTCGGCGACAGGCCCGTCGACCTTGCCCGTGACGCGCACGACACGGTGCGTCTCGCCCGGCGGGCGCGCCACCGCGACGCGCACGTCGCGGGCGACGAGCGCGCCTATACGACCCTGCCCCGTGATGACCGCATCGGCGCCATCGATCGCCACCTCGACCTGCGCGTTCGTGAGCGGCGTCCAGCCCGGCAGGTAGCGGTAGACGCCGTCGCGCACGCTCGCGCGCAGCTCGAAGCGCCCCTGGCCCTGCTCGAACGGAAACGCGCGGATCGGGCCGTCGTAGAGCAGGCTACCCGACACCACGCGGCCGCCGAGGAAGGCGGACTCCATCCATGCGAGCACCTTCGGGGGCAGCTGTCGCGGGAAGTAACGCCGGGCGTGCGTGCCGTTGCCGTCTCGAAAATCGACCTGCAAGGTGAGAACCGGCGAACGCGCGCGATCGAACGGGAGCACGAGCCGCAGGGTGCCGTTGCCTTTGCCGTCGGGGCTGTCGACGTGAAGATCGGATCCGTCGACGTGCCACGCCGAATCGGTCTTGCGCCACTGCAAAGAACCGCGCGCGCGCGTCGCCGTGAGCGCTGCACGAAAAACCCTCGGCAGCTGCACCGACAGGTTCGTCGCATCGAGCTCGAATCGCCCGCCGTCCGCCGCAGCGATCAAGCGGCCGCTGACGCCGGTCGCACTCGGCCGGTAAGCGTGCGCGGCGGTACCGACGCGCTCGAGCCGCGCTTCGAGCGCATAGTCGCTCGGCGCCGCAAGCGGCCCGCGCAGCCGCGCCGACAGTTCGAGCACGCGCCCGCTCGGCCCGATCTCGGCCCAGCGGGCGAGCGCGGGCGACTGCGCGGCGTGGGCCCGCGCGAAAGCGGTGACATCGTCGAGGTCGATGTGCTCGGCCAGGAGAACGGTCTCCGCGCCGCGGCGCGCAAGACGCACCTCCCCCGCGTACCAGGACGCGCGCGTGAGCCCAAGCGTCAGGCGCGAGATCTCGAGCTGCCAGCCGGCCGTCGAGCGCTCCCAGTCGAGCTGTCCGGCGATCCGGCGTGCCGTGAGGGGCGTGCCGCGCACACCGGGAAGCTCGAGCTGTGCTGCGGCGAGCGTGCCCTGCACCCGCACCAGTCGGCCGGCGTCGACCGTCGCCGCGAGCTCCGCATCGACTTGCCCGCGCACGGCGCCGGGCAGGCGCTCGCGCACCAGGAGCGGCAGCGCCTCGAGCCGAAGCCCCTGTGCGCGCAAAGAAATCTCGCCGCTCCAGATCCCGGCGCCTGGCACACCTCTCACATCCGCGCGGAGCCGGCAGTCGGCGCAGAGCGCGGGCGGAAAGTCGGCCTTGAGGAAGAGTCGGTGGCGCGCGCCGGCATTCGCGAGCCGCAGATCGATGCCCGAGATGCGAATCGCCCCGTCGGGGTCGAGTGCGTCCGACCAGTCGAGCTCCCCGTCTCGGACGACGAGACGGCGCTGCGCGAGCACCCAGGCGAGCGCGCTGCCCGGCTCGGCCCCATCGTCTCGGCGCTCCAAGCCAACGATACCGATCCTCCCATCGGTCCGGCGCGCCAGGGCAGCCGACGGCCGCACGACAACGAGCCGATGGATCTCGAGGCGTCCGGCGAGGAGCGGCAGTGGTGCGAAGCTCACGCGCAGCTCCGCGATGCGCACCGCCGCCTGCGCCCCGTCGCGGCGGTACGCGGCCACATCCCACGCCTGTATGCCCGGATTGATGCCGTCCCAGGCAATCTCCATGCGGCCGATGCGCACCGGCTGCTGCAGCGCCGCGCTGAGCTGCGCTTCGACATCGCCTTTGCGCGCGAGTACCGCGGGCAGATACATCCGCGCGGCGCCGTAAAGCGCGGCGGCGGCAACCCCCGCAATCGCGAGCGCGAACACGAGGTAGCGGACATAGCGGCGGGACCCACGGGTGCGGCTCACGCCCGGGACAGGCGCCGTATCGCTTCGCGCGGCGTCGTGCTTCACGGCGATCAGCCCGCCCCCGGCACGAAGCGAGCCGTCCGCGCCGTCGTCCGTTCAGAGCAGCACCACATCGTACTGCTCTTGGTGGTACAGCGGCTCGACTTTGAGCTGGATCGGACGCCCGATGAACTCCTGCAGCCGCATCAGGCTCTCCGCCTCTTCGTCGAGCAGGAGATCGATCACCGGTTGCGAGGCGACGACCAGATACTCGTCGGCGCCGAACTGGCGCGCTTCGCGCAGAAGCTCGCGGAAGATCTCATAGCATACCGTCTGCGGCGTCTTGAGCGTGCCGCGCCCCTGGCATATCGGGCACGGCTGACACAGGAGGCGCTCGAGACTTTCGCGCGTGCGCTTGCGCGTCAGCTCGACCAGCCCGAGCGGGGACATCTCGGTCATGTGCACCTTGGTGCGGTCGCGCGCGAGCGCCTTCTCGAGCGCGCGCAGCACCGCCCGCCGGTGGTCGGCGTCCTCCATGTCGATGAAGTCCACGATAATCATGCCGCCCAGGTTGCGCAGCCGCAGCTGCCGCGCGATCGCCTGCGCCGCTTCGAGATTGGTCTTGAACAGCGTGTCCTCGAGGTTCTTGCGCCCCACGAACGCGCCGGTGTTGACGTCGATCGTGGTCATCGCCTCGGTCTGGTCGATGACGAGATATCCGCCGCTCTTCAGCAGCACCTTCGGCGCGAGCGCCTTCTGGATCTCGTCCTCGACCGCGTAGAGGTCGAAGATCGGCCGCTCGCCGGGGTAGTACTCGATGCGGTCGGCGACTTCGGGAATGAACTCGGCGGCGAACTCGACCGCCTTCTGGTAGGTCTCGCGCGAGTCGATGCGGATCTTCTCGACGTTGTCGCGCACGAGATCGCGCATGGCGCGCAGCGGCAGGCTCAAGTCCTCGTGGATCAGCTCGCCGGGTTTGGCGCTGCGGGCGCGCTCCTGACACGCGGCCCAGACGCGCCGCAGGTACGCCATGTCGTTCCTGATCTCCTGCTCCGTCGCGGTCTCCGCCGCGGTCCGCAAAATGTAGCCGCCTTCGTCGCCGTCGCCGACCGCGGCGCGCATGAGCGCGCGCAGACGCTCGCGCTCCTGCTCGTCGCCGATCTTCTGCGACACGCCGATGTGGCGCGTGTACGGCATGAACACGACGTAGCGCGCGGGGAGCGTGATCTGCGTCGTGAGCCGCGCGCCCTTGCTTCCGAGCGGATCCTTCACCACCTGCACCACGATCTCCTGGCCCTCGTGGAGCAGCTCGTGGATGCGCGGCGCCGTCGAGGGCGCCCCCTGCGACGCGCGGGCGAGGGCGTTCGTGCCGACCGTTTCGAACGGCACGCCCCGCGCACCGTTCTCGGGCCAGGGGCGGATATCGGCGGCGTGCAGGAATGCGGCGCGCTCGAGCCCGATCTCGACGAACGCCGCCTGCATCCCCGGCAGAATGCGCACCACGCGGCCCTTGTAGATGTTGCCGACGATTCCGCGATTGCGGGCGCGCTCGATGTGCACTTCCTGCAGCACGCCGTTCTCGATCACGGCGACCCGCGTCTCCTGGGGCGTGACGTTGATGAGGATCTCTTCGCTCATGGCCTGCGGCGTGCTGCGGTTCGTCCAGCCGTCCCTGGCGCGGCTCCCCGGCTTCGCCCACCCCCGGCCCGCACCTCCGTGTGCGGGCGCTCGGCGGCGCGAATGCACGTCGGAGGCATTCCCGCCGGCCGCGCCGCGTCCTCCACCGCGCTGCTAATCCTCGAGCCGCTTGAGCAGCTGTGCGACTTCATAGAGCGGTAACCCGACGATCCCGGAGTAACTGCCCTCGATGCGTTCGACGAAAGCCGCCGCCCGACCTTGAATCGCATAGCCGCCCGCCTTGCCGGCCGGCTCGCCCGTCTCCCAGTACCGTTCGAGGTCCGCCGGTGCGATCGGCCCGAAGGTCACCCGACTCTCGGACAGCGCCTCGTGCCTGGCATCCTGATGGAGGAGACAAACGGCGGTCAACACCTCGTGCGTGCGGCCGGACAGCCGCGCAAGCATGGCGAGCCCATGCGCGCGATCGCGCGGTTTGCCGAGAATCTCGCCGTCGAGCACCACCTCGGTATCGGCACCGAGCACCGCGCCCTCGGGCAGCCCCCGCGCCCGGACCAGCGCCATGCCGCGCTCGGCTTTCGCGCGCGCCAGGCGGGTCACGTACGCGCGGGCGTCCTCGCCGGGGGTGGGCGTTTCCGGAACCTCGGGAACTATAACGTCGAAGCGCAGCCCCAGTTGACGCAGCAGTTCCTGGCGACGCGGCGAAGCGGAGGCGAGATAGAGCATCGACGTCAGCGGTGATACGGAAGGTTGTTGAGGATACTCCACGCGCGATACATCTGTTCGGCGACGATCACGCGTACCAACGGGTGCGCGAACGTCAGACGCGAGAGCGACCAGCGGTCGGCAGCGCGCGCAAGACACGCGGGGGCGAGGCCCTCCGGACCGCCGACCAGGAGCACGAGATCCTCGCCCCGGCCGAGCTGCCGCTCGAGCTCGGCCGCGAGCGCTTCGGTCGACAGTGCCCGGCCCTCGCGGTCGAGCGCGACCACTCGCGCGCGCGGCGGAATCGCGGCCAGCAGGCGCTCGCCCTCCTCGCGGATGATACGCGCCAGATCCGCGCCTTTGGTGCGGCGACCCGCCGGGATCTCGCGCAGCACGAGACGCAGCTGTGGAGGCAGCCGTGCTGCATAGTCGTCGAAGCCGGCCTGCACCCAGTCAGGCATGCGCGTTCCGACGGCGAGGAGGAGCACCTGCATGTATCGCGCACCTCGGAAAACCCATAGCCATTCTATCCGTGATGGCTGGCGCGCGGCGGCCGCTTCCTGGCTCGGCGCGGCATCGGCATCCCGCGGCTCGTGGCCCCGCTATAATGGCTCGGCCAAGGAGGTGCGGAATGCGTGCCAAAGTCGTTCTTTCCTCGCTTGCTTTGCTGCTCGTCGCCGCCTGCCAGTCGTACCAGGGCGATGTGGATTCCCCGTACTACGTCCTCCCCGACGGCGCGCGTCTCGCGCTCAATCAGCCCCTATCCTTCGCGCCCGGGCAGGTGAGCCTGCACGTGCAGAACGGGCGGGTTCTTCCGATGAACCAGGTGCGGGCCTACGAGCCGTTCTGCAAGTTCGAGCTCTACACGCGCGCCGACGCGGCACGCACGGTGCAACCGCAAGAGATCACGGTGACGCGCGCCCGCCAGTATCGCTTCGACGGCAACTATTCGGCGCTCGACGGGCTGCAGCTGGCGGGGCTCTCGTTCGGCCTCTACGCCGGCGGCGAGACGGACGGCGGCGTGCCGCTCTACTCCTACATCACGCGCATGGACCTGCACTCGCCCGCCGAGCCCGACGTGTATCGCCTCACCTGCCTGCGCTGGTCCTATCCGGGAATGGCCGAGCACGTGAGCATCGCCGAGATCCGCCACACACTGAGCCCGCTCTTCACGTTGCGCCTGCCGACCGAACGCTGAACGTTGCCGCCAACCGGAGAGAAACGCCGATGCAGTACAACCGAATCGGCGAAACGGATCTGCACGTTTCGCAGCTGTGCCTCGGAACCATGACGTGGGGCCAGCAGAACACCGAAGCCGAGGCGCACGCGCAACTCGACTACGCGGTCGCGCACGGCATCAACTTCATCGATACGGCCGAAATGTATCCGGTGCCGCCGCGCGCCGAGACCGCATGCCGCACCGAGCGCTACCTCGGGAACTGGCTCAAGCGGCAGGCGCGCGATCGACTGGTCATCGCCACCAAGATCGCCGGGCCCGGGCGGCGCGACTGGCTGCGCGGCGGCAAGACCGCACTCACCCGTGCGAACATCCGGGAAGCGGTCGAGGGCAGCCTCGCGCGCCTGCAGACCGACTACATCGACCTCTACCAGATTCACTGGCCGGACCGGAACGTGCAGATGTTCGGAGCGAGCGAGTTCAACCCGCGGCGCGAGCGCGAAACGGTCCCGATCCTCGAGCAGATCGAGGCGTTCGCGGAGCTGATCCGCGAAGGCAAGATCCGCTACTACGGGCTCTCGAACGAAAGCGCGTGGGGGCTCGCGCGCTTCTGCTGGATCGCCGATCAGCACGGGCTCCCGCGGCCGGCGTCGATACAGAACGTCTACAACCTAGTGAGCCGCCAGTTCGACACCGACCTCGCGGAAGCGAGCTTTCGCGAGCGCGTACCGCTCCTCGCCTACAGTCCCCTCGCGGGCGGGCGGTTGAGCGGCAAGTACCTCGACGGGGCCCGGCCGGAGAAAGCGCGCTTCACGCTGTTCCCTGACTTCCAGCCGCGCAATTCCCGTCCCGCCGTCGCCGCGGCGGTGGCCGAATACGCTACGCTCGCGCGGCGCCGCGGCCTCCCGCTCGATCAGATGGCGCTCGCGTTCGTCCGTCAGCGCTGGTTCGTCGCCGCGACGATCATCGGCGCCACCACGCTCGAGCAGCTCGAGCGCAACATCGAGAGCGTGAACCTCACGCTCGACGCGGAGACGCTCGCCGAGATCGACGCGATCCACGCCCGCCATTCAACGCCCGCGCCCTGACGCGCGCTCCGCCGGCGGCACCGCGTGCGCACGCTCATGGCGGCGACGGGAGCCGCGCGAGCAGGCTCGCATGAGATCGTTGCTCCCGAGAGCGCGACGTCGCGCTCGAAAGGGTGCGCGGCCGAGGAAATCGAGGCGTCCGGGCACGGCGGCGACCCCTCACCCACGCACGCGCTTCGCTTCGCTCCAGAGCTTCTCGAGGTTGTAGAAGGCGCGCGTTTGCGCGCGCATGATGTGCACCACCACGTCGCCGAAGTCGAGCAGCACCCAGTCGCCCGCCTCCATGCCTTCGACCCCCCTCGGCTTGCATCCCTGATCGCGCAGGCGGTCGACCACATTGTCGGCCGTGGCGACCACGTGCCGGCTCGAGGTGCCGGTCGCGATGATCATGTAGTCGGTGAACATCGCCACCTTGCGCACGTCGAGCACGACCACGTCGCGCGCCTTGGCATCGTCGAGAGCATCGAGGATCAGCTTGCGCAGTTGCGTCGGACGCATCAGGCCGCGGTACTCCGGTAGAGGTTGTGTCGTTGTATGTATTCCCAGACGGCGCGCGGGATTTCGTCGAACGACGGCGTGCCGCCGCGCGCGATGATCTCGCGCAAGCGCGTCGCGGAGATGTCGTATGGAGTCACGGGCAGGAGCGCGATGCTCCCGGCCGGGCGGCGAGCGAGCGCATCGGGCGAGGCGGACAGGCGCGACACCGCCCACGCCGGCAAGGCCTCGCGCACCAGCGGCGCGCCCGGCCGCTCCATCACGACGAGGTGCGCGAGCTCGAACAGCGTCTCCCAGCGGTACCAGGACGGAAGTCCTGCGAATGCGTCCGCGCCGAGCACGAAACAGAGTGGCGTGCGCGGGCCGAGCTCGGCGCGCAGCGATTCGAGCGTCGGGACGGTATAGGACACGCCGCCGCGGCGCACCTCGCGATCGTCCGCGGTGAGCCCCGGGAACTCGGGAACGGCGAGCTCCACCATCCGCAGCCGCTGCTCCGGGCTTGCGAGCGGCGGGCGGCGATGCGGCGGCTGCGCGGCCGGGACCAGCCGCAGTTCCGCGAGCTCCAGGCGGCGCAAGACTTCGTGCGCGGGCCGCAGGTGCCCGTAGTGCACCGGATCGAAGGTGCCGCCGAGCAGCCCGATCATCGGCCGCGCGTCAGCCGGCGCGCCGCGCGCGGCGTGCAAAGACGCATCCGATCCCGACCCAGCGGTTCTCCGAGGCGCGAGCCTTTCACCCTCGACCTTCGCTCCTATTCGCGGACGTGGCCGTCGCCAAACACCACGTACTTCTGCGACGTCAGGCCTTCGAGGCCGACCGGACCGCGCGCGTGCAGCTTGTCGGTCGAGATGCCGATCTCGGCGCCGAGGCCGTACTCGAAGCCGTCGGCGAAGCGCGTCGAGGCGTTGACCATCACCGAGCTCGAGTCGACCTCGCGCAGGAAGCGGCGCGCGCGGGTGTAGTCTTCGGTCACGATGGCGTCGGTGTGCTGGGAACCGTACGTCGCGATGTGCGCGATCGCGGCGTCCAGGTCCTCGACCACGCGGATCGCGAGGATCGGAGCTTCGTATTCGGTCGCCCAGTCCTCTTCGGTGGCCGCCGCGATATCGGGCAGGATGCGGCGCGTGGCTTCGCAGCCGCGCAGCTCCACTCCCCGCTCCCGGTAGATCCGCCCGAGCACCGGCAGGATGCGCTCGGCGATTCCACGCGCCACGAGAAGCGTCTCCATGGCGTTGCACACCGCGTAGCGCTGGCACTTCGCGTTGACGGCGATGCGCACCGCCTTGTCGACATCGGCCCGGTCGTCGACGTACACGTGGCAGATGCCGTGCAGGTGCTTGATCACCGGGATCGTCGCTTCGCGGCTGATGCGCTCGATCAGGCTCTTGCCGCCGCGCGGCACGATCACGTCGACGTATTCCTTCATCGTGATGAGCCGTCCGACGGCGGCCCGGTCCGCCGTGGTGATGAGCTGTACCGCCTCCCGCGGGAGGCCCGCGTGCGCGAGTCCCGCGTGCATGCATTCGGCGATCGCCTGATTCGAACGCAGCGCCTCGCTGCCGCCGCGCAGGATTGCGGCGTTGCCGGATTTGAGACAAAGGCCGGCCGCGTCCGCCGTCACGTTCGGCCGCGACTCGTAGATGATGCCGATCACGCCGAGCGGCACGCGCATCCGCCCCACCTGGATGCCGCTCGGGCGGTAGCGCAAGTCGGTGATCTCGCCGATCGGATCGGGCAGAGCGGCGATCTGCCGCAGCCCCTCGGCCATCAGCCGCACGCGCGGCGGGTCGAGCGCGAGGCGGTCGAGAAACGCCGCATCGAGGCCCTGTGCGCGCCCGGCCTCGACGTCCTCGCGGTTCGCTGCGAGCAGCCGGTCCATGGCCTGTTCGATCTCCGCCGCCGCCTGGCGCAGCGCCGCGTTCTTCGCCGCCGTCTGGGCGCGCGCCATCTCGCGCGCCGCGGCGCGCGCCTGCACGCCGACGCGGTGCATGTATTCGTCGATGGAAGTCGTAGTCGTAGCCGTCGTTGCGACGCTCATGCGTACTCCCGGCTCGCGTTCGGCAGGGTACCGGGCCGGCCGCTCAACGCGAGCACCAGATTTTCCAGCTCGAGCCAGACATCACCCGCGCCGCGGCCTTTCGCCACCCGATCGGCGCGTGCCGCCGCGAGGACGAGATCGTGGCACGCCGGGACGGAAAGGCGCGCGAGCGCCTTCTGCATCAGCGGCCGCCGCCGCGGCCAGACGCGAAAGTCGTCCAGCACCTGCGCGATGCCGCGCCCGCCCGCGACGGCCTGCGCCATGCGGGCCAGATCGCGCACCTCGCGTGCCAGCGCCCAGAGCGTGAGCACCGGCGACTCGCCTTCCGCCGCGAGGACGCGCAGTATGCGCAGCGCCGCCCGCGCATCGCCGGCGAGCGCTGCGTCCGCGAGCGCGTACACGGTGAACCGGGCATTGTCGCCAAGATCGCCGGCAATGTCATCGGTGGTGACCGCGGTAAGGCCGCGCATCGCGAGCTTCTCGATCTCCTGCGCGCAGGCGAGCAGATTGCCCTCGGTATAGTAGGCGAGCATCTGCACCACCTCGGGGTCGGGAACGAGGCCGCGGGCACGCATGCGCCGCTCGATCCAGCCCGGCAGCTGCCGTGCGTCGACCGGATAAAGTGCAATCGCCACACCCGCGCGCTCGAGCGCCGCGACCCACTTCGCGGCGCGCGCCTGCTTGTCGAGCTTGCCGGTCGTGACAAGCAGCACGACATCGGGCGCCGGATCGGCGGCGATCTCCGCGAGCACCCTAGCGCCCTGCTCCCCGGGCTTGCCGCTTGGCAGTCGCAGCTCGATCAACCGGCGCTCGGCGAAGAGCGAGCGTTCCCGCAGATCCGCGTAGAACGCGTCCCAGTCGAAGCCGCTCTCGACGGTGTACACCTTGCGCTCACCGTGGCCGGCGGCCGCGGCGGCAGCGCGGATCGCGTCCGCGCATTCCTGGGCGCCGAGCGGTTCGTCCCCGGAAAGAAAATAAAGCGGCGCGAGGCCGCGCTTCAAATGGGCGGGAAGCTGTTCGGCACTGAGCTGCACGCACGAATTGTACCCGCTCGCGCGCGGTTCGGGGCGGGGAACGGCGCGCGGAGCCCGGCCGCCGCCCGACCCCGCGCGCACACCGACGCTCAGTGGCCGGCGGCGTTCACGTGATCCGCCTTGAATATCCCCGGGTCTTCGGGTCCCGTCACCTCGAGCACCGCGGCGAGGCCGCGTTCGAGGCGCGAGAGGGCGTGATCCACCAGGATATAGCGTCCGGGCACGTCGAGCTTGAACTCGACCACGGCAGCGCCGCCCGCCGGAACGAGCGTCGTCTGGACGTCCGTCTGCGGCGCCGCGGTGAGCGCCGCCTGATCGTACACGCGGTCGAAGATCTCGCCGATCACGTGGAACGAGGAAACGAAGTTCGGGCCGCCGACGCCGAAGTAGATGCGCACCGTCTCGCCGACCTTCGCCTTGAGCGTGGTTTCCTTCGTGAGCGCACCGACGGCGCCGTTGAACACGAAGTACTCGGGGCGTTCGGCGAGCAGCTTGTCGACGCTGAACTCCTGCGGTCCGAGCTGTCCGAGCGGCGCGCGCGTGTAGAGCTCGCCCTGCATCACGTAGAACTCGCGGTCCACCTTCGCGAGACCCTCCTCCGGCTCGACCAGGATCAGGCCGTACATTCCGTTCGCGATGTGGTGCGCGACCATCGGTGTTGCACAGTGGTACACGTACAGACCGGGATTGAGCGCCTTGAACGTGAAGCTGGTTTCTCCGCCCGGAACCGTCTGGGTCGCGACCGCTCCGCCGCCGGGCCCGGTGACGGCATGGAAATCGACCGAATGGATCATGGTGCTGTCGGCCTTGTTGCGCAGCGTCACGTGCACGGTATCGCCGACGCGCACGCGCAGGAACGGTCCGGGAACGGTGCCGTTGAAGGTCCAGTAGTGGTAGCTCGAACCGTCGGCCATGCGGCCCTCGAGCTCCACCGTCTCGAGGTCGATGCGCACCTCCTGCGGGCCGCGGCGGCCGAGCGGCGGCGGCACTGACGCCGGATCGAGCGCCACGCGCGGCAGCGCTTTCGCGACCGGAGCCCGGCCCCCGTTCACCACGAGCCGCCCTTCCATGCCCGCGGCGCGGTGGCCGGGCACGGTGCAGATGTAGACGAACTCACCGGCCTTGGTTGCGCGAAACACGATCGCCGTGCTCGCGTCCTTGCCCTGCAGCATGTTCGACTTGGCGTTGAAGTCGGGCAGCGCGATGTCGTGCATGGCGCCGTCGCCGTTCACGAGCACAATCTGCACCACCGCGTTCTTCTCGACGTGCAGCGGCGGATTGACGACGCCGTCGATCTCGCCGCCGACGCCGACGAACGCGAGCTTGCCCTGCGTCACCGCGGTCTTGAGCGTGAAGCTGACGTCCGGGCGGTAGGAGGCGGGCGGCGCACGCTTCGCGGCGTGCGCGGGCGCGACCAGTCCGAGAACCAGGAATATCGCCATGAGCCAGTGCAGCGGTTTCATGATCGCCTCGCTTCGTATTGCCTACGATCATGACGGTAGGCCGCGGGCGCGTGCCCGGCCTTGACTCGAGTCAATCGCGCGGCTGCGCGTGTAAATAGTGAGTATTGATGGAGCGGCGGTAGGCGTTCAGCGGGTGCCCGAGGCGAGCAGCCGCGCCAAGCGACGCACGATCTGCTGCGCCGCCTCCTGGCGCATGCTCGCGAGCAGCTCCTGCTCCTGCTGCTCCTTTGCGAGCACCTGCTCCGGGTCGAACGAGTAGTCGCGCTGCAGCCGCACGGTTTGCGGCGCGATCGGCCGCGGGCCGTCGACGCGAAACGTGGCGCTATAGAGCAGCAAGTACTCGGCGGCCTTTCCGGTCGTGCCGCGAACGGAGGCGACGCGCGTGGCGACCTGCTCGCCGAGCAGCACGATGGCCGGCGCATCCTCCGCCGCGGTGATGCGGGCGCCCGCACGGGCGAGCGCTTCCCGCACCGCCTCGGCGAGCGGATCGTACTCGAGCGGTCCGGTGCCCGCGATGCGCACGCTCGCGAGTGCGGGCGGGAGCACCGCCTGGCCGCCGGTGCCGCGCAGGTGGAAGCCGCAGGCGCAGAGGCTGAGGACGACGAGGGCGAGGAACGCGAAGCGGATCGGGCGTCGAAGCTTTCCGCCGCTGCCGTCGCGCGCGCCGCCCCTCGGTGCAGTCATACCACGAGGTTGATCAGCTTGCCGGGTACGTAGACGGTCTTGCGCACGGTCTTGTCGCCGACGTGGCGCGCAACGGCCGCGTCCGCGAGCGCGAGCGCGCGCACCTCGTCCTCGCCCGCGTGCGCGGGCACCGCGACGCGCCCGCGGAGCTTCCCGTTGACCTGCACCACGATCTCGATCGACGCCTGCGCGAGCGCATCCTCGTCGTGCTCGGGCCAGCTCGCCGACGACACGTCTTCGCCGTAGCCGAGCTCGCGCCAGAGCACGTGCGCGACGTGCGGCGTGATCGGCGCGAGCAGACGCAGCAGGATTCCGAGACCCTCGCTCACCAGCGCACGCGCCGCCGGCGTTCCGGCCTCGTCCAGGCGCGGCACCTTCTCGAGCGCGTTCAGCATCTTCATCGCCGCCGAGGCGACGGTGTTGAACTGCAGGCGCGCGAAGTCGATGTTCGCTTGCTTGAGCGCGAGATGAATCTCGCGCCGCGCCGCGCGCAGCGCGTCGGACGCCTGCGACCAGTCGAAGCGCGCGGTGGCGCTCTTCGGTTCGACGAGTGGGCGCGCCTCGACGGCGAAGCTCCAGACGCGCTTGAGGAAGCGGAACGATCCCTCGACGCCGGAGTCGGACCACTCCAGCGTGTGCTCCGGCGGCGCCGTGAAGATCACGAAGAAGCGGGCGGTGTCCGCGCCATACTTCTCGATCAGCGCCTGCGGATCGACGCCGTTGTTCTTCGACTTGGACATGGTGCCGAGGCCGCCCCACTCGACCGGCTGGCCGTCCGACTTCAGCACCGCCCCGATGCGGTTGCCCTTGTCGTCGTACTTCACTTCGACGTCGGCCGGGCTGTAGTACACGATGCGGCCGGAGTCGGGCTTCCGGTAATAGATGTCGTTCAGCACCATCCCCTGCGTCAGCAGCCGCGTGAACGGCTCGTCGTACTCGACGAGCCCGAGGTCGCGCATGACCTTGGTCCAGAACCGCGAGTACAGCAGGTGCAGGATCGCGTGCTCGATGCCGCCGATGTACTGATCGACCGGAAGCCAGTACTTCACGCGCTCGTCGACCATGGCGCGGACGTTGTCCGGACAGGCGTAGCGCGCGTAGTACCAGGACGAGTCGACGAAGGTGTCCATGGTATCGGTCTCGCGCCGCGCCGCGCCGCCGCACTTGGGGCATGTGGTATTGACGAAGTCGGGGCGCTTGGCGAGCGGGTTGCCGGTGCCGTCCGGGACGCAGTCCTCGGGCAGCACGACGGGGAGCTGATCGTCCGGCACCGGCACGTCGCCGCAGCGGTCGCAATGAATAATAGGTATAGGGCAGCCCCAGTAGCGCTGGCGCGAGATGCCCCAGTCGCGCAGGCGCCACTGCACGTGCTTGTCGCCGAGCCCGAGGCGCTTGAGGTCGGCCGCGATCGCCTCCACCGCCGCCTCGTGCCCGAGGCCGTCGTACTTGCCCGAGTTGACGCAGCGGCCGTTCGTCTTGTCGGCGTACCACTCCTGCCAGGCGTCGGTCGAGAACGTCTGGCCCGCCACCTCGATCACCTGCTTGATCGGCAGCCCGTACTTCCTCGCGAACGCGAAGTCGCGCTCGTCGTGACCCGGCACCGCCATCACCGCACCCTCGCCGTAGCTCATGAGCACGTAGTTGCCGACCCAGACCGGCACGGGCTCCCCGGTGAGCGGGTGCGTGACGTTGAGCCCGGTCGGCATGCCCTTCTTCTCGATCGTCGCGAGATCCGCCTCCATCACCGTGCCGCGCTTGCACTCCTCGATGAAGGCGGCGAGCTGCGGGTTGCCGCGCGCCGCGTGCGCCGCGAGCGGATGCTCGGGGGCGACGACGCAGAACGTGACACCCATGATCGTGTCGGCACGCGTGGTGAAGACCCAGAGCTTCTCCTGACGGCCGTCGAGCTCATAGGGAAATGCGAA
>Ga0207873_1002185_pt1 | contig 16752 bp, 17 predicted proteins | sample BGWIniCompost_FD_187373 | JGI IMG/M metagenome (GOLD analysis project Ga0207873, IMG submission 187373) | Cellulose adapted compost microbial communities from Newby Island Compost Facility, Milpitas, CA, USA - BGW Initial Compost (SPAdes)... ...
AGCGCCTCGCCCACGGCGAGGAACGTGGAGCCACTCATCCCGGGCCCTTCGTCGACCACGAGGAACTCGCCGTGCTCGGCGTTGCGGAGAACGCGCTCCTTCAGCGTTCCCGAAAGCGCGAGCGTGCGGTCCCAGGGATGGCCCGTCGGGCGCACCGTCGCTCGCTCCGACGGGATGCCGCGCCGGGCGAGCGCGGACCGCACCACGGCCGACAAGCTCGTGCCGATGCTGCGCACGCCGACGACGAGCGCGTTCGCGGCCCGCCCCGGCCCGGCCTCCCGGCCGTATGCGGCCGCAGCGGCGGCGTAGCCGGCCGGATCCACGGCGTAGTGCACGTAGCCCTCCGGCGGGCGGACCTGGATCACCGCGGGCAGCGGCCCGGCCTCCAGGCGTGCCAGCGCCGCCCGCGCCGCGGCGAGCTGCGGCGCCGGGTCCTCGCCCCTGTCCACGGCCAGGTAGGCGTGCCCGGCGGCCAGCGAGAGGCTGCGCAGCCGGCGCTCGAGGGGTCCCCAGTCGTCCCGGTCCGGGCTGGCTGCGTCCAGAACCCCCTGCTCGAGCTCGCCAGCCTCGACCAGGAGCGCCGCCACCGCTGCCCGATCCACGAGCCGCCGCAGCCGAGCCAGCCGCGCGGCGGCCGGCTCGGGCCGGGCGCCATCCCGGTACACGATCACCCCGCGCCCGCCTCCTCCCCCGATGTCTGCCCGGCGGCGTTGCCCGCCGCCGGGCAGGGCTGGCGCCGCGCGTCAGGACCCGAATCGGGCAATCGGTGTACCGTCGAGGCAGCGGGGGCGCCCCGAACGGCGGGGGGCCTGTCGTTTTTCGCGAGACGGCCGCGTGAGCGAGGCGCGCGCCGGCGGCGCCGTGTCACAACGGCCCGGATCGGCGCGTTGTAAGGTGGACGATCCGCAACCCGGAGCCCCGTGGACCACGATGCACTGTTTCATCGCCTCCACCCGGCACTGTACCGGTACCTGTACCGACTGACCGGGGACGCGGACACGGCGGATGACATCGCGCAGGAGACCTTCGTCCGGCTCCTGCGACAGTCGATACCGGAAGAAGAAGTCCGGCCGTGGTTGTTCACGGTGGCGACGAACCTCGTGCGGGACGGGGTGAGGAAGGCGGGGCGGCGGCAGCGATTGCTGGCTGCTGAGAACTTCTTGCCGGCCGCCGTGCCGGGCCCGGACGAGGAAACGGATCGATTGGAGCGGGTGGAAGCGGTTCGCAGGGCGCTGGCACGAATCCCGCTGCGGGACCGCCAGCTCCTGCTGATGCGGGAGGAGGGATTTACGTACGAGGAGATGGCTCGCGCGGCCGGTGTGGCGCCGGGCTCGGTGGGCACACTGCTGGGACGCGCGCTGAAGCGGTTCATGCAGGTATATCAGGCGCAAGAGGGCACGGATGGACCACGCAGGTGAGGGCCGGCTCCAGGCCTATCTGGATGGCGAGCTGAGCGCCGCGGAGCGAGCGGTGCTCAGCGGCCATCTCGCGACTTGCGCGGCCTGCGCCGAGGAGCTGGGTGAGCTGGAGGAGGCGAGCAGGCGGCTGACGCTCTCTTTGCGCCTCCTGGACTCCGCCGCCCCCGCCCCGACGCCGGTTGAGGCGGTGTTTGCGCGGGCAAGGGCGGAGCGGGTGGCGGCGGTGCGCCGGACGCTTCTCCGGGCGGCCGGCATCGTTCTTTTCCTGGCGGCCGGCGGCGCGGCGGCGTTGCCGGGCTCGCCGGTGCGGGAGCTGGTGCAGGCGGTGTGGGACCAGGGCGTGAAGCTGCTCGGCGGCGCGCGCCAGGAGCCGGTCCCGGCCCCGCCTGTCGCCGCGGAGCCGATCGGCATCGACGCCGCGCCGGTGAACGGCCGGATCCGCATCGTCTTGACGAATCTCCCGGAAGGGACGGAGGTGCGGGTCCGACTGGTGGACAGCCCGGTGGCGTGGGTGGAGGCGCCGGCCGCGGGTGACCCGCCCGTGCGGTTCCTGAGGGGGGCCGGACGGGTCGAGGTCTCCGGCGGCAGTGGCGGTGTGCTGCGGGTGGACCTGCCCCGTGGCGTGGCCGACGCGCGGGTCGAGGTGGACGGGCGGCTGCGCGTGTTCAAGGATGGTGACACGCTCCGCTTCGCCGAGCCTGGCCGGGGCGAAGCGGGAGAAGAGACGACGTTCCTGATCGCCCGCTGAGCGGGCTGGGGAACGGGGCTGTGGGGCCGCCGGCCGGCAGGGCGGCGGCCCTCGGCTTTCCGGCGGCAGGTGTCGAGCGAGGTGGTGCCACGCGGCGCGCGGTGAGAAGGGTCGTGACGCGCGCGGCGAGACACGTTATAATGGTGTCACACAGGCAACGCCCGGCTCCCGAGGGAACGGCCGAACCGCTCACGCTGCCGGGCCAGGTCGCGACCCAATGCTCTCCCCATTGTCTCTCGCCCTGCTCGCCGTACTCGCGCCGCTCCAGGGCCCGGTACCTGGAGTCGTGCGCGGGCAGGTACGCAGCGAATCGACTGCCGCGCCCGTCGCCGGGGCACGCATCGAGCTCGTGGGCGTGCATGCGCCGGTGGCGGTGGCGGACAGCCTGGGGTACTACGTGCTTCGGGGCGTGCCGCCCGGCCGGCAGGTGGTCCGCGCCAGCCACATCGACCACGACGCCCTCCAGGTCGAAGTCCACGTTCCCGCGGGCGGCGAGTTCTATCTCGATTTCATCCTCGAGGTCCGGCCCGTCACGCTGCCGCCTGTGACCGCGGAGGTTCTGGCGGTGCGGGGCGCGCGGGACACGGTCGCGGCGGCGGCGCCGGAGTTGACCGCAGCATCGATTCGGGCTCTGGAGGCGACGCCCGGTGTGGCGGAGCTGGGGATCGCGGAAGTGGCGCGGCATCTCCCGAGCGAAGAGCCGATCGACCCATCGGACATCCTCTACGTGCGTGGCACGGCGGCCGACCTGAAGCTCGTGCTCCTGGACGGCGCGCCGGTGTACGCCCCCTTCCATCTCGCCGGCCTGATCGACCCGTTCGAGACCAGCGTGCTGCGCGCAGCGAGCCTGTTCCTCGGCGGCGCGCCAGCGCGCTACGACGGCGGGCTCTCGTACGTGATGGACCTGGAGACGCGGGCGGTGCGGCGGAGCCGCCACCATTTCTCCGGCGCACTGGACTTCCTTGCGATCGAGAGCCTGGCGGAGGGCCCGATCACCGGGCGCGCCGGCTACCTGCTGGAGGCGCGGGCGCTGCACGGCCTGGGCTCGCAAGTCCTGCTCGCCGAGTCTTTTCCGTACGGCTACGCGGACGGGTTGCTGCGCGTGGACGTGGATGTGGGGGCGGACGGCGTGGTGACCGTGACCGGGTTCTGGAACGAGGAGTCGGTGGATGTGGACACCTCGCGGTCAGGCGTGGACCCGGCGAAGTGGGGCAACGCGGCAGGATCCGTGCGATACCGCGGCGCCGTACTGGGCACGGATGCCGAGCTGACGGCGTCGTACGGGATGTTCGGCGCGACCATGCCGCTCGGCGACGGGAACCCGATCCGGGCGCACGGGGACTCGCGAAGGATGCGTCTGAACGCGGACTTCGGGACCGACCTGGGCGCCGCCGCGCGGGTGCGGTTCGGCATGACGCACGACCGGCTCGAGATCGACCAGCGGCTCGAGCCGTACGGGTCGCAGGAGGGCACGACCGAGAGGTCGATCGAGGAGCGGGCGAGCGGCACGGTCACGGGCGCGTACGTGGATGCGTCGGTCCGGCCCGCGGAGGGGTTCGTGCTGCGGGGCGGGCTGCGTGCGGACGTCTTCTCGCACAGCCCGGCGGTGCGCCTGGCGCCGCGGCTGGCCGCGACGTGGATGGTCACGGACCGGCTCGTCCTGAAGCTGAGCGCGGGTCGCTACAGGCAGTACGTGAGCGTGCCGGAGCCGCTCGGCGCGGGCATGAAGCCGATGTGGCCGGGCATGCGCACCGCGCGCCCGCCGCTCGCGGTCGCGCGCGCGTCGCACCTCGTTCTCGGCGTGGACCACGACGTGGGCCAGGGCGTTCGGTTGGGCATCGAGAGCTTCATCAAGCGATTCGAGGGGATGCCCAGCTTGATGCTGCGGTCGCTGCCGACCGAGCCGAAGGCTCCCGACGCCGAGAGCAACGCCTCTGGCATCGACCTCTGGCTGCAGCGCAGCAGCGGCCGCCTCCAGGGCTGGCTCGGGTACTCGGTGGCGTGGGTGTGGTCCGAGCCCGGCAGCTACGCGCTGACGCGCGCGACCAGCGGTCGCCAGCTCGTGAGCGCCGGGCTGACCGGGCCGATCGGGCCGGATGGTGAGTTCGAGATCCGCCTGAGCTACGGCTCGGGTCTGCCGTACACGGCCGTTCCGGACGTCACGACGCCGGAGCCCGCGTTCGCGGCGGATCCGTTCCCGACCGCGTTCATGAGGCTGGAGAGGGCGGAAGGCAGCATCTCGCAGCGGCCGGACGACCCGTACCTGCGAATCGATGCGCAGGTCTCGCACACGTGGAGCACCCGGCTGCGCGATGCCACCGTGGAGGTCACGCCCTACCTCCGCGTGCTCAACGCGCTCGACCGGCGCGATGCGCTGTTCTACCGATTCGATGGAGAAGGCAGTCTCCAGCCGCTGGGCGTGCTGCCCTTGCTGCCCGTTGTGGGCGTCGAGTGGCGATTCTGACTTTCCGCGCGTGAGGGCGACGCCCCACCGCCCGCGGTCCAACCCCTAGCAGTTTCCGATCGAGAAGACTGCGCCGATGCGCGCCGAGGTGCGGGGTCCTGCCCGTTCAGCGGCCATCGACCATCGCCGCGCGCACGCATTCCGGACGGAAGCAGAGGTCGTGGCCCCACTCGTCCTCGAACCAGAGCGGCGAGCCGCGGCGCATGCGGAAGAGGATGTTGCGCTGGAGCTCGAGCGCCGACCGCTTCCAGCGGGCGCGAAACACGACCTCGCCGTCGTCCGTGGCGAGGCGGACGAGGACGGTCGGAATCCGGTGGCGGAGCGGTACACGCGCAGGGTAAACCATAACGGGAAAACAAATAGCGAAGGCGCGCCGGGGAGGCAAGCGTCACACGCCCTTCTCACGCCACAGGCGATCCAGCTGCGCGTGGCGTGGGCCGACCCGCTCGCGCCACTCGGGGAGCGCGTAGATGCCGTCGGTCGGGAAGACGGGCCGCTCGGCGGGCACGGCAACGCCGAGGCACTCGCGTGCGGCGCGGCGCAACGCGTCCTGCGCTTCGAGCATGCGGCGATGGAATGCGGTTTCCACGCGCGCGTACGGGCTCATGTTCTGGGCGCTCGGGTGCGTCAGCCAGAGTAGAGCGGGTAGCGGCCGATCGGCCCAGAACTCGGCCCAGAGCGCCTGGAACCCGGAGTCCGGCGGTTCGGCTCCGGGCCAGGCGACGGCCTGGCCGCGGGTCAGGCCCGCCTTCTCCAGGCGGGCGAGCGACGGCAGCCGCAACGGCCCTGCCTCGAGCCGCGCCGCCGCAACCGCGGCGCGCAGGCCGACGTTGCCGAGTGCGACGACGAGGCGCGGGCCGACGGCGAGCAGCGTGTCCCGCAGCAGGTGCAGACTGCTCGGGTAGTCGCCGATGGGAGCGGCGAGTTCCGGGAACGTCGGCTCGCCGCCGCCGCGCGCCGGGAGCTGGTTGAGCGCGGCGACGACGAACGTCCGGTTGCGGTCCAGGCCGATGGTCGAAAGGAGGACGTCGAAGTTGCCGCCGCCGATGTCGCCGCCGAACGGGATGCGAGTGCCGTGTGCTCCGAGGTCGCCCGCGCCCTTGCCGCCGGCGTTGCCGGGCGCCGCCCCGACCCAGAGGACATCGTGGCGCCGCCAGGGCCCGTTGCGACGAGACCAGACGATGGGGCGAGGCGACACGGTGCCATCCGCCAGGCGGCACGGTTCGGCCAGCCACTCATCCTCCAGGCAGCGGGGATGGCCGGCGTGTACGCGTTCGAAGATGCGGCGGAAGCGGAGCGCCTCTGCGTCGGGCATGGGCCGTCGTCGGCGGGGGCGGCGCGTGAAGGCTAGAGGCTTTCCAACAGGTCGTCGATCGCCTTGGCCACGGCGTCACGGCCGCGGCCGGCGAGGAGGTTCTCCAGCATCTCGCGGACGTCGGCGGGGACGTCCTCCGGGTGGTTCCTGTCACGTGCCGAACGCACGACATTGCCGATCGGCAGCAGCGTGATGTGCGGCCGGTCCGGGTGCGGGTCGGCGGCCGGCTCACCGAAGATCTCCGGCGGCGGCGCGGGAACGCTCGCCTTCCACGGCTCGTTGTCGTCGTCTTCTTCGACCGCGGCGCGGAAATAGGTGGCGTCAACGGGCAGGACGAGGCAGACGCGCGCCTCGATGTTGCCATCGTCGTCCTCGGAAGCCGCGAGGGCCACGGAGACCGGCGTGCTGAGGAGCTTGCGGATCGCATCGACCGCGCCCAGCGGCACGACGCCCCGCGCGATCACATGGCCCTGGTAGTAGTACGCGAGGGCGAGGGCGTCCTCGGGGGTGGCCTCATGCTCGATCGGCCGTGCGTCGATGGCCAGAGGCTCCGGGTAGGCGACGACGACGAGCTGGCTCACGGCTCTCCTTTCCTGTCCGTACGCTCCGTGAGTCTAGCCCCGAGGGCGCCGCAGTGTTCCACCGCGCCCCCGGGGGCCGCGCAGGCAGTGGAACGCCGCTGGCGGCGGTCCGCCGGCGGCTGGCGCGAGGCAGCAATCTGTCTCAGCGACAACGCGGGGTTGCGCGAGGCGGCCGGTGGTGTTTATGTCGGTCCCGTGAACCGGTGCAGCACCGCGTGGAACGTGGAACGGAGCCGGTGGTCATGCGCGTGAATCGGACGATGTTGGCGCTCGGCGCGCTGTGCGTGGCGAGTCTCGTCGCACGGCCGGCGCTGGCGCAGCAGGACGCGCGACGCAGCGTGCAAAGCGATGCGCGCGAGTCGTGGCACGAGGCGCGGAGGCGGGAGGCAGGGGAGCGCAGGGCCGCCCTGCTCGAGTGGCATCGCGCCCGCCGGGCGGGCCTGGTCCAGCGGGAGGCGGCGCGCGGGAGTCTGGCGGAGCGACGCGTTGCGACGGCGAACGCTCCGGCGCTGCGGGCCACGTCGCTCGAGCGGAGGAGCGAGCCCTCGATCGTCGTCGGGCCGCAGTCTCATGTGCGCACGCTGGAGCCCGCCGGCGCCCAGGCGCACGGGCGCGACGAGCGCGGCTTCGAGCGGGAGTGGTTCGACCGCGACCTGGACCGGTTCGACGATGATCTGGACCGGTTCGGCCACGGGCGGGACCGGTTCCGCCACGGGCGCGCGTGGCGCGGGTTCGGCCGCGGCGCGTGGGGGCCGTGGGCCGTGCCGCACGGCTCGTTCGGCCTGCCGTACGGTTTCGAGGATCTGATTTGCGTTGCGCGCGTTCGCGATCCGTACCTGGCGGGTCCGTGGAAGTTCGGCCGGTACGGGCGCGCGGACCGGATCCACCTGCGCGCGTCGTGTCTGCCGTCGTTCGACTTCGGCTACGGCTTGTTGGGTGCGCCGTACGGGCCGTTCGGGTCGTACGGGCTGCTCGGTGATCCGCTGCTGTACGGCTTCCCGTACCCGTACGGTTTCCCGTACCGCGCCGCGCCGCTGCCGGCGCCGCACCGGTTCTCCTACCGCTTCTTCCCGCCCGTGTCGGCGCTGCCGTGGGCAGCGGACGACGCGTGGCTGCCGGACAGGGACGACGGCTACGAGTTCGAAGAGCTGTTCCGGTGAGCGCCGGGGCGGCTCGCGCGCCTAGGCCGCGAGATCCCAGGCGAGAGGGCAGCGGGTGCCGAAGTCGGTGTGCGCGAGCACGATCTGGCGCGCGCGGCCCGTGCGCAGGTTGATGGCGAGCGGCGCCTGGAGGTTGGCGGTGCACACGCCGTCCGGCTCAGGCGGGAGCGTGACGATCGCGAGGACGGCGATGTCCGAGGGGTCGTCTGCGAGGACGTCGCGGAGCTGAGCGGAATCGAGCTCGACGCTGTACCCGTCGAAGAACGGGAAGGGATCCACGAGCAGGAAGGCGAGGCGCTCGTACTCGGCGGATTCCAGCCAGAACGTGCCGGGCGCCGCGGCGCGCGAGAGGAGGAACGCGCGTTGCTCGGGTAGTCCGATGAGGCCGTCCGCGAACTCGATCCGGATCGGACCGATCGGCGACTGGTCCGCGTCGGCCTCGGCTGTGAGGGAGTGGGTGGTGGGCGCCGGTGTGACCGCAATGCTCATCTCAGGTAATCCGTCAGATTGAAGGACAGCATGCGCGAGGCCGCGAGCAGCGTGGCCTGGAGCGCGCTCTGACGCCCCACCAACGCCGTCAGCGCCTCCTCGAAGTCCGCGTCTTCGAGATTCGATCTGTGGGTGCGCAGATTCAGCTCGAGCGCATCGAGGTTCGCCGTGACGGCCTCGAGCCGGAGCATGCGGCCGCCGACATCCGCGATGCGGCCCTGGAGGGCATCGGCCGCGTCGGCCAGGGCGCCCGCGGCGGCCGCGATGGCGTCGACGTCGCCAGCGTCGAGAGCGGCGACGAGCTGGTCCAGCGCGGCGAGCGCACCCGTGTCCACGAACACCTCGGTCGCGTTGGAACCGAGGCGCAGGAACTGGCCAGGCGAGACCTCGACCGACCGCGTGGGCGTGTTTCCGCCGGTCAGCACGCCGGGCGCGGAGAACGGCGCTACGTCCGGCGTCGCTCCGCCGAAGATGTATTCGCCCGCCAGCTGGGTGTTGCCCAGGTCCGAGGCGCTCTCGATCAGGCGCAGGACCTCCTCCTTGGCGGAAGCACGGCTGGCTGCGGGTACGGTGCTGTTCGCCTGTTGCAACGCGATCTCCCGGGCGCGCGCGAGCAACGTGTCGAGCTGGGTGAGGGCGGATTCTTCCGAGGAGAGGTGGGCCGCGACCATCGAGGCGTTGCGGCGGTACTGGTCCACCGCTCTGAGCCGGTGCGCCGCCTGGAGGATCCCGGCGCCGGCCGACGGGTCGTCCGAGACACGGCGGACCCGCTTGCCCGTCGACGCGATGCTCTGCGCTTCATCGACGCCGCGGAGCCCGGCCTGCATGTCGCGCAGGAGGCCCTGGAGCAAGCCCAGGTGAGTGACGCGAAAATTGGACATTTGGAATTCGATCGCGAATCGGAGCGACGTTGTCGTTGCGTGGCGCGAAGCGCCGTAGTATAATGCCCCACCTCAGGGCCAGATCGCAGCAGACTCGAAAAAAGACGGTCGCAGGGCGTGGCTAGGATTCTGTGCGTCGATGACGAAGTCGCCGCATTGGTGATCCTGCGCGAGACGTTGCAGCGCGCGGGGCACCAGGTCGTTGCCGTCCACAAGGCCGAAGCCGCGCTGAACGTCCTCTCCCGCGGCGGCATCGATCTCCTCATTTCCGATTATCGGATGCCCGACGTCACGGGTTTAGAGCTGCTCGAGCGGATGCGTGACGCGGGGCTCGACGTGCCGGTGATCATGATCACCGGTTACGCCAGCATCGAGCATGCGGTGATGTCGATCAAGGCGGGCGCGGTCGATTACGTGACGAAGCCGATCCGCCCGCAGCAGCTCGAACTGGCGGTGGAGCAGGCGCTGGAGCTGGTGCGGCTGCGGCGCGAGAACAAGGCGCTGCGAGAGGAGGTCGCGCAGCTCCATGCGCGCCGGCAGATCCTGGGGGAGAGCCCGGCGCTGAAGCGGGTGCTGGAGACGATTCGCGCGGTTGCGCCGACGCGGGCGTCGGTGCTGCTCCAGGGGGAGTCGGGCACGGGCAAAGAGCTGCTCGCGCGCGCGATCCATGATTTGAGCGACCGCCGGGACGGGCCGTTCGTCTCGGTGAACTGCGCGGCGCTGCCCGAATCGCTCGTGGAGAGCATGCTCTTCGGGCACGAGAAGGGCGCGTTCACGGGTGCGTTGCGCCAGACGAGGGGCGCGTTCGAGCGCGCGAACCGGGGCACGCTGCTCCTGGACGAGATCTCGGAGATGCGGCTGGACCTCCAGGCGAAGCTGCTGCGGGTGCTCCAGGAGCAGGAGTTCGAGCGGGTCGGCGGCACGACGCCCATCCAGGTGGACGTGCGGATCGTGGCGACCACCAACCGGAACCTGATGGAAGAGGTACGGCAGGGCAGGTTCCGCGAGGACCTGTACTACCGGCTGAACACGGTCCCGGTGCTGGTGCCGCCGTTGCGCGAGCGCCGCGAGGACATCCCGCTCCTGGCGCAACACTTCGCGCGCATGACGGCCAGCGAGATCGGCAAGACGATCGCGCCGCTGCCGCCCGAGACGATTGCCATGCTCTGCGCGCACGACTGGCCGGGCAACGTCCGGGAGCTGGCGCATGTCATGGAGCGCGCGGTGATCCTCGCGCCGGGACCGGTGCTGGGACCGGAGGTGTTCGACCCCGGGCGGTTCGGCCTCACGGGCAGCGAGGGCGTGGCGCCGAAGGCGGCCGCGGCACCGGCGGAACAGACCCGCAGCGATGGGGAGGAGGACCGGGGGAGCGTGCGCATCGTGCTGCGCTCGTTCGACCTGGCGGCGGCGGAGCGCACGTTGATCGAGCGGGCGCTGGAGGCGGCCGGCGGGAACCGGACGCAGGCGGCGAGTCTGCTCGGGATGAGCGTCCGCACGTTGCGGCACAAGTTGAACAAGCCGGACAAGTCGCTTGCCGGAGATTGAACGTGACTCGGGGACGACGTGCGGCGGCAAACGCGACCGGCGAGAGCGGCAGAATCTGCCGGTGGGCGGCGTGCCGGCCGGGAGCGGCGCCAGGCGTGATGGGGTGTGGGGCCGCGGTTCCTTCCAGCCGATAAGTTGATAATCCACAACAATTTAGATGCGTGGCTCGCCACGCCCGTGCGTGCGGGATGGCGAGTGGAACGGGGCTTGCCCCGGCCGGCGCGCGGCTGCGCCGGCCTTTTTCGTTTCTAGCCAACCGAGGAGAGGCGCGATGCTGCGAGGATTGATCGGTCCGTCCACGATCGTGGGGCGACTGAAAGAAGGATTGGACATCTCGAGTGCGTCGGTGAAGTGGATCGCGCATCGGGTGGCGAACGCGACGAACGCCACGGCGCCGGGCTTCGATGCCGCGCTGGCGGGGGCGACGCCGGTGGACCTGGAGTCGGAGATGGTTGCGCTGGCGGATGAGCAGCTCCGCTACGAAGCGACGACGCGGTTGCTGGAGAAGGCGTACGCGCAGGTGCGCGCGAGCGTGCGGGAGCGGTGAGCGTGAGGATCCTGGGATCGTGGTTCTCCAGGTCTGCCGCCGGGCCGATCGTGCGGCCGCTGTTCCGCGGGCTTGCGATCGCGGCGAGCGGGCTCTCTGCGCAGCGGCAGCGGATCGAGGTGACGGCGCAGAACCTTGCCAACGCGGAGACGACGCGGACGGAGGAGGGTGGGCCGTATCGGCGGAAAGTCGTGGGGCTCGCGCCCAAGGTTGCGATGCCGGATCTGACGCGGCCGGTGCTTCCCGGCGATCCGTGGATCCTGCCACCGAGGGTGGTGGAGCCGGTGGATCTCCTTGGCGGGGTGGAGGTGCAGGGGATCGAGGAAGACATGACGCCCGGCGAGCTGGTCTACGATCCCGGGCATCCCGATGCGGATGAGAACGGCTACGTGCGTTACCCGAACGTCCGTGTGAGCGAGGAGATGGTGACGCTGATGGAAGCGCGGCGGGCGTACGAGGCGAACGCCACGGTGTTCGAAGCGGTGAAGTCGATGCTGCGCCGCGCGGCGCAGATCTAGGAGACGCGATGGCGATCCCGGGTGTGACGGTGGCTGTCACGAAAAGCGCGGGGCGTGACGCGCGCGCGAGCCGCGGCAACCCGCGGGTTGGTGGGACGGCCGGTGAAGGGGCGGCCGGTCGCGCGGATGGCGCGCTCGCCGGAACGGGCGATGGAGCGGCGGGCATCGCAGGCCCGCTGACATACCGCCGGGGCGCGCTGGTCGGGGTTCCACAAGGGCTGGAACGGGGCAGGCGTCTGGACGTGAGGGTGTGAGGCGATGGCAGTGGACATCAGCGGACTGGGCAGAGCTGGAATCGAGCGTGGCGCGGGCATTGGCGCGGACACGGCGGCGCGTGCGCTGGACGGGCTGGCGCCGCAGAAGGGGCCGTCGTTCGCGGAAACGTTGAAGCGCGCGCTGGGCGAGGTCTCGCAGATCCAGGAGGATGCGCAGGCGGCGATCGGCGCGTTCCTGCGTGGGGAACCGGTGGAGCTGCACAGCGTGATGGCGGCGGCGGAGGAGGCCGGCATCGCGCTCGACCTGCTGATCGAGGTGAGGAACAAGCTGGTCGAGGCGTACCGGACCGTGATCAACATGCAGGCGTGACCGGGCGGTCATAGGCGATGGCAGAAGCGATCGTTGGCTTGCTCGAGCGGATCGATGGGCCGCCGCGGCGGCTGATCGAGCGGATCGGCGGGCCGCGCCGGGTGCTGTTGTTGCTGATCGGCCTGGTTGCGGTCGCGTTGATCTGGGGAATCTCGTACTGGGCGACGGCGCCGTCGTGGGTGCCGTTGTTCCAGGGGATCGAGCTGAAGGAAGCGGCCACGGTGACGGCGCGGCTGGAGGAGGCCGGCATCGAGCATCGGCTCGAGCGGGACGGCTCTCTGGTGCTGGTGCGCGAGGATGAGCTCGCGCGCGCGCGCGTGCTCCTGGCGCAGGCGGGTGTGCCGGCGTCGGGGCGGCCGGGCTTCGAGCTGTTCGACCAGCCGTCGTGGGGGATGACGGACTTCACGCAGCGCGTGAACTACCGGCGCGCGCTGGAGGGCGAGCTCGAGCGGACGATCAGGAAGATGCAGGGCGTGGAGGGTGCGGAGGTGCACCTCGCGCTGAGCGAGTCGTCCGTGTTCCGGCGTGCGCCGGACCGGCCGCTCGAGGCGTCGGTGGTGCTGCGGCTGAAGCCCGGGATGCGGGCATCGCCGGAGCTGGTGGAGGGCGTGGCGTTCCTGGTGGCGAGCAGCGTGGATGGGCTCCAGAGCGAGAACGTGACGGTGCTGGACGACGCCGGGCGCGTGCTTTCGGCGCCGGCGGAGGCGGAGGGCGCCGCCGGGCTCACGCTGCGGCACCTCAAGATGCGCGGCGAGATCGAGCGCTACCTGGAGTCGAAGGCGGAGGAGCTGCTCGCGCACGTGGTGGGTCCGGGCAACGCGCGGGTGCGGGTGGCGGCGACGCTGGACCTGGACCGCGTGGACCGGATGACGGAGTCGCTGGATCCGGACGGGCAGGTGGCCACGCGGGAAGCGCGCTCGGAGATCGTGCCCGGTCCGGGTGTGGCGGGCGCCGGCCAGGTCGTGACGGAGACGATGTACGACCTGTCGCGGACGGTGGAGCGGGTCACAGCGGGCGTGGGCGCGGTGAAGCGGCTGAGCATTGCGGTGCTTTTAAACGACCGGCTGGTCGGCACGGGTGCTGACGCGCGCTACGAGCCGCGAAGCGAGCAGGAGCTGGCGCGTGTGGAGGCGCTCGTGCGGAACGCCGTGGGTCTGGACCCGAGCCGCGGTGATGAGATCTCGGTGGTGAGCGTGCCGTTCGAGCTGGGCGGGCCGCTGGCAGAGCAGCCGGGCGCGGGTGGCTGGATCGGTGAGGTGTGGCCGGTGGTGGAGCGTGTGCATCGCCCGGCGATCGCGTTGATCGGCGTGTTGCTGGCGTTCCTGCTGGCGATGGGGATCGTGCGCTCGCTGCGCCAGCCCGCGCCCGAGGCAGCGGTGCCGGCCGCGCCCGAGCAGGTCGAGGCGCCCGAGGAGGTGCCGGCGCTGGCGTCGGCGCAACCGGAGGAGAGCTTCGCGGCCGTGCTGCGGGAGCGCCAGGAGTTGAGCGGATTGGTGACGGAGCAGCCCGAGCTGGCGACCCGCATGCTCCGGGCGTGGCTGAAGGAGGGCTGAGGTGACGGCGGTCGCGCAACAGATGCAGGAGGCGCTGAAGCCGGAGAACCTGACCGGCGCGCAGAAGGTCGCCGTGTTCCTGATGGCGCTGGGTCCTGAGAAGGCGGCTGAGCTGACGAAGGGGTTCAGCCAGGAGGAGCTCGAGGCCGTCACGCTCGAGATCGCGCGGCTGGATAGCGTGCCGCGCAGCGTCACGGACGCGGTGCTTGCGGAGTGGCGTGAGCTGGAGAAGGCCGCCGAGTCGCTGGCTGCGGGTGGCGTCGACTACGCGCGGCAGATCCTCGAGCGGGCGCTGGGGCCGCAGAAGGCGCTGATGGTGCTGCGGCGCATCGAGGACCAGCTCAATGACGGCGGCGGGTTCCGCACGTTGCGGCAGGCAGACCCGGATCAGCTCAGCACGGTGCTGCGCAACGAGCACCCGCAGGTGATCGCGCTGATCCTCGCGCACCTCCCACCGGAGCACACGGCGGCGGCGCTGAACCGGTTGCCGGCGACGCTCGGCAGTGATGTCCTGTTCCGCATCGCGCGCATGGAGAAGGTGCTGCCCGATGTGCTCCAGGCCATCGAGCAGGCGCTCGGAACGGAGTCGATGCTGTCGCTCTCGACCGACATGAGCCTCGCGGGCGGGCCGGCTGCGGTCGCGGCCGTGCTGAACCTGGTTCCGACGACGGTCGAGCGCGACCTGCTCGAAGGGCTGACCGCGCGCGACCAGGCGCTCGCGGACGAGATCAAGAACCTGATGTTCACGTTCGACGATCTCGTCAAGCTGGACGACCGCTCGCTGCAGCGTGTCCTGCGCGACGTCGAGGTCAAGGAGCTGGCGCTGGCGCTCAAGGCCGCGAGCGAGGAGGTCAAGGGCAAGATCCTCGGCACGATGTCGCAGCGCGCGGTGGCGGCGCTCAAGGAGGAGATGGAGTTCCTGGGCGCGGTGCGGCTGCGCGACGTCGAGGCGGCGCAGGGCGCCATCGTCAAGGTCGTACGCGCGCTGGAGGAGGCCGGCGAGATCGTCATCGGCGCCGGCAACGAGGAGCTGGTCATCGGGTGAGCGAGAGGACCGCGATGGCCAGAAGGCGTACCGGCCCGGAGGTGTGGGCGCCAGAGGAACTGCGTCTGCCGCGCGCCGTGGTTGCGCCGGAGCCGGAGCCGGAGCCGGAAGAGGCGGCCGTTGCGGTTGCGGACGCGCCCGATGCCGAGGCGGAGGCCGCCGCGGAAGCGGCGAGGCAGATGGCTGAGGCGCTCGAGGCGTCGTACCGCGAGGGCTATGCAGCCGGCTACGCGGCGGGGCGAGAGGAGGGCGCTCGTACGGAGGCCGCGCGTCTCGAGTCCGTGGTGCGAGCATGCGAGGAGGCGGCGAGGGCGGTGCGGTCCGCGGAGGCGGCACGGCTCGCGACGATCGAGGACGACCTCGTCGCGCTCGCGCTCGCGGCGGCGCGCCACATCGTGGGCAAGGCGGTGGAGCTCGATCCGGAGATCATTGCGGACGTGGTCCGGCGCGCGCTGGCGCATTTCCCCGGCGAGCAGCCGCTGGAGATCCGGGTGAACCCGGAGGACCTCTCGGCGCTGACGACGGCCACCGCAGCGGATGGCCGGCCGATCGCGATTGGCCCGGGACGCGATGTCCGATGGGTTGCCGACCCGCAGATCGAACGAGGCGGCTGCATCGTGCAAGGCAAGGACCGGATCGTGGACGGCCGTGTGGACCTCGCGCTCGAGCGCGCCTACTGGATGCTGAGCGATGGGTGAGCCGGCGCTGGTGAAGCGGTTGGCCGACCTGCCGCGCTTCGCCGTGTACGGCCGGGTGCGGCGCGTGGTGGGGCTGGTCATCGAGGCGGCCGGCGTGGACGCGGCACTGGGTGAGCTGTGCCGGATCACCCGTCCTGGCGACCAGCAGTCCGTGCTGGCCGAGGTGGTCGGCTTCCACGAGCGCGGCGTGCTGCTCATGCCGTTGGGCCGCATCGAGGGAGTGCATCCGGGCAGCGCGGTGCAGGCGCTCGGCCGGTCGTGGGGCGTGGATGTGGGGCCGGGTCTGCTCGGCAGGGTGCTGAACGGCCTGGGCCAGCCGATCGACGGGCGTGGTGATCCGGGCACGCTGGAGCGCGTGCCGCTGTTCGCCGACCCGCCGAACCCGCTGGAGCGAGACCTGGTCGAGGAGCCACTCGCGACTGGGATCCGCGCGATCGACGGCCTGCTCACCCTGGGCCGCGGGCAGCGCGTGGGGATCTTCGCAGGGAGCGGCGTGGGCAAGAGCACGCTGCTGGGGATGATCGCGCAACGCACATCGGCGGACGTGAACGTCATCGCGCTGCTGGGCGAGCGTGGCCGCGAGGTGCGCGACTTCGTGGAGAACGCGTTGGGCCCCGAGGGTCTCGCGCGCTCGGTGCTGGTCGTGGCGACGGGCGACGAGGCGGCGCTGATCCGGGCGCGCGGCGCGCTCGTGGCGACGGCCATCGCGGAGTACTTCCGCGATCGGGGCAAGCACGTGCTGCTGATGGTGGACTCCATCACGCGCGTCGCGATGGCGTGGCGCGAGATCGGGCTGGCCGTGGGCGAGCCGCCCACGAGCAAGGGCTACCCGCCCTCCGTGTTCGCCTTGCTGCCGCGGCTGCTGGAACGCGCAGGCACCGCGGCGCGTGGCTCGATCAGCGGGATCTACACCGTGCTGGTGGAAGGGGATGACTTCAACGAGCCGGTCGCGGATGCGGTCCGCTCGATCCTGGACGGGCACATCGTGCTGAGCCGGCGGCTGGCGACAGCAGGCCAGTTCCCGGCGATCGAGGTGCTGGAGAGCACGAGCCGCGTGCGCGACCGGATCGTGGATGTCGAGCAGCGGCGGGCAGCGGATGCGGTGCTGAAGCTGCTGGCCGCGTACCGGGAAAAGGAGGACCTGATCGCGGTCGGCGCGTATCGGCAGGGCAGCGACCCGGTGCTGGACGCCGCGATCCGGATGC
>Ga0207873_1002188_pt1 | contig 16737 bp, 11 predicted proteins | sample BGWIniCompost_FD_187373 | JGI IMG/M metagenome (GOLD analysis project Ga0207873, IMG submission 187373) | Cellulose adapted compost microbial communities from Newby Island Compost Facility, Milpitas, CA, USA - BGW Initial Compost (SPAdes)... ...
GCGCAGGACGCGCTCGTGGCGCGCGGCGCGCGGCCGCTCCTCGCGATGCGCAGCCTCGCGCCCGGCACCGGGCTGCTCTCGCCCGGGATCCTCGACGTCTCCGCGGTAGCCGAGCTGCCCGACGAGGAGCACTTCGGCCCGCTGCTCCAGGTCCAGCGCCCGCGCGACGTGGACGAGGCGCTGCGCCTCGCCCACGCCACGCGTTTCGGGCTCGCGGCCGGCCTCGTGTCCGACGACGCCGAGCTGTGGCAGCGCTTCTGGCGCACGGCGCGCGCCGGCGTCGTGAACTGGAACCGCCCGCTCACGGGCGCGTCGAGCGAGGCGCCCTTCGGCGGGGTCGGCTGGAGCGGCAACCACCGGCCCAGCGCCTGGTACGCCGCGGACTACTGCGCCTACCCGGTGGCCGGCCTCGAGGCGGAGCGCGCCGAGCGCCCGTCCGAGCCGCCGCCCGGTCTGGAGCTCGAGTGAGCGCCTGCGAGGCCAACTTCGACGGGCTGGTGGGCCCGACGCACCACTACGGCGGGCTCTCGTTCGGCAACGTCGCCTCCGAGCGCCACGCCGGACGGGTCTCGAACCCGCGCGAGGCCGCGCTCCAGGGGCTCGCCAAGATGCGCGCGCTCGCCGCACGCGGCTTCCGCCAGGCGGTGCTGCCGCCGCACGAGCGGCCCGACCTCGGGCTGCTGCGGCGGGTCGGCTTCTCCGGCGACGACGCGGCCGTGCTCGCCGCCGCCGCGCGCAGCGCGCCCGAGCTGCTGGCGCAGGCGAGCTCGGCCTCCGCGATGTGGGCCGCGAACGCCGCCACCGTGAGCCCGGGCGCCGACACCGCCGACGGTCGGGTCCACTTCACGCCCGCCAACCTGTGCAGCACGCTGCACCGCTCGCTCGAGCCGCCCACCACGGCGCGCGTGCTGCGCGCGATCTTCCCGGAGGGGCCCTGCTTCGCGCACCACCCGGCGCTGCCGGCCGCGGCGCCGCTCGCCGACGAGGGCGCCGCCAACCACACCCGGCTGTGCGGCGACCACGGCGCGCCGGGCGTCGAGCTGTTCGTGTACGGCCGCAGCCGCGCGCGCGGGGGGCCGGCCCCCCGCCGCTATCCGGCGCGCCAGACGCGCGAGGCCTCGGAGGCGGTGGCCCGCCTGCACGGGCTCGCGCCGGAGCGCACGCTGTTCGCCGCCCAGGACCCCGACGCGATCGACGCCGGCGTGTTCCACAACGACGTGATCGCGGTCGGCCACCGCGACGTGCTGCTCGTCCACGAGCGCGCCTTCCGCGAGCAAGCCCGCGTGCTCGATGCGCTGCGCCGCGCGCTCGACCCCGTGCCGCTGCGCGTGATCGAGGTGCCCGAGGCGGAGGTGGGACTCGCGGACGCGGTCGACAGCTACCTGTTCAACAGCCAGCTGCTCACGCGGCCCGACGGCGGCATGCTGCTGGTGGCGCCCGAGGAGTGCCGGCGCAATCCGAAGGTGTGGCGCTGGATCGAGGAGCAGCTCGCGTCGGGCGGGCCGATCGCCGAAGTCGTCACCTTCGATCTGCGCCAGTCGATGCGCAACGGCGGCGGGCCCGCCTGCCTGCGCCTGCGCGTCGTGCTGGACGCGCGCCAGGCGGCCGCGGTGGCGCCCGGCGTGTGGCTCGACGAGGCGCTCCACGCACGGCTCGTCGCGTGGGTGGAGCGCCACTACCGCGACCGTCTCGCGCCCGAGGACCTGGCCGACCCGCAGCTCCTCGACGAGTCGCGCCGCGCGCTCGACGAGCTGACGCGGATCCTCGGGCTCCCGTCCCTCTATCCGTTCCAGGGCGCATGATGGGCCTCCTCGCCGCGCTGCTCGCGAGCGACGACGCGGCGCTGCCGGCGCGCACGCCCGGCGGCGCGCGCATCCAGCGCCGCGCGCCCGCGGTCTGGGAGGTCGAGCCGCCGGCGCCCGCGGCCGCGCGACCCCTTCTCGTGTCGGCGGGCGTGCACGGCGACGAGACGGCGCCCGTGGAGCTGCTGTGCCGCGTGCTCGACGCGCTGGCGGACGGCACGCTCGCGCCGGGCGCGCCGTGCCTCTTCGCGGTCGGGAACCCCGCTGCGCTGCGCGCCGGCCGCCGCCATCTCGACCACGATCTCAACCGCCTGTTCGGCGGCCGCCACCGCGAGCGCCCGGCGGCCCGCGAGGCGGCGCGCGCGGCCGCGCTCGAGGAGGCGGTGGCGGCGTTCTGCGCGCGCCATCTCGGCGCGCTCCATCTCGACCTCCACAGCGCGATCCGCGCCTCGCTGCACCCCTGCTTCGCGCTCCATCCCTGCGTCGATCGAGGCGCGCCCACCGACGAGGCGCTGCTGCGCGCCGCCGGCATCGGGGCCGTGGTGCGGACCGACGCAGGAGGGCCGGTCTTCAGCGCGCACACCGCGCGGCTCGGCTGCGAGTCCTACACCTTCGAGCTCGGCCGCGTGCGCCCGCTCGGCGCCGGTGCGGACGACGGCTTCCTCGCCGCGCCCGAAGCGTGCGTGCGCGCGCTCGTGGCGGGCGCGCCGCTCCCGCCGCCGCCCGCGCACGCCGCGCCGCCGCGCCGCTTCCGCGCGAGCCGCGAGATCGTGAAGCGCAGCGAGGCCTTCGCGCTCGCGATCCCCGCCGACGCCCCGAACTTCACGCCGCTCGCGCCGGGCGCCGAGATCGCGCGCGACGGCGAGGTGGTGTGGCGCGCGGAGCCGGGCGAGCACGTGCTCTTCCCGAACGCGGGCGTGGCGGTCGGGCTGCGCGCGGCCGTGCTGGTCGTTCCCGACGACCCGGCTCAGGGCGCGAGCGGAAGCGGGACCCCGGGCGCGGGCGGCGCCTCCTGCCAGCCGCCGCCGAGCGCGCGGTAGAGCGCCACCACCGCGATCAGCTCGTCGCGCCGGGTGCGCGCGAGCGCGAGCTCGGCGGGCAGCAGCTGCTGCTGCGCGTCGAGCACCTCGAGGTAGGTGGCGAGGCCGCCCACGTAGCGGATGCGCGCGATGCGCAGCGCCTCGGCGAGCGCCTCGACGGCGCGCTCCTGCTCGGCGCGCGTGCGGGCCAGCGTCTCGCGCGCCGTGAGCGCGTTCGACACGTCCGCGAGCGCCTGCAGCACGGTCTGCTGGTAGCTCTGGAGCGCGGCCCGAGCGGCCGCCTCGCTCGCGCGCCAGCCGTACCAGGTGCGCCCGAAGGTGAACAGCGGGCCCACCGCGTTGCCGACGAGCGTCCAGAAGCTCGGGCCCGAGAGCACCGAGTCGAGCTCGCCGCTGGTGCGGCCGGCCACCGCCGTGAGGCCGATGCGCGGGAAGAAGGCGGCGACGCGCTCGCCGATGCGCGCCGTCTCGGCGCGCAGCACCTGCTCGGCCTCCAGCACGTCCGGGCGTCGCTCGAGCAGCTGCGAGGGGATGCCCGCCGGCACCTCGGGCGGCAGCGCCTGGGCCGTCAGCGCGTCGCCGCGCTCGATGGGCCCGGCGGGGCGCCCGAGCAGCAGCGACAGCTCGTTCTCCTTGGCCACGATCTGGCGCTCGATCTCGGGCACCGTGGCGGCGGCCTGCGCCAGCGCGGCCTCGCCGCGCAGGACGTCGAGGCGCGAGGCGACGCCGCCGCGGAACTGGCGCTCGAACAGGTCGCGCGTCTCGCGGAAGGTGTCGACGGTGCGGCGCGTGATCTCGAGCTCGAGGTCGAGCTCGCGCAGCTCGAAGTAGGCCTGCGCCACGCCGGTCACCAGCGAGAGCACCACGCCGCGCCGGAAGGACTCGCTGGCGAGCAGCTCGGCGCGCGCCGCCTCGGTGGCGCGGCGGATGCGGCCCCACACGTCGATCTCCCAGGCCGCGTTCAGCAGACCCAGGTAGTTGTTCTGGGTCCCGGTCCCGCGCGTCGGCGCGCCGAAGCTCGCGTCGCGCTCGCGCCAGGCGTCGGCTTCGTACCCGAGGTCGGGGAACAGCTCGCCGCGCTGCACGGCCGCCAGCGCGCGCGCCTGCTCGACGCGCGCGGCCGCGGCGGCGAGATCGCGGTTGTTCGCCAGCGCCTCCTCGACGAGACCGCGCAGCGCCGCGTCGCCGAACACCTCGAACCACGGCAGGTCGGCGATCGAGGCCGGATCCTGCGGCGCGTCGCGGTAGGCCTCCGGCGCGAGCTCCGCGGGCCGCTGGTAGCGCGGGCCGAGCGCGCAGCCGGCGAGCACGAGGGCGGCCAGCGCCGCCGCCGCCGCCGCGCCTCTCACGAAGGCTGGCCCTCCGTGGGCGCGGCGGGCTCGGCGGGCCGCGACGCGAGGCCCACCAGGCGCGAGAAGCGCTCCACCACGTAGAACGACACCGGGATCAGGAAGATCGCGATCAGCGAGGCCGCCAGCATGCCGCCGATCACGGTGGTGCCGATCGTCTGGCGGGCGTGCGCGCCCGCGCCCGACGCGCGGGCGAGCGGGATCACGCCCAGGATGAAGGCGAAGGCCGTCATCAGGATCGGGCGCAGGCGCAGCCGCGCGCCCACCAGGGCGGCGTCGACCAGGTCGCGGCCGCGCTCGAGCTCGAGCTTGGCGAACTCGACGATCAGGATCGCGTTCTTGGCGGCGAGCCCGATCAGGGTGATGAGGCCGATCTGGGCGAAGATGTCGTTCTGCAGCCCGCGCAGCGAGAGCGCGAGGTAGGCGCCGAAGACCGCGATGGGCGTCCCGAGCAGCACGCTGAAGGGCAGCGTCCAGCTCTCGTACAGCGCGGCCAGGATCAGGAACACCACCAGCAGCGAGAGCGCGAAGATGGTGGCGGCCGACACGCCCTCCTGCGCGACCTTCTCCTGGAACGACATGCCGCTGTAGTCGAAGCCCATCTCGCGCGGCATGGTCTGCGCGAACACCTCCTCGAGCGCCGCCATCACCTGCGCCGAGCTGTAGCCGGGCGCGCCGCTCACGTTGATCTGCGCGGCGCGGTACTGGTTGAAGCGCATCGTGAACTCGGGCCCCACGATCGGCTCCATCTGCACCAGCGCGGAGAGCGGCACCGAGTCGCCGTCGCCGTTCAGCACCCGGAACTGCCCGACGTGGTCGGCGCGCGTGCGGAACTCGCCCTCGGCCTGCACGTAGACCTGCCAGGTGCGGCCGAAACGGTTGAAGTAGTTGACGAAGGCGCCGCCCATGAAGGCCTGCAGCGTCTGGTAGACGTCCTGGATGCGGACGCCCTGCTTGAGCGCCTTGTCGCGGTCGACGCGCGCGAACAGCTGCGGCACGTCGGCCACGAAGGTGGTGGTGGCGGTCGCGATCTCGGGCCGCTGGCGCGCGGCCTCGAGGAAGCGCTCGGTCTGCTCGGCGAGGAACTCGACGCTGCCGCCCGCGCGGTCCTCGAGCATGAAGGTGACGCCGCCCGCCGTGCCGACGCCCGGGATCGCGGGCGGCGAGAACGAGAACGCGATCGCCTGGGGCAGCTTCGCGAGCTCGCGGTTCAGGCGGGCCTGGATCGCCGGCAGCTGCAGCTCGGGGGCGGTGCGCTCGCTCCACTCCTCGAGCGTCACGAAGAAGAACGCGTTGTAGGTCGAGTTCACCGTGCTGAGCAGGCTGAAGCCCACCACCGTGTTGTAGCTCGCCACGCCGGGCGTCTCGGCCAGGATCGCCTCGACGGCGCGGCACACCTCGTCGGTGCGCTGCAGCGAGGCCGCCTCGGGAAGCTGCACCGACACGAACAGGTAGCCCTGGTCCTCCTCGGGCAGGAAGCCGCGCGGCAGGCGCGCGGCGAGCCAGCCGCCCACGAGCGCGATCCCGAGCAGGAACAACAGGGCGCGCGCCGACTTGCGGATCAGCACGCCGCTCCAGTGCACGTAGCGGTCGGTGGCGCGTCCGAACACGCGGTTGAACCAGCGGAAGAAGGCGCCGAGCGGCCCGCGCGCCTCGCGCCGCGGCCGCAGCAGCATGGCCGACAGCGCGGGCGAGAGCGTGAGCGCGTTGAAGGCGGACAGCAGCACCGACACCGAGATCGTGACCGCGAACTGCTGGTAGAGCTGGCCGGTGATGCCGGGGATGAAGGCGGTGGGCAGGAACACGGCGGTGAGGATCAGCGCGATCGCCACCACCGGGCCCGACACCTCGGACATGGCCTGGAGCGTGGCCTCGCGCGGCGCCATGCCCTGCTCGATGTGGTGCTCGACGGCCTCCACCACCACGATCGCGTCGTCGACCACGATGCCGATCGCGAGCACCAGCCCGAGCAGCGAGATGGTGTTGACCGTGAAGCCGAAGAACGGGAAGAACGCGAAGGCGCCGATCAGCGAGACCGGCACCGCGAGCAGCGGGATCAGCGTGGCGCGCCAGCCCTGCAGGAAGACGAACACCACCAGGATCACCAGCACGATCGCCTCGATCAGGGTGGCGAGGATCTCGTTGATCCCCTCGCTCACCGCGCGCGTGGTGTCGAGCGAGATCTCGTAGGCGAGGTCGTTGGGGAAGCGCTCGGCGAGCTCCGCCATCAGCGCCTTGGCGCGGTCCATCGTCTCGAGCGCGTTCGAGCCCGGCGACTGGTAGATCGCGATCACCGCCGCCGGGCGGCCGTTGAAGCGGCCCGCCACGTTGTAGCTCTGGGCGCCCAGCTCGACGCGCGCCACGTCGCGCACGCGGATCAGCGAGCCGTCGGGCGCCGCGCGCACCACGATGTCGGCGAACTGCTCCTCGGTGACGAGCCGGCCTTGCGCGCGCACCGTGTAGGTGAACTCCTGGCCGTCGGGGACCGGCTCGCTGCCGATCTGCCCGGCCGGGTTCACCGTGTTCTGGCTGCGGATCGCCGCGATGATCTCGGGCACCGTGATGCCGCGCTGCGCGAGCACGTCGGGGCGCACCCACAGGCGCATCGCGTACGGCCCGGCGCCGAATACCGAGACCTGCCCGATGCCCTCCACGCGCGACATCGGGTCGACCAGGTTGATGTTCGCGTAGTTGGACAGGAAGCGGGCGTCGAAGGTGCCGTTCGGCGAGTAGAGCGAGAACAGCGCGAGCGGGCTCGACGCCGACTTGCGGATCCGCACGCCCTGCGCGCGCACGTCCTCGGGCAGCTGCGACTCCGCCTGCGCGTAGCGCATCTGCGTGAGGATCTGGTCGGTGTCGGGATCGGTGCCGACCTCGAAGACGACGTTGATCGTCGCCGACCCGGCGTTGGTGTTCACCGAGTACATGTACGAGGCGCCCTCGACGCCGCTCATCTGCTGCTCGATGGGCGTCGCCACCGCCTGCTCCGCGGTGAGGGCGTCGGCGCCGGGGTAGGCGGCGGTGAGCTGGATCAGGGGCGGCTGGATGTTCGGGAACTGCGCGACCGGCAGCTGGACGAGCGTGACCAGCCCCACCAGCACGGTGAGGATCGAGATCACGATCGCGACGATCGGGCGGCGGACGAAGAACGAGGCCACCCGCTAGCTCTCCGGCGCGGGCGCGCGCTGCGCCTCCCGGGCGGGCGGCGCCGGTGGCGCCTCGGGCGGCGCGATCGCGGGCGGCGGCTGGGCGGTGGGCAGGCCCGAAGCCTGCTCCGGAGGCGGCGGCTGCGCGCCGCGCGGCTGCTCGGGCGGCGGGCCGCCGGCGACCTCGGGCGGGGCCTCCCGCGCGGCCACCTGCATGCCCTGGCGCACCTTCTGGAAGCCTTCGACGATCACGCGCTCGCCCGCCGCCACGCCGCGCGTGACGACGCGCAGCGCGCCCCAGGTCGGGCCCAGCTCGACCGTGCGCACGTCCACCGTGCCGTCGGCGCCCACCACCGCGACCTGCCCGCGGCCCTGCAGGTCCTGGATCGCGCGCAGCGGCACCACCACCGCGTCGCGCAGCAGCCCGGTCTGCACGCGGATGCGCGCGTACTGGCCGGGGCGCAGCAGCTGGTCCGGGTTCGGGAACACGCCCTTCACCGCGATCGTGCCGGTGCGCGGGTCGATCTCGCGCCCGGCCGGATAGCCCGTGCCGCGATGCGGGTAGAGGCTGCCGTCGGCCAGGATCAGCTCGAGCGCGCCCTCGCGGAAGCGGTGGCCCTCGTTCGTCATCGCCTCCTGGAAGGCGGGCGCGAAGCGCAGGTACTCCTGCTCGCTCACCGGGAAGGCGACGCGGATCGGGTCGATCTGCGAGATGGTGGTGAGCGGCGTCGGGTCGCCGGGCCCCACGAAGTCGCCCACCTGGCGATGCGCCACGCCGACGATGCCGGAGATCGGCGCGCGGATCTCGGTGAAGCCGAGCTCGATGCGCGCCCGCTCCACCGCCGCGCGCGCCGCCTGCACGGACGCCTCGTCGGCCGCCAGGCGCTGCACCGCGTTGTCGAACTCCTGCCGGCTCACCGCGCCTTCGGCGACCAGCGGCCGGTAGCGCGCGACGTCGAGCCGCGAGCGCTGGGCGGCGGCCTCCGCCTGCAGCAGCGCGCCGCGCGCCTGCTCGAGCGCGGCTTCGAAGGGGCGCGGGTCGATGCGGAACAGCAGCGCGCCCGCCTCGACGCGCGAGCCCTCCTGGTAGTCGCGCGAGATCAGGTAGCCGGACACCTGCGCGCGGATCTCGGCGTCGACCGAGCCCTCGGTGGTGCCGAGCCACTCGGTCATCTCGGGCACGTCGCGCGCGACCGCCGCGGCCACCAGCACCTCGGGCGGCGGCGGGGGCGGCGGCGCCTCCTCCGCGCAGGCGAGCGCGGCCAGCAGCGCGAGCAGGAGCAGGGCGGTCCGCGGGCGGGGGGGCCGCATCGGAGTTCGGGCTCCCATGGGGGGCTCGGACGAGCGTACGGGGGAGGCGAACGCGGTCAAGCCGCGGCGTCTCACGCCGGCGTCGTGAGCCGCAGCCCCACGATCCCCGCCAGCACCAGCGCGAGCGCGCCGAGCCGCGCCGGCGTCGCCGGCTCGCCGAACGCGACGATCCCCACCAGCGCGGTGCCGAGCGCGCCGATCCCGGTCCACACCGCGTAGCCCGTGCCCAGCGGGATCGAGCGCAGCGCCAGCGCCAGCAGCCAGAAGCTCCCGATCATGAGCAACACGGTCGCGGCGCTCACCGCGGGTCGCGAGAAGCCCGCGGAGTGCTTGAGGCCCACCGCCCAGGCGACCTCGAGCAGCCCGGCGAGCACCAGCCACAGCCACGCCATCGTCGTCCTCCCGCTGCGCGGCCACACTAACGGTTCCCGAGCGGCGGTTCCGGCGCGCACGCGCCGGCAGGCCGGCGCGCCGCCCGCGCGTGCGCGCCACGCCAGGCGAACGCCGCCGGTGCGGCCCGCCCGCGTCGGCGCCCGCGGCCGGCTTCGTTACCCTTGCCGGCTCGCAGGAGACCCCCATGCACATCGGATCCACCAGCTCATCGACCGAGTTGCCCGAGCCCGTCCGCCAGCGCATCGAGGCCGCGATCGCGTCGGCCCCGGTGGTGCTGTTCATGAAGGGCACCCGGCGTCAGCCGCAGTGCGGCTTCTCGGCGACCGTGGTGCGGATCCTCGACGAGCTCGTGGACGAGTACGTGACCGTCGACGTGCTCGCCGACCCGGAGATTCGCGAGGGCATCAAGATCTACTCGAGCTGGCCCACGATCCCGCAGCTCTACGTGAAGGGCGAGTTCCTGGGCGGCTGCGACATCGTGAAGGAGCTCTACGGCAGCGGCGAGCTGCACGGGAAGCTCGGCCTGCCGGTGCCCGAGCGGCGCGTGCCGAACGTGCGCGTGACCGACGCGGCCGCCGCCTACCTGCGCGAGGCGATCGCGCGCTCGGGCGGCAAGCCGCTGCACCTGCGCATCGACCGCAGCTTCCAGAACCAGGCCTACCTCGGCCCGGAGGAGCCCGGCGAGATCGCCGCCGAGTCGAACGGCGTGCGGATCCTGTTCGACCTGATGAGCGCCCAGCGCGCCGAGGGGCTCGTGATCGACCACGTCGAGACGCCGCACGGGCACGAGCTGCGCATCGACAACCCGAACGCGCCGCCGCCGGTGAAGCAGATCGACGTGCACGAGCTCAAGCGCCTGCTCGACTCGGGCGCGCCGATCCGGCTCTACGACGTGCGCACGCCCGAGGAGCGCGCGAAGGCGGCGATCCCGGGCTCGCGCCTGCTCGACGCCGACGCCGCCGCCGAGCTCGAGAAGCTGCCCCGCGACACGCGCCTGGTCTTCCACTGCCACCACGGCGGGCGCAGCCAGCAGGCGGCCGAGCACTTCCGCAGCCTCGGCTTCCGTGACGTCTCCAACGTGGCGGGCGGGATCGACGCCTGGTCGCGCGAGATCGACCCGTCGGTGCCGCGCTACTAGAGCGGTCCCGTGGCGCTGCGCATCCTCGGAGCCCAGGACGACGTCGAGGAGCGGCTGCGGGCGGCGATCGCCGAGGCGCTGCCCGGCGCCGTCGTCGAAGCCCGGGCGGCCGGCCCCGGCCACTTCGAGCTGCGCGTGGTGGCGGAGGCCTTCCGCGGCCGCTCGCGGCTCCAGCAGCACCAGCTCGTGTATGGCGCGATCGCCCCGCTGATGACGGGCGACGCCGCGCCCGTCCACGCCATCGACCGTCTGGTCACGGAGGTGCCGTGAGCGAGCCGGCCCGTTCGCGCGAGGACGACGCGCGGCTCGCCGCGCTCACGCCCGAGCAGCGCGCCACGCTGGAGGCGGAGGGCGCCGTGCGGATCGGCGACGAGCTGGTCTGGATCGAGCCCGAGGGGCGCGTGCGGCGCGAGAAGCTCGCGCGCCTGTACTACGTACGCACCACGCGCGGCATGTTCCGCTGGAGCAAGATCGAGGAGGCGCTGGTCGAGGTCTGAGCCGCGCGCGAGCTGCGCGCGCTGGCGCCTCGCCGCGGTCCTCGCGAGCGCCTCACGAGCCGCTCACGAGCGGTCGGGCACCGCGATCTTGACGAGCCGGCCCGCCTCGAGGCGCGCGTCGCGGGGCAGGGCGTTCGCGAGCGCGGTCTCGTCGAGGCTCCAGCGGTTCCCGGTGCGCTGGCCGAGCTGCGCGAGCGTCTCGCCGCCGCGCGCTTGCACGATGGCGAGCTTCAGCCCGGTGATGCTCTGGCGCTCGGCCGAGCTCAGCGGGCGCAGGCTGCGCGCCACGGCGTCGAACATCGGGCCGTAGGTGCGCCAGGCGGCGGGCGCCGTCATGCCGGTGAGCCGGAAGGTGCCCTTGGGATGGGCGATCCAGGTGATCGCCAGCACGGCCTGACCCTGCTGGGTGCGCGCCTCCACGAGCGCGCGGTAGGCGGGCCAGCTTCCGCCCGCCAGCGGGCCGCTGTCCACCACGCGCACGCCCGAATTCGCCGCGAGCCAGCGGCGCGCCGCGGCGATCGGCTCCTCGCGCTGGCCCTGCGACTCGAGCACGATCATCGCATCGCGCCGCGGTGTGATCGCGCCGACCGCCTGGCTCGAGTTCTGGGTGCGCCAGCCGGCCGGGAAGGTGAGCGCGAAGCCCAGATCCGGGTGCAGGAAGGTCTGGTCGCGGAACACGCCCTGGCGCGGATCGGGCCCCACGCGCACGCCCTCGATCCGGCGCAGGAACTCGGCGCGCCCGCGCACCGTGGTCGAGCGCACGGTCACGTTCATCTCGCGCGCGCGCCGCTCCGCCACCACCGCGCGCTCGCCGGCCGCCGGGTGGGAGTCCAGGAAGCTCGGCGCCCGCTCGCGGCCCTGGTTCTGGAGCCGGCCCTCGCGCTCGAGCGTCATGAGGAAGCTCGCGAGCGCGGAGGGATCCCAGCCGGCCGCCGCCGCCAGGTCCTGCCCGATCACGTCGGCCTGCCGCTCCTGGTCGCGGCTGTACGAGGCGATCAGGCCGGCGCCCGCCACCTGCCCGAGCTGCCCCACCATCTGCCCGAGCTGCGGGCCGCCGATCACGGCGGCCGCGATCGTGCCGATCGCGGACAACACGCCGACCCCGGTCGAGCGCGTCTCGCGCTGCGCGGCATGGCGCGCCGCGACGTGCCCGATCTCGTGCCCGATCACGTTGGCCAGCTCGTCCTCGCTGTTGGCCAGCACGAGCAGCCCGCGCGAGACGTAGATCCAGCCGCCCGGCAGCGCGAAGGCGTTGGCCTCCTCCATGTCGGCCACCGCGAAGCGATAGGTCACGTCCTTGCGCGGCGAGGCGGCCGCGAGCCGCCGGCCGATCGACTCGACGTAGGCGGTGAGCTCGGGATCGCGCACCAGCCCGATCTCGCGCTCCACCTGGGCGGCCGCCTGCCGGCCGATCGCGGTCTCCCGCTCGGGCGACATCGTGGTGATCTCGGGGCGGCCGGTGACCGGGTTCACCGCGGTCGCGCAGGCCGTCAGCGCGAGCACGAGGCCCGCGCAGGCCGCCCGCGCGAGGGGCGCCGTCCGCCGGGGCTGCAGGGTGCGGAACACGCCAGCTCCTTCCGGAATCGCTCTCCGTCTCTCGGGTCGCTTCCGCCCCGCGGCCGCGGCCGCGAGGCGGGTCCTCCTGGCCTAGAAGGTGTAGCGGAGGATCAGCGACACCTCGTCGCGGTCGCGCACCGGCGAGAGCCCGTTCTCCACCCAGTCGGTGTAGGCGCGCCGGCCGGCCCGCATCGGCGTGCCGCCCACCGGGTGGATGGCCGGATCGACCCGCTCCCAGCGGCCCCAGAACCACGCCACCGAGATCGTGGCCGAGAGATTCTCGGTGAAGCGGTAGCCGATGTCCGGAATCATCGCGCCCGAGCGCGAGCCGAAGTCGTAGACGAGCGTGAAGCCGGGCTGCAGGCGGTCGCGGTAGTAGCCCGTCTCGACGCGCAGCGTGGAGAGCACGTTGAAGGGCCCGTTCACGACGAAGCCCTTGCGGTGGCCGCTCAGGTACTGGAAGAACCACTGGGTGTTGATGAAGAAGGTGCGGTCGGCGTTCAGGAAGTTGATGAAGGTGGGCCGGTCGACCGAGATCGTGAGGTTGTAGCTGTCGGACTTGGTGATGCCGTCGCGGCGGTCGTTGTCCTCGTAGGGGACGCCCTCGATCCAGGTCGCCTCGAAGCTCCAGGTCGACTTGGTGCGGTCCTCCGCGAAGTCCATCGAGAAGCCCAGCACGTTGCGCTTCTCGTAGCGCAGCACGCCGGAGCCGCCGTCGTGCCAGTCGAACTGGAGCCGGCCGAAGCGCTCGTTGCCGCCGGCGCGCACCGTGTTGCGCGTGGTGTGGGCCACCGCGAAGACGGCCTGTACGTTGGAGCACAGCTGCGGCTTGGCGAACGAGCAGCCGTCGAGCCGCATCGGCTCGCTGGAGAGGAACTCGTCGATCTGGCGGCAGTTGCTGGTGTCGCGCTGGCCGGGGGCGCACGCCACGTTCGGCTTGCCGAGACCCGAGAGCGCCACCAGCAGGGTCTCGAAGTTCTTGGACACCGCCGCCATCTCGCTCTTGAAGTACGCGCCCGTGAAGGGATGCACGAGCTCGCCCTGGCCCGCGCAGCCGGGGTGCATGGCGCTGACGCACCCGTCCTGCGCCGCGTTCCAGCTCGCCGGATCGAGATCCGTCTCCTCGGCCCACGGCGAGCGGGCGCCCGGCAGCGTGAAGGCGCGCCCGCCCTGCACCACGCGGCCCGCCGGCCCGCCCTGGAAGCCGACCGTGCCCGGCTGCACCAGGCTCGGGTCGGTGGCGACCCAGTCGCCGGAGGTGCCGGGCACGCCCACCCAGGACATGGCGAACACGCTGAGGTCCGTGTTGAGCAGGTCGACGCCCCCGGGCCGCTGGGGCGTCGACACGTCGCAGCTCGTGCCCCAGAAGCGCCCGCAGCCGAGCAGCGCCTCCTGCTCGTCCGAGAGCGTGTTGCCGAGCGTGAGGCTCCCCGCGGCGACGCCCTCGCCGGGCCCGTCGGTGGGGCCCTGGTTGAGCGGCACCGTGGGCAACGTCACGCCGGCCAGCGCCCCGCCGATCAGGAGCGCCGACTCCGGAGAGCCCGCCGCCGCCCAGCCCAGCAGCTCGCTCACCGTGCCGATCGGCGGATCGGCGAGCGCGGAGCTGTTGAAGACGGTCTGGGCGCAGGCCGTGCGATCGAGCTCGTTGAAGCCCACGCTGGCCCCGCAGATCACCGCGAAGCGCGAGAGGTTCGCGTGGTGGTTGCGCGCGGCGTCGAGCCCGCCCGACAGGCAGCCGCTCACGTCGCCGTCGAAGAGGCCGTCGGGATCGCAGCCCGCGCGGCTGTTGTTGCGCCGCGGCCACCCGGTGCGCGGATCGACGTTGCGCTCGTAGAAGAACACCGGGTCGACCCAGGGCAGGTCCTCGTAGCCGTAGAAGTCGGTGAGGGCGAAGCTGAAGCGGTTCCAGCGGAACTCGAGGCGGGCGCCGATCTCGATGCCCTTCCAGCTGTTCCAGGGGTCGGGCGGGCGCACCTCGCCCGCGAGCCCGAAGCCCGCCAGGCCGTGCGCGAACAGGCCGGCCGTCTTGTCGCAGGCGGGGTAGGGCGTGTAGGGCTCGCCGCAGCGCCCGATGTCGGCGGGCTCGAACTGGTCGAAGTTCATCGCGACCTCGGCGCGCACGTCCTCGAAGGGGCCGACGGTGAAGAACGACCACACCGCGCGCGCCGACCACAGGGAGATGCGCGACTCCTCGAGCGAGGGCAGGGTCGAGAGCGCGAGGTCCTGGGGGTTGAACTGGTCGGTGGTGCGGAACAGCTCCGTCTTGCCCCACACGATGCTCTGCTTGCCGAGCCGCAGCCACAGCCGCGACTCGAACAGCTCGAGGTCGAGGTAGGCCTCCTTCAGCTCCTTCTCGTCGCTCTGGCTGCCGCCGCGATTCCAGGCCAGCTCCTCTTCGCTGAAGTTCTGGTCCATCTCGCCGAAGTCGTCGTCGCGCAGCAGCCGCGCGACGGCGGAGTTCGGGTAGTGGAGACCCTGGCTCACGTGGAGCGGGCCGCGCTCGGTGATCGAGAGCTCGGGCGCGGGCCGGAACGGCAGCGCGCCCGCGCCCACGGAGCCGGTGGTCGGGTTGAGGTCGAGCGCGCTGAACGGGTTGGCCCGGTCGCGCAGCGCCCCGTTCGGGATGATCTCGTTGCGCGGCTCCCACGGTCCGAGCACCTGGACGTCGGTGCCGTTCTCGGACCCCTTCACGCGGCGCAGGCCGAACCGGTACTCCTCGCCCTGCCGCACGAAGCGGTGGAAGACGTAGAAGGCGGGATCGTCCGAGGTGCCGAGCACGCCGTCGGCGCCGGGCACGCCGAACAGGGTCGTCACGCCCGGCACGTGCCAGATGTAGGCGGGCCTGCGCGTACCGTGCTGCGGGAAGTCCTTGAAGTGGAAGCCGAGCTCCTCGATCGGGATGCCGTGCCGCAGGCGCCGGTCGCCGGTGTCCACCGTGCCGGTCACGCCGGTCTCGCGGGCGTCGGCGTAGCGGTAGGGGAGGTGGTGGGCCCCGTTGCCGTAGACGTTCGCCGACGGGAACAGCTCGCAGAACTTGTTCCAGATGCAGTCGTAGCGGGCCTCGAGGCGCACGAAGGCCGAGATCAGGTCGAACGGCCCGAAGCCGTCGGGCGCGATGTCGGCGTCGATCTCGACGTTCAGCACGTGGTAGGCCTGGGTGACGTCCCAGTCGTCGTTCGCGCTCATGTTGCGCGCGGTGCCGCGCAGCTGGAACTCGTAGAAGCCGTGGATCTCGAGACGGCCGTCGAAGAACTCGAAGGAGGCGGCGGGCGTGGCGGCGAGCAGAACGGCGGCCAGCGCGGTGGCGCCGGCGAGCCGTGCGCGTGCACGGAGCATCGGCATGAGGTCCCTCCTGACGGACGGCGTGGGCGCGTGGCGATGATACGTCTGGCGGAGGGCGCGGTCGGCGTCCGCCACCCGACGCACAGAAGGGCTCGCCCCGACTCTACTCCGATCCGCCGGAGGGACTCAATCTCGGATGGGGTCGCTCGGCGTTTTCGGGACCGCGGTGCGCCCCGTCGCTCGCCGCCGCGGACCGCGCCGCGTGCGGGGGCGCTAGCCCGCGCCGGCCGGCGACTTCGCCGCCTGCTGGCGCGCGAGCCACTCGTCCACGACCTCCTCGAGCAGCTCGAGCGGCAGCGCGCCGCGCGAGAGCACGAGGTCGTTGAACGCCCGCGGGTCGAAGCGGTCGCCGAGCGCCGCGCGCGCGCGTTCGCGCAGCTCGAGGATCTGGAGCTGCCCGACCTTGTACGCGCACGCCTGCCCCGGCAGCACGATGTAGCGCTCGACCTCGGCCACCACCTCGGCCTCCGGCATGCCCGTGTTCCGGAGCATGTAGTCGATCGCCTGCTCGCGGGTCCAGCGCCGCGCGTGCAGGCCGGTGTCGACCACGAGGCGCGCGGCGCGGAACACCTCGGCCACGAGCTGTCCGAGTCGGTCCATGGGCGTGGGATGCCAGCCCTGCTCGGCGGCGATGCGCTCGGCGTAGAGCGCCCAGCCCTCCACGAAGGCGGTGAAGGGCAGCACGCGCCGGAAGAGGGGCACGCCCTCCATCTCCTGGGCGAGCGCGATCTGCAGGTGATGGCCGGGAATCGCCTCGTGGTAGGCGAGCGTACGCATGCCGAAGCGCGCGATCTCGCCCGGGCCGCGCAGGTTCACGTAGAAGACGCCGGGCTTGGAGCCGTCGAGCGGCGGCGGCAGGTAGTAGGCGCCGGCCGCGCCGGGCTCCTTGAAGGCGGGCACGCGCTCCACGCGCACGGGCGCCTTCGGCAGCCGCGTCACCAGCTCGGGGAGCCGGCGCGTCGCCTCGTCCACGATCGCCTGGTAGTCGGCCAGGATGCGCTCGCGAACGCCGCCCTCGTCCGGGTAGCGGAAGCGCGGATCGGCATGGAGCGCGCGCAGCACGTCGCCGATGCTCGGCTCCGCGGCGGCCGTCTGCGGCTCGGAGGCGGGTGGAGCGTTCGGGTCCGACGGCGCGTCGGTCGCGATCTCGCCGTCGGCGGGC
>Ga0207873_1002189_pt1 | contig 16732 bp, 12 predicted proteins | sample BGWIniCompost_FD_187373 | JGI IMG/M metagenome (GOLD analysis project Ga0207873, IMG submission 187373) | Cellulose adapted compost microbial communities from Newby Island Compost Facility, Milpitas, CA, USA - BGW Initial Compost (SPAdes)... ...
TAGCCGGTAAATCTGTTCCACAATCCATCGAATCAACGCGGCAACCGTCACACCATCCCTTCGATCGATTTTTCCAGTTCTCTCGCCTGGGAAAGGAATTCATCCACGGTCATCTCCTTGAAAAACAACAAGCCATGCGAAGCCCTCAGCCGCGGATGTTCGTTCTGATAGAAAAAGTGCTTGCCCACCAGCAACTGCACGTCCTTCAACTGCTCCACCCATATTTTTTGCGCCAATTCACTGAATTTTCCATTCAGTTCATAGCTGGGAAACGAGGCCTCGACCTGGCTTAGATAACAATTTGTGAATGAAGCGTTCAGTACGGCCATCGAATTCAGCGTCACCGGCGCAATCACATTCGCTTCGGCAGGATGAAAGCGGTACCACACGTTCCTGTAACCCCATATTCTTAGTTTCGAAAGATCCGTCTCTTTCCTCCATTCGCGAATCGCTTCGGCGATGGCCTGCAACACTTTGTAGTGCGTGTCGGGCCCGCTTCCTTCGGGATCAAAAGTCAGGCTGATGATTGTGGGTTTTATGTTTCTCAACATTTTTAGAATCGGCTCGACGTCTCTTTTTTTCTCAGGCTGTTCCGTAAATATATCGCCAGTATAAAAGCCCAGCCGGGGATGATGCACGTTTTTGACCTGCACGCCGAAATGCGCCCATACCAGTTCCTCCTCAAACTCCCTGATCATTCCCTTGAGCGCCTGGATCTTTGCGGGGTTCTTTTCGCCGTCGTAGGAATTTTTGAGGATAGAAAGGATTTCATTGATCGCGTCTCTGAGTTGATCGACGGAGGCGACCTTGTAAATATCGACAATCGCCCTCGTTGCGCGGTGGGCAAGACCCCGCTGCCGTTCCACCGCGTCGTTCGCCGCTACATGCGTGAGATAATGATAGACGTCCTTGTCCCATTTCAATTTATACCCCACGGTAAAGAAATCGCTGTAATTCACCATCTGGATGCGGCCCGCATCGAGAAAGTTCTTGACATCGTTCAATACCCTGATGACAAACTTGTTGGTGACGGCGGTGAAGCCGGAGGTCATGACCGCAAAATGAAACTGGTTGGTGGGGTTGCGAAGCTGATGGGCGATATGCGGCAATAAACCCAGCATGATGTCGTCGTGATGGGGGCCGGTATGGAGAAAAACCTGGTTTTCTTCTTTCGCCATTCCCCTCTTCATCTTGCGGACAATGCTGTCGATCGCTTCCTGGACGGTCTCTTCGCCGACGTTGGGGATGAGTCTCGTATATTCGTTGCTCATCAAATCATCCTTTGTCAGCCGGTGGCCGTATTTGTTGACTTCCTTGCACAACCCGATGATCGCCCGCTCAATTTTTTCCTGCGTCCATTCCCCTGAATAAAAATATTCGTTCACGCTGTCGCGCAATTGCGAAGCCGCTCCCTTAGTCAGGTAAAAGCGGCCGTTCTTCAGCCTTTGCAACGCAGTGGCCGGATACAGGTTGGTAAGCTCATTCTCCAGGGAGTTTTTGACCACATTGGCTTTGGCTTCGCCGGCGGCGATGATTACCGCCGTCGCTTCCGGATTGTAGGTGATGGTTTCAAGGCCGATGGTGATTACCAGCCGGTTCCTGGAAACTTCAATGCCGCCGAGGTCCGTGGCGGCTACGGCCTGCGTTTCAAAGTTGGTGGCCGTCAGCCTTGTGGTGGAGTAAAGGTCGCTGCCCCTGGTATTGAAGGCGATGTGCCCGTCGGGACCGATGCCGCCAAGGAAAAAGCCGATGCCGCCCTTTTCCCGTATTTGCGCCTCGTAGTCGCTGCACCATTTGTCGATTGAAAAGATAGACTGCTGCTGAAGCCTCTCCAAAGCCGAATGGCATTCGCGGTATCTCAAGGACAAATCAACCCAGTAATCGGGAAACACCTCCAGGAAATGCTTTCCTTCCGCCAGGGGGATAGTATCTGAATTGATCAACAAAGCCTTTTTGACATCGAGGTTAAAGCCCCTGATATAAAAATTAAGGACGTAATGGTAAAAGCTGTTGTGTTGCTGCGAACGGATGGGATAAAACTCGTCAATCTGTACAAATTGCAGGCCGCGCAAGTCGGGAGCGTGCGGGCTGGCCAGTCCATATCTTTCCCGTATTTCGGAAGCCTTTTTTTTATTCCAATTCTCAAGAAAAAAATTCGTCCACTTGATAAAATACTCGGGCGTTTTCCCTGTGGGCAAGCTGATCACTCCCTCCGGATTCTCCAGCGCCCATTCAAGAAATCTCAGCGAAGCGATCAAACCGAGCTTTGGAAAATTATCCACCACGATATAAGGCGTATAAGCCGTAATCTTTTTCACGCCCGACTCTTTCCAAAAAGCACGCTCTACATTTGAAAAGTTTTCTTCCATAATTCCTATAAATTTTACTGTAAATATCCAAGCGACTATCGATCTTCAAACACTTTCTCCATCACAATGGCCACCGACCCCAACATCCGCGCGCAAGGCCCAAGTTCGGAAGTCTGGATCACGGTTTTATCTGCCAGCTGAGGCATGCAATGCATATTCACCGCCTGCTTTACGGGTATGGTAAGATATTGCCCGGCCTCCGCCATCTTGCCGCCCAGGATGATCAATTCCGGATTAAATAACTGAATGAGCATGGAAATCGCTTTCCCCAGGTTTAATCCCACCTTCCCAATGATGCTAATCGCATATTGATCTCCGCGCAGCGCCGCCTCTACGACGACTCCCGGGTCAAGGCTCTCCAGATTTTCGCCGGGGAGATCGCCAATCATCGCAGTTTTCCCCTGTCTAATGCCGTCGGCGGCCATCTTCACCAGCGCCGCGCCCGAAGCCAAAGTCTCCAAGCAACCCTGTTTTCCGCAAGCGCATAACTCGCCGTCGTCCGTGATGGGAATATGTCCGAACTCTCCCGCAAAACCCGTCGATCCCCTGTACAGCTTGCCGTCCAGGATCATTCCCAGGCCGATTCCCCAGCCCAGGAATATGGCCAGGACATTTTTTTTATTCCTGGCGACGCCAAACCTGTGCTCGGCCATCGCGCCCGCTTTGGCGTCGTTTTCGATGAAAACCGGCCTGCCGAACTTCTTTTCAAACGCCTGTTGCAACGATTCGCCGCCGCGGAGATAGGTGTAGTTCCTCCCCAGGTTCGAATCGATAAGCCCCGGCATACTGACGCCCACGCCGACCAACTGCGCAGGATTAATTCCCGACCTTTCAATCATTTCATCCGCATGCCGGCGAAGGCGATCTAAAATATCCATGTCGTCGCTCAGACTGTAAGGGATGACAGGCGATTCGCAAACCATTTCATTGTTGTTGTTGAAAATCGCCATCTCCGTTTTGTACTTGCTCATGGCTATCGCCAAAATGAAAATGCAATTATCCTTGAGCCGGAACAGATCGGGTTTGCGGCCGCCATTCGACGCGCCTCTTCCCGCCTTTTCCACGACGCCCTCGGCCATCAGTTCATTCAAAAGTCCTATAGAAGTGGGGGAGCTGATCGAAAGTCTTTTGCAAATCTGGGCATTGGTTTTCTTGCCATATCTGTATAAAATCCCGACAATTCGAATCTTTAAAAGGTGTTTCTTCTTCTCTACGATGGACAGGCTGTCAAAAAAATCGCTATTTAATTGAAGATAATTCATCAGATCTATTCTCAAAACAATAACAAATATCCAAACTTTAACCGAATTAAAGAATACTTTAATAAATTTTTTATGGAAGTCTGCAAACAAACCCAAACTATTAACAAAAAGAGCCAGTCTCCGCTATGCTCGCCTCGCCAACTATAAAATTTAATACTAGAAATAACTTCCACATGGATTTATTCAGATTTATCGCCAGTAAGTTTATATTTGACTATCATATAAATCCATCAAACAATAAAGCATTATGAAAAATCTACTTCTGATCCAGGCGACCATGACGCTCTTACTCTTTTCATGTTCCCCAAAACCAGATTATGCTCCTGCTCCTCCGGCTGTAATTCCGCAGCCCGTGGAAATGACCGTGCAGGATGGCTTTTTTGAACTGACCAATCGAACGCGGATTGTCGCGGAGACAGGCAATGCGGAAGCAATGCGAATCGCGCGCATGCTGGCCGAAAAAATCCAAACCGCTTCCGGAATGACGCTTCCCATTGAAGAGGGCGACAAAGCAGGAAAAAACGCCATTTTCTTTACGGCAAAACAGGCCGACGACATTGGCAACAAAGAAGGATACGCCCTGGACGCCGGAAAGCCGGGCGTAATCATTCGCGCTCCCGAGCCTGCGGGCTTGTTTTACGGCATGCAAACGCTGCTGCAATTACTGCCTCCGGAAATTGAAAGCGCCGGGCCAAAAGAAAATGTGCGCTGGATTGTTCCCGCCGTATCGATCAAGGACGAGCCGCGTTTTGCCTGGCGGGGATTGCATCTCGACGTGGTCCGGCATATGATGCCGTTGGAATTCGTAAAGAAATACATCGACTACATGGCCATGCACAAACTCAATACGTTCCACTGGCATCTTACCGACGACCAGGGATGGCGGATTGAAATCAAGCGGTATCCCAAACTGACCGAAGTAGGCGCGTGGAGGAAAGAAACCCTGATCGGCCATATGCGCGAAAAAGACCGCAAATATGACGGGCAGAGGCACGGCGGTTTCTTCACGCAGGATGAAGCCCGGGAAATTGTGGAATACGCGCGCGAGCGGTTTATCACGGTGGTTCCCGAAATCGAAATGCCCGGCCACGCTTCCGCGGCCATTGCGGCATACCCTGAATTGGGCGTTACCGGCAAACCTATCGAAGTGGTTACGCATTGGGGCGTCCTTCCCAATATCTTCAACGTGGAAGAATCGACATTCGAGTTCCTTGAAAACGTGTTGTCGGAAATCATTGAAATTTTCCCGTCGGAGTATATCCACATTGGCGGCGACGAGGCCAAGAAAGACCAATGGCAGGCTTCCGCCAGGATACAGAGCAAGATCAGGGAATTGGGCTTGAAGGACGAACATGAATTGCAAAGTTATTTTATTCAGAGAATAGAAAAATTTGTCAACTCGAAAGGCCGCCAGATCATCGGCTGGGATGAGATTTTGGAAGGCGGACTGGCGCCAAATGCCGCGGTGATGTCGTGGCGCGGCGAAGAAGGCGGCATAGCCGCGGCCAAAAGCGGACATTACGTAGTGATGACGCCGAACGATCATCTATATTTTGATTTTTACCAGGGCGATCCGGCCACAGAGCCGCTGGCGATTCATGGACACACGACCGTCAACGAAGTATATGGCTACGATCCCGTCCCGAAGTCGTTGACGGATGAGGAAGCGAAATATATCCTTGGCGTCCAGGCCAACCTGTGGACCGAGTATATCAAAACCCCGGAACACGCGGAGTACATGGCGTTCCCGCGCGTAAGCGCATTGTCGGAAATCGCCTGGACTCCAACGGACAAAAAAGACTGGGAAGATTTCAAGAGGCGGCTGTCCGTACAATTGCAAAGGTATGACGCGAAAGGCGTCAACTATTCCAAGTCGCCCTGGGGAGATTAGCGGTTGCCGGTTGAGAAAAACCTGACGAGTTTAAGGTTCCACTACTTGGAAAACTCGTCAGGTTTTTGTCGCTTAGGCGAGAGAAAAAAACAAATGGCGCAAGCTCAATCGGCCAGATAATCAATAAGAAACGAAGTTTTGCGATAAACAAGCTCCGGCAAAAAAAAGATCCGCATCGCAAACCAGGAATTCTCCAAACTGTAAGGAATCCAAGATTTTTAAGCAGACCCATCTATGCAGCGGTTATCCCGGTTCGTCTAATGGAACTATCCTCCCAACCCAAAACATTTAAAAAACAAGCCTGTTATAGGTGCATGTAAAACGCCGCTGCGATGAAGATCAGCAGAAGTTCGATCGTCCTGTTGAGATTTCCATTTTCTCTTTTTCTGGCTCCTGTTTACCTGTTTGCGCTAAGCCAGTCGGAAGCGATCAAATGGGAAAGAGCGCTGTTGTCGTTTTTTATCCTCCACGTCCTTGTTTATCCCTCGAGCAACGGCTTCAACTCTTTTATGGACAGGGATACCACCAGCATCGGAGGACTGGAAAAGCCGCCTCAACCCGCTATCGACCTGCTGTATATCGCCTGGCTTATGGATATTCTGGCGGTTTTGTCGAGCCTTCTGCTCCACCCGCAAATCGCCACGCTTACCGCCTTGTATATTCTGGCTTCCAGAGCGTATAGCGACCGGAAAGTGCGGCTAAAAAAACGCCCCGTTACAGGTTTTCTTGTCGTCACCATTTTCCAGGGCGGCGTCGCTTTTCTCATATCCTACATGTCCATCAACGCCCTGACTTTGCCCGGAGCCCTGCATACCGGACCGGCCCTTTGCATGCTGGCAAGCAGCCTTTTAATCGGCGCATCCTATCCGCTTACGCAAATTTACCAGCACAAACCCGACCTGGCCAACGGCGACGTGACCATCAGCTACCGGTTGGGAGTGCGAGGCACATTTGTATTTTCCTCAATATTATTCGTCTTAGGCCTGGCCGCACTTTATCTGTACTTCCGGATAAAAGGGCAGGCATGGCAATTCGTTCTCTTCACGCTTTTTACGCTCCCGGTGATGACGTTCCTGACGTGGTGGTTTATGCAAACAATCCGGAAACCAGAAAAGGCCGATTTCAGGAACGCCATGCGGATGAATACCGTCTCTTCGGCTTCGATGGCCGCTTATTTCCTGCTCATGACAATCTACAACAATCTGTCGCCATGAGCTATATCCTGAAAATTGGCGTCGCCGTACCTGCTTACAGGTATTCCCAGCTCGATTTGGTAAAGCCCGTCCAGTCGCTTTACCCCGAAGACTCGCCGGCGCGCAGAAAGATTGCCGCGCTCTTTGCCCGCAGCGCAATAGACTACCGCTATTCGGCGTTGCCCGACTTTGGATGCGACGGCAACGGCGCTTTTTACCCATTTTTCGGCCGCTCTTTTTGCCTGCCCGACGTAGGCAAAAGAATGGCCGTGTTCAAAGCCATGAGCGCGCCCTTGGGACAAAAGACCGTGGAAAGCCTGTTTAATGGAGAAAACCATTTCGCGCTGTCGCAGGTTACCCACCTGATCGCCGTATCGTGCACGGGAATTTCGGCGCCGGGCCTCGAAATTCTCTTGGCCGAGAAGCTGGGGCTGCCGCAGACCGTTCAGAGAATCGCCGTGAATTTCATGGGGTGCTACGCGGCTTTTCACGGCCTCAAGATTGCCGACCTGATCGCCCGGTCCGATCCCAAAGCCTTAGTCCTCATGGTATGCGTGGAGCTGTCCACCCTGCATCTCCGGGCGGACGAAAGCGACGACAATCTTCTTTCGAGCGCCCTTTTTGGCGACGGCGCCGCAGCGGTATTGGTGAAGGGACAAGCCGCCCGCCTGCCCGCGCTTAAAATCGCAGGGTTTCAAAGCATGCTGATCGGGGAAGCGGCCGGGGACATGCAATGGAATGTGGCGTCCGACGGCTTCAGAATGAACCTGACAGCCATGATCCCGGCGCATGTGCAGCGGCATATGCGGAGCTTTTTCGAGGACATCCACAAGAGGCGCCGCCTTCAACGGAGCGACATCTCTCACTTTGCCATTCACCCAGGAGGCAAGAAAATACTGGAATCCTTTGCCGCGTCGCTGGATATCGATACGCAATCGCTGGAAGCCTCATTCTGGACGCTGCGGCATTTTGGCAATATGTCTTCCCCTTCTGTGCTGTTTGTATTGAAACGGATATGGGAAAACCAACTTGAAAGCGCCGGAAATATTTTTTCAGCGGCTTTTGGCCCCGGCCTGACGGTTGAAACGGCGGTGTTGCAGGTTGCGGATTAATCTTTGCTTTTCCGCGACGCAGGGGGTCGAATCCAAATAGGCGCAACCTCTCACAAGTTTGCGGGAGCAAAATCCAATTTGGCGCGACCTCCCACAATCTTGCGAGAGCAAAATCCAGATTGGCGCGGGCTCCCGCAATCCTGCGAGAGTTCTCGCGGCCATTTTTAAAGCAATATCATTATAAAATATATCTTTGGCGCACCCTATTTAATCACGCCGAGTTCGCGGCCGACTTCCGTAAAAGCCTGTATGGCTTTGTCAAGATGTTCGCGCTCATGAGAAGCCGATATCTGGACGCGTATCCTGGCAAGCCCTTTGGGGACCACGGGATAGTAAAAGCCGATTACATAAATCCCTTTTTCCAACAGCTTCTCCGAGAAACGCTGCGCGACGACTGCGTCATAAAGCATAATGGGCGTGATGGGATGCGAGCCGGGTTTGATATCAAAGCCCGCTTCCGACATTTTTTGCCTGAAATAAAGCGTATTCTTTTCAAGCTTGTCGCGTAAATCCGTAGTTTCCGAAAGCAGATCGAGCACGGCTATAGACGCGCCGGCAATGGCGGGAGCCAGGGAATTGGAAAACAGGTATGGACGGGATCTCTGCCTGAGCATGGTCACCACCGCCTTGCTGGCCGCCGTGAAACCGCCCATCGCGCCGCCAAGGGCTTTGCCCAGTGTGCCCGTGATAATATCCACGCGGCCCATCACATTGTGAAACTCGTGCGTGCCGCGTCCTTTTGGCCCGACGAATCCTGTGGCGTGGCTGTCGTCAACCATCACTACAGCCTGGTAACGGTCGGCAAGGTCGCATATCTGATCGAGCCGGGCGATAGACCCGTCCATTGAAAAGACGCCGTCGGTGACGATCAGCCTGGTGCGCGCATCGGAGGCCGCCTTTAGCTGGGCCTCCAGGTCGTTCATATCGTTATTTTTATACCTGAAACGCCGCGCTTTGCACAACCGGACCCCGTCTATGATCGAAGCGTGATTCAGTTCGTCGGAAATGATGGCGTCGTTTTCATTTAGGAGCGGTTCAAATACGCCCCCGTTGGCGTCGAAAGCGGCGGCATAAAGGATTGCGTCTTCCATTCCTAGGAAACTGGCAAGCTTTTGTTCCAGGGTTTTATGGATATCCTGCGTGCCGCAAATAAAACGCACTGACGACATGCCGTATCCATGCGACTCGAGCGTCTTTTTAGCCGCCTCAATCACCTTGGGATGCGAGGAAAGCCCCAGATAATTGTTGGCGCAAAAGTTAATCGCTTCTCTTCCGTCGGTTGTCCTGACGACGGCCCCCTGGGGCGTAGCGATGATTCTTTCATTTTTAAACAGTCCTTCGTTTTTGATCTGTTCGAGTTCGGCGGAAAGCCTCTGATGGAAAGTATGCAGCATAATTCAAATATTTTAGCCTGAACCCAAAGTTAATGCATATCCATATATATAAAATCGTTCTCCGTTCGATCTTGCCGGCGCCTCGCGAAGTGCAAATTTCATGGGGATTGTTGCCCCCGGATCAACGGTTTCATTATTTTTGCCATTTATTAAATAGTGAACCTTTAAACAGAAAAATCATGAAATACCGGGTAGAAAAAGATACGATGGGCGAAGTGCAGGTGCCTGCCGACGTATATTGGGGGGCGCAAACCGAGCGCTCAAGGCAAAATTTCACAATCGGCGGCGAACACATGCGAATGCCAAAGGAAATCATTTATGCCTTTGCCATACTGAAAAAAGCGGCCGCCCTGACCAATGTCGATCTTGGCGTACTGCCGAAGGAAAAGGGAGAGATCATCGCCAGGGTGTGCGACGAGATTCTTGAAGGAAAACTCGACGATCAGTTTCCGCTTGTGGTTTTCCAGACCGGCTCGGGCACGCAATCGAACATGAACCTGAACGAGGTAATCGCCTATCGCGCCCACGTATTGATGGGAGGATCGCTGGAAGACAAGACAAAAAAAATCCATCCCAACGACGATGTCAACAAATCGCAGTCGTCGAACGACACCTTCCCCACCGCGATGCATATCGCAGCCTACAAGAAGATCGTAGAAGAGACGATCCCGAAGATAGAAAAGCTCAGAAACACGCTCGATCAAAAAGCGAAAGCATTTGCGGGCATTGTGAAAATCGGGCGCACCCACTTTATGGACGCGACGCCGCTGACGCTTGGCCATGAATTCTCCGGCTATGTTTCCCAGCTTGACCATGGTTTGAAAGCTTTGCGGAACACGCTCGATCATCTTTCCGAGCTTGCGCTTGGCGGCACGGCCGTCGGCACCGGCCTGAATGCGCCGAAGGGATACGCCGAAGCGGTAGCCAAAAAAATCGCGGAGTTGAGCGGATTACCGTTTGTCACGGCCCACAACAAGTTTGAATCTCTGGCTTCTCACGATGCCATTGTAGAGACTTCGGGGGCGTTGAAGCAACTGGCCGTAAGCCTGATGAAGATCGGCAACGACATCCGGATGTTGTCGTCGGGGCCAAGGTGCGGCATCGGCGAAATCCTTATCCCGGAAAATGAGCCGGGATCGTCGATCATGCCCGGCAAGGTAAATCCCACGCAAAGCGAAGCCCTTACGATGGTGTGCGCGCAGGTGATCGGATGCGACACGGCCATCACGGTGGGCGGCATGAACGGACATTTCGAGCTGAACGTCTTTAAACCGGTGATGATCTACAACATGTTGCTCGCCGCAAGACTGCTGGGCGACGCCTGCGAAAGCTTTAACGATCACTGCGCCATAGGCATCGAGCCGAACCATGAAGGCATCAGGAACAACCTGCAGAAATCGTTGATGCTGGTGACGGCCCTCAACCCGCATATTGGTTATGAAAATGCGGCGAAGATCGCCAAAAAGGCGCACAAGGAAGGCAAGACCTTGAAGGAAGCCGCTATAGAACTCGGATTGCTTACATCCGAACAATTCGACGAATGGGTTGTGCCGGAGAAAATGATTGGCAACATCGAGAAATAAGCATTCGGAGCGGTATTCCCCCGCTATCCGCAAGCAAAAGCGGCAGAAGCGAACCGGTGGGAATACCGTTTTTTATTTGTAATGTTTATTTCCAATTATTTTAAAATTTTATCGGGGTTTAATTTTTATATGGAATATTACGTTTAGAAGAACCTTCGCCGGCAGACTATTTTGTTGGTTATCAGGTTTTTTTTGTACATTGCGCAATATTTTTGTTTTAAAACCTAAGAAGATGAAGAAATTAGTAATTGCCCTATGTCTGTTATTCGTTTCTGGCGCTGTAATGGAAGCGCAGGCTCAACTCTCCAGCAAGGAAAAGAAAGAGTGGAAGAAACGCAAGAACAAGATGAGCGAGGAAGAATTCAAAAATATGTTTGAGGAAAACAACGAACTGAGAGGCCAGGTAAATACTTTCAGGTCGAATCTCTCAACGCTTCAATCGCGCATCAGCGACAAAGACGCGAAGATTTCCGAACTGACGGAAGAAATCAGGAGATTGGAAGAGCAGCTTGCGTCGGCTCCCGACCCGCAACCGGCGGCTACCCAACCCCAATCGAATTCCGATTACAACGTAGGCGTTGTGTTCAAAGTGCAGATCGGCGCATTCCGCGACAAGGATATGTCTGAGTACTTTGAAAACAATGAAAACTTCAGCGGCGAAACAGACGAAACGGGATTGCAGAAGATTACGCTTGGCGTATTTCGCGACTATTGGGAAGCCGACACCTTCAAGAAACGGCTTCGCGAAATGGGCGTAAAGGAAGCCTGGGTGGTGCCGTATAAAGACGGCGTCAGGGTGCCCATGAAAGACGTGCTGGAAGGCGTAATATAAAGGATTAAGCGAATGGGCAATCTCTTATGCGAAGTAAGGGATTGTCCATTTGTTTTTTTCAGCGTCGCCGTAAATCCGGGAGCGGCTTCTCTTTTTCCCCGTTATTTCCTACATGTACTTTGCCTGCGCATGAATAAACCGTTCCGGTACCTCTCCTTTTATGGCCTCCTGGTAGTCGGAATAGCTGCACGGGATCACAACGTTCCGGTCGTAACCGCTCTCGCTTAACTGCGAGGGTATTTCCATCCACCATTTTTCGCTGAGCTTGCTTTTATAAAAGACGATCGTCTCGGGATCGGAATTCATCGTCACCACATATCTGAGGTACTGGTTGCTTTTGTAATCGGGCGCGTCTTTGCGATTATAAAACCCTTCGATGAAATACCAGATCATCGTGGCCACCACCGCAGCGGTTTTCATATTTTCTTTATCATGGGAAGGGTTGTATTCATAGAATCCCGCGGAACTTAGCTTTTCGTTCAAGCCGGCATACCAGCACACCTGGCAGGCCTCCTCCCCCGTCAGGCCAAACGGCTGGGCGTTGGCGCTGCCCGGCGCGTCGGCCGATTTGATCGCCGAAACGTCGAAGCTCAGCATATCGGCGTCGCGGATGTAAGGCTCCATGTCGGCCATGTTTTGCCGGATCTCGCCAATCCGGAAAGCTTCAAAATACATTTTACTGAGCAGTTCGAGAGAAACCGGATCGGTGAGGTAAGACTGGTAGGCCAAATGGCAATAATGGAATAGGTAGTTTGGATCGTGGAGGATGATCTTTTGGATGTGGCTCTGGTTCGGCGCAGCCTTTTCCATATCCTCAAGGTCGATGAATGCGTCCACGCAAAGCACGTTGATCAATTTTTCCATGTTCTCATACGCCCTATATTGGCCGAAGTCGTTGTCGTGAGAGCCGCCAATGACGATGGGAAGGATATTCCGGCCAATCAGATGTTCGCAAACCTCCCGCAGGCGCAGGTAGGATTCTTCCAGGTCCATCCCGGGATTCAGGTTCCCCAAATCGACGATCTTGTACGGCCCGCTGCCCTTTTTCAGGCGGTACAGCTTTTTCCTGATTTCATTGGCCGCATGCTCCGCGCCTTCGTTGCGCGAGCCCCTGTTTTCAGAAACGCCGATTAACGCCACCTCCGCCTGATCAAGCGAAGGCATCTTTTCGTCGAATATCCTGATGCTTTTATAAAAAGAGCGGTACTCCTTGATTTCCTTGAATACGGATTCGTCTATGGGCGAAAAAAAAAGTCCGAAGTTCATGATGATATTTTTCGTAAAAATAAAAAAAGGAGGGAACTAATGCCCTCCTTCAAATCTATAAATTCATCCTTGATCTTTTATCAACCTCCAAAGTCGTCGAACCTGATGTTTTCAGATGGAACCCCCAGGTCGTCGAGCATACGAAGCACAGCTGCGTTCATCATCGGAGGACCGCAGAGATAGTATTCCACTTCGTCCGGTTCGGGGTGCTTGCTCAGGTAATTGTCGTAGAGCGCCTGATGGATAAACCCGGTGTACCCAGTCCAGTTGTCTTCAGGAAGCGGCTCCGAAAGGGCGATGTTGTATTTGAAGTTGGGAAACTCCTTTTCTATCGCCCTGAAATGTTCGGTATAGAACAATTCCCGTTTCGACCTTCCGCCATACCAGTACGAAACCTTTCTTTTTGTTTTCTCGGTGTGGAACAGGTGGAAGATATGCGATCTGAGGGGCGCCATTCCGGCTCCGCCGCCGATGTAAATCATCTCCCTGTCGCTCGGGTTGATGTGGAATTCGCCATAAGGACCGGAGATCGTCACCTTGTCGCCGGGTTTCCTTGAGAAAATATAGGAAGAGCAAACGCCCGGGTTAACGTCCATCCATTTGCCGGCGGCCTTGTCCCATGGCGGGGTAGCGATTCGGATGTTGAGCATGATGATGTTTCCTTCGGCGGGGTGGTTGGCCATGGAATAAGCCCTGAACAACGGTTCGTCGTTCTTCATCTTCAAATCCCACATCTTGTATTTGTCCCAGTCCTCCTTGAACTTGTTTTCAGGATCGCCGCTTTCCGGATTCGGCCTGATATCAAAATCCTTGAAATCTACTTCGATGGGAGGCACGTCGATTTGGATATATCCGCCGGATTTGAAATTGAGCTTTTCCCCTTCCGGAAGCTTCACCACAAATTCCTTAATAAAAGTGGCGACATTATAATTTGAAACCACTTCACATTCCCACTTCTTGATGCCAAAGATTTCCTCCGGTATCCTGATCCGCATATCCTGCTTCACCTTCACCTGGCAGGCCAATCGAACATTGCTTTTCTGTTCCTTCCTGGTCAGATGGCCTATTTCAGTCGGCAAAACATCGCCTCCTCCTTCTTCCACTACGCATTTGCACATCGCGCAAGTTCCGCCCCCTCCGCAAGCCGAAGGCAGGAAGATCTTCTGAGATGATAATGTGGAAAGGAGGGAGCTGCCGCCGGAAGCCACGACCGGCCTTTCTTCATCGCCGTTAATCACAATTTTCACGTCTCCCCGCTGCACAAGCTTCGACTGCGCGTAGAGAAGTATGAAAACCAACAAGAGAATTACTACCGTAAAAGCAACTATTGCAGTTGTTACTATAAGCCCCATTACCTTCTGATTTATTACTTTGAAAAAACGGTGCAAATATATTATTTATATTTTAATGCGATTGTTCCTTCAATGATAAATTTGAAGGCTTTTAAAAGCTCCGGTTTTGCAAGCGACGGCACACGGGGCGATTTTGAATTGGATATTGAAACGGCGGGCAAATTTTAAACGTGTATAGTATGTTTGCATCAAAAAAATTCCCAAATTAGAACGTGAAATAAATAATTGAACATGAATAACGGATCCGATAAGACGCTTGAATTTTATCTTCAGAAATTAATGGAAATCAGGTACCGCACGGAACCTGAGAAACCTTTGAATGAATCGGAGCTAAAGAATATCGCCCTTGAAGCCGGGCTTACCGAGCAGGAGTATGAAGCTTCCAAACAAAAAGCACGCGAGGCTTTGCAAATAGGAAAAGGCCACCTTGACGCCTACAACTGGAAAGACGCCGCTTTCGAACTGGAACAGGCGGCCATGTTGACGCCGCATTCCGCGGAAGCGAACCGGTTGGCGGGCAAGGCTTTTCTTAGAAAAGGAAGCGCCGAAGGCTCCGCCGCCGACCTGGAAAAAGCCGGCTACTTTCTTGATCAAAGCATCGCTTTACAACCCGCCGATAATGAAGCGCTGACCTTAAAGGGAGAATTAAACCGGCAATGGGAAAACTTAAAAGCAAAATCGGCCGGAAAAAAGAGAACCTCAACCCTATTGAAATGGGGCGTTCCCGCGTTTCTCATCCTCATCTTTATTATATGGTATATTGGCGCATACAACACGATGGTAGAGAAAGAGGAACAAACCATCAATTCCTGGGCGCAGGTTGAAAATGTGTATCAAAGAAGGGCCGACCTGATCCCCAACCTCGTGAGAACGGTGCAGGCGGCGGCGGACTTTGAACGGGAAACGCTGAACGACGTGATCCAGGCAAGAGCGGCGGCGACATCCATCCAGATTGACCCCGCTCAACTAAACGAGGAAGTTTTAAGGGATTTCGAAGCGCGCCAGCAAAACCTTTCCGCGTCGGTAGGAAGGCTTTTGGCCGTGGCCGAAAACTATCCCACCCTGCAAAGCCTGGCCAATTTTAGAGACCTTCAGTCGCAGATCGAGGGTTCTGAAAACAGAATCGCCGTAGAAAGGCGCCGGTATAATGAAAGCATCAGAGAATATAATACGCTTACCCGGAGGTTTCCATACAGCATACTGGGGTTTGATCCCAAACCTTACTTTTCGATCGATCAGAAAAGCATGGAAACTCCAGAGGTCAACATCAAATAAAACGATAGCAAATGCCATTAAAAATCTCACCCGATCGCTTAAAACAGATTGAAAAGGCCGTCGCCGAGGCGGAAAACGAATCAGGAGCCGAGATTGTGCCCGTCTTTAGCAAGCAGTCGGCCACGTATGAAATTGCGCTTTGGAGAGGCGGAGTCCTTTTCGCTATCGCCGCCGCCGTCATTATGGTCATGATCTATTTGATGGAAGATTGGTTCCTGATGATGCCTCCTTATTTTTGGACGCTCATACCCATGGCGGCGGGAGCCGTAGGCGCGCTCGCCGCGTCGCTTATCCCCTCTTTGCGCCGGACGCTAATTGGTTGCGATTTGATGGCCCAGAAGGTGGAAGACAAGGCGAAAGTGCACTTTTACAACCAAAACTTGTCCATGACCGCCCAGAGGTCGGGCGTTTTGTTGTTTATCAGTTTCTTTGAAAAGAAAGCGGTTATTCTTGCCGACATCGGATTAGCCGAACTCGTTCCCAACGAGGAATGGCAGGCGGTTGTGTCGCGGCTTGCCGATGGGATAAAACGCGGAGAGATTGTGGACAGCATTGTGGAAGCGATTCGCGATTGTGGGAAAATTATCGCCAACACGGGCCTGCAAAAAGCGGAGGATGGCGGAAACGAATTATCCGATACTGTAATTATTGAAAGCTAACTTCATGAAAAGATTATTGATCCTTTTGATTCCTGTTCTTTTCCTGAATGCCGCGATTGCAAAAGAAGTCCCGTTTCTTGCAGCCAGGATAAACGATTACGGCGGCATTTTGGACGACAGGTCTGAGCAAAAGCTCGAAGAGCTGTTAAGGAATTTTGAAACCAAAACCACTCATCAGATTGCATTGCTCACCATCCCCAGTCTGGATGGCGATAACCTGGAAGACTTCGCCGTTAGGGTGTTTGAAACATGGCGGCTGGGGCATGAAGGTCTTGACAACGGGGTTCTGCTGCTGGTGGTTGTCAATGAGCGGAAGCTCAGGATTGAAGTCGGTTATGGCCTCGAGGGAGACCTCACCGACGCGAGCGCCGCAAGCATCATTCAAAACCAGATCGCTCCTTACTTTAGACATGGCGATTATGCGGGCGGCGTCGAAGCCGGGTTACGAGCGATTATCGCCCGCATTGAAGGCTCCGACGTGGGGCCAACCGCCGTTGAAACCAATCGACGAAAGGGCTCGGGCGGCGGTTATGGTTTTCTCCTT
>Ga0207873_1002190_pt1 | contig 16731 bp, 7 predicted proteins | sample BGWIniCompost_FD_187373 | JGI IMG/M metagenome (GOLD analysis project Ga0207873, IMG submission 187373) | Cellulose adapted compost microbial communities from Newby Island Compost Facility, Milpitas, CA, USA - BGW Initial Compost (SPAdes)... ...
CCGGGACGTCGCCCCCGGGGTCGTTCAGAGCTCCAGGCGGAGCTCGAAGTCCTCGGCGCGGTTCGGGAACTCGACCGCGCTCCCCTCCAGAGGTAGCGCACCGCCGTCGAGAGAGGCGCGCTTCGGCGCGGCGCCGCGAACCACGACCCGGAAGGCCTCGCGCCGGAACTCGTCGAAGCCGGAGCCGGCGACCGTCCCTCGGAGCGTGAGGGTCGCCCCCGAGCGCTCGAGCACGAAGGTGGTGTGCCAGTGGCGGCCCTGCTCGCGCCTCGTGGTGACGCCGTCGTCCTCGTGGAGCTCCGAGACGAACCGTCCATCCTCCGCGGGCACGAACACCTCGAGGGTGACGGACTCGGGGAAGTGCCCCATCGTGGTGCGCGGCACCGGATCGTAGGTGGGGATCACGGAGCCGCCGCGCACGAACAGCGGGATCCGGTCGAGGGGCGCCGCCGCCGCGACGAAGCGCGCGCCCTGGTACACGTCGCCCTCGTACCAGTCGATCCAGCTGCCCTCCGGCAGGTACACGTTGCGGGCGGTCACTCCGGGCCCGAGCACGGGCGCCACGAGGAGCGCCGCGCCGACCAGGTAGGCGTCCTCCGTGTCCCGCGCCTGGCGATCCCCCTGGAAGTGGACCAGGAGCGGGCGCAGCACGGGGAGCCCGCTCCGGCTGGCTTCGACGAAGGTCGAGTAGAGGTACGGCAAGAGTCGGTAGCGGAGCTCGATGGCAGCCCGGCTCGCCGCCTCGACGCCACGCCCGAAGGACCACGGGTAGTGATCCGCCTCCCCCAGGCTGTTGTGATAACGGCAGAACGGCGTCAACGCCCCGTGCTGGATCCAACGCGCGGCCAGCTCCGCGCTCGCCCTCCCCGCGAAGCCCGTGACGTCCGCGCCGACGAAGGGGTGGCCCGACACGCCGAGCCCGGCCAGCATCGGCACGCTCGCCTCGAGGTGCGCCCAGTCCGACTGATTGTCTCCGGTCCACAGAGCCGCGTAGCGCTGGATGCCGGCGGAGCCCGCCCGACTGAGCACGAAGGGGCGGAGCTCGGGTTGCGCCCGCTCGAGCCCCTCCCGGGTCGCCATGGCCATGAGCAGAGCGTAGCCGTTGTGAAAGCGCTCATGGGGGTGCTCGGCCTGCTCCCCGAAGCGCATGGCGAAGGGCGGCACGTCGCCCGTCGCGGGCTCGTTCATGTCGTTCCAGATGCCCGCGATGCCGAGCGCCACGTGACGACCGATCCGCTCTCCCCACCAGCTCCGCACGGCGGACCGAGAGAAGTCGGGGAAGACCGTGCGCCCGGGCCACACCTGCCCCACGTACTCGGTGCCCGACGCGGTCTTGCAGAAGTACCCCCGCGCAGCGCCCTCGTCGTACACCGCGTACCCCGGCTCCCGCTTCACGCCCGGATCGACGATGGTCACCGCGCGGAACCCCTCAGCGCGGAGCTCCTCGAGCAGGGACGCCGGATCGGGGAAGCGCTCCTCGTTCCAGGTGAAGACGCGGTACCCGTCCATGTAGCCGATGTCGAGCCACAGGACGTCGCAGGGCAGGCCGCGCGCTCGATACTCCGCCGCGACGCGCTGGACGCCGCGGGCGTCGTAGTCGTGGTAGCGGCACTGGTGGAGCCCGAGGGCCCACAGGGGCGGGACCGGGATGCGCCCCGTCAGCTCCGTGTACGCCTCGAGGATGTCGGTCAGCTTCGGCCCCGCGAAGACGTACTCCACGTACTGACCGCCAGCGAAGTGGTAGCGCAGCGCGTCGCCGTGGCTGAACTCGAAGCGCGCCGCGTAGCCGTTGTCGACGAAGAAGCCGCTGAGCTCCGCGTCGGTCCCGCGCTCGCGGCAGTGCTGAAAGAACGGGATCGAGACGTAGTAGGGGTCGAAGCGCGTGCTCGTCGCCGGCGCGGGCGGGACCTGCCCCTCGAGCCGATTGAGCCGCACCACCCCCGAGTGCAGCACGTCGACGTTCCAGAGCACGAAATCGCGGCCGCGCCGGTCGAAGCGCCCGGTCTTCTCGCCGAGACCGTAGATGGAGTCGTGCGGCGCCGCGCGCCGGGTCACGACGAACTCGTCGTTCAACCACAGGTAGCCGCGGGGCTCGCCGCGATCGTCCGTGGCGTCCTCGAAGATCACCGTGCCGTCCACGCGGTGGGCGGCGAGGGCGAAGCGGTCGCGGCGCACCCGTAGGCGCAGCGCGGCGGTCTCGAGCACGAGCAGCTCCGCCTCGTCTCTCACCTCGAAGGGCGGGGCGCTCGCGCTCTGGGGAACGCAGGCGTAGGTGGGTCGCTCGTCGAAGACTCCTCCCTTGGAGATGGCCAACCGGAGCACGTCGGGGCGCACCACGTCGACGCGGCAGCGCTCGTCGCCGACCTCCAAGATCAGGCCCGTCGCCGTGCGCGCGAAGGAGCGCACGCTCCCCAAGGTCATGAAGTACCGCGTGTCCACCCGTGTCACCTGCCCCCTCCGCTCTCCCTTCGAGGCTCTCCCCTCAAGGACGGCCGGGCTCGCCGGGAGCCAAGAGGGCCCGTGACGCACCCCGCGTGGGCGGGTTTCGACGCCTGACCGCGCTGGGATGCACGAGTCGGGCGGCTTTACCCCAGCCGCACCCCTCTGGTATGGCGCCGCAGTGAGAGCACGCCGGCGCAAGGGAACACTGGCCTGGACCAGCTCGACCTACTTCGCCGAGGGGCTGCCGTGGTCCCTGCTGCACCAGGTGGCGGCGGAGTATTTCACGGCGATCGGGCTGCGCCCGGCCCAGGTGGGGTACACGTCGCTCCTCCACGGGCCCACGTTCCTCAAGCTGCTGTGGAGCCCCATCGTCGAGCTCTTCGGCACCCTGCGGGGCTGGATGATCGGTACCCAGGCGCTCCTCGGGGTCGCCGTGGGTGTACTCGCGATCCTGGCCCATTGGGTGGTCGGCGAGGTGAGCGCGGCGGGGATGCACCCGGATCCGAGCGGCAGCGCGCTCTCCGCCACGGGCTGGATCTGGGTCGTCCTCGTGACGATCGGGGTGCTGTCGGCGACCCACGACATCGCCTGCGACGGCTACTACATGGAAGCGCTCGACGCCGACGACCAGGCGCGCTTCTCCGGAGTGCGGGTCGCCGCCTTCCGCGCCGCCATGCTCGTGGGGTCCTCGGGGCTCGTCTTCCTCGGGGGGCTCTTCAACTGGTTCGTGGGGTTCGGCGTCGGCGCCGTCCTCTTGCTCGGCCTGGCGCTCGCTCATCGGCGCTTTCTGCCGCGAACGACTCCCCCACCGGAGTCGGAGCCGGAGTCAAAATCCAACACCGAGTCCACCACGGCCCCACCCGCCTCCGACACGAGCGCGTCTGCGCCCGACGCTCCCGGGTCAGCGAATCCCGCATCGACGCCCCCGGAGCGGCGCTCCCTCCGCCACGTGGCCGCGGCCTACAGCAGCTTCCTGCGCCAGGATCGCGTGGCGATCGTGATCGCGTTCTTGCTCACCTACAAGATGGCGGACGTGCTCATGTTCGCGATGTCCAAGGTGCTCCTCGATCGGGAGCTCGGCATCGGCACGGATCTCCGCGGCGGGTTCATCAACACCGCCAGCACGCTGGCGAGCATCGCCGGAGCCATGCTGGGCGGCGCCTGGATCTCCCGGCGCGGGCTGCGCGCGGCCCTGCTCCCCATCACGTTGCTGATGGCCGTCACGGAGCCGCTCTACGCCTTGCTCGCCCAGTTCGCGCCCGTCCTCGACATCTCCATCGACGGAGTGCCGGTGACGCTCCGCACCCTGGACCTGTCCACCCACGCCCTCACCTTGAGCCTGGCCACGCTCACGATCGTGATCGAGCAGGTCTGTGGCGGGATGGCCACCGCAGCGCAGATGGTGTTCATCATGCGGCGCTGTCACCCGAACCACAAAGCCGCCCACTTCGCCTTCGCGACGGCGATCTACTCCGCCGCGCAAATGGGCGTCGGAGCCTACAGCGGCCGCCTCTACGAGCAGGTGGGCTCCGTCACGTACTTCTGGATCGTCTCGGCCCTCACCCTCCCCGCGGTCGCCCTGTCGCTGTTGGTGCCCAAGGACGGACCGGCGCTGCAGACGTAGGCGCTGCGGACGTAGCGTCCCCCCTTCTGGCCGCTCCCGGGGACTCCTCAGGCCACCGCGACCACCACCTGCTCACGAACCCCCTGGGGCGTCACCAGCTCCACCTCGTCTCCGACGCGGCGCCCCACCAGGGCACGCCCCAGGGGAGAGCGTGGAGTGACGATGGTGAGGGGGCCCGCCGGGGGCTCGAGCTGGATGCCTCCCCCCGCAGGGGCCATGAAATAGGAGCTCACGGCGCCCGCTTCGTTCTCGAGCTGCACCAACGCCGAGAGGCCGATCGGAGCGTCCTCGGCGAACGCCCGCAGGGGGAAGCCGCGGACCTGGGCGAGCGCCTCCGTCAGCTCGACGACCCGCTCCGCCTGCCCGCGCGCCAGGTACGACGTCTCCGTCGAGCGCATGTCCTTGATGCCCTCGGGGCGGCTCTCTTCGTGGGTCGCCCCTTCGTGGGCCGCCTTCTGCGCTGCCCGAACGACCGCGAGCCGTTCCTCGAGGTGTGCGAGGAGTGCGTCGCGGAGCACGGCCTTGTCGAAGGTCGAGAGGTCCATCGGGGCCACTCTATCCCGCCCGGGGCCCCCGTCACCCCCGTCGCATCCCACGTTGGACTCGCCAGGCTCCCCGCGTAGGCTGAGGTCGTGTTCATCCGCTGTCCCATCTGTCGCAAGGAGCTCGAGGTCCCCGACGACCATCCGTCGCGCCCCTTCTGCTCCCCGCGCTGCAAGAAGATCGACCTCGGCAACTGGCTCGACGAGAAGTATCGCCTGCCGCGGCCCCTCCTGCCCGAGGATCTCGAGGGCGCCGATCTCTCCGAGCTCGGGCTGAGTGAGGAAGAGCTCCTCGGAAAGCTCCTCGAACGATCGGGGCCCGGCGGGAAGCGCTCTCCGGACTGAGCCCCTCGGGACGGAGACCCCCAGCCCTACAGCCCCCAAGCGGAGCGCTCCGCTGCGCCGCGGCCTGGCTGGACGCCTCGACGGTGCTGGAGTACCTGTCCCCGTCGGCGTCGCGGGCTCCTCGACGTTCGCCTCCACTCCCCTGGACCGATGATGACCTCCCCGTCGACGACCGGCGACGCTCGGCCCTCGGACTCGCGAGCGAGCGCCGGGATCCTCAGCGGGCGCGCCATCGATCTCCTCCTCCTCGCCGGTGTCGTCGGGGCGCTGCTCCTCCACGCCTCCCACTACTATCCGTTCTTCTCGGACGACGCGCTGATCAGCCTGCGCTACACGCAGCGTCTCTGCGCGGGGGAGGGCCTCACCTGGACGGAGGGACGCCCCGTCGAGGGTTACACGAACCTCCTCTGGGTCCTCCTCAACGCGCCGGCCACCTGCGTCGGGCTCGACCCGATGTGGTCCGCGCGCGCGCTCGATTTCATCGGCGCGGCGGTCGCGGCGCTCGTGATCGCGCTGCCCGTCCAGGGCGCCTGGAGGCCCACCTGGGAGCGGGCGGCCACGGGCAGCGCCCTCTTCCTCGCCTGCGGCCCCGTGGCGGCGTGGGCCATCGCGGGGCTCGAGCATGGCTTCATGTTCGGGGTCCTCGCCCTCGCCCTCCACTTCACCCGCGAGGCGGGTCCCCCGACGACGCGCAACGCCCTGCGCGCGGGGCTGCTCTTCGGAGCGCTGGCGCTGCTGCGCGCGGACGGCGTGGTGCTGTTCGCGGGCGCCACGCTGGGGCGATTCCTCACCCAAGACGGACGCCGCGTCGGCTTGCGGGCGGCCCTGGCCTGGTTCGCGTTCCCGGTGACGTTCCTGCTGGCCCAGTTGGCGTTCCGCTGGAGCTACTACGGCGAGCTCGTCCCGAACACCGCCGTCGCCAAGGTGAGCTTCAGTGTCCACCGCCTGGTCCAGGGTCTGGAGCACGTCGCCACGGGGCTGCGCCCGCTCTCGCTCCTCCTGATCACCGCCGGGTTCGCCGTCGCCCTCGTCTGGCGCCGCGTCCCGCGAACGGTGATCGTGCCCCCGCTCGTCACCGCCCTCGTCTGGATGGTCTACCTCGCGTCCGTGGGGGGAGACATCTTCCCGGGCTGGCGGCAGCTGTCCCTCGCGATCGTGCCGCTCTGCTTGCTCGTCGCGGACGGTGGCGCGACGCTCTTCGCCCGCGACGCGGAGACGCGCTCCCCGAAGACGGCGCTGCTCCTCCTCTCCATACTCGTCGCGCACCTGACGTTGCAGTTCCGTGACGCGGAGAACCGCCGCGCGAAGAACGAGCTCTGGGAGTGGGATGGGCTGCCCATCGGCACGACCTTGCGCCAGGCCTTCGGGAGCCAGCGCCCCCTCCTCGCCGTCGACGCGGCCGGGGCGCTCCCTTACTGGTCCGAGCTGCCCTCCCTCGACATGCTCGGGCTCAACGATCACCACATCCCCCGCCACCCGCCCCCCAACTTCGGGCGCGGCGTGATCGGGCACGAGCTGGGCGATCCCGACTACGTCTGGGAGCGGGCGCCGGATCTCATCGCCTTCTGCAACGCCAGGGGGAACCGCGCCCCCTGCTTCTTCGCGGGGCACGCCCTGGTGCGGCGCCGCGACTTCAAGCGGGACTATCAGCTGGTGCGCGTCCGCGGCGCCCAGCCTCACCCCGTGGGCGAGATCTATTTCCGCCGCGAAGGGGGCCGGCTCGGCATCACCCGCGAGGCCGATCGTCTCCTCATCCCTGGCTACTTCCTGGGCGAAGGTCTCGCCGCCGCTCACCTCGTCGGCGACACCCTCGCCACGCGGATCACCGCGGACGAGCCGGGGCAACTCGATCGCCTCGAGGTGCCCGCCGGGACCTGGAAGGTCACGACGGAGCCACCCCTGGAGCACCTCCACCTCGGCTTCGCCTGTGACGGCGTGTCCTCCGCGCTCCTCGACGGTGCCCCGCACGTGATCCGCCTCGCGGAGAAGACGCCGCTGGATCTCGCCGCCGGTCTCCCACCGGGAGCCGCAGCGGACGTGCACCGCCTCACCTTGGTCCGCACGGACGAGGCGCCGGGAGCGAGCTGCGGAGCGAAGCACACGCGGCACGCGGTGGAGCGCCGCCTCGCCGATCTGTCCTCTCCCCCCGCCGAAGGAGCCTACTGGGCGGCGCCAGGGGCAGTGCGCCTCGGCCGCGCCGGCCTCCGCGTGGACCTCGGCGGCCCCACACGGATCCGGCGCGTCGAGCTGTCCGCGGACAACAACGACCACTACGAGGTCCAGTTCTTCCGCGGCTCTCGGCTCATCGGCAAAGTCACGGCACCTCCGGATCCTCTCCCCGGACTCCGCACACGAAAACTCGACGCGATCCCCGAAGCGGTCACCCGCGAGGGCGCCGACACCCTCGTCATCCTCGGCCGCCGCGGCGATCGCTCCTACAGCGTCGGCCACGTGGCGATTGCGAAGTAACGCGTATCCGCCAACCTGACCGCGGACCTCCCCACGACCGGGGCATCGGGGGCCGCCGTTCGGCGAAGAGGTGGGTATGTAAGCTCCTCGACATCGAGCGCTTCACGCCGCGAGCTTTGACCAACCCCTCGGAGGCTGGGACGGCTCCGGCGTGCCGCTGATGTCCTGATTGAACTTCTCCGCGCCGGAGAAGTTGCCGGCCATGTCCTTGACGCTCGACACGTCCCAGCTCCCCAGGGGCTGATCCCGCCACGCTTGATCCAATGACTATCCCTTCCTAGGGTGCCCCGGTGGCGCGCGCTCGCCCAGCGCGCCCTGCGAGGGAGCATGCACGCCGAACTCACCCTGCGCACCGTACTGCAGAGCCTGCCGAAAGACCGCCTCGTACAGGTGGGGCAGCACTTCAACGTCGGCGTCCCGGAGCACGCGACCCGCGACGCCCAGGTCGCGCTCCTCGAGCGTTCACGCCAGCTCCGACTGCAGAAGCTCCTCGAGTGGCTCGGTCGCGACGAACTGCGCCGGCTCTGCGAGCGCTTGGGTCTCCCCAGTCGTGAGCGCTCCCGCGCCGCCTTGGCCGTTCGGTTACTCGAACACGCGGGGGCCGCCGACAGCGCGCCGGCCGCGGCCGTGTTCGGAGCTCGCCCCTTCAATCCCCTGGCCCCGAGCGTCGGCGCCATCGTGCGGGTGCGGCAGCGGCAGTATCTGGTCGAGGGCGTCACGCCACCGCCCGAGCCGGGGCAAGCCACGCGCGTGGACCTGGTGTGCCTGGACGACGACGCCCAGGGGCGCCCCTTGTCGGTGCTGTGGGAGCTCGAGCTCGGGGCCCGTGTCCAAAAACCGGAGACCGAGGGACTCGGCAGCGTCACGAGGCTCGATTCGCCCCGCCACTTCGCCGCCTACCTGAACGCCCTCAAGTGGAACCAGGTCACCGCGACCGACCCCTCCCTGTTCCAGTCGCCGTTTCGCGCGGGCATCAAGCTCTTCGACTATCAGCTGACGCCCCTGCGCAAAGCACTGGAGCTACCGCGGGCCAACTTGTTCATCGCCGACGACGTCGGTCTCGGAAAGACCGTGGAGGCGGGCCTGGTGCTCAGCGAGCTCGAACTCCGGCAGCGGATCGACTTCGTGCTCATCGTGTGCCCGGCGAGCATCACCCTGCAGTGGCGACGGGAGATGCAGGTGCGCTTCGGGCAACACTTCGAGATCTACGACCGCGCCTTCGTGGCCGAGCGCCGGCGGCAACGGGGCTTCGGCGTGCCGGCCTTCAGCACCCACAACCGCTTCATCATCTCCTATCAGACGCTCCGACGCCCCGAGTATTACGAGCCCTTGCTCGCACACCTGGGCGATCGGCTGAAGAAGAGCCTGCTCGTGCTCGACGAGGCGCACGCGGCCGCGCCAGCCAGCTCGAGCAAGTACGCCATCGACTCGCGCATCACGCGGGTGGTGCGGGCGTTGGCTCCGCGCTTCGAAAACCGCCTGTTCCTTTCGGCGACGCCCCACAACGGCCACTCCAATAGCTTCTCGGCGCTCATGGAGCTGCTCGATCCCCAGCGTTTCACCCGCGGCGTGCCCATCGAGAGGAGCTCCGACGCTCTCGGCCAGGTGATGGTGCGGCGCCTCAAGCGCGATCTCCGGGAAGCCGGCCTCGGTGTTTTTCCGCGACGCAAGGTCGTGCGCGTACCGGTGGGTCCCGACGATCCCCAGGCGGCGGAGCTGCCCCCGGAGCTCGAGCTCTCCCGCCTGCTCGCCACCTACACGGAGCTGATGCGCCCGAAGAAGGGTCGCGGCCAGCTCGTCTTCACGAACCTGCAGAAGCGCTTGCTGAGCAGCGTCGAGGCGTTCCACCGCACTCTGGAGGCTCACGTGGAGCGCGTAGAGTCCGGCGACATCGGCCGGGACGCGCAGCTCGATCTCAGCCTGCCCCCGCCGAGCTCCGACGAGCCGGCCCCGTCGAGCCTCGCCGACGACGAAGAGACCCGCGACGCCGACGAAGACGCCCTCGACCGCACGACGGACGCCGCTGCTGCAGAAGCCACGACGGCTCTCGACTGGACCCGGTCGGACGCAGCGCGGGCGCGCGCGGTGCTTGCGGAGATGCGCGCCCTGGCCCAACGCCACCGCAGCCGCCCCGACGAGAAGACCAAAGCGCTCATCGCCTGGATCCGTGAGCACCTGTGCTCCGGGGAGCCGAACGCCCCCTGGGCCGAGCGCCGTATCCTCGTGTTCACCGAGTACGCGGACACCAAACGCTATCTCACCCGGGTGCTCGAGCACGCCTTCGAAGACACGCACCTCGGCGACGAGCGCATCCGCGGCTTCCACGGCGCCCTGAGCGACGCGGAGCGCGAAGACGTCCAGCGCAGCTTCAACGGCGATCCCACACAGCACCCGGTGCGGATCCTGATCGCCACCGACGCCGCCCGCGAGGGCCTGAACCTCCAGAACCACTGCGCCGATCTGTTCCACTTCGACATCCCCTGGAACCCGGCGCGCATGGAGCAACGCAACGGGCGCATCGACCGCACCCTGCAGCCCGCCGAAGAAGTGCGCTGCCACTACTTCGTGTACCCGGCGCGCGGGGAAGACGCCGTCCTCGAAAAGCTCGTCCACAAGGTCGACACCATCCAGAAGGAGCTCGGTTCCCTCGGCGAGGTGGTCCTCGGGCGCATCGAGCGGACCCTGGCGAGCGGCATCGCGGCGGACACCGCCGCCCGCATCGACGCCGAAAATCCGGACCCCGCCGCCCGGGCCTCCGTCCAGGACGAGCTCGAGTCCCAGCGCGCCGCGGTGGATGCGCTCCGCGCGCAGACGGACGAAGCCGCTCGCCTCCTGAACGGCTCCCGGCAGTTTATCCAGTTTTCCCCGGCGCTCCTGCGCGACGCCATCGACGTCGGCCTCGAGCTGCTCGGCACGGGTCCCCTGACGCCCCGCGAAGACGAAGGCGCCGCGGGACAGCAGATCCTCGAGCTGCCCGAGCTGCCTGAGAGCTGGCAGCGCACCCTCGACAGCCTGCGCCCTCCGCGCGCGCGCGACGAGGAGCTCTACGACTGGCGCAAGCGCCCGCCCCAGCCCGTCTCCTTCGAGCCCCTCGACCGCATGGACGACGAGCGCGTGCACCTGCACCTCCAGCACCCCTTCGTGCAGCGCATCCTCACCCGCTTTACTTCGCAGGGCTTCGGAGCCCACGACCTTGCGCGGGTCACGGTGCTGCCCACCGACGAAGACTCCATCGCCCGCGTCATCGTCTTCGGGCGGCTGTCCCTCTTTGGGACGGGGGCGGCGCGCCTGCACGATCGGCTGGTGAGCGTGGCGGCGCAGTGGCTCGAATCGAAGGGCCCGGGACACCTCCGTCCCTTCGCAGACGAGGCCGATCGCAAGGCGCTCGAGCGACTGGATACGCAACTGCAGCGAGCCCGAGAGCTGCCCGAGGTTCCGGGGAGCATTCAGAGCCGGCTCGTGCAGTCGGCGGCTGCAGATTTTGCCGCTCTGTGGCCCGCCGTCCAGGACGAAGCCGAGGCCCGCGCCTTCGACGCCGCGCAGCGACTGCGGCAGCGGGCCACGACGGAGGCCAAGGCCCTGCGCGAGCTCCTCGAAGGACAACGCGAGCTCATCAAGACCACCTTGCGGGAGCGTGGCCAGCTGGGTCTGTTCACCGGGGCCACCGCCGAAGAGCAGCGGCAGTGGGAGGCGGATCGCGACCACATGCAGGAGCGCCTCGCCGGCATCGATCGCGAGCTCGAGGAGGAGCCGCGCCAGATCGAAGCCTTGTACGAGGTGCAACTGCAAAGGCTGGTGCCTGTCGGGATGGTGTACCTGTGGCCCCGAACGCGGATGTGACCGCCCGTCGCTCCAAGACCTCGCCCCGGCCATCTGCTCTGCTGCCGAGTCCGCGCGACCGAGTCCGCGCGACCGAGTCCGCGCGACCGAGTCCGCGCAACCGAGTCCGCGCGACACTTTCCCGGGAATTTTGGCCCCTTGCGCCCGTCGAGCCCATAACTTAAAACTTTTTAAGTTATGAAACCTTGGACCTTCTACGGCCGCTCCGAGGAGCTGCGGCAGCTACGAGACATGCTAGCCCGAAAGCGCTGGTTCTTCTGTAAGCTGAGCGGCCGCCGACGGATCGGAAAGACGACCCTGATCCAACAAGCCTGGTCCCAGACCAATCGGCAGGTGGTCTACCTGCAGGTTCCCGACTCCGCCCCTTCCGGCGTGCTGTCGGCTTTCCGAGACGCGCTGGACGTCTTCGAGATCGATCCCAGCGGGCTACCGCCCCTGACGAGCCTCCGCGGCCTTGCGAACGCCATCGGCGTGCTCGCAGACCGAGGCGTCATCACCGTCCTCGACGAGTTCCAGTACTTCTCCCGCAAACAGCTCTTCGAGTTCACCTCGCATCTGCAGACCGTGGTGGACGAGCGAACCGCCCGCGCCCACAAGGTGCAGGGGGGGCTGATCGTTCTCGGCTCGATCCACACGGAGATGCTGGCTCTCTTGGAGGATCGCAAGGCCCCTCTGTACAGCCGCACGACCGATGACATCGTCGTCGATCACCTGGATATCGGTTCGGTGCTGGAGATCCTGGAGGCTCACACGGACGCAAGCCCCGAACGGCTGCTCTTCCTTTGGACGCTCTTCGAGGGCGTACCCAAGTTCTACCGGGACTGCTTCGAGCAAGATGTCCTCGGTGCGGACCGGCGGGACCTCCTCACTCGGATGTTCTTCCTCAGTTCGTCTCCGCTACGTTCGGAAGCCGAGAACTGGTTCCTGCACGAGCTCCGGGGTCGCTACGACGTCGCCTTGAAGTACCTGGCGCGGCACCCGGGCTGTAGCCACGGCGACCTCCAGGCTCACGTTTCCGCCGTGAGCTCGGAGACGAACGAACAGGTCGGTGGGTACCTGAAGATGCTCACGGAGAAGTTCGGCATGGTCGAGAAGAAGCTACCCATCCTCGCTCGCCCGAATGCTCGCAAAGGTCGCTACTACATCTCGGACAACTTCCTCGTCGCCTGGCTGTCGGCGTTGAAACCCAGCGTGGACGCCATCAACTTCAGGCCCGTCGACCAGCTCGTCCAGCGCGCAGACGAGCGCCTACGCAAGGCGGAAGGTTTCGCCCTCGAGAAGCTGATCGCGAGACTCTACGAAGAGCGCAGTCGGAAGGGCTTGCCCGGCTTCTCGCTCACTCAGCGCATCGCCGGGTACTGGGACTCGGGGGACACGGAGATCGATCTCGTCGCGCTCGACTCCGACACCGGCACACTCAGGTTCGGGACCATCAAGAGAGACCCGGCGCGCCTGCCGTCGGCGCTGGCCGCCCTCCGCTCGAGCGCGGACCGCTTCCTCGAGAGCCACGCGAAGTTCCGCAACTGGACTCACGAGTACGCCGCCATCGCGCCTCAACTCGACTCGGAGCAACGCCGCGCGCTGGAGGCGCAGGGATTCATTCCGCAGGATCTGCGGGACTTGACCGAAGGACTCTGAGAGCGCCCGCGCTCGCAGCTTCAGGCGCCGACGACCGCACGACCCGCTTGATCCGATGACTATGCCCTCCTAACCTCCCCGAACGCGGATGTGATGCAGTCATGAGCGACGCCGAACGCAGGTTTCACGAGCAGTGGCTCGGCATGGCCCAACCCTATGAGGGCCTGGTCGTCTCCGTCCCCGTGCTCACCGAGGCCCAATGCATGCTGCGCCTCGGCCGCGAGCCGCAGCAAAAGCTGCTCGCGCTGCTCGAGTCCCCGCCGCCCGCCGAGGGAAAGAACGCCCCCAAGAGCGAGCCCCGCATCACGGATCTGTCCCGGCTCTTTTCCGAGCTGCTCGACCTCGGCCCCGAGCGCTTCGATCGAGGCGCCGATCTGCCCAGGCCTTTGCGCCTCTGGGTCCCCGAAGGTCGCCAGGAGCTCCGCCCGAGCTGTGCTCTGCGTTGGGGAGGAGCGGCGCCCACCGGGCGGAGCGAGCCGCCGGGCGTCGATCTGTCCGCCGCCGCTCGTGCCGGCCAGGACTACGCGATGCTGGTGTGGGAGGTCCCGCCGGAGGTGGACCTCGACAAGCCCGAAACCGTGACGGGCCCCTGGGAGTACCCCGCGCAAGCGAAGTTCGAGCGCTTGCTCCGCGAGTGCCACGTGCCCATCGGCCTGCTCTCGAACGGCCGTGAGCTGCGGCTGGTGTACGCGCCCCACGGCGAGAGCACCGGTTGGCTCAGCTTTCGCGTGGCGGACATGGCCACCGTGGGCGGCCGCCCGCTGCTCGACGCCTTCGTGATGTTGCTCGGCCGGGAGCGTTGGTTCTCCGTGAGCGAGGAACAGGCGCTGCCCGCCCTGCTCGAGCGGAGCCGCCGCCATCAAGCCAGCGTGACCAACGCCCTGGCCGATCAGGTGTTCGAGGCCCTGGACGAGCTCTTGCGCGGCTTTTCGGAAGCCGCCGAACGCGCTCCCGCGGACTTTCTGCGCGAGGCCATGGAGCGCGGCGAGGCCCACGTCTACTCGGGCCTGCTCACCTTGCTGATGCGGCTGGTCTTCTGCCTGTATGCGGAAGACCGGGGGCTCTTGCCGAGTGACGACAAGCTCTACACCGAGCACTACAGCGTGCTGGGGCTCTTTCAGCAGCTCGAGCAAGATGACGGCCGCTACCCCGACTCCATGCAGCGCCGCTTCGGCGCCTACCCGCGGCTCGTGAGCCTGTTTCGCGCCATCTACCTCGGCGTCGAACACGGTGAGCTCCGCATTCCGCCCCGCCGCGGCGATCTGTTCAACCCGAACAGCTACCCCTTCCTCGAAGGCTGGGGGGCGGGCAGCGCGCCCATCACCGATCCGGAGGCGCGCTCGGCGGTGCAGGTGCCCGCCGTGGACGACGGCACGATCTACCGCGTGCTCCGGAGCCTGCTCGTGCTCGGCGGCCAGCGCCTCAGCTACCGGGCCCTCGACGTGGAGCAGATCGGCAGCGTGTACGAGGCCCTGATGGGCTTCGACGTGGAGCGCCTCGCGGCGAGCGCCGTGCGCATCCGTCTCGGGGGCAAACGGGCCCGCGCCTGGCTCGAGGGCAAGGCGCTGCTCGCGGTGTCCCCCGGACGCCGCGCCGCCTGGCTCGCCGACGAGCTCGGCTGTGAACGGGCCGTCGCCAGGAAGATCGCCGCCGCCACGAGCGGAGCGAAGACGGAAGAGGAGATGCTCGCCGCCCTCGAGCCCTTCGCCGTGTCTTCTTCCGGCGGGCGCAGGGGCGGAAAAGGGGGGGCCGACGGTCGCGAGCGAGCGGCTGCGGGCACCCTCGTCATCCAGCCGGGCCTCGAGCGGCGCCGCACCAGCAGCCACTACACCCCCCGCGAGCTGTCCGAAGCCATCGTGCACAAGACCCTCGAGCCGCTGCTCCGGGCTCTCGGCGAGCGCCCGCGCTCCGAGCAGCTCCTGAACCTGGTCATCTGCGATCCGGCGATGGGCTCCGGGGCGTTTCTCGTCGCGGCGTGCCGCTACCTCGCCGATCAGGTGGTCCTGGCCTGGACGCGGGAGGCGGCGGAGGGCCTCGAGCTGTTCGCGCCCGAGTCGGGGGTGCGCGGCGCGGCGACGGCCGGCCGCACGAAGCACTCGCTGCTCGCCGACGCCCACGATGACGTGGTGAACCACGCCCGGCGCCTGGTGGCCCAGCGCTGCCTCTACGGCGTCGACAAGAACCCCTACGCCGTGCAGCTCGCCCGGCTGTCCCTGTGGCTCATCACCCTGGCCCGCGACGAGCCCTTCACCTTCCTCGATCACGCCCTGCGTCACGGCGACTCCCTGGTGGGGCTCAGCTTCGATCAGATCCGCGCCTTTCACTGGAAGCCGACCCGGCAGCTCGAGACCACCGATCGGGTGCTGCGCGAAGCCCTGGACGAAGCCGTCGACATCCGCCGGCAGATCCACGCCCTCGCCGCCGACGACAGCGCCGCGGCCCAGCGTGAAAAGCAGCGCCTGCTCGCCGACGCGGAGGACGCCCTCGCCCGCGCGCGGCTCATCGCCGACGTCGTGGTGGGCGCCTTCTTCGCCGGCGACAAGGACAAGGCGCGGGAGACGGAGCGCAACCGCCGCCTCGACCTGGTCGAGCGTTGGCTCACCGCGAAGGACACCGCGGAAGAACAGCGCTTCGAAGCCGAGCTCCGGGAGCTGCAGCGGGCCCTCCGCGAGACGCAGGTGCCCTTCCACTGGGGAGTCGAGTTCCCGGAGGTGTTCTACCTGGAGCGGCCGGATCCTCTCGATGGCGGCAAGGTGAACAGCGCCGCCGCGGTGGATGCCTTCGTGGGCAATCCGCCCTTCGCGGGCAAGAACGGCATCAGCGAAGCCGGCGGCCCCAACTATCTTCCGTGGCTGCAAGCCTTGCACGAAGGCGCCCACGGGAACGCCGACTTATCCGCGCACTTCTTCCGTCGCGCGGCCACGCTGCTCGGCAAGCACGGCACCATCGGCCTCATCGCCACCAACACCATCGGCCAGGGGGACACGCGGGCGACGGGCTTGCAGCACCTCGTGCGCCAGGGCTTTTCCATTTACGACGCCACCGTGAACTTGCCCTGGCCGGGGGAGGCTGCGGTGACCGTGTCGGTGGTGCACCTGGCGAAAGGAAGCCCGGCGAAGGAAACGACCGTGCGCCTCGAGGGGGCGACCGTCCGGGCCATCAACTCCCGCCTGCGGCCGACGCCGGAGCGGGCCGATCCCCAGAAGCTCGCCGCCAACGCCGGGTGCAGCTTTCAGGGCAGCATCGTGCTCGGCATGGGCTTCGTGCTCACGCCGGAGGAGCGCGATGCGCTCATTGCCCAGGATCCGCGCAACGGCGAGCGCATTTTTCCCTATCTGGGCGGCGAAGAGGTCAACACCAGCCCGACGCAAAGTCACAGCCGCTATGTGATCAGCTTCGGCCAGATGAGCCTGGAAGAGGCGGAGCGCTGGCCGGACTTGATCGGGATCGTGCGGGAGAAGGTGAAGCCGGAGCGGGACAAGAACAACCGCGAGGTTCGGCGCAAGTATTGGTGGCGCTTCGCAGAGACGGCGCCCGCCCTGTACGCCGCCATCGCCCCGCTGGAGCGGTGTTTGGTGAACTCGCAGGTATCGAAACATCTCGTTTACGCGTTTCAGCCAACGAACCGCGTGTTTGCGCACTCGCTCTACGCATACCCGCTCACGTCGTTTGCCTCCTTCGCCACCCTCCAATCCCGCATCCACGAGCGTTGGGCGCGTCTTCTCTCCTCGTCGATGAAGACGGATCTGCGGTACACGGCCTCCGACTGCTTCGAGACCTTCCCGTTCCCGGAGCCGGACCCGCGCGCGGTGACTCCGGAGCTCGAAGCCA